>SL_3KL_010_SEDDRAFT_10001168_pt1 | contig 23534 bp, 17 predicted proteins | sample SodLakKL_010_SED_2_FD_10381 | JGI IMG/M metagenome (IMG submission 10381) | reverse complement strand
GAATGTGTATTACGCAATTTATTACGCCGGTGACTGTAATGCGGGAACCAAAACCATCGCCATCAACCTGCCCAACGACCCACATATCCATCTTACCGTGGGTAGCCGAAAGCTACAGCTGAAAAACTCCATGAAAGCCAAGTTTGATCAAATCCTGGTACCCATCACCGAAATTCTTATTGATGAAAGCCAACGCGATCACATCACCTTTGATGCCTTTTTTGAAAACACTACTTTTCACGAGGTAGCTCACGGCATGGGCGTCAAAGAAACCATCACCGGCAAGGGTTCTGTCAGGGAAGCACTCCAGGAGTATTACTCTGCCATTGAGGAAGCAAAAGCGGACATCATGGGGCTCTACCTTGTAACCCAACTATACGAGATGGGTGAGATTACCAGCGGTGAGGTGATGGACAATTATGTTACCTTCTTTGCAGGAATTTTCCGCTCCAGCCGGTTCGGAGCATCCAGCGCTCACGGAATGGCCAACATGCTGAACATGAAGTACTTTGCCGATAATGAAGCATTTGTTTACCAGGATGACGGCACCTACAAAGTAAATTTTGAAGAGATGAAAACGGCCGTCTCATCATTACTGGAAAAGATCCTCATCATACAAGGTGACGGGGATTATGAGACCGCTAAAAAATGGGTAGAAGAAGATGGTGTTATGACCGACCAACTGCGTCAAAACCTGGAGCAGGTAAATGCTACCGACATTCCCATTGATATTGTATTTAACCAGGGTAAAGAGGTTTTAGGACTGTAGCAGCCTATAAACGTTTAACCCAACCAAAAGCCCGTCTGTAAGAATTATACAGACGGGCTTTCTTATAATGGATCGGTGGGGTTTATATCATGCTATAAAAGGTCAACTGGTCAGCTGTGCAAGTGACATGAACCTTTTCAGGTGTTTGCATCACCTCACCATCTATTTGAAAATCTGCTCTATCCAGGTTCAGAATTTCTGCTTCACGAGCCGGCCAGATTTGCACATTATCTGCCTGATCAAGGGTGCCCTGAAACAGCGCAAAAGACAAAGCAGCCATATCTTCAAAACCATCAGGGTTAATGGAGATTATTTCCATAACACCATCATCAATTTTCCCCACCGGGTTGATGATAGCACCTGTTCCATATTTGTCCGCATTGGCAATTACCAGCAGTTTAGCCTCTGTTTCATATAGAATCCCATCCACTTTTACCTCAAACCGGTATGGGCGCATTTCCATAAACTGACTGAGAGAACTTTTAAAATAGCTGATCATCCCCCGCTCATCCTCTTCTTCAAACTTTTTGACAATGCCGGCATTGAACCCAAAGTCACCCAGATGCAGACAAATTTCATCATTGATATTCAGCACATCCAGTTTCCGGGTATTCCCTTTTTTAATGGCCAAAACTGCATCATTCAGATTGTCAATCCCAAGACATTTGGCCAATCCGTTGGCAGAACCAAGTGGTATAATCCCCATTGGGATGGATCGTTTATCCAATGCACTTGCCACCATACGGATGGTACCGTCACCCCCGCCCACCATCAACAGGTCCGGATGGAGGGCATCACAGACATCTTTCACCCTGGGGGCATCATTTTTACCGCTGGTTTCAAGAACTTCAAAAACCCCTTTTCCAAAAGTTTCAATAAGTTCCTGCTCCACCCTTTTACGATTGTTCCGGTTTCCGGAAATGGGGTTGACCACATACAAAACTGTTTTTCCCACAATATTAGTCGATTAATTTATGTTTACGTGCATGTTCCATGGCTTGCTCGGTTGTTTCCACAAAGATTACATCCGGAGCACCCGGATCATTTATCCTGGCTTGAAGTAGTTTACGCCTTTGATCCGAAATGGTTTTTATCTCCCTGATATAGACAGCGATTACCCGGGCCGGATGCGATGACATAATTTCAGCATACAGTTCGGGATCATGCTGACCGCTATCTCCAATCAATATAAACTTCATACCCGGGTACAAATCCAAAAGCATTTCTATTTTCTCCAGTTTATGCTGATGGCTCCCCCCCCCTGATTTCCAGATATTACGCAAATCCACATGCAAGTCTTTCAACAAGACAGGCCCAAGGGGTATTTTCCGGTAATTCAAAAAATCCCGTATCATATCATACAAGTTCCAGTCGCTGCTGGATACATAAAAAACGGGGTGTTTTCCTTTTTCAGACAACGCCTCATAAAAACGACTTACTCCCGGAAAGGGCCTCCGGGTATAAGCATTTTTTGACACCGATAACCAAAACTTTTTCCCGGTGCGGGTAGCATGAGAAATCAAAATCGTATCATCAATATCTGAAATCACCCCACGGGGGTGTTGAGTGTCAAACCGCGATACTTTTATTTTCACCTGTTCTCTTTCGGGCCGCACGCCTTCTTCAGGCACCAACCTGAAATAGATATGGTCATTCTGCTCTGGCGGGAGATTTGGCAACTCAAAATCGCCGTCAATAATCCCCTCCTCATCACTTTTCAATTTTTTTTTAATCTGAGCATACGTTACCTCCACCCTTGCCCCAGGCACACTACTTCCGGCATAGCGTCTAAGCGCAGCAAGAATATTTTGCAAATAGGTTTTACGGGCAGATGGTTTGCTCTGGCGATAGGACTCCACCACACGCGCTTTGAAAAACATCTTTTCCTGGTTTCCAAAAGCATACAAGGGCTCAACCTTAACAGTATCCAGTTTGCCAATTCGTTTTTTTAACCTGGCAAAAGCATACCGAACAGGTAAAGTAAGGAATCGTAGTATCATAAATGGTAACGATTTGTTAAAAGACCAATCTTAAATCAGGTTCACCAAAAACATAACTGGCATACTCCCAAAAGGGCCATACCAAAGAGGTTTTTACAATCTTTGCCTTTCAGCAGGTTTAGAATTTTGATTTGGCCTCTTTGAACGAAGTGTTCAACTCATTCCATGCTTTATCCAAACCTTCTTTCATTGTCTTCCATGCCTCATCACCCGAGCCCTTCAACTCCTGGAGTTTTCCCTTGGACTCTTCAATGGCTCCTTTTAACTTTTCAATCTCTTTTTGCTGCTGCACTTTTTCAGTAGCTGCCTCTTTTTTCAGACGGGCTTCCATAAGTCGTATTTCAGCATCCCACTCTTCAAGCTGTGCTTCCAATTGCTGTTTGTAACTATCAAATTCGCTCATAACTGTTGTTTTTAATTTAGTTTAAAATATCATTTTTCAAATTCATGGTTGATTGTGAGTTATTTCTCCTGTAATCGAACAGCAAATCGCCGGTACGGCTGTACAATCGAATAAAGTTAAGCCGGTACCAAACGAACAGCTGCCCCACTTCGATGCGCGACAGGATATCAATGCGTTCATCATTATTGGGCAGGGTAACAATGCGAACGGTAGACCTGTCTTTGATCCGCATCTTGTCAAAATATACATCCTCGCCGTTTTGGGTTCTTATTTCTATCACTCCCGATTTATTTTTCAGGAAGTTGATTTTCCCGATATTGGCAAAAGTTTCAGGAAAGCTCCTGCGGAATGAAGGGTTTCCCCGGTTGATGGCTTCCTGAGCTGCTGTTCCCGGGAAAACAGTTCCATCAGCTTTGGCCAGATGAATGGCTGCAAAAAGCCCGGCAATAGAGGATTCTACATCCTGGTTAATTAGCTCCCGGTTTTTATGGATAAGCATATCGGCATAACTCATTTCTGCTGCGGTGGCCACCTCGGGAGCCCGGTACATGGTAAGGCCACTGGTATTACCAAACGTACCGGTAAGAACCACACCATACTCTCCATCAAGGTAAAGGCCGGCTACCCTTTCACGAGGGTCGTTGTAGTAATGGGTTGCCAGAGGTCTTCCGTTCATGTCAAGATGAAACGAGTAGGCCAGGGCATTGTTATGATGCCGGGTATCCAAGCCTGCATTTTCCAACCATCGCAATTGTCCCCGTGGGGAAAAAGCAGCCACAAAAGCATCGGGCGCTCCGGCTGATGACTGAAGTCGCCTGCCTTGTGCTTGTAAGTTTTGGGTAAAGCTGCCAGCCACAACCAGGTTGCCTTGGGGATTAAGCAAAAGTGAAAACCCGGTGGCATCACCTTCAGATTCCAGTGGATGTGCCCACTGTATATCCATATTTTCATCGAAGGAGGCCACAAATGCCGTTCGCTTATCCTCCTGCCCCTGGATGGAAACACCGGAATCACCAAAATGCTTGTTAAAATACCCGGTTACATAAATCATCCCCCCGGGAGCTTTTGCCAAATCGTTATACCGGTTACCTCTGCGTCCACCCAGCTCAAAAATTTGTTGCCAGGCCCTTTCAGCCAACTCGTAAATCGCACCTTGTGGATCAACCATCCAGGCTTGAGGAGTCTGGTGAGCCAAATCAGGCATGGTCATTCCAAGCGGAGCATTGATAAAGGTGGGATCGGCAATTACAAAAGGCTTGTTGTCAATCACCAGGTAATCGCCGGCAGGGTTGCCTTCTGGAAAATGGACAGCATTGGCCAGGTGATTGGGGTAAAGCACCGCAGCCACCTGCTGGTCGGTAAAATTACGAACCATCCAGGCAAACAAAACTGCCCGGTCATCACAATCCGATTTATCATAATGCATTACCTCATCGGGAAACATATATCTCTGATAGCCAAACTGTTCGATATCGGTTTCGTATTGAAAAGCTATCTGTGTCATTGTTAGCAGAAAGTTTACCTGTTCCACATCATCCCTGTATCGGAACATGTTCTCCAGGAACGTCTCTGTGGATTGCATCAGGTGGTTAGATGCAACGGCATCAAGATACACATTCATATCAGCCTGAGGTTGATCTCTAAGCAGTTTTACCAGCACAGGGTCGTAAGAGAGAGTCACACTGTAAAAATCATCTCCAAAAGGAAATTCTAATGTTTTTGTGGCAGGAGAGGCAGCCAACTGCGGGCTTTGGTAAAAGTTCATATCCAAACTCCGGTAAGCTCCCTCCATGGGTTGGTCATAGGTGTAGACAGGACCTGATGTGGATTCATCAAGAATATAATAGGTTTTATCATCCAGGGTTAACCTGGGAGTATTATAAACGATATGGTTAAAAGGGGCCAAAAGGATCAGGCGATCATCCTGCCTGCCCAGCCTGACATCATAACCGGCCTGTACCATCATAAACCAGGCATACAGCGTATGTGCCGTTGGGTCATCTGATACCAGTTGCTTTGCAGTCTTCCTGGCAGCCATCAGCAAGGCCCAGTCGTTCATACCTGTTTCACCGGCTTTTTCCAGTAACTGCACCAGGGTGGGTGTGAACTCAGCCTGGCTGGCCTTTTGGAACCACCCGGAAACATCGTCTTCGGAAACCCCTCCAGACTCCAGACCACGAAAAGAAGGGGCCGTTTCAAAGTTAAAAGTGCGGCCGTAAAAATCTACGGTGACAGGCTCAAGGGGTTGTTCTTCCTGCTCAACAGGACGCAGACGCAGGGGTTCATGGAATGGAACCGGAGATATATCCCGCTCCCTGACAGGCTCCTCAACATCTTTGGCAGACTTTTCTCTTTCCTCTTCTACAGGTGGATCGTCAATGGGCTGCGGTGTGTAGTGAGGCATCTCTTCGGGTTTGGGCATGGGCCTCCTCTTTTCTCCTTCAAACACTCTTCGCCGCTCCCATTCTCTTTTCAAATATTCGGCATACTCACGATTGCGCTGTTCAACAAAATTCTCAAAGTCCTCTTCAAGCGCTTTGAGCGCCTGCTCACGCTCCTCTGCAAACGCCTCGAACTGCTGCTCCTGTTGCCTGCGCCAGGTCTCAAAATCGGTTTCCTGCGACATCATCCCCAAAGGGAGAAAACACAGGTGTGCTAAAATCAGGAAGAAGGTTTTTCTCATGGTTGACAGGTTTTTGGGGTTATTTCCCTGCATCAGGGTACGGCACCTTCTACAATGAAATTTTCCACAACTGTTTGACAACGAAGGTGCAAATTACTCATCCAGTATTCCCATTTACAAACAAAAATAACGAAAAATTCAATATGACTAACCTCGACATCTGTTAGCAATGCCGCAATGCTCACCAACAGAAATGTCTTTAATTAAAATACTTGTTTTTTTAATTAAACCGGGTATCAAACCCTCCCTGCTTCCTCAAAACAGACAAGCAACAGCCAGGAAGACAAACAAAACACCTGCCAAAACACTCACAGCAATCTCTATACACAAAACCATTGGAACCTATCTTCATTTAAATCATCCTTTGCGGTTGAAAGAATTTTCTTAAATTTACCGAGTGGAGTTTACCAACAAAAGGGCATGTACAATGTAAACACACCCAAAACAAAACACCTGGACAACCTTTAAAGTCATCATACCCACCAAATAAAAATCAATATGCATATTTTTAGATTCACCGGATTTATTTGCATGGTGCTTGCAGCCCAAATCCATGTTGCACAAAGCACATACAGCTTTTCGTCCACCGATATCATCCAGCGGCTAAAAACAGATGTGCACACACTTGCCTCTGAAGAAATGGAAGGCAGGGAAGCAGGGACTCAAGGAGAACGCAAAGCGGCTGATTACATCAGCCAGCAAATGGAGGAAGCAGGAGTCGACCCATTGTTTGACGGCAGCTGGTTCCAGGAGTTTACTTTTCATGGAGACTGGACTTACGGAGAAGACAACTTTTTCAATATTGGCGAACGGGAGTTTGTTTTCCAGGAAGACTTTTTTGTTTTGCCCAACGCTGCCTCTTCTCACGTATATGCCCAGGGTGTTTATGTGGGTTACGGTCTGAAAAAGGAAGACTATAACGATTATGCAGACCTGGAGCAACTGGAAGACAAAGTGTTCTTCATAGAGTATTACCTTCCCGAGGAGATAGATGATTCGGGGGAAAATCTCCCCCTGGAAAAGCTTCAGCAAAAAACGGAAACAGCCATTGAGAAAGGAGCCCTGGCTATTGTGTTTGTAAACACCCAGGGAAACCGGACAGACCCACCCACCCATCTTCAACAAGACCTGGGAAGAGAAGAGATTCCGATCTTCTTTGCCCGGCAGGAGTTGGTGGAATACTTTCAGCAGTTGCAGGAAGACGAATATCTTTTTATTTCGGCCGACATTTACCGTAAAACCTACACAGCGATTAATGTTGCCGGCTACTGGGACAACAACGCAGACCATACTGTTGTAATTGGCGGACATTATGACCACCTGGGCATGGGAGGGCGCACATCACGCAGCCCGGGGGTACAACAAATTCATTACGGCGCTGACGACAATGCATCCGGTGTTGCCGGTGTCCTGGAAGCGGCCAGGTTTTTGCCCCAGGCCCACTTCACATCCAACAACTATCTTTTCATTGCCTTTTCGGCCGAAGAAAAGGGACTGCTTGGAAGCAGGCATTTTACCCTCAGTGATGCCTACGATATGGGGAAAGTGAACTACATGTTCAACCTGGATATGATTGGCCGTATGAATGACAACCAGCTCACCATCCTGGGCACAGGCACCTCACCCCTCTGGGATGAGACCATCGAAAAAGCAGATACTGACATCAACATTCGCAAAGTACCGGCTGGAGTGGGCGGCTCCGACCATACAAACTTCTATCACCAGCAAATACCCGCGCTGTTTTTCTTTACAGGTATCCATGAGGATTACCACCGCCCATCAGACACTCCTGATAAAATCAATTATGAAGGTTTGGCAGAGGTTCTTTCCCTGGCCTACAACATGATAGCCGTTCTGGACAATAAAGGTAAACTTGAATTTACCACCGCCCCGGCTACTCGCAGGGGAAGCCCCCGACGGGAAGGGCCTACTCTGGGTGTAATGCCCGACCATGGCTTTTCAGGCAACGGGATGAAAATCCAGGCTGTGATTGATGACAGGCCCGCCCAAAAAGCAGGAATTATAGATGGTGATGTGATTGTCAGGCTCGGGGATGTGAGGGTTAGCGATATCAGAACCTATATGGAAGGATTGGACAAGCTCAGCAAAAACGACACGATAAACATTCTTATCATCAGAGGGGATGAAGAAATAGAGCTGGAAGTTGAGCTGTAATACAAGGGCTGCGCAACATCCGGCAAGCTACAAACCCGGAAAAAAGGAGGGAGTATTGAGCTACTCCCTCCCTTTTTTATATCAGGTAAACTCCATATTTTTCTTTACGGTAATCTTTTCACAATAGTGGCATTTGAGCCTGATATCCTCTTTGTCTACCACGTTAAAGCGAGTAGTAATAAATTCTTTGTTGGTGATGCAATTGGGGTTAAAACACTTTACTATCGCCACGATATCGTCAGGGGTTTCCACAACGGTTTTGCGGGCCACCTTGTAATCTTTGATCTCAATAATCGTGGCATGAGGGGCCACCAGCGCTATTTTATTAAGCTCTTCGGGCTTAAAGTATTTATTACTTACCTTAATGATTCCTTTTAATCCATACTTTTTACTTTCCAGGTTGGTGCCAAAGAGCACCATTTGGTCAAAATCATCTAATTTTAGCATTTTTATGACCTGGAATACTGCATTTGCCGGGATATGGTCGATTACTGTACCATTTTCGATGGCAGATACCTTGAGTTCTTTTACGTTATCATTCATTTTGCGATCCAAATTAAATTTTCATCAATGCTATTCATTATCAACAAGGAGGACTACCTGATACCCAGAATTAAGGAAAGTAATGCCTGCCTTACATACACACCGTTCAACGCCTGCTGGAAATAATAGGCCCTGGGGTCAGCATCCACATTCACATGAATTTCGTTGACCCTTGGCATGGGGTGCAAAATTCTCAGGTTGCGCTTTGTATCATGTAACATTTCCTTTTCAAGAATGTAAGAGTTTTTGATGCGCTCATACTCCAGGGGATCAGAAAAGCGCTCTTTTTGAATGCGCGTCATATACAAAATATCAGCCTGGGGAATTACTTCCTCCATGCTGGTATATTGATGGTAGGCCAACTTTTTCTCCTTAATATGCATTTTAACAGAACTGGGTAGTTTCAGCTCAACGGGAGAAACCAAATGGAAAGTCGTATTGTAATTGCATAGAGCAATCACCAGGGAGTGTACCGTACGTCCATACTTGAGGTCACCCACAAAAGCAACGTGAAGGTCGTCAAGGGTTTCCTGGGTCTTAAGGATGCTGTAAAGGTCCAGCAGGGTTTGTGTGGGATGCTGATTAGATCCATCTCCGGCATTGATAACAGGCACGGGAGATATTTCAGATGCAAACCGCGCGCTTCCTTCCACAGGATTTCGCATAACAATCAGGTCAGAGTAGTTGGCCACAGTCAGGATGCTATCCCTGAGGGATTCTCCTTTTTTAACGCTGGTGTTGGCAGCTTCAGAGAAGCCCACAATTTTCCCTCCCAGGCGATTAATGGCACTCTCAAAACTCAGACGGGTGCGGGTCGAAGGTTCAAAAAAAAGGGAGGCAATGACATAATCCTTCAGGATAGTTTGCACGGGGTTTGCCTCAAACTCCCGGGCTGCTTCCAGCACTTTCAACTGCTCTCCCTTGCTGTAATCGTTGATGGATACCAGGCTCTTGTTTTTCATTTGTAAGTAAGTTTGTTGTGCAATTAAATTGAAATTTAGAAGTTTAACGATACAAAAGGTCAAAAAAAAAGCGGCTAAAAAGCCGCTTTTTAAAAGGTTATTTACAACCACAGTTTTTGTCAACCAGGTCTTTTTTCTTAAGGAAGTCGCAAATAGTATCGCAAAGGTCAGGCTTTCCAATCTCCTGCAACTCATAACCAATTTTCACTGTGGGTTTATTTATTTTAATTATCCTGTTGATATCAATGGGGGTGGCAATAAGTACCAGGTCGCAGGGTGTTTTTTCGATAGTGGCTTCCAGGTCTTTCACCTGCTGCGGGCTGTAACCCATAGAAGGCAAAACAGGACCCAGTTCGGGATAATGGTCAAAGGTCTCCTTGAGTTTGCCAACAGCGTAAGGCTTGGGGTCAACCAATTCTGCAGCACCAAATTTTTGAGCGGTGATACTGCCATAACCATACTTAATTTCACCATGAGTAACAGTGGGTCCTTCCTCAATCACCAATACGCGCTTGCCCCTGATAAGTTCAGGCTTATCAACGAAAGTGGGCGAGCATGCATCTACAACCTTTGCATGGGGAACAACTTTGGCCACATTATCACGTACTATCTGAAGGTCTTTTAAGTCGGCGCTTTCTATCTTATTCACCACAACCACATCGGCCAGGCGAAGGGTGGTTTCTCCGGGATAATAATTGAGCTCATGGCCGGCACGCTGCGGGTCAACCATTGTAATCATCAGGTCGGGCTTAATAAACGGGAAGTCATTGTTTCCACCATCCCAAAGTATTACATCACAGTCCTCTTTTTCTGCTTCACGCAGGATGGCTTCATAATCGATACCGGAGTAAATAATAGTATCGCGCACCACATGCGGCTCATACTCTTCCATTTCCTCAATGGTACATTCATGCTTTTTCAAATCATCAATGGTAGCAAACCGCTGAACAGCTTGTTTTACCAAATCTCCATAAGGCATGGGGTGACGAATAGCAACTACCTTCAACCCATGATCTCTTAAAACATCTACAATCCTACGGGAAGCTTCACTCTTACCTCCACCAGTTCTTACTGCACCTGTTGCAATAACCGGCTTGGTCGACTTCAGCATGGTGGATTCAAGACCAAGAAGTTTAAAATCGGCTCCGGCAGCATTAATTACTGAGGCAAGATTCATCACTTGCTGGTAAGAAATATCGCTGTACGAAAATACACATTCGTCAACTTTGTATTTTTCTATCAGATTGGTTAACTCTTCCTCAGCAACAATAGGAATACCATCCGGGTAAAGATCCCCGGCCAGCTCAGTGGGATATTTCTTTCCATCTATATCGGGAATCTGGGCAGCTGTAAAAGCCACTACATTGTAATTGGCATTGCCGCGGAAATAGGTATTAAAGTTGTGAAAATCACGCCCGGCAGCACCGATAATAATTACATTCTTCTTATCGCTCATGTGTTTTGCTATTTTTAGGGTTACTATTTGTTGTTTAAAAAACCTCACAAACCTACATATTTTTTGTAAAAGTATTACCCCAGCCCAAAATATTTTTTCAACCAACGGTGAATAACTCTTGAGGCTTTACCAATTTCTTTTAACCTTTTCACCACATTATTTGGGGTTCTTGTATCTTTGCACTTTTAAATAACAAATCAAATGAGGATTGAACAAAAGATAAAAGACAGGGTTTTCCAGGCCCTGGAAAATATTTCAGGTCAAAAGCCCGACGCTGAAAAGATAGCATTGCAACCCACACGCAAAGACTTTGATGGTGATTTCACCCTGGTGGTTTTTCCCTTTTTAAAACTTACACGAAAATCACCCGATGAAACGGCAAACCTCATTGGTGAAGACCTGGTGAAAAACATCCATGAACTGGAAAGCTACAATGTGATTAAAGGATTCCTGAACCTTGTATTTAAAGATGAGTACTGGTTACAGTTTTTGCAGGAGGAGTACCAAAATCAATCTTTTGGATTTCAGAAAACAGAAAAACCCAACCCGGTTGTTGTAGAATACTCTTCACCCAACACCAACAAACCTTTGCACCTGGGTCATATCCGAAACAACCTGCTGGGCTACTCGGTAGCCCAAATCATTGAAGCTGCCGGACATCCCACCCGAAAGGTAAACCTGGTCAATGACCGGGGGATTCATATCTGCAAATCCATGCTCGCCTGGATAAAGTGGGGCAATGGCGAAACACCCGAATCATCGGGTAAAAAGGGGGACAAGCTGGTTGGAGATTATTATGTAAAATTTGAAAAGGAGCTCAAAAAGGAAGCTCTTGCACTCAAGGAAGCCCATAACCTGGAAGATGATATGGCACGCAACGACGCTCCCCTGATGCAGGAAGCCCGGGAGCTGCTGCGCAAATGGGAAGCCCGAGACCCCGAAACGGTGAAAGTGTGGAAAATGATGAACAAGTGGGTTTACAAAGGTTTTGACAGTACGTACCAAAGACTGGGTGTTAGCTTTGATAAAATTTACTACGAATCGGACACCTACCTGCTGGGCAAGGATATTGTCATGGAAGGTCTCAGCCAGGGTGTTTTTTTTCAGAAGGATGATGGCTCTGTATGGGCCAACCTGTCAGACCAGGGGCTGGATGAAAAACTTTTACTACGCGCCGACGGCACATCGGTATACATGACACAAGATATTGGCACAGCACAACTTCGTTTTGATGATTACAGTGCATCCCAAATGATATATGTAGTAGGAAATGAACAAAACTACCATTTTGATGTACTGAAAAAAGTATTGCAGAAACTGGAAAAACCCTATGCAGATAGTGTTTACCACCTTTCGTATGGTATGGTAGAACTTCCGGGCGGAAAAATGAAATCGCGCGAGGGTACAGTGGTAGACGCCGACGATTTGATGGATACCATGTATGCCACCGCTAAACAAACCACCGAAGAGCTGGGCAAAATAGCCGATTTTTCGGAAGAAGAAAAGGAGAAACTGTTTCATACCATCGGGCTGGGTGCCCTGAAGTATTTCATCCTGAAAGTAGACCCCAGGAAAAACATGCTTTTTAACCCACAAGAGTCCATTGATTTTAATGGCAATACGGGACCCTTTATTCAGTATACCCACGCACGTATCCGATCTATTTTGCGCAAAGCCGAAGAAAAAGGATTGAAAGAGCCACCTTCTTTTAAGGCCCCAAACATCACAATCAACCCCAAGGAAAAACAGCTTTTGCACTCATTATATGCCTTTCCGGATACGGTAAATGAAGCTGCAGGAGATATGAGTCCGGCACGCATTGCCAATTATGTTTATGAACTGGCCAAAGAGTTTAACCAGTTTTACCATGACCACTCTGTGCTGAACGAACCCGACAAAGACACAACACTTTTCCGTCTGAGCCTCTCCGCATTAACCGCCCATGTCATTAAAGCCGGGATGTCGTTGCTGGGCATCCGGGTGCCTGACAGGATGTAATTATTGTTGACAACATTAAATCACCAAACATGGAAACGCTGAAAAGTAAAATTCAAAACCTGTCGGCCGAATATTTTCCGGAGGTACAATCCATCCGTCGGTATCTGCATCAACACCCCGAGCTTTCCATGCAAGAGCATCAGACTTCATCTTTTATCCAGAAAAAGTTAGGTGAGTATGGGATAGAATACACAAAAGGCATTGCAAAAACAGGGGTTGTGGCTATCATAAAGGGCCGGCAACCGGGAGGTAAAACCATAGCCCTGCGGGCCGACATGGACGCCCTGCCCATTGAGGAAGCCAGTCAAGTGGAGTACAAATCCACTATCCCCGGCATCATGCATGCCTGCGGGCACGACGTCCACATGGCCAGCCTTCTGGGTACGGCCAGGATATTGCAAAGCACCCGGCAACACTGGGCAGGCATCATCAAGCTTATTTTTCAACCCTCGGAAGAAAGTTATCCCGGGGGCGCCAGCCTAATGATTGGAGAAGGGGTGCTGAAAAACCCGGTTCCTGATGGAATTTTTGGTCAGCATGTAGCTCCCCAAATAGAGGCCGGCAAGGTAGGTATCCGCAATGGCATGTATATGGCATCCACCGATGAGGTATATATCACCGTAGAGGGGAAAGGGGGCCATGCCGCTACACCCCATCTAACCATTGACCCGGTACTTATTGCTTCGCATATTGTAGTAGCCCTACAACAAATTGTTAGTCGCAACAATACTCCATGGATACCAACCGTGTTATCCTTCGGACGTATCATAGGTGAAGGCCGCATGAATGTGATTCCGGCAAAAGTTTCCCTGGATGGCACCATACGCACCTTCGATGAAAAGTGGAGGGCCGAAGCCCATGAGAAAATTCGACGCATTGCCAGGGGAGTTGCTGTTAGCATGGGAGGAAACTGTGAGGTTGATATCAAAGAAGGTTATCCCTTTTTAAAAAACGATGAAGCATTGAGCCGGCAATTCCGGCAGCTTGCCACATCTTACCTTGGAGAAGAAAACATTGTTGACCTTGACCTGGCCATGACAGCTGAAGATTTTGCCTTCTATTCACAGCAAATCCCGGCGTGCTTTTACCGGCTGGGCACCCGCAATGAAAAGGCAGGAATTACATCTAATGTCCACACATCCTCCTTTGATATCGATGAAAGATCGCTAAAAACAGGGATGGGCCTAATGACCTGGGTAGCGGTAAATGCACTGACCTGAAAAAGCAGAAACCAGACTTTATTTAATGTTCCCTTAACCTTCGATTGGTTTATTTACCCCATATTTGCCGGAAAACGACAGTATCCCTGTAAAGATTTCTGAAATACCATTTATCTTGTATTCCTGGAAACCAATAAAAACTACAACCGGGAAGATGTCTGAATTCAGGGATAATCCGGGAAACGGATCAACAGTTTGTCTTAATTTTTGACACGCCAAACCCCATAATAAAACATCCATCAAACGGACATAACGATGAAAACTCTCACAAGCGGAAACAGGAAACGAAATCCCAGGCAAAAAAAGCCCAACCTGCTGCTTTATAAAATATGGGTTCTTCTATGGGTTGTTCCGCTCCTAACCCAATGCGGCCTGCAGAACCAACGAACCAGTCTTACAGATAAGGATAAAACCGAAAATCTCTTTTTCGCTCATTTTTCATACAATGAGCATTTTTTAGATATATCTGCAGAAACAGAAAATGCCCGCACAACTCACTGGAAACCTGACGGCAGCATGGTTTTTGTCACAGGCAGATATACCGATAATGTGGCAGCCTACCGCGTAAATGAACCCTGGCAAATACAGACGGCGAAATTCCTGCACGACGTAAAGTTGCCCGGTGAATTTCAGCATGGCCTTTACATCCGGGAGGACGGGAAAAAGATGTGGGTTTTCGACCGCACCAGCATCTGGTCATTTACCCTGGAAACGCCATGGGACATCACAACCCGTTCGGAAGGAATCAACTACAACCTGGACCATTTCACCCAGCGGGGACACGACATTGATTTCAAACCTGACGGCAGTATCCTGTATATCGACGACCGCAATGCCGGTGCCGTTTTCCAATACCATCTGTCTACCCCATGGGATGTGGATACCGGCACACTCACCTATACCCTTGACATCAGCGACCAGCAAAGGCAAGTCAGAGGCATAGAGTTCCTGCAAAATGGCGCGCTGATGCTGCTCATGGATACCAGGCGCAGGGAAGTTTTGCAATACAACCTTGATGAACCCTGGAACATTTCTACAGCGACTTTTACCGGCACTTTTGATGTAAGCAGCCAAACCCGCCAGGGCCGTGGGCTAAGTTTCAGCGCTGATGAAAAAATCATGTATGTAACCGGCAGGGATGAGGAAAAAATTTTTCAGTATGAGTCTGCCCTAAAATAACAAACCCTCGTGGAAGCCAGGATAAAAAGAAAAATGAAACGAAAACAGGCCAATCCGGGTTCAAGAGTTATTTTCTTCGGTAATGGTATAAAACGGGATCAGCCTCATGCTTTTCGGTTTCGGTGGTAGTGAAATAACCCTTACCATCATGGGTCCATCCAACAGCCTCTCCCTGCACTTCAGGAACATAAGCCACCTTTACGGGAGTCTGATTAAATAAGGTGCTTATAACATCATCCTGCACCATCCAATGATAGATAGCCCCATAATCTTTCAGAAGGATTTGGCTACCATCGGGTGATATACCCCCTCCCACAATGGTCCTTAGTGGCAAATGACCTTTAAAAACCGCTTTAGCAATTCCATTATTACTATGAGGGTAAGGGAGTAAATAAACATGTACCCCGACATCCCTTTTGGTAACAACAACCAAATTCTTAGTTGCCGGATCAACCATCAGTGTCTCTGCGTCACTTGCTCCTTCAGCATATCGATAGGAGAGAGTGAAAACATCTTCAATATCGAGAGAAAAAGCTGTTTCTGAGGAAAAGGATGAAAGGTCCGGCTCCGGGAAACGATGAATTTTCAGATGGTCTCTTACGCTTTTGTTGTCACCTATGTCCCCCACATAAATATAAGACTGCCCTTCTTCTGGGCCAGGCCCAATAGCAATGTCTTCCCAATCCCTGTTTTGAATGTCCATCAAAATTATATCGCCCCGATAATTTCCCAGGGTGTCATATACATATACCACGGGCCGGTTTCCGGAATCCTCATGAATGTACACCATGCCTGGATTTTTCCTTCCCGAAACGATGCCGGAAGCTTCAGGCAAAGGTTGTGTGAGTATGCTCTCATTAAATAAGAAAAATGTATTGCTTGTTCTAGAGTCGTGACGAGAATAAGTAGCAAGATATATATTACAATCCCGGTTGTTGCCAATATTTTCCTTTTCACATGCCGGCAGTATGAATATTAAAATGGCTGAAAGTATTACATTTTTTGTAACAAAGACCTTCATATCTTATAAAACTGAGATTGATGTTTTTAATGTAGGCTTTTTTTATCTGTCTGATAAACGTAAATGTTTTTTTTCAAAACCCTGAATAGCTTTATGGAGGATTTTTTGGGCTTTAGTTTCATTTCCAAAACCCATAAGTTCTACATTGCCACTACGCTTATAATTGGTAAGCCAATGTGCCAGAATATCAACAACCCCCGGAAATTGTTTTTGCAGATCATCCATGCTAAAAACATTGTAAAACCAACTATCCACTTGCACGGCAATAAGTTTGTCATCCTGCTCTTCGTTGTCTTTCATAAACAGGACACCTACTATCCTTCCTGGCACAACAGTTCCTCGTTTCAGAGCAGGACCTAGCAGAAATACATCAAGGGGATCATTATCTCCTCCATCTTCTAGAGGAAGAAAAGTGCGGGGTATCATCCCATAATTTGCCGGATAGGGAAGGTATTTTACCACCCTGAGGCTATCTTTTCTTACCTCCTCCCATTGCAAATAGCCAGTCTCCTTGTGGACCTCCCATTTTTGGTTACAACCTGCCGGTATTTCTACCACAATATTAACAAGGCTGTCTTGTTCAAAAACAGGAATATCCCTGAAAAAATCATGTTCTTTGATTTTTGTATTCTGATGATAGGGGCTTTCAGCGTTACATGAACAAAAAAGGAAGGGTATTAGTACTAATAATAAGTATTTTTTCATCTGAATCCGGAGGGTTATAGGGTACAACAAACGAAAGGTTTCCATAATAACAGGTTAAAGAGCAGCAGGCTGGAAACCATGAGCGTTCCAACCTGCCTGTATTTTTTAATCAGTTCATAGAAAATATTTTACTCTGCCCCGAAGGCTCCAATAAATGAAGAGGGCCCGGGTATATCAATGGTTATGCCACCGGCGCTGAGGGTAGAAATAACCGGGGTAAAGTCAGTGGTTCCGGCGGTAAGGCCAGGTGAGTCAGGAGTAAGATGGAAGTTCCATGAATCATCGGGGATGGCTGTCATCTTATCTGTATTCACGTCATAATTTACAAACAAGGGATCTTCCTGGACGATATCACCTGGCTTTTCATAAGTAAGGGTATTGCCATCATCATCCAAATCAGTAGCGGGCCAAAAATTTTCCTGGTCAGTTTCATCATAGGCATAGTAGTGGGTAAAGTCATACACTGTATTTTCCATATCAGGCAACCGATCACCTCTTAAGCGAACACCGAAACGGCAATTTACAATCAGGTTGTTATAAATCTGACCTCTTGCTCCCTGTTCATAATTAACAGACCCCCCACGACCAGACTGTGCTCTTCTAAAACCATTATTGATAAAAGTGTTGTTGTATGTATCAATGTTGGTCTGAGGAACACCATCACCAGGACCTGCAGGTTTGCTACCATTGGTAGCCATGGCATAAAAAAGATTGTACGCAACTACGCCTACAGTGCCATCTTTGGCATTTAGCCCTTCACCGCCGGTTTCTCCAATGTTGTAAAAAACATTATTTACCAGCACTATTTGAGCTCCTCCCTGAGGGCGAATACCATCATCAGCCAGGTTGCGTATTATGCTGTTTTTTAATACCAGAGCTCCTTCGGGATTGGCAAAGTGAATGGTATACCTGGGGTCACCTGCATCATAAGCTTCCGATTGTCTTGCAGGACCACCGGAATATTCAATAATGACATGCTTGAGGATAAGGTGTTCACACGAAGACATTGCCTGGATGCCACCCCATAAGCCCTCATAAGCATTTACAGGATCTCTGCGCTCTTCCACCACGGTAAACATTATAGGATCCTGCTCACTACCTATGGCTACCAAGTTACCGAAAAGCTGAATCTCAGGACTTGTATCGGGCGAAAGACCATCACCATCAAAAGCCAAAACAACACCAGGCTCCAGTATCAACTCTTCTCCCTCGGGAACAATGATATCCCCACTTACAATATAAGTACCTTTGGATAATGTTCCTGAAATTTCCCCATGAAGGGTTTCATCACTCCCGTTACCATCGCCGTTTCCATTGTCTCCGGTGGGACCATTGTCATCATCTTTCTCACATGCAGCAAATGCAAGTGAAATCATTAAAGCCATTGCAATCAGGCTAATGGGTTTTAGATTCTTTTTAAATTTACTCATAATTTGACGTTGTTAAGGGTTAAATAAATAGAGTTTAAAGTTTATATTTTATTCCCAACAGGAAGGTCCTTCGATAATATTCCTGCCGCACCATAGTCTCAGAATCACTGGCAGGCTGTAACGACTCTATTCTTTGGGATGGATAATGCGGTTTTTTAATATATAATTCGTAAGGGTTATCTATGATATTGTTTACCTTGATGAAAAGGACGAAGTCTTGGAAAAATCGCTTTTCTGCAGAAAAGTCCAACTGCACAAGACCTTTTTGCCACCAATCTGTTTCATAACCAGTAGAAACCACAGCTATTCTCTCCCCAGTATAAACAGCTGACAACTGGGCATCAACCCCATTTCTCTGGTCTTTATACAGAACGGAGAGATTCGCAAGGTGCCTGGACTGCCCCTGAAGGGGGCGTTGCTGGATTACATTTAGAAAGGTACTGTCTCCCACATCAAGGTTTTGTTGCTGCAAAGGTGTTAGCTGATCGTAATTTTCTTCAGTCAGTAAAGACCAGGTACGTTTTACGGACTCTATCTCGGAGGACGTATAGGTATAGTTACCCCGGATTCCAAACCGATTAAAATACTTTATTACATCCAGTTCAAATCCGTAATTAACAGCCATGTCAAAATTAACAGGTGTAATTACAGTTGTATTGGAGGGGAAATGGGACTGGTAATTCGCATCCGTTTCAGTCATTACAGTAAGTTCAATGGGGTCGTAAATTCTTTTATAAAAACCGCTTACCAGAAGTTGATCAGTGGTGTTGGAAAACAACTCGTATCTCAAATCAAAGTTATCCGCTGTAACAGGTTTAAGCGAAGGGTTGCCCCCACTCACATAAATGTCCTCTGTGGAAGGACGTGTATATGGAATAATTTCAAGAAAGCTGGGTCTGGATAACGATTTGTAATAGGAGGCTCTGATGAGATTGTTTTCACTGAATGAATACTTTAAATGAATAGAAGGAAGGAGGTTCAAGTATTTCTGCGAGCCATCCTCTACCAGGTCATTAGCAGTGGAAAATCCCTGGTCCGTGTGTTCCATCCTCACTCCTCCCGTAAACAACCACTTTTGGTAGGGCCATTTAAATTGCAAAAAGTGTGCGAAAATATTTTCATAAGACTGGTAATTCAAAGCATGACTAGCTGTACCCGAGCCACCAGTTATCCTCCATGTAAGAACCTCATATTGTGTCTCATAAGGAATGTACTCCTGAATTCCGGGGTTGGGCTTAAATGTGTACATATCAAAACTGTTTTTCCTGTCTTTGATACGATAAAGACCGCCTGTTTTCAATTCAAGCCCATTGGAGTTACTGGCAGGGTTGTATGTCAGATTATAATACCCTGCATAATCCCGGTCGGAATTGTTTTCCCAAATCCGAATCTGATTTTCATGAATCAACCACCGGAGTTCCCTGCCAGGGGTATCGTAATTTGAAACGGTAATCAACTGTGAATTATCGGGCACGTTTTGGTGAGCAGCAGAATACACCAAAGACCAGTCGGCATGAATGTTTGAATGCAACTGGTGATCACCCTGCAATGTGGAATTGTAAATGCTTTGAATATTTGTTTGTATACGAAAATTATTTTCAAGGGTGGGTTCGTTGATACCCCTTAGTCCATCTTCCCATATTACCCGTGTTTGATTTTTCTGTAAATTCAAAAAGACATTATATAAGCTAATGCTATGATTTGAATTTACGATAAAATCAATTTTATTGTGAACCCCCGCCCTTTTCTGAGAAGTTGAATATCTTCGTTTTTGATATTTTGAAATATAGGGGAGATTTTCTTTTCCCCGATTTTCAGATATAAGGAACTGTGTTCTGTCTGTGCCTTTTGATGCAGATTGATAAGTAGCCGCCAGGATAACACCCAGCCTGTTGTCAAAAAATCGGTCACCCAAACCAAGCGATGCATTGTAATTGGGTAGAGGCTTAATTTTTGAAAAATTAAAATTTTCACTGCTATAATAATCCTGGGAGGCGGCCACCCTGTCTTCACCTCGCAACCGCTGCATAGGTGGGGTTTTGTTTATAGACTGGTAATCATAATAATCAAAATCTCTCTCCTGGAAAATCTCATTATATCCTACTGAAAACCCTGCATTCACAATTTTTCTTGAATGGGCACTCTTCATTTGCATATCCACAACTCCTCCAATAGCATCCCCTTCCATGGACGGAATCAATGATTTGGAAACCACTAGCCTGTCAAGAAGCTCTGCCGGAAAAATATCCAGGGGTACATACCGGTTTTCATTATCTGGAGAAGGTATTTTGATTCCATTAACCAGCGTATAGTTATACCTTTTATCCATCCCCCTTACAATAGCATACTGAGCCTCTCCACCTGAACCTCTTTCAACGGTAAGCCCTGAGACTCTTTGAACTACATTAGCTACTGTAAGATCGGGTGAAAGTTCTATGGCTCTGGCAGATATAGCATTAATGGCATGTAGAGAATTACGTTCGCTTGCACGTGCACTGCCTTCTGTATGTGTCAATCGATTGCTAATAACCTCAACAGTTCCCAGTGTCAGGGATACATTCTCCATCCCAATTTCAAGATGCCTGCTTTCATCTAATTCAACTTTTCGTGTTACCGGATCATAGGAAATAAATGAAACATCAACCACATAGTTGCCCATGGAAACATTACGAATAATAAAACTTCCGTCTAATCCGGCAATTGCGTAATGGTTTGTTCCTTCCAATACTATTGTTGCTCCGGTTAAAGGTTCCTGGGTGGCCTGATCAAAGATTTTACCTGACAATGTCAGCATCCTCTCTGCCTCCGGCAAGGCTGTGGCCCCAAAACAGCTAATTGCGTATAGAATAAAAAATAGAATATTTTTTTTCATTGATGCTTTCTTTATCTGAACCAGGTAATTGACACTTGTAATAGGAAAATCCATGGCTAAACTTTCTACCGTTGTTTTACACTGCAAAAATGCAGAACCTATCATTAAAAGAGGTTTCCTTATTGTTATTAAACCCTTATCATATGGTTAGCCTAACATCAACAGAATGTTAAGCAATTACCTTTAACCTGGCTCTTCAGCTATTCACAAACACTGAGAATGAAAACATATTTATCAGCCACCTGTTTTGGGTTTAGTTTAAAGGAGATTTTTTTTGCCAGGTTAGTAATAAATCGGTAAAATTTCATTATGCAGATGCTGAAACCACAGGCTATACATACCTGTTAATTTTATCTTTTGAGTAAGATTTCCTTTTCAAAAAAAAAATATTTGAATCCAACCTTTTTCATACTATTTTCGTCTGTAAGTATAAAGGCCTCTTTTTGCCTGTTTTAAAAATCACACCAATGTTAAAAATTAACGTTTTTCGATGCTTGAAAATACCGGTTTTTACATTTATGGTTCTTTGGGGGTTTTCATCCTGCGAGCCCGATGATCTGTCGAAACCGGTCAGGGTTCATTTCGAATTGAGCTTTACACAGGATAATGCACCTTTGTCTTATTTAACCTTCCATAATATTGCCATGGATCTGGAGCAAATAAGTTTTTATGGTATCCGTCAGGAAGGGAATGATGTTTTGTTTAACACCCGTCCGGGCGATGCTTTTGGTATGCATATACTAACACCTGCACAAAACACCTCTTACGTCACGTATTTTGACATTAAGCAAGGTGTTTACCAGTTAATGCGGTGGGATATTGAGGTGGGAGAAATAGATGATGAGGTGTATTTTGATGATTATATTGATAGCGATGACTTTGGTCTAATCATAGAAGGCACCTACACCCGGCAGGATGGCTCCTCTGTACCGATTTTTTTTGCCATTGAAGAAGAGGAAGTCATCAGGGTAGAGTCTGAAAATCAGGATGGAGAGGTTCCCATTGCTATTGTTGCTGACAATGTTTACACAGTATTTCTGGAAATCAATCCTCATGCTCTTATGAGAGGCATCTCCAGAAACCTTTTGGAACAGGCTGAAACAGACGAAGAAGACGATATTGAGTTCATTGAGATATCGGAAGATGAAAATGAGGATTTGTACAACCTTGTTTTGTTCCAGTTATCCAAAACATTGAAGGCTGTAGTTAGGTAAAGTTGTTTGAATGACGCAGTATATTAATTTACAGGAAGAAACACTCATACGCGGCTGTGTAAAAAACGACCGCAAGGCACAGGAACAGCTTTACCGTTTGTATGCCGATGAGATGTACAATGTATGCCTGGCCTATGAGAAAGACCGGGATGAGGTAAAGGATATTCTGCAGGATTCCTTTATCAAAGTATTTAAAAGCATTGAAAAATATGATAGAAAGGGGCCTTTGAAAGCTTGGGTGAGAAGGATTGTGGTGAATACGGCTATCGACCATTTTCGAAGAAAAAAAGAAACGGATTCCTTTGTGGATGTGGAAACCATCTCCGAAACCACTCCCGAACAAGGAGACCGGCAGGGAGGACAAGGGCTTAAAGACATCCTCAAAATGGTAAAACGCTTACCCGAGGGGGCCCGCATGATTTTCAACCTCTTTGCCCTGGAAGGATACTCACATAAAGAAATAGCCGAAAAGCTAAGTATCACAGAAGGCACATCCAAATCGCAATATAGCCGTGCACGGCAACTGCTCCAGCAATGGGTTGAAATATAATACCAACGGCAATGAACGAAAAGAAACTCATAGAGCTCTACAAAAAACAGCTGGCCCAATCTTCGGAGAAGGCCCCGGAAGGCTTATGGGACGATATTGCCGGAAAAATGGATGCCGAAGATGAAGGTCAACTCATATCCCAGTACAAAGAAGAGCTGGCAAAGTCTTCCGAAAAAGCGCCCGTTGGTCTATGGGATGATATTTCACGCAAAATGGATTTGGACGAAGTATGGGAAGGGGTTGCCACCGGGCTTGATGAAGAAAAAAAAGCGGGTGGTTTCTGGGGGTTTCATCGTGGCATAGCGGCAGCCATAGCCTTGCTGCTCATAAGCACCCTGTCGGTGTGGTTTGTTG
>SL_3KL_010_SEDDRAFT_10001167_pt1 | contig 23537 bp, 30 predicted proteins | sample SodLakKL_010_SED_2_FD_10381 | JGI IMG/M metagenome (IMG submission 10381) | reverse complement strand
TCTAAAGAGGAGGGCGGCTCCTGCCCGTGAAACTGCAGCACATCCAACCCACATCGGTCTGCTATTTCCTTCACCACAGGGGGGTCTTCGTTTACAAAAACCCCCACCTTACTGACAAAGGGAGGAATCTCCCGACAAATATGCTCTACCTCCTCAGGAGTTACCCGCCGCCTGCTTTCCGCCATCACAAATCCTATGGCATCGGCCCCTGCTTCCACGGCCAAAGCCGCTTCCTGCACGTTTTTTATTCCGCAAATTTTGATTTTTACCATATTTCTTCCCCCAGCAGTTCCCTGATTTTGTCCCCTGGAGACGGGTGTACCATCAGGGTTTCTCCAATAAGAAAAGCATCCACTCCACTGTAACGTAACTGAACTATATCTTCACGGCCTCTGATTCCGCTCTCGCTGACCAGCAGAACAGAGCCGGGAATTTCTTTGGATAACTCCACAGTAACCTCGATATCCGTTTTAAAAGTGTTCAAATTCCGATTGTTAATCCCCACCACATCAGCGCCGCACTTCAGGGCTTTTATCAGTTCCTCCCGGGTATGGACTTCCACCAGGGGACACATGTTAAGCCTGCGGCATATTTCCAAAAACAGGGTTAGTTCTTTTTCTTCTAACAGGGAAACTATGAGCAAAACCGCATCCGCTCCATGCACCCGGGATTCGTAAATTTGGTAAGGGTCAATAATAAAATCTTTTCGCAGCACCGGTATACCGACTGAATCCTTAACTATCCTCAGGTCTTCCAGGCTCCCCCTGAAGTATTCCTCTTCCGTCAATACCGATATGGCTGCTGCCCCGCTTTTTTCATACAGCCGCCCCCGGAATCCCGGGTCTTTCTCATCGTAGATCAAACCTTTGGAGGGAGACGCCCGTTTAATCTCTGCAATGATAGACCGGCCGGATTTTTCCCGCAGACCTTTCTTGAAGTCCAGGGGAAAAGGGCAGTTCTTCAACTCTTCCTTTAAAACTTCCAGGGGTTTTTTCCCCCTACTTTTTTCCACAGAAGCTTTTTTTTTGCTTACAATTTTTTTTAAAACCATTATATGTTTTTGCAGAACTCCCTCAACTCCTCCAACTTTTGATAAGCACTGCCATTATCTATAACTTTTTCAGCCAGTTTAATCCCCTTGGGAAAATCTTTCACCAAACCTCCGGACATCAGCACGGCCGCAGCATTTAACACCACCACATTCCGTCGGGAGCCTTTTTCCCCCTGCAGTATGGAGAGGGTAATCTCTGCATTTTCCCGGGGTGTCCCTCCCAGCATTTGTTCCATATTACCCCTGGCAATCCCCATCTCTTCAGGGTCTAACCTGTAGGTTATAACTTTTCCATCCTTTACTTCACTGATTTGCGTAAGGCCGCAGACAGAGATTTCATCAATTCCCTCCAGCCCGTGGACCACCATCGCATGTTTCGCCCCCAGGTTTAACAGCACCTGTGCCAGCATTTCCGTCAGCGCAGAGTCGTAAACCCCCATCACCTGTCTTTTAGCACCGGCCGGGTTGGTTAGCGGCCCCAATAGGTTGAATACAGTCCTGATCCCGATCTCTTTGCGGGGCTTGATGGCATATTTCATGGCCAGGTGAAGTTTAGGCGCAAACAGAAATCCAATCCCCACTTCTTCAATGCTGTGGGCTGCCTGTTCCGGAGACAACTCCAGGTTAACCCCCAGGGCTTCCAGCACATCGGCGCTGCCGCAGCGGCTGGATACCGAACGGTTACCATGTTTGGCCACAGGCAGTCCCGCCCCGGCAGCCACAAAGGCTGCGGTAGTAGAAATATTAAAAGTTCCCGCCTGATCCCCCCCGGTGCCGCAGGTGTCTACCAGCCCGGGTCGACTCACTTTAACCGGGGTAACCTTTTCCCTCATCACCCGGGCAAAACCTGTAATCTCCTCAATGGTTTCCCCTTTCATCCGCAGAGCGGTAAGAAGACTGGCAATCTGCGCATCAGTAGCTTTCCCCGACATAATCATGTCCATGGCTCTGCCGGACTCCTCTGTGCTTAAACTTTTTCCCCGGACAACACCATCTATAACCTGATTTAACTCCATTGGATGGTTAAGCAACCTCTTTTCCCTCCTTCAAGAAATTTAGAAGCAGTCTTTTCCCCTCCGTTGTGAGTATAGATTCCGGATGAAACTGAATCCCCTCCAGAGGGTATTCCCTATGCCTGACCCCCATGATGGTACCCTCCTCTGTCCGGGAGGTAACCCTCAGGCAGGAAGGTAGGCTGTTCTCTTCAATGATCAGGGAATGGTACCGGGTAGCCTCGAAGGGACTGGGAATTCCCCGGTAGATGGTTTCCTCTGTGTGATAAATCATGGAGGTCTTTCCGTGCATCAGGGAGGCTGCTCCTACAATTCTTCCCCCGAACGCTGCCCCGATGGCCTGGTGTCCAAGACAGACTCCTAGAATAGGGATCTTTTGATGAAATTCCTTAATAATTTCTATGGTCAAACCCGCTTCTTGTGGTATACCTGGGCCAGGAGAAATCACAATCTTATCCGGTGACAGTTCTTGAATTCCCTTCAGCGAAGTTTTGTCATTTCGAATGACGATCATCTCAGCCCCCATCTCCCCCAGGTATTGGACCAGGTTATACGTAAAAGAATCGTAATTATCTATGACTAAAATCATAATTCCCCTCCTCTGCCAGGTTAATGGCTTTTAGCAGTGCCGCAGCCTTGTGCCGGGTCTCCTGGTATTCTTCGTCCGGCTGGGAATCAGCTACAATACCGGCTCCTGCCTGGACATATATTTTATTATTTTTTATAACCATGGTCCTGATGGTAATACAGGTGTCCATATTGCCGGAAAACCCGAAATATCCCACTGCCCCGGCATAAGGGCCTCTCCGGCAGTTTTCCATCTGGCTGATAATTTCCATGGCTCTAATCTTAGGAGCTCCGGAAACTGTCCCGGCAGGAAAGCAGGCGCTTAAAACATCGAAAGCATCCCGGCCCTCCTTCAGCCTCCCCTTGACCTCCGTAACCATGTGCATGACGTGAGAGTATTTTTCTACGGAAAAAAGATTGTTTACCTCAATGCTTCCGAATTCACAGATTCTTCCCAGGTCGTTCCTGGCTAAATCCACCAGCATGATATGTTCTGCCTTTTCCTTTTGGTCCGACTGCAGATCCTCTGACAGCCTTTGATCCTCCTCCGCCGTATGTCCCCGGGGACGAGTTCCGGCAATAGGACGAGTCTCCACCACCCCATCCTCCAATCTCACCAGAGGTTCCGGGGAAGACCCTACCACCTTTACGTCATCAAAGTCCAGGTAATACATGTAAGGGGAAGGATTCACAGTCCTCAGTACCCGGTACAGAGTGAAAGGGTCCACCTTCAAAGGAGCCTCAAAGCGTTGGGATAGTACCACCTGGAAAATATCTCCCCGGGCAATATGTTCCTTTGCCTTAACCACCTGGCTCATATAATCTTTTCTGGACACATTAGAACCAAAAAATACTTCTTCAAATGAAATATCGCCTTTTTCCTTCAGGGGAGGAAGAGGCTTTTTCAAAGCTTCCAGTACACCCTGGATATCCTCACAAGCCCTTCTATATTCACTCTCTGCATCATCCCTTAACCACACATTTTTAACCACTTTCAGAGAATGGCGCCAGTGGTCATAAATCAACACCAGCCCGGCGAACATGAAGCTGAGCACAGGCAGACCCAGGTCATCCTCAGGCAGGGGGATATCTTCCAGGTGCTGTACAAAGTCGTACCCCACATAACCCACAGCACCCCCATAAAATCGGGGCAGCCCCTTGTCCTCCGCCGGGGTAAACTTCTTCATTACTTCCCTCAATGCTTCCAGGGGATTTTCCCGGGTGATTTCCTCAATCCCCTGGAGCAGGCTTAACACGTTACGTCCCTCCATGCTTTTAAAATCTGCAAAGGGCTTACATCCGATAAAAGAATACCGTCCGAACTTCTCCCCGATTTCGCCACTTTCCAAAAGATATGAAGGGCCGGATTTGCATACTTTCTGGAAAATGGTAATGGGCGTTTCCAGGTCTGCAATAATTTCTTTGTAAACAGGAATCAGGTTGGCGAACCTTGCCTTTTCTAAAAACTCTTCCCTCTGGGGGTAAATCATGCTCTCTTCCTCCTTATAAAAATAAAAAAACCCTTCGTCTCAAAGGACGAAAGGTTGATTCGCGGTGCCACCTTATTTAACTTATGTAGTATTGCATCAGGTAATATCAATAAACACAAGTTATCTCTACCAGGTACGGGATAAATCAAACTAACAATTAGAGATTATCCGATACCCTGTTCCTTTTAACGGTAGAACTTTCCGGTAAAGCCTACTTGCCAAAGCTTTCGGTTTACAGCTAACGGGCCCATTCGGTATGCAGCAGTCATGCCGGATTCTCACCTACGCCGGCTCTCTGGAAAAACCCTCACATACTTACTCTTCCCGGTCACAGCTTTTAAATTATATTTTTACTTAGAAGTAAATGTAACACGAATAGAGATATGTGTCAAGAATCTTTTTTCTTCAATTTTTCATTTATATCTTCTAAAAGAGATTCAATCCTTTGGTTGCTATTGTTAATATCAGACACAGCCTTAATCACTTTCACAATAACATAGATAGGTAATCCGATTACTGCCAGAAGAATGAAAAAGTTTATCAACTGGAACAAATAATTAATATTAAACTCCACCATTTTAAATACCCCCAGGGTAATTTTAACATTATTGTTTGTTTTCGTAAACTAAAAATGGACAGTCCTTATAAAGGAGTGTCCATTAAAAAATATGACCTAAAACAGTATCAAGAATCAAAAATTACGGGATATACTTCGTACCCTTTTTCCGAGAGGGGGGTGATAATCCCCTCCACACAAATCTCAGCAGGTTCATAGAAAATTACCATTTGTCTTTGTCCGGAAATAATAAAAACCCTTTCCACTCCCGGCAAATCCAAAAGCAGGCGGCTTACTTCCTGCTGTTCCCCTAAAATATCATCCCCTACATCCATTATTATTTTACCACTGGGAAATGTACTATGATCAGACATGGGAGGCTTTCTAAAAGTCATGCTGTGCATGCGGATGTTGCTTATATTCCAGGCAACCAGGTAAGCCAGCATCCCCACTAAAATAATTACTAAAAACCCTAACAGAAGGGTGTTCCGTTTAAACATTACTTTACCCCACTTCCTATTTAGATTACTGACTTATCCTGTCCCAAAAAACTTAGAATTATAACGCTGCATAAATAACCCTGCTTTACTCGATGTACTTGTCTGTCACTGTAGTGAGGACTCAGCGTTTTCAGCTTAAGTTATAAAAATACTAGCTGAAAACCCCGTAGCTTGGCTGCGGGGATGAAAACGTCACCCCTTGGCTTACTTGCTTAGCTAACATCATAGTAAGCAGGGTTCTAGAATATTCCCTTTAGCAAATGCATAATAATAACACTGAATATTTATCCATTTAGAACTTCCATTTATCATCTTATAATATAATAGTGGAGGTGATAACCGGTGGAATGGAAAACATTTTTAACCACCTTTGGCCTGGTATTCCTGGCTGAGCTGGGAGATAAAACGCAGCTGGCCACCATGCTTATTGCTACCCAGAGCAAAAGCCTGGTGAGCGTTTTTTTAGGATCTGCCGGAGCTTTGGTTTTATCAGCATTATTAGGTGTTTTATTCGGTGCAGTCTTGACCAGATATGTCCCTCCCCACTACCTGCAGGGAGGAGCAGGAGTAGCTTTTGTGCTGATAGGATTCTTGCTAATCTTTGGAAAATTTTAAGTAAAAAAATCCTCAGAATAATCTGAGGATTTTTTTACTTGTGGTCTCCCTGGTTTTCCCCTTCGTGCCCTCCATCATGATGGTGTTCTCCCTCATGATGGTGTTCTTCGTGATGGTGTTCTCCCTCATGGCCAACGTGTTCCCCTTGATGACCTTCTATAGGCCCATGACCGCCCACAGCTGCAAATGCAGTTTCAGGTAGCCATATCCCCACCAGGTATCCTAAAGAACCTCCAAATATAACTCGGACCAAAAGGGCCCCAATATTGTTTAATAAATCCGACTGCCACAGAGGAGGAAGCATCCCTACAGCGGGCCCTACAACTCCAGGATTGATAAAATACAAAGCCACACCAAAGGTTACACCCCAGTAGAAGACATGCTCTCTTTCCTTGATAAGGAATACAAATACGGCCCCTAACGCCGCCGATGCTGCCAGGTGAGCTACTAAACCTACTAGCAAACCGGTAGTGGTGGCAGCCGCTGCCTCTGTCATAAACAACCCGGCTATGACCGTGAAAGGATTTAAATCAAAAACCCCCACCAGGAAAAATAGCACAGAAACAATTCCCATAATGATTCCTGCCGTGATTCCAGCCAATACTCCTGTTCCAAAACGTTCCACTAAATCAACTCCTTTCTTTTTTTGTATTTTGTCCTTTACGTAAAAAATTATTAAAATTTTCCCCATAATAAAAAATACACCTCCAAATATCAGCCCTGGGCCTAACATTTGGGGTGCACTTAAGCAGCCTTTTTAATTTTTCTTTTTTGGGTTTCTTTTCTTTTTGCCTGCCCTGGAGGTTTTTTTTAATGTCCTGCTCCCTTTATCCTTACGAACATAGTCCCCTTCTTTGACGGAGCTGTAAAGCCTGCTGTTTACCTTAAAGCTTTTGGCCTTCCCATCGGGCATCTTGACCTCCAGCACATATTTTTCCTCTATATCTTTCGTATCATCATCTTCTTCCACAGCCTTAGAGGTATAACTGCGGCTGACCACTTTTCCTTCAAAAGAGGTGAAAGGATAAAGAAGCCCAGAAATCAACCTCTTCATAACCAGGTAAAAAAAATAAATAATGGCAATGATGCAAATTAATAAAAAAATCCTATCCATCCAGGTTTCTGGCATTTTTTCACGGCCCGGGGAGCCGCAGCACCTCCTTACAAAAAAACATAATATAAAATATTTTCTATACGTAGAGAAAATTATCCTACCAAACAGCGCCAAGACCTTTTCATCTTTCTTTTGTTAGAAGCCTTCATCCGTCTTATCGGTCACACAAAATCACATTTTTTTAAAGAATATATCAACAGCGCAGCCGTGAAGAATAAAAGCGTCAGGACCCCAGGCAAAATTGTCCTTAAATCTGCGGCAGAATATAATAGATGGTAAAAAGCCTCATTTGCCCAGTAATGAGGGGTAAACCTCCCGAGAAAAACCATCCAAGGGGGCATAATATATGTAGGCCACCAGCACCCCCCCAGGGGAGCCATCACCAGTGAAACAAAAACCCCCCAGGTAAAGGCCTGGGAAACACCTGCTGCCCGGCAGGCAATCAGCAGGGAGAAAGCTGAGGCTGCTGCGATAAATGAAACCGACACCCATATAAGATTCCAAAGGGAAGGGCCCACGTACAGGTTAAAAAAAATAATCCCCGTTCCCCACAAAATAATAGCTTGAATCATTCCTTTGAAAAAATTACTAATGAATTTAGCGGTAATAAGAACTCCCGGCTGATTTCCATCAATCAGCAGCCTTTCCAGGATATGGCTCTCCCTCTCCTTTACGAAATCCACTGCATTCATTACTACCGCCAGAAAAGAAAACATGGTAAAAAATGCGGGAAGTGCCCAGTTGATTCGATTCACCGGTATGACCGGACCCACATTTTGAAGGACAACCTCAGCAGGGCGGACCAATGCCGGGATTCCTTCCACCCCAAAATTTTCCCTTACCTGATTCAGCATCTCATCTACCAGTATATTACTTTGATACTGCATGGCCCGGGTCATATTTTGAAGATAGCTGATCTGAGCAGCCAGGCCTTGGCTGATTCTCAAAGCCGCCTGGCGGCCGGGAATATTATTGGGGTTAGTATAAACCTCAAGATATGTTTCCTTCCCTTCATAAAATCTGCTGCTGAAATCCTTTGGGATAAATAAAAACCCTTGAATTTCCTCTGATTTCAATTTTATTAGAGCTTCATTATAGGTAAGGTTTAAAAAGGGAGGTTCATTCAAACCCTCTTCCCAATATGAAATAACCTCCCAACTAAGTCCCTCCGAATCTTCCGCAGAAACCAAACCAAAAGTAAAATCCCTGGATTCTCCCTCCCCCTGGGGTGGATAAACATATACCACCAACAGAATTAAAATAAGGGGAAACAGTAAAGATAAAAAGAGGGCCCTTGGGTCTGCCAGAAAAAAATTTATGTCTTTCCATATATAATGAAACATCCTTTGCATATAACCCTCCAAATCAGCAAATAATTTATCCTTCTGATGGTACCACCACTTTATGGCAGCATAAGGGTTTGTCCAGAAATTACGAATTTTCAGCAGGGGAAAATACTGCGCCGCTTACTGCAAAAATTAGAACGGTTATAAAAATAAGGATAAATACCTCTCCCTTTATAGAGAACAATAAGCCGTCTCCCGTAATTAAGCCCCTTAGTCCGCTGTTGGCATAGTAACTTATAGTAAAATAGTTTATATAGTTCACCAGAGCAGTTTCCGTCCTGGCAAAGGCAAAAGTATTTCCCAGGGCAGAATTAATCAGGGTAAATATTATGGACGCCCATAAAGCCTGTCCCGGTTTAGGGAAAATAGCCCCTATAAAAATACCAACAGAACTTACTGCAGCTATAAAAACCAATGAAAAAGACAGGATATAGATTAAGTTTACCCCGCTTAGTACTTTTGTAAAAAGGACAGCCACCAACAGCATTGCCACCAGCTGAAATGCCCCCCTAAAAAAACATCCCAAAAATTTTCCCAGAAGAATTTCCCCTTTGGAAAGGCCCACAAAGAAATATCTCTCCATAATCTTATTATTTTTTTCTTCTACAAAATTTTGGGCATAAAAAGTTGCAGTAAATACCATAAATAGCGTCATGACTCCCGAAATAAAAAAAGCGGCCATGTTCTGAGGCCTCCCCAAAGGGATTTCCTCCACCTTCACCGTTGGATTAAGTCGAGCAGATCGTAGAAAAGATTCCATAAAGGGGATAAGAACCTCCTGGTCTTGTAAGGGGTTCTCTCCATGTTCAGCTGCTATTTCCTGGGCTAAACGGGTAATCTGTACCTCACCGGACATTTCAGCCAAAATGGCTTTAAGTAAAGCAAGCAGCATCTGACCGGAACTTCCCCCGACACCTCTTCTGTAAACCTTAATTTCAGGTGGCTCTCCCTGGGATAGGGTTTCGGTAAAACCGGCAGGGATTTCCGTAAACATAAGAATTTCGCTGCTCATAAGTTTTCTTTGGGCTTCATTCTGGTCTGTGACCAGAACTTTAAGCCCTCTTTCTTCCTTCAAGCGTTCCATAAATATTTCTGCCATTCCTTCACCGTCATGGTTCACCAGGACAACCTCACCGTACAGAGCAGGTTCCCCACCAAAAAGTGCAGCCACCATCAATACAATGAGCGCCGGTAGCAATATATGTAACAGCAGTTCTTTTTTGTTGACGGTCAAAGCCTTAATGTCCTTCAAAGCTAAAGCCAATACTCTCATTCGAATCAGGTCTCCCATTTGATCAATTGGTTAATTTTAAATAAACATCCTCCAAGGAAATCTGCCCTGTCGGATCCAGAGAGCTTTTTAGTACCTTTGGCGCATCCAATGCAATAATTCTTCCCCTATCCATTACTGCTACCCGGTCGCAGAGCCGGTCTGCCTCCTCCATATAATGAGTTGTATAGATGATGGTCATTCCATTGTTTTTAAAATTGTGAAGCAGAGAAAAAATGGACGCCCGGGTTCTGGGATCCACTCCCACGGTGGGCTCATCCATAAAAAGAACCCTGGGTTTGTGAATTACAGAAACAGCAATATTAAGACGTCTCTTCATCCCTCCTGACAAAAGGGATACTTTTTCCCGTGCCTTTTCCTCCAGATCCATCTCTGTAATCAGCTCTTCGGCCCTGATAACTGCTTTTTTTCTGCTTAAGCCTCCCATCATTCCAAAAAACAAAAGGTTGTCCCGTACCGTAAGTTCCAAATACAGGGCGATCTCCTGGGGACATACCCCTAGTAAACCCTGAATACGGCGGTTGTTTTCCTTTTGATGCATACCATTAATAATAACTTCTCCACTGTCCGGTTTGACCAGCATGGACATAATCCGCAGAGCTGTGGTTTTCCCAGCACCATTGGGACCCAAAAGGCCAAATATTTCTTCCCGGTTAACAGAAAATGTTATGTTGTCCAGAGCCTTCAGCCCGTTATATTTTTTTACCACATTCAGCATTTCAATCATATGTAAGCCTCCAAAACCTTTTGTTCATTTCCCTCTCTTTATTTCCACTCCAGTGAGCCGGTTTCCTTTACAACCAGCAAAGAGATTCTAACTTCTTTATTTAAACCCAAAAAAGAAAGACCTTTGTTTCAGTAAAACCATAAATTTACCGAAAAAGGTCTAGTTCTTAAGTCACCCGCCTGTACCAGGCAGAAATTGCTGTTTGAATATTTCACATCAAATATTCATCCCAATAATTCCGCTGATGGCTCCAAAGGCAAACCCCAGAAAAGCTTTGGTCAGGAAACCAGTAAAGATGGGAAACTCTCCAGCAATAAACAATCCCAGTACAAGAATGATTAGGACATAAAAGAGTCCAGTAAGTCCTCCATTAAGCCAGCCCTTATAGCTCAATTTTCGGGTTACGAAAATAGAACCTATAAATATACTGATTATGCTGGTAAGAAAGGAAAGATAAGGAACTATATTTTCAGAAATTGCTGTAAAGCTTAAAACTAAACTGGCCAATAAAAACACAACCGTAGAAAATCCCAGTGCCAGTAAAACCCCCTTACCGATTACCGGCAGGGCATTCATTCCTGATTTAATATCTACGGCAGGCATTTTTTTCACCCTCATCACCTCCATAACATTTCTCCTTTACTATTATGTGCCTTTTTTGTATTTAAGACCTGATTTAGTAAAGATAAGAAAAATATTACGGAGGCTCCTAACCTTATTCCCTGACTCTTTCTACCCCATAGCGAGCCATCTTAATCAATACGTTATCCGATACTTTAACAGTCAGGTCCTCTTCTGTTATCTCTTTGATGGTGCCGTACATCCCGCCGATGGTAACGATTTTATCGCCTTTCTGCAAATTTGAAAGCATTTCCTGCCTGGCCTTCTGCTGCTTCTGCTGGGGACGAATCAGCAAAAAATAAAAAATGCCAAAAAATATCACCAGGGGAAGTAAACCAATAAGATCAAAATCCATCATTTTCCCTCCTTTTTTATGCATAAATGCAGGTTATTATTTAATGCTCAGTTTGAGCAAAAAATTCCCTTATAAAATCAGCAAACCGATTTTCATTAATAGCACTGCGGGCATCAGACATCAAACGGGTCAAAAAGTGCAGATTATGAATGGTAGTAAGCCGAAGCCCCAGGATCTCTTTAGCTTTTATCAAGTGTCGGATATACGCTCGGGAATAATTTCTACAGGTATAACAAGTGCAGCCCTGTTCCAGTGAATTATAATCTTGGGAAAACTCCGCATTTCTCACGGTTAAATAACCTTTTCGGGTCATCACCGTTCCATTTCGTGCGATTCGGGTAGGCAGGACACAATCAAACATGTCAATGCCCCGCTTCATCCCCTCCAACAATGCATCGGCAGAACCCACCCCCATGAGATACCTGGGCTTATGAGACGGCATAAGGGGAACCGTATGTTCCAGTACCTCATACATTAATTCCTTAGGCTCCCCCACGCTTAAGCCCCCTATGGCATATCCTGGGAAATCCATTTCCACAAGGGCCTCGGCACTTTCCCTTCGAAGGTCCTGATAAACGCCTCCTTGAATAATTGCAAAAATCGCCTGATTTTCATTCTTATGAGCTTTTTTACACCTTTGGGCCCATACATTATTTCGTTGTAATGACTTTTTCAGGTAATCATATTCACAGGGAATGGGAGGGCATTCATCCAAAACCATCATAATATCGGAACCCAAAGCATTCTGTATTTCCGTAACCAGTTCTGGGGTCAAAAAATGTTCTGAGCCGTCAATATGTGAGCGGAAAAGAGCCCCTTCATCCGTTAGCTTTCTTAAATTCCCCAGGCTGAATATCTGGAAACCGCCGCTATCTGTCAAAATAGGTCGCCGCCAGTTCATAAACCTGTGCAGCCCTCCCGCTTCCCGAATTAGATGATGCCCGGGACGCAGGTATAGATGATAGGTATTGCTTAAGATAATTTGAACGCCGATACCTTCTAATTCCTCCGGTGTCATAGCCTTTACCGTAGCCTGCGTGCCCACCGGCATAAAAACAGGAGTCTCAATTTGGCCATGGGGAGTATGTATAACCCCTAACCTGGCAGAAGTATCAGGACATTTTTTTATGAGTTCAAATTTTATTGGCATAATGTTCCCCTTTATCCAGTCCCTGCTATAATATTAACATAGCATCCCCGAAGCTGTAAAATCTATACCGCATTTTCACCGCCTCCTGGTAAGCACTCATTACCAGGTCCTTCCCCCCAAAAGCGCTGACCAGCATAATTAAAGTGGAACGGGGAAGGTGAAAGTTGGTTAATAGGCCGTTAATGGCTTTAAATTCATAGCCGGGGTAAATGAATATACCTGTCCAGCCGCTGTTGGGCAAAAACCCTTTTTCCCCCTTAATGGTTTCCAACACCCTGCAGGAAGTGGTCCCCACAGCGATAATCCTGGATTTCTGTACGAAGGCTTGATTCAACAGGGAAGCCGCCTCCGGCGTAACGGAATAATATTCCTCGTGCATCTTATGTTCTTCCACCTGTTCTGTCTTCACTGGACGAAAGGTTCCCAATCCTACATGAAGGGTAATAAAAACGGTAGTGATTCCCTTATGATGAAGCCTCTCCAGTTTTTCCGGGGTAAAATGAAGCCCCGCCGTAGGTGCCGCCACTGACCCTTCAAAACGTGAATAAACCGTCTGATAACGCTCTGAATCTTTCAGCTGTTTTTTTATATAAGGAGGTAAAGGTAAAGTTCCCAGCTGCGCTAAAACCTCCTCAAAAATTCCTTCATACCGGAAAGAAAGGACTCGCCCTCCCTCCTCAGTGGCCTCCACTACCTCTGCGGATAACCTTCCGTCACCAAAAACCAGTTCTTTCCCTGTACGGGCCTTTCTCCCGGGTTTTAGCAGCACCTCCCAGGTACATTGGCCTACTTTATGTTCTAACTTATTGATTAAAACCACTTCAACTTTGCCGCCGGTATCCCTTCTTTGGCCAATTAATCGAGCAGGAATAACCCTTGTATCATTTAAGACCAGGGTATCCCCAGGTTTTAAATAATCCTCCAGCTGTTGAAAATAACTGTGTTCGATTTTTGAGTGAGCCCTGTCCAAGAAAAGAAGCCGGGAATCCCCCCGGTAAGGAAGGGGTTCTTGTGCAATTAACTCAGAAGGAAGGTGATATTCAAAGTTTGAAACATCCATTTATCTACCCCTCTTTATAAGCTGCAAAAAAATAATTAAAAGCGCCTGAACAGATTTAAAAGCAGTGATAAAATAATGCTGATTAAAATAGTTGTAGCCAGGGGAAAATAGAAGGTGAAATTCTCCCGTTGAATAAAAATATCTCCAGGCAGCCTGCCGATTCCTGTAAACCTTCCTAACACTGTAACAACAAGGCCGATAATAATCAGAAGTCCTCCAATGGTTAATATAATTCTTCCTAAACCCTCCACGTTAAACATACTTATAATCCTTTCATCACCATATTAAATCTATTATTAACCATTCCCCTGGGAAAAATCACTTTATTACCGTACATAATCAGTTCTCAGGCTTGTTCTTTGGCTTATAGTAACGTTCCCTCTCACTGTATATGCAGCCGCAGTAAGGCTGTCTATACAGGCCCTTCTCCCGAGATAGATTAACACTTTCGTTGAACATATGCCTTAAATCCTGGTAGACAAAAATCCTTCCATACTTTTCTGCTGATTGTGTACCAATATTCTTCAACAATTCATGATCCTGATAAGGACTGATCAGCAGTGTGGAGGATATATATGGCAGTCCTTCCTCTTCCGCTTTACGGGCAGTCTCCAGGAGACGCATCCGGTAGCAGTACCTACAGCGGTCCTCTTCATTAAATACCGTTTCTCGCAAAAAAAGGTCCAGAAGGTATCGATCCTCTACCATCAAGGGGATCTCTTCCTCTTTACAGTACTCCTTCAGAGTTTCCAACCTTTTTCTAAATTCCCTGTAAGGGTGAATATTGGGATTATAAAAATAGCCTGACACACCATAGCCCAGGTCTCTAAAAAATCTATTGGTTACTGTACTGCAGGGAGCACAGCATATATGCATCAGCATTTCCATAATTTTTTTCAGGCCGGCCCTATGAATAGGAGTACAAAAGCCTTTCTCCCCCATAAATATTTTTTTCAACAAATGTTACCCTTAATTATCATATTGAAAAACATAGAGTTTATTATATTGCAGCACTCAGTCTAATTGAAATGCAGCTAAACATTTATCTTCACCGGCAGAGGCTTAATCCAGAAGGCTTTTCTGGACATAGTTCTTGGTCTTAATCTTCAGGTGCTGGTATACCAGGGGGGTAACCATCCTTCCCCGGGGAGTTCGGCTGATAAAACCAATTTGAAGCAGATAAGGCTCATAAACATCCTCAATGGTCTCTGATTCTTCGCTGATAGCTGCTGCCAGTGTATCCAGCCCTACAGGCCCACCTGAAAACTTTTCAATGATTACCGTCAGCAGTTTCCGATCGGTATGATCCAATCCCAGGTGGTCCACCTCCAGAAGCTCTAAAGCAAAGCTGGCAATCTTATTATCAATGATACCACTTCCCTGAACCTGGGCAAAATCTCTAACCCTTTTTAACAGCCTGTTGGCAATCCGGGGAGTACCTCGGGAACTTTCCGCAATTTTCATAGCCCCAGTTTCCGATATGGAAATATTTAAAAACTCGGCAGAATTTAAAATAATCCTCGCAAGGTCTTCCTTTTGATAAAATTCCAACCGGTTAACCACTCCAAAACGGTCCCGAAGAGGTGAAGAAAGCAGCCCTGCCCGGGTAGTCGCCCCAATCAAAGTAAAAGGGGTCAGGTCCAGCCTTAAGGACCGGGCGCTGGGACCCTTTCCGATGATAAAATCCAGGGCAAAATCCTCCATGGCCGGATATAGGATTTCTTCTACAGTCCGGTGAAGACGGTGGATTTCATCGATAAACAAAACATCCCCTTGACCCAAATTGGTCACAATGGCCGCCAGGTCCCCGGGCCTCTCTATGGCCGGTCCCGAGGTGACCCGAATATTCACTTCCATCTGACGGGCAATGATATGGGCCAGGGTAGTTTTCCCCAGCCCCGGTGGGCCATATAAAAGAACATGGTCTAACGATTCTGCCCTCTCTTGAGCAGCCTGGATAAAAACCTTCAAGTTACTCTTAATCTTTTCCTGTCCAATAAAATTATCAAAATTAACAGGGCGCAGCGCCCTGTCTATTTTTTGTTCCTCTTCTCCCATCCCCGCAGAAACCAACCTTTCTTCCAACGGTATCCTCTCCTTTACCTGTCTTTGCTCAAGAAGTCCCTCCATTTATGGGTGGGGAATGTCTATGAACTGGATAAACATTTTAGAGAAAGCCGTAATAATTCCTCCAGGGTTTGATCTTCCGCCCCCTGTTTCTGTACATACTTGATGGCGTCCAGGGATTCCTTGTGTCCATAACCCAGGGCAGACAATGCATCCATCAGTTCCTGGAAGTTATCTTTCCCCGGTTCCGTCTGAACTAAAATTCCTGAATCCTTGGTCAGGGCTGTAATCTTTTCCTTGAGCTCTAAAATAAGGCGTTTTGAAGATTTTTTGCCAATACCTGGAATTCCAGTAAGAGTATCCACGTCTTCGTTAATTACCGCCAGGTAAAAGGAAGCAGCAGGAATGGATCCCGTAATTGACACTGCCAGTTTTGGCCCAACCCCGGAAACTGTTAATAGAAGCTCAAAAAGCGCTACGTCATCAGGCTGCAAAAAACCATACAGCAAAACCTGCTCTTCTTTGATGTACATATGGGTATAAACCTTTACCTCTTTACCTTTCTCCGGTAAAAGAGAATGACTTCCGGGAACAATATGAATTTTATACCCGATTCCGTTGTTTTCCACCACAATATATTCGGTCCCGGTATGGGCTAATTTACCGCAAATAAATGAAAACAAGTTCTTCCTCCTAAAGAATACCCTTAATTTTTAAAACCCGGGAATGACAGTGACAAATGGCCAGAGCCAGGGCGTCCGCTGCATCATCGGGTTTGATAGGATTCTTTACCTTTAACATCATTTTTACCATTTCCTGTATCTGGTTTTTAGCCGCCCGTCCATATCCCACAACACTTTGCTTGACCTGTAAGGGAGTATATTCAAAGATTTCCAGGCCGATATGGGCCGCAGCCAGCAGCGCTACTCCCCTGGCCTCTCCCACCTGGAAAGCAGAGCGGACATTTTTATTGAAAAATAGTTCTTCTACCGCTACGGAATCAGGCCTATATTCCTTCATCACTTCTCCGAGAGTGCGGTATATTTTAACCAGGCGTTGGCAGGTATCTTCGTTTTTAGAAGTTCTGATACAACCGTAAGTAACCAGCACTAAATTTCCTTTATCTTCTTGTACAATTCCATACCCGGTGAGGGCAATCCCGGGGTCTATTCCCATGGACAGCAAACCAAATCACCTGCCCTTTGCTTTATGTTAAAACGGCAAGAACACTCTCCGTTTCTACAAAGTGAAGCTTCTTTACATATTATATCATCTCCATCTTTATTTGCAAACGTTTATTCGCTTTTTTATGCAGGCGTAGAAAATATTTTCCAACTTTCTCATCCCATGGCAGCCTCTATGGCACAAAAAAACATCACCGTTAAGTGATGCTGTCAGCTGGTATAACTTTCCAAAATTCTTATTTTCTCTTCTTCATCCTCAAAGGGTATCCCTTTCTCCAGATCCTTTCGGTAAACTTCTTTCACATCATAGTCAGTGATTTCCAGCAGAACTCCTTCAGGCCGTACCCCCCTAAAAATAGCAATTCTATCGTTGTAAATCCCTACGTAATTTTCCTCTTCCAAATCCTCTTGCCCATTTTGTTCCACAGCCACTTCATCCTGGCCCGGTTCATTGTTAACTGACCTTCCTGTTAAAAAAACAGCTAGGAAAGCAAAGGATAGTAAAATTATGACCGCCAGGGCTATGCCGTAAATCTTATAGGTCTGACTTTTTTCGTTTACCATACAATCCCCCCCAATAAAAAAGGATGTTATCATAAATTTACCCTGGAAGGGGGAAAATTATACAAATTTATACCTATGATTCCAAAGAAGACATTAGATCCTCAGGTATTTCAAAATTAGCATAAACATTCTGGACATCGTCATGGTCCTCCAAAGCATCCATGAGTCCAATCATTCGAATTGCTTCCTCCTGGCCGGTTATTTCCAAAACACTTTGAGGAACCATAGTAATCTCCGAAATTTTAACTTCTACCCCCTGACTTCTCAGAGATTCTTTCACTTTTTCCATATCTTCCGGTACAGTGACCACTTCATATGTATCATCTTCCACCTTAAAATCCTCTGCTCCAGCATCAAGAGCCATCATCATAACTTCGTCCTCATCCAAAGTTGTACTGCTTCTTTCTACAGCAATGTACCCCTGTCTCTTAAACATCCAGGCCACACAACCGGATTCTCCCAGATTCCCGCCCTGTCGAGATAAAATATTTCTTATTTCACCGGCAGTACGGTTGCGGTTATCCGTAACAATGTCAAGCATTAAGGCTACTCCGGAGGGGCCATACCCTTCATAAGTAATTTCCTCCAGTTTCATACTTCCCAACTCACCCATACCTTTTTTAATGGCCCGGTTTATATTATCATTTGGCAAGTTTTCCTCTTTGGCTTTTTGAACAGCCATCCGTAAACGGAAATTCGTATCTATGTCCCCTCCACCTTCGCGGGCCGCTACCATTAGCTCCTTGGAAAGTTTGGTAAATATTTTACCTTTTTGGGCATCCACCCTGGCTTTTCTGTGTTTTATGTTCGCCCATTTTGAATGACCCGCCATCCTTTTCAACTCCTCTCATGAAGAAACAAATTTGATGCTCCCCAGGACAAGCCCCGCAGCAAGCCGACGGGGTTCTCACCTGGCGTTTTCTATCCCTTGATAATTAAATATTTAATTATAACCCATAGTAATTCTAGCATATGAAAGAATTTTATTCAAAGGGCAGGCCGGGAAATGGAGGCATTTTCCGCTTATGTTCGCTCATTTTATGCATTTTCTTTACCGCGTCCCGAACCTTCTCTTCCCCTTGCCCTGTAAGGAGGAAATGGTCCAACTGTTGGTAACTAACTCCCATCTCTCCCTCATCTGTCTGCCCGGGCCAAAGCCCACCGGAAGGAGGCTTTTCCAAAACTTCCTCAGGGACTCCCAGTGGATGAGCCATTTCCATAACCTGTCCCTTAGTTAAACCGGCAAGAGGCATAAGATCTACCGCTCCATCACCATACTTGGTAAAATACCCTACCTCCAATTCACTGCGATTGCTGCTTCCAACTACCAGATAGTTATATGAGGCAGCATAATAATACATGCAAATCATCCGTAAGCGGGGCTTAATATTAGCCACCGGCAGATAATCATGCTCCACTTCCCGGCCATATCCGAATTTTTGCAGCAGTAAATCAAAAACATCATCCAAAGGAATTGTTTTCACAGCAACCTTTAACCTGTCGGCCACCAATAGAGCATGTTCTTCATCCAGAGGTTGACTGTAACAAGGCATAATTAGTCCCATGGAGTTCTCGGGGTACGCCCTTTTACAAAGAGCAGCCACTACTGAGGAATCTATCCCTCCGCTCAATCCGAAAACAGTCCCCTTGGCTCCTGCTTCCTCCACCCTGTCTTTAATCCAATCTACCAGCCTAACCGTTTCTTTTTGCAATTTCAGCATTCACTCCTTATATTGATAGTCTTCTCGGGATTTAGACCCATAAATAACAGCAGAGCTTTACAAAGCCTCTCTGAGCTGAAACAAGTTCAGTGGGACTTCCTGCTGTTTTAAGTAAAAAAAAAGATACAACCTCAATAAATAGCATTGTATCTTTTTTGTTTTGAACCTGAAACTTATGCTTCTTGTTTGTCTGAATCCTGTTCCTCTACTTCTACCTCAATACTGTCCTTGAGTCCCCGGGCTGACTGCCTGAATTCTCTAATCCCTTTTCCTAAAGAACTTCCCAGTTCAGGCAGTTTGCTGGGGCCAAATACAACCAGTACAACCCCAAAAATAATTAACAGCTCCGTAGTTCCAAGCCTTCCAATCATACTGTCACCCCCTTGAGGCAGCGTGTGTTGAAAATTGAAATATTTGTACTATTCTACTTTCTATATTAAACCCGAGACTTAAAAAAATCAAACTTTTTTTACTCTTTTTCTGCTGCGGGGGCCATGTGTTCGATAAGGGATACGTCTTTCATTATTTCCTGCTTTATTATTTTTGATACGTAATCAATAACTTCATACACTTTAGGGTTCTTTATAGAATAAAGGACCTTCATCCCTTGTTTACGGGAGGAAACAATACCCTGCTTTCTCAAAACTGCCAGATGCTGGGATACATTTGACTGCTCCAACCGTAATTCTTTCAGTAAATCACACACACATATTTCTTCACAGACGCAGTATTCTCCCTGCCTCAGTAATTCCAGGATCTTTAACCTGGTGGGGTGTGCCAGCGCTTTAAAATACTCTGCCTGCTTTTGGAGAATGTCATTTTGCATTTTATTCCCCTCCGTTTAGGACATGCTTCTAGTTATAATTATATCAAATTTTAAGTTTTCCTGTACCTGTACAAACACTGTAAATTATTATTCTCGTGCTAATTTGATGCTAACGGTTTCAGATTTAAGTTATTACAGGTTAGACGACATTATAGAAGTTAAGAAGGGAGAATAAAGTCCCCCTTCTTACTACATTTCTTCCTTAATCCACTTTTTAATTTCATCTTTTTTGGGCACTTTTCCGAAAGCCTTAACCTTTCCGTTAATGACCAACCCAGGAGTCATGATAACATCATGCTCCAGGATCTCTTCCATGTCGGATATTTTGGTAATAGATACGTCCGCCTGCAGCTCGCTCACTGCCTCTTGAACCGCTTTCTCCAGTTTCTCACAGTTCCTGCAGCCTGGCCCTAAAACTTTAATCTCCATCTTTTTCCCTCCTTTAAATTTTTTAAATATTTTTAGGGATAAATATTCCCGAAAATCATTCCGGTCATAGTAGCCATAACTACCACCAGAACAACATAAACAGCCGTCTTTTTGGTGCCCATAATATTTCTAATGGCCAACATATTGGGCAAACTCAGGGCCGGACCAGCCAGAAGTAAAGTTAATGAAGGCCCATTTCCCATTCCCAAATTCCTCAGAGCTTCCAGAATAGGGACTTCCGTCAGAGTTGAAAAATACATTAATGAACCAAATATGGAGGCCAAGAAATTAGCCTGCAGTGTATTCTCCCCCACATACCCAGAAATCCAATCGGGAGGAATAATTTCCTGCAGCATCCCGGTCACAAAAACCCCCACCAATAGGATAGGAAAAATCAACCTTACCAGATTAAAAGTTTCCGTAAACCAGTCCGTAACTTCTTCCCGGGTATACCACTTTTTGAGAACGATAGATAAAACTATAATAAGCATCGTTAAAATCACAACTTTGCTTAAAGTAGAAATACCTGCGGTACCAAAGAGCAGAATAGCCACCAGGAGACCAAAAAACACCAGCATCTGACCCGCGGTCTTTCCTCCCTCCTCCTGAGGGAGTTCAACGAACTTATCTTTCTTCTCCTTTTCCTCTTTCCCGAACACCAGTGACATAATTACCCCAATGACAACTGCGAATATTACTGCCCCGATGGCTCTACCGGCTCCCAGTTCAAATCCCAATACCCGGGCCGTCAATACGATTGCCAACAGGTTGATAGCCGGACCAGCATAAAGAAAGGTAATAGCTGGACCCAGTCCCGCCCCCTTGCGGTAAATTCCTGCAAAAAGAGGTAATATGGTGCATGAGCAGACAGCCAGCACTACACCGGAAACCGACCCTACACTGTAAGATATATATTTCTTAGTCTGGGGGCCAAAGTATCTCAGTATTGAGGTGCTGGAGATAAAAACGGCAATACCTCCGGCAATAAAGAAAGCCGGAATCAAACAGGTAAGCACATGCGCCGAAAGGTAATACTGCAGCGCATAAATACCACTTAAAATGATTTCTATCATTTTCTCCACCTCCGGTTAAATCCTGTTACTTTAAATTTTTCTCTACTTTCTTTCAGGGAACAACAGAATAGGCCTTTTAGAACGCCGTGCAATATTTTCAGCAGTACTTCCCAAAAGCAGATCCTTAATGACTCCCTCTCCTCTGGAAGCCATAGCAATCAAGGTTACCTCATCATCTTCAGCGATATCAATCACCTGTTGGGAGGGAACCCCCACCCGAACTCGGACATCGGTTTGAAAGCCTGAATCAGCAAGTTCCTTTCTCATAACGTTCAGCTTTTTACCTGCATCTTCCCTATGTTTCAAGATATCTTCATCCCCTACTCCTTTATCTATGATATGGGCTAAAACCATATGCTTTGCTGCTCCCTTCAGGTCTTTCAACCTGTTGAAAGCTCTATTAGCAGGCTCAGAAAAATCTGTTGGGAATAAAATCTTTAAAAACTTACGTTCACAAAAGGCTTTAACCTCATCTCCACCCATCTCTTGATATTTTTCCAGTAAAACCGGCTTGTCAGTTATGCGAAGAAGGTCAGCAGCGGTGCTGCCTAAAAACATCCTTCGTAAAAAACCCTCGCCCTTGGAACCGATCAATATTAAAGAAACTTCTTCTCTTTTGGAAAGTTCCCGAATTTCAGTTGCAGCAAACCCAATGGGGGCTTCACAAGTTACCTTAAACCCTTTTTCTTCAAGGATTTTCTTTTTTTCTTCCAGCTTTTTGAGGGTTCTCTCTTGAATCTGCATGGCCATTCCTGTAGGCCTCACCACATTCAGAAGTAAGACCTCTTCCGCCCCCAACATTGTCAACTCCTCCAAACAGTTAAACAGCTGTTCTGCCGGTGGAGAAAAATCTGTAGCCAACATTACCTTTTTAAACATGGTACCGCCTCCTTTTTTAAACCATCTTTATCTTTCATCAGTTTTTTGCCAATAGTTCCTCCCTGGAGGGAAACAGGTGTTTAAACCGTAAACAAATCCTCACCAGCATCAGCATAATGGGAACCTCGATAAGCACTCCCACTACAGTAGCCAGTGCGGCTCCGGAGCCCAATCCAAAGAGCATAACCGCAACGGCAATAGCTACTTCAAAATGGTTGCTGGCTCCAATCATTGAAGTGGGAGCCATATCCTCATAAGAAACTTTGGTAACCTTACAAACCCAGAACCCAATTCCAAAAATCAAAAAGGTCTGAATAATTAGGGGTATGGCAATCATTAAAATAACCAGCGGAAATCTTACAATTACCTCACCCTGCAGAATGAACAATACAATTAACGTTACCAACAGTGCAAATATCGAAATTCTGCCCATGGAACGAAGGAAAACCCCTTCATACCATTCCAAACCTCTACTTTGTATTAACCTGGTTCTGGTAATATACCCGGCCGCCAGGGGCAGCCCTACATAGAAAGCAATAGATAAAATAATAGTTAGGAACGGAACGGGAACATCCGCCACACTCAACAAAAGGCTGCCAAGGGGCGCATATAAAAACAACATGGTTAGTGAGTTTATAGCCACCATAACCAGTGTATGCCCCATGTTCCCTCTGGCCAGATAACTCCATACCAATACCATTGCCGTACAGGGAGCTATCCCCAGAAGGATCATACCGGCAATATACATGTCTGCGGCATCAGCGGCAATAAAAGGCGCCCACACAATTCGCATGAAAAACCAGGCAATTAAAGCCATGGTAAAGGGTTTTATGGCCCAGTTTATAACTAAAGTAATAATTACCGGCTTAGGGGCCTTAATGGCATCTGCCACTGATTGAAAATCAATCTGTACCATAATGGGATAAATCATGAAAAACAACAGAATCCCTATAGGTATGGAAACATTATAAACCTGCATCCGATCCAAAGCCGTAGCGAAACCAGGAAATATAAACCCTAATAACGTCCCCACCGCCATACAAACCAGTACCCAAAGAGTCAAATACTTTTCAAAAACTCCCAATGTTTTTGCTTTTTTACTTTGTTCTTCTAACGCCACTTAATCTTACCTCCTAGAAATTTTCTTTTTTTCTTCTAAAAAATAAAACTGACGCAAATATTTCTGTGCCATTATATCCTTTCTTATTTATTAATCTATAATCATTATTTATATGTTTAATAAGTCTCCATAACATCACTATATTAGAAATTACTAATATGGTATCACAAATCCCCTCTCTCTTCAACACATATTAATTATTTTCAATATTTTTTCCT
>SL_3KL_010_SEDDRAFT_10001166_pt1 | contig 23537 bp, 22 predicted proteins | sample SodLakKL_010_SED_2_FD_10381 | JGI IMG/M metagenome (IMG submission 10381) | reverse complement strand
AATCATGCCGGCGATACTGGCTCGTTGGCCAGGTGCCGTGGACAGCATCCGCCAAAGCGGCCGACTGGCCGATGGAGCCAGTCGAGTGCTATCCGAAGTGAGTCTGGCCGATTGCAGCCGGTTTGCCGCACCGGGACGGCGGCTGCGAAGGGATGCCGTTGAACGACTGGATGACTTCCGCTTTGGCGAACTGCTGCGACAGTGGTGTCATCTAACGGGTCATGTGGCGCCTCCGGCATCCCGCCTCGGAGAGTTCATCAAGCAGTTGCATCACGCCGCAACAGATCGTCAGCCCGAAATGCGCTGGGATCGGTCGGTGTTGCGCGCCCATGGTCAATGGCTGTGGCTGGAAAACGCCGATGACATTGTCGCCGACTGGTCACAACACTGGTCGGGACGGGATCCGCTGGTCTTGCCTGGACACCTGGGAACCTTGCATATGGTCCCTCCGCCCACGGTCGACGAGCTTGCACTGAAGGTCTGCCTGGGCCGGCGTGGAGAAAAACTCCGGATTGAGGGGTACGATCACCCCGTGGCGGTGCGAAAACTGATGCAGCGCAGTGGGGTTCCTCCCTGGCATCGCGATCGATGGCCACGACTGTGGTTGAATGAACGTCTGGTCGCCGTAGGCGATCGCTGGCTGGATCGAGATTTTTCCAGCCAGCTCAAGAGTTTGGACTGCACGCTGGAATGGCAAACGGATTTGTATCAGCCTGGGGTAGAATCAAGACCATGAGCCAAAAGTCAACTTCTGAACAGCCAGATTTCGAGGCCTCCCTTGAGCAACTGGAAAAAATCGTCGAGCAACTCGAGTCCGGCGAATTGAGCCTGGCCGACTCACTTGAGCATTTTGAACAGGGCGTGGCCTTGAGCAAGCAATGCCATCAATTGCTGGACCGGGCGCGCCAGTCCGTTGAGTTACTCACCCAGCCGGAAGACGAAAACAGCGCTGTCGAATTCAGCGGTGATGATTCACAATCCGCCTGAAAGTCAGGTTGATGCGTGCCCCCACGGGCTTGCGCGTGCGGGGAACCTGGTGGACCCAGTGGTTCTGTAACTGCCCACTCATGACCAGCAAGCTTCCGTGAGCTGGCTCCAGTTCGTACTTTTTGCCGTCGCGGCGACGCTTGAGAACGAAGCGACGTCCTGCACCCAGGCTGATCGAGGCGATAACCGGTTCCCGACCAAGCTCAGGTTCGTTATCGGCGTGCCAGCCCATGGAATCGGCACCGCTGCGGTAGAGATTGCATAGCACACTGTTGAAGTCATCGCCAGTCAGGTCCACCAACCGCTGATGGACCTCATGCAGTGAATCGGGCCAACCGGACGCCAAGAGGGTCGTGCCGGAATAACGATAGGCCAGGCCCAAATCGCCATAAAAGGCCACCAATCGAGGCTGCATCACCTCACGACCAAACAGCATGATGCTTCGTTCGGCCCAGTCGAGTGAATGGATCAGGTTGGCAAACAAACGGTCGGCGTCCGTGCGCGAAAACGCCTCGGGGAAATACAGCAGTTGTCCCTTGGGAGAGAGTTCAAGCCGCTCTGACTTCATGATCCTGGCCACGAAAATTTCACTTCGGTTGCATCACGGATTGATAATATAGGTGCCTCAAACTCGACAGTGAACATCAAGGATGTGCCCATGAAAAAGTGTACTCGCCGCAATCTATTCAAACTCGCCGGCGCCGGTTCATTGGCCCTGCTGCTCCCGACGCTGGCTCGCATGTCCGATGGCATGGCACTGGCCGATGAGCGCCTGGACCCTGAGAGTCCGCAAGCCAAGGCACTGGGATACGTTCACCATTATGATGAGGTAGATCCTGAGCGCTGGCCACGTTACGCACCCGGTCAGATCTGCGCCAATTGCCAATTGGCCCAGGGTGACCTGGAGGCCGACTGGATGGGCTGCAGCATCTTCCCGGGCAAGAAAGTGGCCCACGATGGCTGGTGCAATGCCTGGGTAGAGCGGCGCGGCTAGGCAAGCCGCGCTGATCCACGCCGCATCATCGTGCCTTGGACAGCAACCACCAGGCCAGCAACGCCAATAGGACCGGTGGCCCCAGAGCCACCGGCATCACCGGCCAACTCAGCACCAGTCCTGCATAACTAACCAGCTCGGCAACCATCTGGAACCCCAGCCCCAGGACCAGCGCCCCGACCAGCCTGACGCTGACAGCGCGGCTTTTCAGCGGAACAGCGGAAGTTGCCATGGCGGCGAGAACCATACCGATACAAGCCAATGGCAGTGCCATGCGACGCCATAGCACCATTTCAAACTCGGCCACCTCCTGGTCACGCTGCTTGAGTCCCTGTACGTACTGCCAAAGATCGGTCAGCGGCAGGCTGGCCGGTGGACTGAGCAAGAGTTCCAGCTGACGGGCGGTAAGAAAGGCCTCCCAGGTGAGAACCTCGCGCCAGGCGTAGTAGTCCTCGCCACGATGATCAAAAGTACGCATCTCAACATCGATCAGCTGCCACAGGCCATCGGCCTCCACCAGTGCCTGCTCGGCGCTGATGTGGCGCTTCATGTCGCCTTCTTCGCTGAATTCGTAGAGATTGATACCGGTCGGAATTCGGCCCAGATGCAAACTCTGGATATTGAGAAACTCGTTGTCCTGCCGGACCCACAATCCGTGCCAGGGATGCCACAGTCCACTGTCGCCCAGGCTGGCGCCAATCAGGCGCTCAGGCCCCTGTTGAACCAGGGGCGTAGCGAATTGCAGTGCGGACAACCCCAGCAGGGCCACGCCGAAACCCGGAATCAATGCCAGCGAGGTCAACTTCCAGATGGACACGCCGGAGGCGCGCATGACCGTCAATTCGCTGCGTGCCTGAAAACCACTCATCACGGCTGCCGTCGCCAGGACCGTGATCACCGGAAGCAGGTCGATCAAGCCTTCGGGCACTCCCTGCAGGGCGTGCAAGACCATGATCAGGAAATCCAGTGAACCGCCAACGCCCTCCTCGATCATCTGCAGCAACTCCATCAGCCACAGCAGGGCGCCAATCGCGATCGTGGCGACCAGATAGCCGCTGATCAGGCGCATCACGATATGTGTGCCGAGAATTCTCATAGCGGCGCTCCCGGGCCACGCTGGACCAGCAGATAACGAATCATCACGATCAGCAACAGTGCCAATGGCGCAAGGAAGACACCAGGCCAGTAACCAAGCGCACCCTGCTCCAGCCAATTGGTCAATACACCCAGAAAACTGTAGTACATGGTCGCCACCAGAGTGGCGGAAAGGACGCGTGCCGATTGCCCCAGCCGCGGATTGATTCGGCTCATGGCCACAGCGGCCAGGGCGAGCACCAGCATGGAAAAAGCGCTGACCAGTCGCCATTGCAACTCGGCCACTTCAATGGGATCGGTACTTTCAAACAGTGTCGCGGTGTTCATTGCACGTCGCAATTGTTCCCGCTCCGGCGGGGGACGGCTCTGAAAGGCCACCTCGAAACGGTCAAACTGGCCGATCAGATCATCGCCGCCTTCGTGCTCCTTTCGATAGGTGCGCACGTCGCCTGAAAAAATCAGGCGCACCAGTCCGTTGCCCTCATCTTCCTGGTCAAGTCGGCGAGCCCTGAGCATGCCACTGGCATCTTCCAGACGCTGATGCACCATGACCTGGTCGAGGCCGCCCGCGCTGCGCCCCTCGGCATAGATCAGCCATTGCTGATCGCCTACCTGGAAACGCCCCGGTTCGATGCGCTCCAGATTGAGTTCCGCGGCCATCTCCCGTTCCAGATTGTAGATCGTGCTATACGCCCAGGGCCGAAAAAACATCGACAAGGCCGCCACGACAAGGGCCAGAACGATTACCCACAGACCAAGCCCCCGGATAATGCGCCGCCGCCCCGCTCCGGCTGCGGCCAGGGCAATGATTTCGTGACCCGCTTGCAAGCGCCCCAGCCCGATAACAATACCCAGCAGCACCGAAATGGGAATCAGGATATCCAGAAACAGACCGAGGCGCAGGCCCGCCATGGTGGCAACCATGCCCATCGGCCAGCCCTCCACCGCTGCCCGGGCCAGCAGCTGACTGGCATAGAACACCAGAACCACCACCACCAGAAAAAGAAAGACGCCGACCGCCGGGCGAAGAATCTCGCGACCCAGATAACGCTCGATCAGGAGCATGGGGCCACCCTGGAGTCAATCACCTGCTCGACCAACGCCAGGTCCTCAGGCGAGTCAACATCGACTGCACTGAGTGGATCGTCCAGCAAGCAGGCGCCGATTCGAGCACCGGTTTTGTCCGAAAGCGCTTCCAGGGCATCCGACAGGGTCAGACGACCGGACAGGTAGCGTCCCAACATGCCCCAGCCCAGCATCGAAACAATTCGCCAGGGGCGTTTGCGCTGCTGCTCGATCTGTCGCCAAAGTGCGACAACCGCATCGGCCCGGATCGTATGAAACGCGAACAGATTGGTTCCGCAAATGCTGGTATCCCTGAATCGGTAACGGGTGCGACGACTGCCTGGAAAGCGCTTCATGACGGCCTGGTATTCCACCAGACCGACGGTGAGATCGGCGTGCCGGTCCGCTTGCAGCAATTGATCCAGCCAGCCGGTGTCGAGCAAGGGATGATCAGCGGTCACCAGCAGCACCGGCCGCTCTCGCCGGCAAGCCTCAAGTGCTGCCGCCACACTGCGGCTGGGAGAAGACTCTGGTGCAATCCTTGCCATGTTGACAGTGGCAAAATCGATGCTGTCCAAAGCGGCTCGGTGTTGCGGGGTTTCCGGAGCAACCACCACGACTCTGCCCAGACGCGACCAGGCAGACAGTGTTTCGAGCACCCTGAGCAGCATGGGTTGTCCGCCCACCTCTACCAAAGTCTTGCCGGCAACCCCGGCATGACTGGCCAGCGGATCATGGGAACCCCGATCACCCGCCAGCACGATGACATCGAGCGGAGCCTGATCCGGCATCAGTTCAGCTCCTTTTCGTAAATGCGGTAGCGCTTGTACAAATGTCCGCCCATGGCCTCGATCAGCGAGTTCATGCCTTGATTGGTCTCCAGTATCCAGGAAAGTTCCACATTGCCGATCCCGTCGGAAACCAGTGCATGGCGGACCTTTTCAATCATGCCAAAGCTGATTGCTGCCCCACTGGGCCCACGCTGGAATCGACGCCTGACGCCCATCAGCGGTACCCTCGCCGTCGTCGCCTTACGTGTCTTGATGCGCCACAAAAGCCTGGCCCAGCCCAGCGGCAGCAGTGCGCCGTCCAGATCGGCAATCAATTCATTGATGTTGGGCAAAGCCACAAGGAAACCGGCGGGTTCACCGTCGATCTCGGCAATACAGGTATAGCCCGGGCGAATGATCTGGCGCATCTCCCGGCCCATATGGGCAAATTCTTTCCGGGTCAATGGCACAAATCCCCAGTTACGTGACCAGGCATCGTTGAAAATGTCACGCAGCAGCTCGACTTCGCGGGCGTAGTCGGAGAAATTCATGGTCCGCAGTACGATTCGATCGCCCAGACGGCTCAGCAATCGCTCCATCGCCGTGGGTGGGTCAAAGTCCGGACGCAATTCGTAGGCCAGCAGATCCATGGCCGGCCTGAAGCCCAGGCCCTCGATATGATCGGCATACCATTCCGGAGCATGGCCCATCATGACCATGGGCGGCCGATCGCGACCATCGACCAGCAGCCCACAGCTCTGGTTGACGCCCAAATCGTATGGCCCACGGATCCGTTGACAACCCTGATCACGCAACCACCGGCCGGCCGCGTCGAAGAGCGCCTGGAAAATCTCAACTCGATCCAACGCTTCCAGCTGGCCGAAATAGCCGATCTTTTTTCCATCCTCAGGCTCTTGCAAAGCATCGACCTGCGCACTGATCGTACCTTCAACCCGGCCATTCCGGGTCGCAACAAACGGCATCGCGCGGGCATGTCCGAACCAGGGGTGGCGCTGCGACCATTGTCGTTGACGCTCGAATCTCAATGGCTCGACCCAGTGGGGGTCAGTAGCATATACTTGACGCGGAAAACTCAGGAACTCTCTGAATTTTCTGCGGTCCTTGACCGGTTGGACATCGATTACAGCGGAGCTGGATTCATTGAATTGGCTCATTTTTTATGCCCTTTTGATCGTGAGCCGACAGTGTCCGCGGAGACACCGATGTGCGGTCGATCGTGTTCGATTTCACGCTTTTGGACAACCCCAACGGCATCCAGGTCCAATTTAAGTGTTTTCATCAGTTGAGCAGACGCTTATAATGGCAGGTTATTGTGCGACTATAATAAGAACCCCACTCGGGACGCTACAACAAGAAGGGAAAAGACGATTTTGATGCAGCATCCGACTCCAACCAACAATTCGTTACCCCTGAAGACCGCCGGTTACCGCAGCCTGGCCGAAGCGCTGGATTATGCCGCCAACGGAACGACGGGTTGCAACTTCTACAACGGCCGTGGCGAGCTGACCGATGTGCTGACCTATGCCGAGTTGCGTCGTCAGGCACGCGCACTGGCCAGGCGCCTGCATGGATTGGGCCTTGAGCGTGGCAGCACTATTGCCATGGTCGCCGACACTCATCCGCATTTCCAGGTCTTTTTCTTTGCCTGCCAGTACGCGGGTCTGGTGCCGGTGCCCCTGCCGGCGGCCGTGCATCTGGGCGGACGCGACGCGTTCGTGTCGCATTTGCATGCCATGCTGGCCGATTGCCGCGCCAGAGCGGCTTTTGCACCGGATTCCTTCTCGGGCTTTCTGCAGGATGCCGCCAAGGGGCTTGACCTGCGTGTCGCCGGCACTCTGGACGCGTTCATGGCTCTGGAGCCGGCCGAGGAGCTTCCCGAACCGCCACGTCCCGAAGAACTGGCCTATCTGCAGTACACCTCCGGCAGCACCCGCTTCCCGCGCGGCACCATGATTACCCAGAAGGCCGTCCTGACCAATCTGTCCGGAATTCTGCAATACGGCGTACAGATCCGCCGCGGCGACCGCTTCATGTCATGGCTTCCCTATTACCACGACATGGGCCTGGTCGGCCTGATTCTCGGCCCGGTCGTTTCGCAGTTGTCAGTCGACTACCTGGGCACGCGCGAGTTCGCCATGCGGCCACGCCTGTGGCTCAAACTGATGTCGGACAACCGTTCAACGATTTCCTTCAGCCCGCCGTTTGGCTACGCCCTGTGCGCCCGCCGACTGCGCGAAAGCGATCTGGATCGGTTCGACCTGTCCGCCTGGCGGGTAGCCGGCGTTGGCGCGGAAATGATTCGCCCCGCCTGGTTGAGGCAATTTGCCGAAAATCTTGGCCCGGCAGGCTTCCACAACTCGGCCTTTCTGCCTTGTTACGGCATGGCCGAGTGCTCACTGGCGGTCAGTTTCGCGCCGCTGGGCCAGGGCCTGGAAGTCGATCGGCTCGATGCCAATCTGCTGGCTGCCGACCGCAAGGCTCGCCTGGTCGGACCCAGCGAGAACGACACGCGCGTCACCGAATTCGTCAATTGCGGACGCCCGTTGCCGGAATACGAGGTCGAGATTCGTGACGAGCAGGGTGGTCTGGTCGAAGAACGTCAATGTGGTCGCATTTACCTGCGTGGCCCCAGCATCATGAACGGCTATGCCAACAATCCCGATGCCAGTCGCGCCGCACTCAGCAGTGATGGCTGGCTCAATACCGGCGATATCGGCTACCGTGCCGGTGACTCTCTGTTCATCACCGGTCGGGCCAAGGACTTGCTGATCATCAACGGTCGCAACATCTGGCCTCAGGACCTGGAATTCGTGGCCGAGCAACAGCCTGAAGTTCGCCCCGAAGATGCTTCCGCCTTTTCCATCCCCGGAGAAGACGGTACCGAGGTCGCCGTGCTGGTGGTTCAATGCCGTGAACGGGACGCATTCCGCCAGGCCAGCCTGGTCGAGCGACTCAAGCAGCGCATCCAGTCTGAATTCGGGATTGCCTGCCTGATCGAACTGGTGCCGCCGCATACGTTGCCGAGAACCTCCTCGGGCAAACTCTCGCGCAGCGGCGCCAGGCTGGATTTCCTCAAGCGCAACAACCTGGAAGATCGTGGCATTCTGCCTCGCGAACTGGTGGACCGCACTCCGCACACCGAGGCCACCGAAAACCACTCAGGTTGAAGGGCCATTAGCGCCTGGCCATGACCCAGATCGCCATGACCGGCGCCACCGGCTTTGTTGGTCGTCGGCTGCTTGCCCGGTTGCTGGCCGAACAGCACTCGGTTCGGGCGCTGGTTCGAGCTGGCCGCGCCCTGCCCGACCACGACAACCTAACTGGCATTACAGGTACTCTTTCCGATCACAAGGCCCTGGAATCACTGGTCAGGGGCAGCGATGTGGTGATCCACCTGGCCGCCGCCACCAGTGGGTTCAACTATCAGGACCTGGCCCGGACCAACGTGACTGGCAGCCAGTGCCTGCTCGAGGCCATGACCAGAGCCGCGCCGGCTGCCCGGCTGATTCATGTATCCAGCCTGGCCGCTCGTGAACCGCGCCTGTCTCACTATGCTGCCAGCAAGCGCGCCGCTGAGGATGTTGTCTGTGCCGGCGCAGCCAACTGGCTGATCATTCGCCCTCCGGCGGTTTATGGACCCGAAGATCCAGCTCTGGCGCCGTTGTGGCGCCTGCTGGCGCGCGGCTGGCTGCCCCAGACCGGGCCGGACCAGGCGCGTTTTTCACTGCTGCATGTTGAAGACCTGTGCTCGGCACTGGTCCGATCCGCGGAACTCGGCTGGCCGAAAAACACCCGCATCGATCTGCATGACGGACGCCCGAGTGGCTACAATTGGGCGGAAATTGCCGAAATGGCGACCGACCTTCGCGGCAAACGGGTTCGAACCATCAGGCTGCCACGGGCTCTATTGAGCGCGGTCGGAGCCACTCATCTGACGATCGCCCGAATGCGCCGATCCCGGCCACCGGTTCTGGTGCCAAACAAGGTCGCCGAGCTGGTTCACCCGGACTGGGTCTGTGATAATACCCGCCTTCCCGGTTGTCCGGACTGGCGACCGACTCGAACGCTTGAAGACAACCTGACGACCTTGCCCGGATGGGAAAAATTCCAATGACCACCGAATTGCGCCAAGAAATCAATCAAGCCATCGACCGTGCCCTGGCCAGCGCACTTCCCGAAATGAAGAATCTTGACCGTGACGCCGCCCTGACCGGCGATATCGGACTGGACTCGGTCCAGATCATGAACCTGGTCATGGAAATCGAGGATGATCTCGATGTGTCCGTGCCGGTCGATATCCTGTCCGAAGTGCAGACCCTCAATCAACTGGCCGAGCGACTTGAGTCCCTGGTCAACGAGTCACGCTCATGAGCCTGTTCGACAAGTTCCAGAAACTCGCCGAGGCGCGCTCCGGACTGGGCCAGGATGGACCCGCCCCGATCGCCACACCCATTGAGCGGGTCGATTCGGCCACACGCGGCTGGATTGGCGGACATGAGGTCATTCTGGCCGGCACCAACAATTACCTCGGCCTGACCTTTCATCCCGAAGTCATCACGGCCGGTACCCGGGCCATGACTGAGTTGGGTTCCGGCACCACCGGATCGCGCATGGCCAACGGCAGCTATGCCGCTCACCAGGCGCTGGAGGCCGAACTGGCGGCTGCATTCGGCTGGCCCTCGGCGATTGTCTTTTCCACCGGTTACCAGGCCAACCTGGGCGCCCTGTCCACCCTGGTGGGCCAGGATGAATACCTGCTGCTCGATTCCGACAGCCATGCGAGCATCTACGACGGTGCTCGCATGAGCAATGCCCAGACCATTCGGTTTCGACACAATGATCCGGAAAACCTGGATCGGCGCCTGTCCCGGCTGGGCGAGGATGCCCGTCGCGCCCTGGTGGTGATCGAAGGCCTGTATTCGATGCTCGGCGACCAGCCGCCGCTGGCCGAGTTCGTCGAGGTCAAGAATAAACACAAGGCCTGGCTGATGGTCGATGAGGCCCACTCGTTCGGCGTGTTCGGCGAGCGCGGGCTGGGCCTGACCGAACAGACCGGACTGCTCGGTCAAGTCGATTTCATCGTCGGCACCTTCTCCAAGAGTCTGGCCGGTATCGGCGGCTTCTGCGTCAGTCCGCATGCCGAACTGGAACTCATGCGCCTGGCCAGCCGTCCGTACATCTTTACCGCCTCACCATCTCCGGCAGTCATTGCCTCAACCCGCAAGGCCTTGGAGCTACTGGTCAATGGTCAGGAACTCAGGTCCTCACTTCACCGAAATATCAATCGTTTGTACGATGAAGTGAAAGCGATGGGTTATGAACTGGGTAGCCCCATCCCGGGTCCGGTCATGGCCATTATTCTGCCCGATCGCGCCACAGCCCTCGGGCACTGGAAAGGCCTGCTGAATGCCGGGATTTACGCCAACCTGATGATTCCGCCAGCCACACCGTCCGGATTGAACCTGCTGAGAATTTCCCTGAGTGCTGCGCATACAGACACCGATATTGACAAGATCATCAAGGCTTTACACGATCTTCGGAACAATTGACCACACGTCAGCCTGAGTTTTCAGCATGATCCTAGAGCCCGGACTCTAGAATGCGCCACTACCGTATCGGACATGGCCAAAACCGTCCACTGTCTGACCATGACCCTTGCACATCTTTCGAAAATTCTGCTGATTACCCCTTTCGTGCTTGCCCTCGTCGCTCCCGCCAGCCAGGCCTCAGAGTGCGAGTGCGGTTGCGTTGGCTATTTCACCATGCTTGAATCCATTGAAGACGATGCCGGGAAATCACCGGCCAAGCTGGACCGTTGCGCGGGCGCCTGCGCCATTGCGTGGTCTCGATGCGAGCTTCGCTACGATATCGGGGATCAATTGGCCGCTGTCGAGACCGAAAACAGTGAATCAGGCGGCGATGACCCGCAACCGGATGATCATGAAAGCCGCGGCCAATCTCAGTGAAGAGATGAAATAGCTCGACTACCAGGACTCGACGATCGTCTTGCGCTCCAGTGGGTCCATGGCGGCGATCTTTTCATCCTGGTAATAGGAATCGCTACGAATCGACTTGGTCGATATTTCAGCAAAGATACAGCCCTTGCGAGTCCGGAAAGCGTGCAGCTGATCACGCTCGACCAGCAGCTTGTCACCCGGCTCAAGGTGGATGATATCGCCGTCCAGATCCACCTCCAGGTCACCCCACAGCACATGGAACGTCTCTTCCTTGGCCTTGTGCTTGTGATGGGGATGCTTCTGACCGGGCAGCATGATCAGAAACTTGTTGCAATACTCACGGTTGATTGAGTTGATCAGCACGCAACCGGTCTCACGGAAACGGTCGATGCCGTAGTGATGCGAAATCTCGATACTGATGTCATCGCCCAGGGCGATCCCGGCTTCGTAGAGCTGACCCTTGGCATCATGCAGGATGCCGCGAATCTGGGTGTACTTGTCCTGCTGGGCATACTCGAAAATGGCTTCATCAGCCGGATAGTCGCGAGAGGCGACAAAACTGGCGCGATACTGGCCGAACTGCCCGGAGGTCAACTGGCCATCCTGGCAGGGCATGGCGAAGTAGACATCGTCACGCTTGACGTCCTCGCCCTTCTTGATCGGCCGCCTGGCAAACACACCGCGCTGCAATTGCAGCAGGGACTCGTATTCCTTCTGGCTGACGTGCTTGTCATTATCGCTGCCCATGATGGCGCGCGCCCGGTTGGCGGCATCCAGCCACTGACCGGCCTGTTCCGGATTCATGGAGTACTTGTTCAGTGAAATCTCGTCGGTTTCTACCCCGAAGTGACGCTCCAGCAACCTCGCACCCTGGGCCACGGCGACCATGACCACATCGGTATCATCCGGCGCTTCGTGGCCGGAGTAACCGATGGTGACATACGGGTAGCGACGGATCATCTTGGCCATGAAATTCATGGCGTGCTGCTCCTGCGGAGTCGGATACAACGACACGCAGTGCATCACGGCCAACTCCGGCACTCGCTTGCTCAAGTAGGTGACCAGGTTGTCGATCTCGTAAATGGACAAGCCTCCGGTCGAGGCAATCACCGGCTTGTCGGCCGCAGCAATGGCCTCGATCAAGGGCCAGTCGGTGGCCGAGCAACTGGCGACCTTGATGATTTCAACCCCCAGCGATTGGCACAGGCCCACTGAAGGCTCATCGAATGGCGTGGCGACCGTGACCAGCCCGGCCTTGCGGGCCGCATCAATCAGTTGACGAAACTGACCATCGTCCAGACGCGTGCTCTCGAAGCGTGGAATATGCATGATGTCATCACGGCCCTTGGCAGCCGGATGAATGAAGCTGTCAAGCTCACGAAACTGCAGCTTGACGGCGGCTCGAACACGATGCTCGCGCGCCAGCCTGGCCGCAGCATCAATGATCTTCAACCCATGGGCCACATCACCCTGGTGGTTGTTGGCCATTTCGAAGATATGGAGATTCTCGAAAATCCTGCTCATGAAACACCTTTGTTCAAATTGTATTCGGTTGGATCGACCAGGCCACAAAGGGCCAGCGCCTGGGGCAGCGAGACCAGTCGGTCATCGACATAGTAGTCGGCCGGGGGCTTGCCGAAGCAAAGCTCATGATAGCGCACTCCCCAACGCTCCATTTGCTCGGCGGTCACCTCGGTCCAGTCCTTGCCGGTGCCTGATCCGCGCGCGGTAAACAGCACGATATGGCAACCGGCATCAAACAGGGCATTGACCCTGGAGATATTGTCCGGGATGGGCCCGGCGCTGGCATAGTCAAGCTCGGGCACGGCCTCGGCCAGTACCCCGTCGATATCAACGACCAGTCGACGCGGCTTGACTGCATCGGAATCACGGTCACCCATTGACGAAGAGCCGATCGCAATCAGGGCAGCTTCGACCCTTTCAACATCGGCCGTGGTATCAATACTGACCTGCGGTTCCTCGATGACCACCGCGCCGGCCCGATCCCCCATCAGCGACTGATGTTCAAGCAGGCTCTCACGGCGAAGTGCATACGCCACCCCGTTGCGATGATAGACCGGCTCGAGCTGCTGACGAGCGATGATGGAACTGCCACGTTTGTCGAAATAATCCATGCGGCCATCCTCACCCACCGTAAGCTGCTTGAGCGGGTGAGATTTCAGGTCGGTCGGACTGACCGTCCAGACCGCATCGAGATCCTCGTCAATCAACTTGTCGACAGTTTGGCGGACATGTTCGGCCCGCCGCAATGGCGAAGTGGGCTGCAACATGACCACGATGTCGTAGTGCTGACCATCATCTTTTTCGGTGGCGGTCAGGGCATGAGACAGGACATCGACATCGCCGATGCGATCGCCGGACAATTCGGTCGGGCGCATGAACGGCGCCTCCAGCCCATTTTCCATGGCGGTCTGGCGAATCACCAGGTGATCGGTGGAAACCACGGCCCGGTCCACCCAGTCGAGCTCACGGACCAATTCGGCGGTATGGACCAGCAGAGGCTTGCCGGCCACCGGCAACAGATTTTTCATCGGGATGCCCTTGCTGCCGCCGCGTGCCGGCACAACCACCAGAATGCGTTGTCCGAAAATCATGGCAGGCTCAGGTCTGAACCTTGACCAGCCGGCCGTCGCGGGCCGACTTCAGGGCAGCCACAATCACCTGCATGGTCTCCAGTCCGGCGCTCATGTCCAGCGGCGAGGCCATGGCGTGGTCTTCAAGCATCTGGCCGACATGCTCGATCTCGCCGCGGAAATCGTCGGGGCGGGTCTTGGCGACCCGTTCTTCCAGCTCCAGGCCATCATGGCGAACCAGCCGGATCAGGTCATGATTGGCATCAATATTGACCTGCCATTCCAGGTAGCCTTCGGTGCCTTCAAGTCGCAGCCATTTCTGCGCGGGCTGAGTGACGACATCCTGCACGATGGTACCGACCAGGCCACGATCGGTTCGGACCGAAAGCTGGGCGATGCGATCGTAAGCTGCACCATCGGCTTCAACTTCGTCAAGCATGGCCATGACTTCGCTGATCCGGCCCATGCCGGCCAGTTCGGCAAAATACTGCCAGATATTGATCGCGTGGCTGTGTTCGCCAAGCGCGCCACCACCGCGGCTGGTAAAGCCCAGGTAGGTATCGGACGGTCCGGCCAGCCAGGGATGGGCGGCAAATATTCCACCCCAGTGTTCGCGGGTCATGGCCCTCAATGTGGTGATTTCACCGATCGAATGCTCGTCCAGCCACTTAGCGGCGATCCGGGTATGCCCGGTCAGACGATGGTTGTAACCGACCAGCACGCGCACATTTTGTTCGGCAGCCAGCTCCATCAGTTCGGTGCACGGTTCCAGGTCGGGTGGGCACAGCGGTTTTTCGATCAACACCACGCGCGGCTTGCTGTTGCGAATCTCGGCCAGCGCCAGGGGAATGTGACTGTCCGGCGGCGTACCGATAATAACCAGATCGAAACGCTCTTCCGAGATCTCTTCGGGCCGGCACAGGTGGATCTCTTCATCCCACTGTCCATAGCGGGTCGGGTAGATGTCATCGCGGGTGCGCTGCAGAGCAGCTTCATCGATATCGCACAAGGTCACGTTCCAGCCCTGCTCGCGCGAGGCATGGGCGAGATGATTGCCGATCGATCCGGCGCCCAGAATCTTGACTTTGGTCATTGGCTCACTTGGTTTTTGTAAAGGATGGTCAGGGGCGAGACAGCGGGCCCCAACCTTAACCGCACGATTTTACCAATTGCCTGCGCCCGGTACACGCTCAATTCAGCCCCCCGACTTAATTTCGAAGACATTGTCTTCGAGCTCGGATACTTCGAATGACTGCCGCATGTCGATACAGCCGGCCAGGCTCTCAAGTCGTTGCCGAACCTCGTACAGGCTGGTGTCCGGAAACATGTGGGCCAGGTAGGGTCGGTAGTTGGCCGTGCCCGGCAGGCGGTGTTCAATGCGGCGCAGCAGTCGCCTGAAACCCAGCACTGCACCGGCCAGGCGTGGCCGACTGCCCGTCGGCGGCTCGGGATTGTCCAGCAAAGGTTGGAGCGAATCGAGAATGTGCTCGCTATCCAGGCGCTCACGCCCGGTTCCGGCCATCGCACGGGCCATGATCTGCCCTGCCCCACCCTCGGTCTGTCGTAAGAACACCGTCGCACAATCGTCCTGGCAATCCCTGACTGCCTGCTCCAGTTCAGCCAGGTTTTCGCAGGAGATACTGATGTCATTGGGCAGGGGATGATCGAAGCGTTCCGAGCGAACCGGACGAAACGCCAGGGCCGGGCGCTGGACCTGAAACGCCTCCACGGCAGTGGTACAACCATTGTGAATCAGCCCGTCACTGGCCAGCAGCCAGGCCACCACGTTGCCGTGGGCGGCCACCTTGACGTTATCCAGGCCTTCCAGCAGGCGATCCCAGGTCTCGCGGCGCTCGCTGGGATGCGGACGCAGCACGAATCGAACATCCGGCAGTGCGCGCGCCAGCGCCGGAATGGCCTCGCTAAAAGCCTTGAATAACTCGTACTTGTGAGCAGCAAACCCCCCGCGCGGATCATCCGGGCGTTGCTCACGCAGCCATTTCAGATGACGATTCTGACGCGGCTGAACGTGATTGACCCGCGAAAAATTGGTGTTGATCAGCACGAAACGGCCATACTCGGCCCGTATCCGGGCCACTTCATCATCGAACAGAGCCTGCAGCGGTTTTTTCAGCAAATCGGCGCGCGGGTTGCCGCACACGGCAATCGGCCCACCGGCATGGTCCGGGTGCTCACGCCAGGCCTCTGCATTGTCTTCGCCCCAGGCAATCAGCAGTTCCGGTTCGTTGAGCGTCGGCCCGTCGACCTTGGTGCGCCAGTAGACCTCGCGCGAAGCCCAGACCAGGCCTTCCTCGTCCCATAACGCCACCCGGTGACCGCAGGAACGCGCCAGCGCCAGGTTGTGGCGACTGCGAGCGGTCACACTCTTGCCCACATAGACACCGTCCGGATAACGCGAAAGCGAGAGGTCGATGACCTTCTTGGCGCCGACGATGGCACGCAGGCCGCGGCCGGCGGCAACCAGCCCCAGCAACAATTTGGCGTCAAACTCGCGAACGCGGGTTTCGCAAGGCAGGATCAGGGCACGCATTCAGTCTGCCTGGAAGCGCTCGGCCAGTTCAGGCGTCAGGCGTTCGGTGACGAAGCGATCAATGCGTTCGATCTCACCGTCATCGAAGTAATCACGATAGCCGCCGACCTTGCCGCGGCGCACCTTGTAGGAATCGGGATCCTCGACGTTGCTGGCCTTGAGGCGACTGTTCTTGAAGTAGTTGTCGCGCTCTTTTCGCTTGAGCGACTCGAACGAGGCGAATTCCACGGCCTCGGCAATCTCCTCACCACTGAATTCTTCCTCAAGAAACTCCAGCAATCGCGCCATTTCCGCCTCCGGCTCGGCCCGCAGAGTTTCGTAGAAGAGTCGATACACCCGATCCCACCCCTTCAACTCCTCATGCCAGTGATTGAGATATTCGCAGATGGCCGGCAAGCCCAGCGGGGACTGCATGACGAATTCGAACATCGAGCCGCCCTGATCGACGGCATACATCTCGCGTTTGTAGGCGCTGGCACGGCGAGTCGACTGGAAATATTCCGAAACGGCCACATCGCGCGGGTCGCGCAGCAAAAAGACCACCGGCATGGCACGCAGCTTGTGGCCATGGCGCGAATGGTGGGCCAGGCGATCGAGGTAGTGACCATGGGTCATGGCGTACACCGGAATGACCGGGTTCTGACGTTTGAAATTGTCATATTCCAGCAACTGGTTCTCGGCCAGTCCATGACGTTTCTGATAAAGCCTGGAGAGCATGGCGCGCAACCAGGTCCGACCACTCTTGGCTCTTGACAGCACCAGGATATCAGCCGCCAGCACGCGCCGATTATCCAGCCCGGCACGCAGGCGATGACGGGCCCGGATCCGACGTTCACGGGGCAACGGCGCGGTCAGTGCCCAGATTCCGGCGCGGTAGAGACGAAGACGATCAATCATGGCTTTTCGGTGCGTCCGGGAAAACCCGTTATTGTAAGCGCAATTGTTCAATGGCACGCCGCGCATGGTCAGCCAATTGCTGAGCATCGGATGGCCGCAATTCTTCGGTCAGTAGGGGTTCACCCAGGCGCACCCGGATGTGGCCCGGCCGAATATGAAACCCGCCCGGCGGCATCACCTGTCCAGTGCCGTCGATGGCGACCGGCACCACCGCCACGCCGGCATTGATCGCGACTTTGAATGCGCCGGACTTGAAGCGTCGCAAGCGGCCGGTTGTGCTGCGCGTACCCTCCGGAAAAGCCGCCAGGCTGTGCCCTTGCCCGAGCAGGTCCACCGCACGCTGAAGTTGCCTTGCGGTGTCGCGCGCGCCCGCGCGCTTGATCAACACCATCCCCATGGCGCGCGTGTACCAACCCAGAAACGGCACTTTGCCCAGCTCAGCCTTCAGAACGAAACGCAGCGGCACCGGAATGGCCATGAACAGCGCGCAGATATCGATCATCGACGAGTGATTGGCCACGAACACGTGCGGGCGGCTGAAGTCGATCCGCCCTGCCCCCTGAACCTCGAATTTCGAATACGACCCGTATACCAGAAAGGGCGACCAGATTCTCGCGGCCATGCGCAAAGGCACATGCGCATCACCGCTGACCGCGCGTACGGTCAACGCCATGCTGATCCAGAATATTGACCAAATCAAGGTAATGGGAAGCTGGATGGCGTTCAGCACCAGCCAGGCCACTTTTTTCAATGTTGACATCGATCCGTGCTGGCGATTGCCCGCCAGGCCCTGTTCAAGCCGCTGCATCATAACGACTTTGTCAACCCACTGTCATGTTGCCCGAAAGCGCGCGCGAACCAACCTCAATTCGGTATAGACTGACCCGGCCGAGTAGCGAGTAGAGGAGCCAATGCAGGGACAGATTGCCATGGTCGTGGTCATGAGCATTGCTGGCATGCTTCTGGCATTGGTCCTGGGCGAAGCCTGGCTGATGCAGATGCTTCTGGGAGAAACCCGCTGGCTGGCGGTCCTGGCCGGCGGATTCATCGGCGCGCTATGGGCGGTGGTCATCCTGCAGGGCCGACGAATCGAAGCGCTGGAAAAACGCCTGAAGGGCATCAACGAGTCCATCGGCGCCGAATCGGCGGAGTCGCCCGAAGCCGCTCAACCACCCTCTTCTCTAACCGCCGAATCAGCACGCCCGGAATCCGCACCAGCCCTTATCGCTGAGCCGGTCGCAGCCGACATTGACAAACCTCCCGCGCCGGCGCGAACTGAATCAATACGGTCCGTGCGTTCCGGTGATGCGCTGACCACTGGATTGCGGCGGTGGTTCGCTTACGGTAACGTTCCGGTCCGAATCGGCGTGCTGGTGACCTTCGTCGCGGTCGCCGCCCTGCTGCGCTACGCCGGTGAGCAAGGCTGGCTGAGTGCCCCCATCGAAGTGCGTCTGAGCCTGGTCGCCCTGGCTTCGATCGCCGCACTGGTCTTTGCCTGGATCCGACGCGAGCGCCAGCGGGTGTTCGCCCTTTCTCTGCAAGGTGGCGCGATTGGCGTTCTTTTGCTGACCACCTATGCCGCCTTCGATTTATACGGGTTGATCCCCACCGCCGCAGCACTGGTCCTGACCGTGGTCTTCGTCGGCGCCTGCGGCGTACTGGCCATGGCCCAGAAAGCCCTGGCCCTGGCGGTGCTCGGCATGCTGGCCGGTTTTGCAGCCCCGCTGCTGATCGCCGCCGATGGCGACCGTCACCTGGCGCTATTTGGCTGGTACGCCATTCTCAACCTGGCGGTTCTGGCACTGTCCTGGAAACAGACCTGGCCATTGCTCAATCGCCTCGGCTTTGCGTTTACCTTCGTGGTGGCCTGGATCTGGGGCGTACTGGCCTGGAGTCCCGAGCACTATCTGCTGGCCCAGGTCTTCTTGCTCCTGTTCTTCGTGTTTTATCTGGCCATTCCGCTGATCGAGGGCCTGAGGCGACCCGAGGGCCAGCCGGAACGGCTCGATGTGATGCTGGTCTTCGGTTTGCCCTTGTTCGTCCTGCCCCTGCAAGTCGCCATTCTCGATGGTGCACGGCTACCCGTGGCATTCTCGACCCTGATCGGCGCTCTGATCTATTTGTTCAGTGCCTGGCTGATACGTGCTCAGCCGGGCATGTCCGCGTTGATGCGTTCACATGCTGTGCTGGCCCTGGGGCTGGCCACCCTGGCTGTACCCTTTGCATTTTCCGGTCCGACCATCACCATGATCTGGGCACTGCAAGGAGCGGCGCTGGTCTGGTACGGCTGTCGGCAGCAGCATCGCCTCACTCGTCTGGCCGGGCTGGGCCTCCAGCTGACCTCGGCCATGGTCTGGCTGGTCAATCAAATGCTGGACGGTCGTGGCGAATGGTTCCTTTTCAATCCGCTCGGCTTTGCCGGCCTGGCCCTGACATTTGCCGCCTTGTTCAGCGCCTGGTGCTTTGCCCGGGCTTGCGCGCACGCTGATCGGGTCAATATTCTGGCCGGTTGGGGCATGGTCTTGTGGCTACTGACCGGCCTGTTCGAGGCTTTCATCCACTTTGAGGCTCTGATACTGACCCAGACGCTGATCGCCTGGGCCGCACTGACCGTGCTGCTTGCCGCCGGGCTCCATCACTGGCAGCGCTGGTGGGTCACCGCACCGGTCAGCGTTCTGGCCCTGGCTGCTTGCATTCCTCTCGCACTGGCCCAGTCAGTCAATACCCTGCCGCTATCGGGCTGGGGAGGGCCGACATGGTTGCTGGTTCTGGTTGCAACCCTGTGTGCGGACTGGAGTTTTCGGCGGCATTCGAGCCGCTGGAGAGTCTCGATTGCCCTGACCACCCATGCGGCCACCCTGAGCGTGCTTGTCTTGACGGGAATCCAACTGGCTGACCAGAACTGGTCCATGGGCGATGGCTGGCAGTGGCTGATCGGCGCATTACCCGTGTTGGCGCTGGTGGCCTGGTTGGCCGCGGGTCGAAGCCCGCCGTTGTGTCCGGGTGGCATGCTGAGCCCATATCAGCGCTCTGTCTTTCTGGGCTTTACCGCCACAACCGTCTCGCTGGGTCTTGCCGCCAGTCTGGTTGCACCGGGACAGGCCGATCCAATGTCATGGTTGCCACTGCTCAATCCGCTGGAGCTGGGGCAACTGATCACCCTGCTATTGCTACTGATGTTGGTCCGTGGCACACACGATCTGCCCATCCGTTTCCCTCTTGCAGTCGTCGGTCTCTTGCTCGCGGTCATGGCCACTGCCATGGGACTGCGCGCGGTTCATCAACTGACCGGTGTCGCCTGGGGTCTCGAGCAGTTGCTGGCCAGCAATACCGCCCAGGCCACCCTGAGTGTGACCTGGACCCTGATCGGTGTCAGCGCCTGGATCGCAGGCTCCCGGCTCAAGTCACAGGCGCTGTGGTGGGCCGGCGCTATCCTTCTGGGCATCGTGCTGTTGAAACTGCTGATCATCGATCGGCAGTTCCTGTCCACGGCAGCGGGTATCCTGTCGTTCATGGCTTTCGGCCTGCTGTCGATTGCAGTCGGCTACCTGGCCCCGGCGCCGCCATCGAGCCCACAACGGGAGAACACCTCATGATCCAGTCACCGCCTCGTCCGGTCACGGTTTTGGTCGGCATTCTTGTGCTGGTCCTGGTGTCGATTTCGGCCTGGGCTGATTCACCCGAAAGCGACTATGCCTGGGTCTGGACCCTTGATCCGGAACAGGAAGAAGCCGTCTGGCGCGTCCCGCTGATCCCGTCGCTGATGGCGGATCTTCACAGCGAGCGGGGCAATGATCTCAGGCTGGTCGATGCACGCGGGCAGGTCATTCCCTTCACCCGACTGCCGGATGCAGTGCTGATTGAACCACTGGAAGAGACCCGGACACTGGAGATCGAATCAGCCCGTGTCGAAAAGGACCGTGAACACTTGGAGATGCTCGAGCTGGACATCGACCATGACGGCACCCGTGTACGCATCCGCTCACCCCGAATCGACCCACGAGCGCCCGACCATGGCACGCTGGTCTTTCAGGCATTGATCGGCGCACCCGCCACCCACCCGGACTGGCCGAGCCAGCGGCTGGAACTGGATCTGACCAGCCCCGATCCACTGGCGCTCGATTGTCGCCTGAGAGATGCCGATGACGAGGCTCCGGCCCACATCAGGGTCGAGTTTCGCGAGATCGGTGACAGCCGCCCGCGCCGTTACAGTGCCAGCACAGCCATCGAGTCACTGCCACCAGGCTGGCATCTGGCCTGTTACGGCAGCCAGGCGCCGGCTGAACTGACCATGACCGGCGCAAGACTGGTCAGTAGCAAAAAGTGTAATCACCGCCAAACCCACTGGATAACCGCCGAAACTTTCGAGTGGTCGGACCAACCCGGGCATTTCGGGTTCGATCTTGACGGGCCGTTTCGGGCTCACGCCGTGAACATCAGATCGGATGAACCCAACCTGGTCAGCCGTATCGAGCTGTACTCTCGTTCCGATAAAGAACAATCCTGGCGCCGGCGCGGCGTCATGACCTTGTCCACCCTGGAATCCGAGCAGGCAAGGATCGAGTTTCCGGACGAGCCGGTCCACCGCGACCGCTACTGGCAAGTGCGCACCGACCCCGCGCTGGAGCGATTGCCCGACATCGAAGTGGAAAGCTGGCAGGATGAGCTGGCTTTTCTGGCGCGCGGCCAGTCACCCTGGCGGCTGTATGCAGGCAGTCGTTATCGGCACGAGGGTGCCAAAACCTCCGGCTGGCTGAACGAGACCATTCAAAGGCTGGGGCCAGTATGGGATTGGTCGAAACTGGAACCAATTCAGCGAACTGATGCCGGCGGACCATCAGTGCTGGAAGTGCCCCCGCCACCTGTTCCCTGGCAGCGTTACTTGCTATGGGCCGTTCTGGTACTGGCTGCCGGGCTGGTCATCTACCTCGCTGTACACTTGCTGGGCAGTCGTTATTGACACGATCAATCAGGCACGCGGCCGGTATACTCGGAAAAGATCCCCATGACCGCCGTGCGCTCGACCTGTTCGAAGCCGGCATTCTCGAGTGCCGCCAGTATGGTTTTCGGCGGCACGCAATTCTCGATGGTGTCCCAGTAATAGCGCATCAACACCTGGGCATCGCGCGAGCGTCGGAATATGCGTGTCAATGCCGGCACCACACCACGCATGTACACGCGCAGCACATGAAATCCGAAACGATTTTGCGGGCGGGTAATTTCCAGCAGCAACACCTTGCCACCGGGTTTGAGCACACGCCGGTATTCACGAAAGGTTTTTTCCAGATCGGCCACATGTCGCAGCGCATAGCCCATGGTCAGCATGTCGAACTGGCCATCCTCGAACGGCATGTCCTCGCCGAGCCCGGTCACTGTCTCGCGAACCCCATTGACGCGCGCCTGGGCCAGCATACCCTCGCTGGGATCCAGGGCCACCACCCGGCCACTATCCCCGACCCGTTCCTGGGCGATCAGGGCCAGGACACCGGTGCCACTGCCGACATCGAGCAGATGCATGCCCTCACAGACCCCATGGCGCTCCATGGCCTCACGGCGATAGCGACGACCCGAGCCAAATGACATCATGGCGTTGATCCAGTCATAGTGCTCGGCGCTGGCATCGAACATTGCATCAACCCGCTCGCGACGCTGCGACTCATCGGGGTAATACTCATCCAGCACCGGGTGCGGCGACAGTTTCTCGGGAGTGACGGGACGACCGGCAGGTTCGTTCATCAAGTTCTGGTAACAAATACGTGGCCCGGTTGTCATCCTAACCCAGATGCGCCGTATTTTCCCGGCCATTGGCCCTTCAGGACGCTATAATGCTGACTGGCTTGAAGGCGATGATCAGACATGCCGTTTCCGAAACCGTTCTACCGCTGGCGCCCCCATCCCTGGCACGGCCTGGAAACCGGCAAGGAGCCGCCAGAGCGGGTCCACGCCTATATCGAAATCACGCCGTTTGACACGGTCAAGTATGAAATCGACAAGCAGACCGGCTACCTGCGCGTCGATCGCCCTCAGCGCACCTCTTCACAGCCGCCAACTCTGTACGGGTTCATCCCTCGCACCTATTGTGGCGACCGGGTCGGCAAGCTCATGCCCAACGCCAAGAAAGGCGACGGCGACCCGCTCGACATCTGCGTGTTCAGCGAGCGCCCGATCTCGCGCAGCGAAGTGCTGCTGGATGTGCGCGTGATTGGCGGTCTGCAGATGCTCGACCACGGCGAAGCCGATGACAAGATCGTTGCGGTGCTGGAAAACGACAACCTGTGGGGCAACGCCAAGAACATCGAGGACCTGCCCAAGCCCTTGGCCGAGCGACTGCGCCATTATTTCCTGACTTACAAGCTGCTGCCCGGCGAAACCGGCGACATCGCCATCGACCACATCTATGACCGCAAACACGCCTGCAAGGTCGTCGAGGCCTCGATCCGCGACTACGAGGAGCAATACGGCGACTGACGGGCTTGACGAAAATTCCCCTTGGCGGGATAATACCCGGCTTGCAATTCCCCGGTAGCTCAGCTGGTTAGAGCGGGTGACTGTTAATCACTAGGTCGTTGGTTCGAATCCGACCCGGGGAGCCAGAAAAATCAAGGC
>SL_3KL_010_SEDDRAFT_10001165_pt1 | contig 23549 bp, 24 predicted proteins | sample SodLakKL_010_SED_2_FD_10381 | JGI IMG/M metagenome (IMG submission 10381) | reverse complement strand
GCCGGGCCTACGTTAATATTGTTAAACCGTTTGATGAGTTCATCAACCACGTCATCGTGAATCTCTTTTTGGATGACCAGGCGCGAACCGGCCGAACAGGTTTGCCCCGCATTCTGGATAATGGCATTCACAATCACCGGCATGGCTGCATCAAGGTCGGCATCATTAAACACCACCTGCGGCGATTTTCCGCCGAGTTCGAGTAGTACCGGGCGGATGTGATCGGCCGAATTTTTCATAACCAATTTTCCCACTTCAGGCGATCCGGTGAAAGCCATATGATCGATCCCCGGATGATTTGCAAGTGCGGCACCTGCTTCTTCGCCCAGCCCGGTAACAAGATTTACGGCACCGGCAGGGAATCCCGCTTCGGCTATCAGCTCGAAAGCACGAACAACGGCAAGGCATGCATCCTCGGCCGGTTTAAAGACAGTGGCATTTCCGGCGGCAAGAGCCGGAGCGAGGGTTCGCCCGGTCATCTGCAGCGGATAGTTCCATGGAATGATGTGTCCTGTAACTCCGAGCGGCACCCGTTGACTGTACACTGTGTATCCATTCATAAACGGAATGGAATCTCCGTGAAGTTTATCGGCAGCACCGGCATAAAATTCGAAATAGCGGGCAATGAGTGTTGCATCAGTGCGGGCCTGTTTCATCGGTTTGCCGGTATCCTTCGATTCCAGTTCAGCCAGTTCATCCACATGCTTTTCGAGGAGTTGAGCAACGTTGTAGAGCAGTCGACCCCGAGAGGCGGCATCGGTTTTGCCCCAGTCGCCTTCAAAAGCGGTGCGGGCAGCTTTTACGGCTGCATCCACATCTTCTTTTCCGCTTCGGGCAATTTCGCCGGCTTTGGAGCCGTACGAAGGATTGATCATATCCAGGGTTCCGAGTGATCCGTCCACCCACTTTCCGTTGATATAATTTTGTGCTCTGCTCATAGTTTTATCGGTTTGCGTTGCGATTAATTTTTTGACAGCTATTCGGTTCGATGGTTCTTTAAATCCAAATCGGGAATCAATTCATTTTCGTCGGCTTCCAAAATCCATGAAGCCAGCCGGCGGGCAAGTGTTTTCTTGACACAGCCATATTCCATTAACTCGTAAAATTTCTGCAGCAGTTCTTTTTCAGAGAGCGGATTTTCGGGATCGCCTTTGGCGGACGTTACATCAGATTTGAATGTTTTACCGCCAGCGTGAATCGTAAGAACGGCACCCCAGTGTTTGGGATAGGCTTCATCATAGCTGCTGCCAACAGAGAGTTTCGTTTTTTGGAGGAGATCAGAATTCAGCATGTTTTCTAACAGTTGGCCTTCAAAATGGTGCAGTCCGGGAAAGCCGATTTTCAGGGCAAGGGCAACACAATATTGCAGGCTGAATTTTGCGGCATAGGTACTTTCCGGCGCGGGATTGTCCGTAACACGAAGAGCCGTTTCATAAGTGCTCACCTGAACGGATTCTATTTGATTTGGCTCAATGCCGTTCGATTTCAGCTCTTCCCGGATATTCAGTGAAGCATCAATAGCCGGATGTGTGTGGCGGCAGGAGGGGTACGGTTTGATGGAAGTTTCGGCCAGTTTCCATCCATCGGAAGTGGTTGTTACGGCATCAGGCTTCGGGTTCGGACAGAGTCCGGCAAAAAATCCTTTTTTACCTTCAAGAATTTGTGCAGGGCCGGTAAAACCTTCAGCAGCCAGCAGGGCGGCTTTGAGTCCGGCTGCAGCAGCCTGGCCCGCATGCAGATGTTTGCTCATGGTGGCATCTTCATTAAACTGCCACAGACCGGCAGCCTGAGTTCCCGCATTTCCCAGTGCCCAAACAAATGGATCTTCGCTCAAATCAAGAAGTTTTGCCGATGCGGCGGCCGATCCGAATACACCGGCAGTAGCCGTATTGTGAAAAATTTTATAATGCTCCGGGCCGACAGCTTCTCCAATTCTGCACATCACCTCGTAACCGTGGAGGGATGCAGTGAGAAAATCACCCAGCGGTTTTTTCAGCCGGCGGCACAAGTGCCAGGCTGCGGGAAATGCCACACAGGCAGGATGGGTAACTGATCCGCGGTGCAGGTCATCCGTTTCGGTGATGTGCGAAAGGGCAGCCATCAGAAAAACCTGCTGTTCCAAATCGGTGCCGGCCCATTTTCTGCTCCAGGTTTGCAGAATTTTACCCTGCTCTGTCTGGCGGCCGGCAGCAAGGCATCCCAGCCAGTCGAGTGCAAATGCCCGAGTTTTATTCGCATCCTCCTCCTGCGGATGGCGGGCCTGAAGAATCCGGTACAGCTCGCGGGTTATTGATTCCATGAATAAATCCACTTTATGGTTGCTTTCATCGCAATTTTGTTGTCGGGGCCAAGCAACCTCATTTCAACACGGGTGTTATCTACATCTTTACTGGTAATGGTGATCTCTTCTCCCAGAAAAACCGGCCCGGTTGCACGGTACTCAACCTCCTCAATTACTTTTCCGTCGGTTTTCGTTTTAAATTCATTCAGCATAAGTACAAGCAGCAGAGGCCCGTGCACAACCAGATTTGGGTAGCCTTCGGTTTCTGTGGCGTACTCCTTGTCGTAATGAATTTTGTGGCTGTTGAACGTGAGGGCTGAAAACCGAAAGAGCATTACCGAGTCTACTTTTTTGGTTTTTTTCCAGTCGTAATCGATGTCCATCGGGGTGGTGCGGATGGGATGGACGCCCTGCTCGGAAGCTTCACGGTAAACAATCTGCTGTTCTTCGTCGATGGCCATGGCACCCGAAACGTTGATCTGATGACGCACAGTAACAAAACAGAGTTTTCCGCTGGTGCCTTCCTTTTCCTCAATATTGATGATGGTTGATTTTTTATCAGCAGGCATTCCGGCCTTCAGTTGTTTTTTGAACTGAATTTTGCCTCCTGCCCACATTCGTTTGGGCAGATCTACCGGTGGCAGAAAATCTCCCTTTTTTGCATGACCGTCTTCGGCTATATCCGAGTGCGGATCCATCGGTGTAAAATAGATCCAGTGCGCACAGGGCGGCAGCGGTGTTCCGGCCTGTACATCGTTCGGGTTGTGGTCTAACATCGCCTCGAAACGCTGCAACTGTTCCGGGGCCATCGAATCGTTCTTGTCTTTTGATTTTCCAATCCATTCGTCGTAACTCATTGTTCAAACTCCTTTTTTATAGATTCATCGTGTTCACCGAGTGCGGGTATGGGCCCGAACGGGGTGCGGTATCCGGAGAAAATTGCAGGCCGGTCGGCCATTTTAACCGGGCCGGCTTCCGTTTCTACCTGAACCAGCCTGAGCTGTGGATGGTTTTCAAAATCTTTCATGCTGTTCAGGTTCGCATATGCAATCTTCTCCTCCTTTAAGGTATTCAACACATCGGTATATTCCATGCGTTCAAATACCTGTTGAATCTTCCGGTTTAAAAGCTCCCGGTTTTTTACGCGAAGTGAATTTCTGCTGAAGCGCTCGTCATCCGGTTTGATGGCCCTTTCAGAACTCCGGTGCAAAAGCGGCTCCACTCCCGTTCGTTCTGAATGCCGATCATGATTTCCCGTCCGCTTTTTGTTCGAAACGGCCCGTAAGGGGCAATGGCTGCATGATGAACCCCGGTGCGTGCCGGCGCTTTGCCTCCATATTTTTGATGCAGCCATGGCACCATCATCCAGTCGGCCATGCAGTCGAACATCGAAATTTTTATTGCCGTGCCTTCCCCGGATTCGTTTCGCTGTATGATGGCTTCCAAAATGGCAGCGTAGGCATGCATTCCGGTGCTGATGTCGGCAATGGAGATGCCTGCTTTAGCGCGTACGTCACCATCACCGGTAACATCCAGAAAACCCGACTCGGCCTGTACGAGGTTGTCGTACGCTTTCATTTTTGCATAGTCTCCCTCTTCACCATATCCGCTGATGTCGCAGGTAATCAGTTTCGGGTGATCTTTTCTGAGTATTTCACTGTGAAGCCCGATCTTTTTCAGTGCACCGGGAGCGAGATTTTGAATAAACACATCCGCTTTGGCGATGAGATTTAAAAACAGCCTGCGCCCGTCGTCGCTTTTTATGTTGATCCGCACAGACTCTTTTCCGCGGTTCAGCCAGGTAAAATAGGTGCTCTGGCCTTTCACCACTTCGTCGTACTGGCGGGCAAAATCACCCGTGCCTTCTCGTTCAACTTTGATGACCCGTGCACCGGCATCAGCCAAACGGCAGCTCGCAAATGGTGCCGAAACAGCTTGTTCAATGCTTACAACGGTGATGTTTTTTAACGGATGAAACTCTTTATTATCTGTCATCAAAAATTGGTGTTTGTTCATTAATATGATCTCGGCAGGCCCAAAACGTGCTCGGAGAGATAGGCCAGTATCAGGTTTTTGGAAATCGGGGCTACCTGATAGAGGCGGGTTTCGCGGAATTTGCGTTCTATGGCAAAATTGGCATCAAACCCGCGCCCGCCGTATGTTTGCATGGCCACGTTGGCTGCTTCCCACGAGGCTTCGGATGCAAGCAGCAATGCCGTATTGGCCTCTTCGCCGCACTTTTGGCCGGCTTCGAAAACAGCGCATCCTTTCTTTACCATCATCTCAGCCGCCAGCATGGAAGCGTACGCTCGTGCAATGGGAAACTGAATTCCCTGGTTTTTTCCGATCGGTCGCTCGAATAATTCCCGTTTATTTGCCCATTCTGTGGATCGGTTGATAAACCATTTGGCATCACCCACACATTCGGATGCAATAAGCAGGCGCTCGGCATTCATCCCGTCCAAAATGTACCGAAATCCTTTTCCAAGCTCGCCCACCAGGTTCTCCTCAGGAATAAAAAGATCGTTGATGTAAATTTCAGTCAGCGAGTGGTTCATCATGGTGCGGATGGGGCGGATATCCAGGCTTTTACCCTTCTCTTTTCTCATATCCACCAGAAATGTGGAAAGTCCGTCCACTTTTTTTTCGACTTCATCGAGTGGAGTGGTTCGGGCAAGCAGCAGCATCAGGTCGGAATATTGCCCACGCCCGATGTAGAATTTATGGCCGTTTACCAGATAGCCGCCGTCCACTTTTTTTGCGAATGTCCGGAGTTTGGTGGTGTCGCTCCCGGTATGTTTTTCGGTCACGCCAAACACCTGAAGGCGCAGTTCGCCCGAGGCAATTTTGGGGAGATACCGTTTTTTTTGTTCTTCGTTTCCGTGCTTTAGCAGTGTTCCCATGATATACATTTGGGCATGGCAAACCCCTCCGTTGCAGCCGTTGGCCTGTATCTCCTCCATAATTACGGTGGCTTCTGTGAGCGAGCGGCCTTCGCCTCCGTATTCTTTTGGAATCAAAACAGAAAGAAGCCCACTTTGGCTTAGTTCATCTACAAATTCGGAAGGATAATTACGGTTTTCGTCCAGATCCTGCCAATACTCGTCGGGATATTTTTTTGTGATGACCCGGACTCGTTCCCGGAGTTCATCATGATTCTCATTAAGGTCGATGTTCATGGTATCTCATTTCTGTTCAGTGTTTTAAATTTGTTGCACGGTCAACAATCCGTTTGGCCTGATCGATAACGGGAGGTTCCAGAACGGTGCCCTTCCAGGCTACGGCATGTCCGCCGTGTTCTTCGAAAATCCGGATTTTCTCTTTTGCTTCGGCAACCTCATCAGCCGATGGCGTGAAGACCCCGTGAATGGTTTTGATCTGAGCCGGATGAATGGCTGCTTTGGCTGTAAATCCAAACCGCTTGCAGTTGGCCGTTTCATCGCGAAGCCCGTCAGCGTCATCCAGGCCGAACCACGGCATGTCGATCAGGCTCAGGTTCAGCCCGCCCGCACCCCGTATAAACTCGGAGCGGTAGGCGGTCAGTACATCCCAATCTTTGGAGCAGCCGAGCTCCATGGCCAGATCGTGGCCGCCAAAAACGGCACCTGCCACCAGTTTTTGATCCAGTATGTCCCGTGCATTTTCCAGAGCCCTGGACGTTTCAATGAGTGGAATGAGATTTGTTTTTTTGCCGAACATGATCAGTTGTTTGGCCAGTTTTTCGATTACGGCAGCTTCATTCAGTTTGGGAATCATCAATCCTTCCGGCAGATGATTAAGTTCACGGATCATGTCCAGGTCCAGATTTCCGGTTTTGGTTTCGGGGGAATTAATCCGAAGGATTACCAGTGGGTGGCTAAGTTCTCTGTTTTGCAGAAATTGCTCTACTGCATCTCTTGCCTGATTTTTTTCTCCGGGCGGTACACTGTCTTCGAGATCGATACAGAGCATATCCGCTCCGGCTGCAACCACTTTGTTCCATTTGTCCAGTTTACCTGCCGGTACAAAAAGCAAACTTCGAATGTGATTAATGGATTTCATTGGATTTAAAAATTTTGAGTGAATGTGTTCATCTGCAACAGTCAGTAACTTTTCAGACAGTTCAGAATTTCCGGACGTTTTTGAACCGCACAAGCAGCCTGAAAATGCTCGTCGATAAAGAGCCAGTCGGCTGCAGGCCGGTTTTTCAGCTTCACCACAAACGTTTTCAGGTGAACCAGTTTACTGTCCGTGCACTCAATATGGTAATCTTTCAGCAATTTATTGCGGCTTAATACAATGCCTTTTATCAGATCAATGGCTTCCTTTTCGGCATCTTTGGCTGAAATTTTTGGTTCCGGGAAAATTCCTTCACCAGAATAATTACCGGAAAATTCTGGTAACGAAGTTACCCGTTCACTAAGGGGGCGTAGCGCATCAACTGCAACGAGGTCGCTGTACTGCAATCCTTTTTTCAGGTACGTATCCATCTCTATGCGAACCTTTACATAATACCGGGGATACCAAATCACGAGATCACCGTTATGGTCGAAACGGTTCAGAAACCGCTGAAACGGATAAGCACTTTTAATTGCAAACCGGATCTGATTTTTTTCAAGTGTGGCATCAACGGCATTCAGGTTCATATAGAGCTACTTCCTTACAGGGCTGAAAATTTCGTTAAGTTTCTCTTCCGGCATTGGTTCGGTGAACAGGCTGACGACAATCATTACGATGGAAGCTAATATCACACATACACCAGCCGCTCCGAATGGATTTTGCCAGCCCACAATCAGCCACATGGATGCATAGCTGATCACACCCGCCAAAAAGGAAGCGATGGCTGCCGGTTTGGTTGAGCGCCTCCACATCGAGCCGATGACCAGAGGGCCTGCCGCGCCGCTCATAATTCCGCCTACGCCAATCCAGAGCAGTACGGCAAGAAAATTGGGCGGATTCCAGGCCAGCCACATTGCCACAAACACTGTGATAACAGTTGCCAATCTGGATATATTGAGGGCTGTTCGTTCGATCTGTTTCTCGCTTTTGTGCGGATGAATTTTATGAGCGAATGTTTTGCGATAGAGGTCGTTACTAAATATTACAGCGATTGATACAAAAAGGCCGTCTGCCGTAGAAACGATGGCAGATAGAATGGCAATACCCAAAAAAGCCGCGATGGCCGGTGGAAAAAGTTCAATAAAAAGTGCCGGGATGGCGGCATCGGGCCTGAGGTCGGGGCCGATCAGAGCACGGGCATGCAGGCCGCCCAAAACGGCAAATCCGAGAATAGAACCGATGGGAATGGCCATAATCAGAAATTTGCGCAGTTGAGCAGAATCTTTCAGGGCGAAGGCTTTATTACCGATATGCGGGTTCATAGCAAACGGCAGATGGGCGATAAACATCAATAATACAAGCCAGAAGCTGCCGAAGATGGGATCTCCGGGTGAAAAATAATTATCCCATGAGAGACTGGAATCCTGTGCTTCGATTGCGGCATTGATGCCTGCAGCCCCGCCCTCTGTGCCGGTTCCCAGAAAAAACATAGCGGTGATGATCAGTGCAATCAGCAACATCAACCCGCCCTGGAATGCATCGGTCAGGATATCGGCATGAGAGCCACCGATGGTAATGTAAATTCCGATAACAATGACGGTAACAATCACACCCCAGGTATAATCAACCCCGAGCATGACTTCGAAAGCGGTAGCTGCAGCAACAACCTGTGCGGTTACATAATAAATGAGCAATAGTGAAAGCAGGGCAAAACCAACCCGGAGAAAGTCGCTGTCGAAACGCTGGCCTAAAAATTCCGGAAGTGAATTAGACCGGAACGTATCACCCGCCCGTTTGATAAGCTGTACGGATAAAATCAAACCGAGATAGATACCAATCGGATAGATGGCCGGATACCAGAGTGCGGGAAAGCCTTTATCATAAGCCAGTCCCGGAATCCCCATAAACGTGGAGCCGCTTGCTATGGTGGATGCCAGTGCCAGAATGAGAATGTAGGGGCCGTAGGATTTTCGGGCAACGGCAAAATCTTCGTCGGTTTTGGTTTTGGTCATGGCATAAACGCCGATTCCCAATGTTCCGACAATAAAAAAGATTAACCAGAACCACGCCCAGTTACCAATTGTGAGTTCTTCCATGGATATTTATGTCCTTATGTCCAGTCCTCTTTTTTTGAGATGTAGTAGATACCAAGTACCCAGTAGGCGAGAATAATGATGCTGAGCAATAAAAGTAGGTTCATTATGGGGTAATTGTTCTGAAGTAATCAGGAAAGTAAAATCTCCGGGGAGATAACCCCGGAGACGCTGAAATTAATCGTAATACTCGGGAAGCAGTCTTCGGGTCTGGAATTGCTCCATGCTGTGGCCGAGCCAGATTTCTCCGTTTTCACGGTCGCGGATCATCTTCATGCGCTCGATGGAGTTCATCGCCTCTTCCACATTCCAGACAATACCGGGAATGGTGCCCTGAAGATTTTCGGGCATATAAGCGGCATCGGCGGCAAGAATCACAGTTCCGGTATTGGGCAGGCGCACAATTAACGATTGATGGCCTTGCGTGTGTCCTTTGGTATCAATCAGTTCAACGGAGCCATCGCCAAAGAGATCCATGTCATCAATCACTTCAATGAAGTTAAAATTCCGGGTGTTTTTGTAGTCGTCCAGAACATAGGCTGCACGCTGAAACTGCTCGGGCCACCATGCATTTTTCAGTTCTGCTTTTCGAACGATGTGAGTGGCATTGGGAAACATGTTGATGTTTCCGGCATGATCGAGGTGAAAGTGCGAATGGATCACATATTTCACATCCGAAGTGGATTTTCCGATTTGCTGAAGTTGTTCATCAATGCCCTGGTCCCGCGTCATGGTGGGAGTAAATGCCTGAGCTACAGGCCCCCAGTACTCCTCGCCATGATCCGGTACTACATTGATGTTCATTCCGGTATCGAAAACGATAAGTCCTTCAGGATGGTCAATAATATACATTGGGACAGGAATATCTATCCGGTTTCCGTGGTTGGTCATTGCGGTGAGCCAACCCTGATCGAGTTCCAGGGTTCCGCTGGAAGTTACGTACATGCGTACATCACTATCCTGTGCCTGGCCGGGAGTAAAAACCACGAATCCAATCAGCAGAGCAAGTAGTAATGAGATCAGATGTTTTATCATAATCAAAGGTCCATTTTTGTTGAGAATTGAGCTTATAAAAGCGCTTCCGAAGATTTTATGGATTTGATCTGTAGATCGCAAGAATTCCGAAAAACAATTTTGATGTTAAAATATTTTGAGCAGACTGCCCTGAAATTTTCATCAAAAAACATCAGAAATGGAATTAGCAGAAGGGCACAGAGTTTTGTTTTTTTTGCTCAAACAAATTCCGAGAAAAAACTCTTTAAAGTGCAAATATAAACTGCTTCAAAATAGTATTTTACAGCAAATCCAAATGTCATTTTAAAATTTTTTTGGATTCATTCTGTGATATTTGAGCGTAGTGGGTCTTATTTCGGGAATTTTATTTGAAAGATGTAATCAGTCTGAAAATAAACGATGTAAAGAGTAAGCTTCTCTGATGAAACTGAAGTTGTGCTCAATAAAAAAAACTTTAAAACGTAGAATTGAGAGTTTCTATAGCAAAAAGCTTTGCCTATTTTCTTGTGGCGGAAATAGGACAGAAAGAGAGTTCTTGGATTCGCTTTGATCAGAAACAATTTGTTGAACAATGAAGTTGACCTGATAGAATGACACGCCATGGAATATCTGTAAAAAATAAACTATGCCAGGAAAAATATTATGGGCTGATGATGAGATCGATCAGCTAAAATCTCACATCATCTTTTTAGAAAACAAAGATTTTGAAGTCACTCCGGTAACCAATGGAGAAGATGCCATTTCTCTGATCAAAAACGGTTCTTTTGATATTGTTTTTCTGGATGAGCAGATGCCGGGCATGGATGGCCTTGCCACACTCGAACAGATCCAGACAATTCAATCCTCACTACCCGTGGTGATGATTACCAAGAGCGAGGAAGAGTCGATCATGGAAGATGCCATCGGCAATAAAATTGCTGATTATCTCATCAAACCGGTCAACCCAAACCAGATTTTGCTGACCGTAAAACGAATTCTGGACAAGAAACGAATTCAAAACGAAAAAGCGGCTCAAACATACCTGAAAAGCTTCAACGAACTTTCCGCCAAGTTCAGTGAACAGACAAGCTGGCAGGATTGGATTGATATTTACAAAACGCTGACCCACTGGGAGCTGAACCTTGAAAATGGCGATGAAGCGCTGCAGCAGGTTTTACAGGATCAGTTTCAACAGGCCAATCACGCATTCGGGCGGTTTGTGAAACTCGAGTATAAAGGCTGGCTGAAGCGGCTTGAAAATAAACATCCCACGCTAAGCCCCGACCTGCTGAAACGAAAAGTATTTCCGCATTTGGAAAACAGGGAGACTGTGGTATTCTTTTTGATTGATTGTATGCGTTACGACCAATGGCTGTTGTTTCAACGTAAACTGAATGATTATTTTAAGATTGAAACCGATTTTTATTATTCCATTCTGCCCACAGCAACTCCGTTTTCCAGAAACTCCATTTTTTCCGGGTTGTTTCCGCTCGAAATTCAGCGCCGCTATCCTCAGCTATGGGAATTGGGACAGGATGAACGATCTCTGAACCGGCATGAAGAAGAGCTTCTCAAAAAGTTTTTAAAACGCAATCAGCTGTCCGATCATGTGAAGTACGAAAAAGTGATTCAACCCGAGGAAGGAAACCGGATTGTAAACAAGATTTCGAATTATACCCAAACACCGTTCACCACCATCATCTACAATTTTGTGGATACGCTGGTGCACAGCCGGTCCGATTCGGAAGTGCTGAAGCAACTTGCCCCGGATGTGCGCGCATTCCGGTCGCTGACAGACACGTGGTTTCAGCATTCATCATTATTCAGAATGTTTAAAGAACTTGCCAAAGAAGATGTAACCGTGGTGGTATCAACCGATCACGGTTCGGTGCGCTCGATGCGTGATACCAAAGTATTCGGTGACAGGGATGCAGCAACCAATCTGCGTTATAAATACGGCCGCAATTTAAAAGCGCAGGAGAGTGCAGCCATTTTTATCGATAAGCCGGAAGCCTATCAGTTGCCGGTTGATCCTCCGGCCAATTCCTATATCATTGCCAAGGAAGATTATTTCTTTGTTTACCCCAACAACTACAACAAATTTCAGAACCGTTACCGGGATACCTTTCAGCACGGTGGAGCATCCATGGAAGAGATGATTCTGCCGGTGGCTACCCTGAAACCACGCGGTTAAACAGATGGAGAAGAGAATTAGCTACAGTCCGGAAGAAACTATTGAGATGGCCAGGGAGTATTCCAAAACCGTAAATTCCGGTGAGGTTGTATGCCTGCATGGAGAGCTCGGGTCGGGGAAAACCCATTTCGTGCGCGGATTTGTGCAGGGATTCGGAATTTCGGGCGATGTGGTGACCTCGCCCACATTTACCATAATCAATGAGTATGATGGCGATACGCCGATTTTTCACTTCGATTGTTACCGACTTGAACATTATCGGGAAGCTGTTGAAATTGGTGCGGAAGAATATTTGTATGGAAATGGCGTTTGCATTGTCGAATGGCCCGAACGTATCAGCGAGCTTTTGCCGCCTGATGCTCACAAAATTACCCTGAATGTTCTTGGTAAAGAAAAACGAGAAATTATTATCCATTAGTTGGTATAAAAATGGCTACAAAAAACCGGCGACTCTCTTATCGTTTGGATCTGCTTCCCGTGATTTATCCCTATCACAGGCGGGCAAGTAATTCCCTGCAGTTGGGAGACCTGGTCTACTACGGGCCGTCGCCGGAATATTACGGAATTGGGGAAATTGTGAATTCGGAAGAGAATTACTGCGTGGTGGATTTCAGGGGAACCGGGCTGCTCGGCATTCAAAAAGATGTGTTTTCAAAAAAATATCTGATTCCTATCCATAAACTCAATCTCGGCCACATCCTCAAATCAACCTGATCTGTTTTTGATGGAAGCCGGGGAATATCAGCTTTCCATTTTTCTTCCAACAAGCCACAAAATAATAGCAATAAAAAGTCCGGGGTAGAAAGGTTCTATTCCGTAAAACATATATCCTTCCCCGGGAGTATAAACGGTTCCCAAAATCAGCCAGGTAAAAGAAACCAGCGTACACCCGATGATAGAATAAAACACAAACCGGGCTGGGAAACGGAAGGGTTTCAGGTACACCCCAAGTACAGGGATCAGCAGTCCCGGGATAAAAATAGAGCCGATTACATACCAGAGATCAATCACACTCGGGTAGAGTATAATCAGAATAATTCCCAGAATGGCAGATACTAAAATTCCGATGCGTGTGAGCAGGTTGGGTTTTACTCCGGGAAAATAGTTGAGGAGAAAATCACGCCCCAGGGTTTGTCCGGAAATAAAGAGATAACTATCCAGGGTGGACATGATGGTAGCCAGCAGCGATAAAAAGAAAAGACCCTTTATGCCAACCGGCAAAATCTGATCGGCCAGAATAGGATAAGCCAGAACCGGTTGTTCCAGTTCCGGCCCCAGAATTGCAAAAGCGTAAAGTCCGGCAAAACAGGTTAAAAAATCGAACACCATCCAAAACACAATGGAGATAAAAATTCCTTTTCTTGCCGTTTCGGGTGTTTTGGCTGCCGCTGCCCGCTGATGAAAACTGGGATCCACAAACGTCCATAAAGCAATAAAAAACCAGACGAGAATATACTGCCAGGTATTGCCTCCGGTGATGTCGAGATGTCCGGACGGAAGCGATCCGATGAGCGTGCCAAATCCGCCAAACTCTTTAGCGGCAAAAATCAGCAGAAGAATAAAGCCGCCAAACATTAAAATAATTTGCAAAACATCCGTCCGTATAACAGCGCCAAACCCGCCGATGGTAATGTAGAGCACAGAAAAAAGGGCCACCAGCGAGGCATAGAACAGGAAAGGAGCGTCGCCGCCGGTTAAAAACTGGAACAACAGGCCAAGCATCAGGATATACGGGGCGGGGCTGACCAGCACAAATATGGGCAGTGCACTGATGCGCCCGGCCTTCTCATTGTATTGTTTGGCGATGGCTTCGGGAATGGTCAGCGCTTTGTTCATCCGAATTTTACCGGCAAGAAACACAGCAAACAGTGCAGAAAAGATATAGAAGGGAGCCCCCAGTATCAGCCATTGAGAAATGCCGAATTGATAGCTCCACTCCCCGATTCCCAGAATGCCGCCATACCAGGTGGAAACCAGCGTGGCCACAAATGCCGGCAGGGTTACTTTTCTGCCACTCAGCAAAAACTCCTCCTCCGATTCACCTCGCCATCCCTTTTTCCAGCTCAGCCAGATCAGAAAAATGAAATAGCCGGCAACAAACATCCAGTCAATAAACGAAAATCCGGCACTCAAAATGGTTCTGTTTAGTGGTTAACAAGCAGAAGAAGATCTCCCTTTTTGAAATCAATTTCGACTGTTTTCTTACAGGTTTGATTGGAACTGCCATCCTGAACCCCGTTTTTCAGTATCCCGTTTTTCAGTGGATATTTGAGGCCTGTTGTGGTGATATTTTCAACGGTTCCCGACAAAGGGAAAAGTGAAATGGAAGTGCCGACCGGGAACTCTTTTTTGAAAGGCGGTGTAACAAGAAAAATTGTGGAATAGCGGTCTTTGAAAACGATCGACGAAAACTTTGAATTGAATTGCAGCAAGACCGATAAATTTTTCAGTGTATGATCGAGCCGTTTCCCGGTGGCGCCAAAAACGATAACTTGATGCACATTTTTTTTCGCGGCATAGCTGAGCGCTTTTTCCAGATCGTTGGTTTCCTGGCCGGGTTTTTGTATCACCTCGGCTGTTTCCCGGCCGGTTTCGGTGTAGCTGTCTAAATCACCGATAATCACATCCGGCGCCAAATCCAGCTCATTGGCATGATTTGCCCCGCCGTCAGCCGCAATAAACAGGCCGGAATCTTCCAATTCATTCTGGATGATCGCTTTCTCAACAATTTCACCGTCGCAAAGTACTACAGCTTTCATAAAACCTTTTTAGCGTTAAAACGTTAGCAAGCATTATCAGATTTCAATCCCAAATATAGAGAAGATATCTTACTACCACCCCTTTTCATTTAAGATTTGCTATCGAGTGTAAGAAGCGCCATTTTTGAAAATTATTTTGAACAGTTTAAACTGATCAGAGCGATCAGTCATCATCAGGACCCATAAATTTCATGTATAAAGAGTTTCTCAGCAATATTCAAAATTACAGCCATGTAGGTGTTCTCTCGCACGAACGTCCCGACGGCGACTGCATCGGGGCTCAGATTGCACTTTGCCTCTGGCTTGAAAAAAAGGGGATAAAAACCACCGCTTTTAACGACGATGATATACCCGAAAACCTGCAATGGTTATTAAATTATACACCGGTTCAAAAACAGAAACACCACAAACTGGATGACTGCGATCTGCTGATTCTGGTTGACGGAAATTCCGTCCATCGGTTCGGTTCTTTTGACGAGTGGTTTGAGGGAAAATCAGTTCCCCTCTGGATGATTGACCATCACCCCGATCCGGAAGATGTTTTCGATCTTATGATTTCAGTACCGGAAATATCATCTACCTGCGAGCTGGTTTACAACCTTATCTCAAAAGACAATGCTGATTTGATTGACCAAAAAATGGCCAAGGCACTCTATACGGGCATAATTACCGATACGGGTTCGCTGCAGTTCGAAAGTGTTACTCCACAAACCGTGAAGGTTACAGCCGACTTATTACGCCGCGGAGATTTTCGGCCGAATGAAGTGATCGAAATCATCTATTCAAATAAAACACTGCCACAACTGAAGTTGTTGAGCAAAGCACTGCAAACAATCCGGCTTTATAAAAATAATCAAATTGCGGTTATCAGCGTTAATGAAGAAATGCTGAAAGAAACCGGAACATCATACAGTGAAACTGAAGGGTTTGTGAGCTATCCGTTGAGCATATCAGGTGTTAAAGCGGCCATTTTTCTGAAAGATTTTTTTGATGAAGGTATAAGAATCAGCCTTCGGTCGCGTAGTGATATTGACGTAAATATTTGGGCACGTGAAATTGGCGGCGGCGGCCACAAAAAAGCTGCTGGTGCCTGGCATAGAGGCCCGCTTGAACAGGCAATAAAAGATGTTGTAGCAATTGGAGCAAAACAGATTGATGAACGCAAAGCGAATTCTGATATTTAGCATTTTGCCGGTTTTTCTGATTGTAATTCAATCATGTGAACCGATGCGGGAAAACCCTTCTGAAGGGGCTTCGGAACCGCCATTTTCTGCTGCATTTGTAGAAAACGAGGAAGACACAATACTTAAAGATCTTGAAATTGCAGAAACTCCAATTACTGCAAAAGATGCAATTTATGAGAGCAGAAATAACGCCATCACAAATGCAATTGAAAAAGCCAATAATGCCGTAGTAAGCATTATGGCAACGGAACAGCGTCAGCATTTCGACTCTCTTCACGATGAACTGGTCAGGTTTTTCTTTGGTGAACAGAGCCGCGACAATTCAAACATGGGATCGGGATTTATCATCAGTGAAGATGGGCTTGTTGTAACCAATCAGCATGTAATCGGTAATAATCCCACTGAAATTATGGTGGTTACAAATATTGGCGAAACGTATGAGGCGAAATTGATTGGCAGCGATGAACTCACAGATCTTGCACTGCTTCAAATAAAATCCGACGAGGTGTTTGAGTTTGTTGAATTCAGTGATTCGGATGAAATTATTGTCGGAGAGTGGGTCATTGCCATGGGAAATCCGTTCGGGCTTTTTGAAGATGGCCAGCCCACCGTAACCGTAGGTGTAGTAAGTGCCACCAATCGTGATTTCAGGGCCAATCCGAATAACCCCAGAATTTACATTGATATGATCCAGACCGATGCCGCTATCAACCGGGGCAATTCGGGTGGGCCGCTGCTCAACAGCGAGGGCAAAGTGATTGGGGTAAATACGTTTATCTACACCGGCGGTACAAGTGCGGGTTTTGTGGGGCTCAGCTTTGCCATACCCAGCAACCGGGTAGATCGCATTATTTCCCAGCTTCTCACCAGGGGATCTGTTGTGCTCGATTACGACCCCGGTATGGAGTTTACATCCATGACCGAGCAGCTGATTTATCGATACCGGCTGCCGTACGTACGCGGTTTACTGGTGACCAGTATCAATAAAAACGGCCCGGCTTATGAGTGCGGCATTATGCCGGGGGATGTGATCGTGAGAATTGGTGATGAAAGAGTGATCAGCGAAATGCACGCCTGGGCACTGCTGCGCGATTATGAAGAGGGTGACGTGATGTACATCGAACTGCTGAGAGATAACGAGCTTTACAAAACCGAAATGATGCTGCGCCAGAAAATATCAGCCCAATAAAAAACCGCAAGCAATCAATTTTGAAACTGACCACTTGCGGCTCATCTAACTCTTGATTTCGAAAAAGTTCTCTCAATGGCGATAATAGCTTCAATCTTAATCAATAGTCTACTTGTATGAACCGAAAAAGTTGAATTCCTTACAGAAAAAATTCAATTTTTTTGAATTAAATGGTAAGACAGATTTTTCGGGATGAGATAAAAAATTGTTTATCATAGGGTTGATTGGATTCGTGCATCAGGAAAATTATCATGGATATAAACAAACGGGAAAGGACTTATTTCTTATTTTAGGTGATCATGTTGATTGAAAAAGAACATCCCAGTAAAACCGAATATGTACTTGAGGTACCTGAGGGCCAGCATACCGATATCCGGCTTGATAAATACATCACTTCATTTGTACAAAATGCAACCCGGAATAAAGTCCAAAAAGCAATCAAAGAGGGGTTTGTGCTGGTAAACGGCAAACCCGAAAAAGTGTCGTACATTATGCAGCCGGGGGACAGAATTGAAATTTCGCTTCCCAAACCGCCTCCCGAAAAGGCCAAACCCGAAAAAATGGATTTGGACATCGTATATGAAGATGACGATCTGCTGGTGGTGAACAAATCATCCGGTATGGTGGTGCATCCTGCATACGGAAACTGGACCGGCACATTGGTGAACGGGTTGCTGTATTACACGCAAAAAAATCTCTCCAATGCAGATGAAGAAACTCTGCGGCCGGGAATTGTTCACCGTCTTGATAAGGATACAAGCGGCCTTTTGGTTGTTGCCAAACATGATGTGGCCCATCAAAAACTGGCTGAACAGTTTGCCGAAAAAGAGGCCGAACGAACCTATCTGGCCATCGTGTGGGGTAATCCCCCCGAAGAAGGCACCATTGAGGGCAACATCGGGCGATCGCCGCGCGACAGAAAAATCATGACTATTCTGAAAGATGGAGGCAAGCCGGCAGTTACGCATTTTAAGCGAATTGAAGCATTTGATCACCTTGCACTGCTGGAAATACAACTCGAAACCGGAAGAACCCATCAGATACGGGTGCATATGCAGCATCAGGGGTATTACGTTTTTGGTGATCGTACGTATGGAGGAGGTTCGGTTCGATACGGCCCCAACACCGGATCAAGAAAGAACATGTTCAGAAATTTATTTTCAAAAATGCAAAGTCAGGCACTTCATGCCAAAACTCTGGGGTTTGTACATCCGGGCTCCGGAGAATTTGTTGAATTTGACTCACCACTGCCGGAGAGCTTCCGTTTTGTGCTGAAAAAACTTCGAAATAATTGCAAACCAACCCTGTAAAAATGTCACAATCATCAAAGAAAATTAATATTGAAGTAGAACTGGACAAAAATCATGTACCCAAAAAAATAAAATGGTCGGCCGATGATCTGCAAGGGTACGACAAAGCCACAGCCCGGGCTTTGCTGCTGGCACTTTGGGATCACAACAATAAAGACACCCTGCGCCTTGATTTGTGGACCCGGGATATGACGATCGACGAAATGAAAATCTTTTTCCATCAAACCCTGGTAACCATGGCAGATACTCTCGAAAAATCTACAAATGATGAACGAATCAGCGGCGATATGAGAGATTTTTGCGATTATTTTGCCGAAAAAATGGAAATTGCGGATTAACACTGTTGCTATTCCCAACACGAAGTGGAATAGTTATTATATTGACTGAATATTTGTTAACCGAACACCGAACCCTGCTCTATGCAATATCTTGATTTTGAACAACCCATTGCCGAACTGGAAAAGAAAATAGAAGAACTGAATGAGATTTCTGTGGGAGATGAGGTGCTAAAGCCTGAAATTGATCGCCTCAAAAAGAAAGCAGATCAGCTTCGGAAATCCATTTTTTCGAATCTTACCCGATGGCAGCGGGTGCAGCTTGCCCGCCATCCGGAGCGTCCCTATACGCTCGATTATATCGACCTCATGTCCGAAGATTTTATTGAATTGCATGGAGACCGCTACCACGCCGATGACAAAGCGATGGTGGGTGGATTGGCCACTATTGACGGAAAATCGGTGATGATTATCGGGCACCAAAAAGGGCGCGATACCAAAGCCCGCCAATACAGAAATTTTGGAATGGCGAATCCCGAGGGATATCGAAAAGCATACAGGTTGATGAAAATGGCCGAAAAATTCGGGATACCCGTAGTAACACTGCTCGATACACCGGGTGCTTTTCCCGGGCTGGAGGCCGAGGAACGCGGACAGGCCGAAGCAATTGCCAAAAATTTGAAAATGATGGCTGTACTCGAAGTTCCAATGATCAGTATTGTGATTGGCGAGGGGGCCAGCGGAGGCGCCATTGGTATCGGGATGGGAAATGAACTTTTTATGATGGAAAATACCTGGTATTCAGTTATTTCACCCGAATCGTGCTCGTCTATTTTGTGGAAAACCTGGGAGTATAAAGAACAGGCCGCCTCAGCCCTTAAATTAACAGCCAAAGATTTACTGGAGCTCAAGATTATAGACGGTGTGATCGAAGAACCGCTCGGAGGCGCCCACCGCGATTATGCAAAATCGGCCGAAGCTGTAAAAAAACAGATCACAAAGAGCCTCAAACGGCTTAAAAAAATGAAAGCCGATAAACTCATTGAGCAGCGCATCGACAAATATTCCAACATGGGCGTTTGGCTTGAAGCCGGCCAAAAATCGTAGATTATGGTTCGGTTTCCCGACAAACCGGTAATTCTGACTTACACACATCCACTGAGAAGCCGGTACGGCGAAACGGATCAGATGGGTTATGTTTACTACGGCCGATATCTGGAATATTTTGAAGTTGCCCGTACCGAAATGATCCGTTCGATGGGTGTTTCCTATTCCCGGCTTGAAAACGACGGAATCATGCTGCCGGTTATCTATTCACAAATATCTTACAAAGCTCCAATTTTTTATGATGAGCTGATGAAGATTGAAGTGTTGCTGTTCGAAAAGCCGGCCATCCGTCTGAAAACGTTTTATAATATCTACACCGGCCGCCAGGAAATACCGCATATTCAGGGTCAGGTTGACCTCTGTTTCACAAAATCAGAAACCCGAAAACCATGTAAGGCTCCGGATTATTTTTTGGATCTGTTCGCATAAAAATAATCTGCCATGAAACACAAAATGCTATATTTCACGGTGTTGGGGGCTCTGATTTGTCTGGTATTGATTTCACTCGGAGGCGGATTTTGGGGAGCTGAAAAGAGCATCGGGCACTGGACGGGGAACATGTTTCGGGGTGTATGCCATCAATTGCCGGATCGGTCGTTCATGTTTAATGACGTGCAGATGGCAGTAAACTCCAGATGTTTCGGAATATTTTCGGGTCTATTGTCCGGATGGATCCTGATTGCGGCCGCTGTTTTTTTAATGAACAAAAAATACCCGATTTTATGGTTTCTTTTGCTTGCAGTGATCATTCAAATCATCGATTATTCAGGCAACCTTTTTCAATTATGGGAAAACACAAATCATTCCCGTGCGGTGCTGGGATGGGTTTTAGGCTTGGCTGCCTCGCTGGCAGTTTTCGATCAATTTCAAACAGATAACAAATCAACCAAGTTATGAATGAAGAAGAGATAAAACAGGAAGAGAATTTTTCCTTTAATGATTACTGGCCATCAGTTGGCATAGTAGGCACCATTTTCAGTTTAATCAGTTTTGTGGTGGGGCTGTTTTTTGGATATCAGCAAATTAATTCGGAACCGACCGGATCATTTTTCTCGCCAATTATGCTGAGTGGAGTTGTGGTTTGCCTGGTAACGGCCGTTGCCGGATTGCTGGCCGTTTGGCATTTTACCAGAGAGGTATCCCCGAAATTGAAACTGGGACAGGGAGCGATAATCGGGTTTCTGACCGGCGCGGTTATTGTGGTTATCAGTGTTATTTTGAATGAACTCTGGATTATGCTGATTGATCCCGAATACACTCAAAAAATCATGGATTCAACCATTGCTAATATTGAAGCGATGGATATGCCGGACAGCGCAAAAGACGATATGATTGATGCAATGGCAGATTCTATGGAGACAGGCCAGTCTTTCTTCAGACAAATTTTCTGGGGAATTCCCGTTACCGGTCTGCTGAATTTGATTACGGGATTACTTGGTGTGAAATTTTTTGCTGAAAAAGAGGAAACGTTTTAAATGAATTCAGAATCACCCTATTCGTCAACACAGGAACAGGTTCTTTCCTGGGCCGATCGAAACGGCTTTGCCCACTGGGCGATAGCTATGCTCTGGCTTGTAGTTGTTTTAATTCTATTCCAGGTAGTAGCCGGGTTGGTAGTAGTCGGCCTCATTTTTGCCACCGAAGGGATGGTATCGGCACAAGAGCTCACTGAACTGATGTTGTCGAGGGTGGATCTGCTCTTTATCGGAAATTCCGTTGGTCAGATACTGTTTATCGGGCTGGCTACATTCATCATCGTAAATTTGAACACAGGCGGTGAAAGTAAAAACGATTTTCTTCGGCTGAAATGGCATCACCATTCACAAAAATTTGTGCTTTTGGGTTCGCTTTTGATTGTAGTTGTGCAGCCGGTTATCGTTTATCTGGGCTATTTCAATTCCATTCTGCCCATACCGGATTCATTTACGGATATACAGATTTCGCAATACCAGATGATCGAAGATTTTCTTACACGCGATGGTGTGTTGCTGTTCGGACTGCTGAACATCGCGCTCATTCCTGCAATTTGCGAAGAGGTGCTGTTCCGGGGATATGTGTTGCGGGCTTTTGAAAAAAGCTGGGGAATCATCACAGCCATTGTGGTTTCCGGAATTTTGTTTGGCNTGTTTCATATTCANCTTGGCAACATTCTGCCACTNGCCACACTGGGAATGATTCTCGCTNTGATGACCTGGCTCAGCGGTAGTTTGTGGCCGGCAATTGCAGCACATTTNATNAATAACGGTGCCGCCGTGCTTATAGGTGTACATATTCCGGAATTGCTTTTTCAAGATATTTCTGCAGAAAGCCTGCCCCCGGTGTGGCTTCTGTTTGTAAGTATAATTTTCACAGTTGGCCTAATTTATGTTATGTTAAATCAATCCGATCAAAAAAATTAATTATTAGCTATGTTAAAAGGGCCGGAGCCGAGCAACATCAACAACTGGGTATGTGTACTTGAAAAAGGCACTGAATACGAGGTGGAACTGGCAAAAAATTACCTGGTTGACCTGGATATTCCGGCTACGGTTTTATCTAAAAGAGATTCATCATTAAGCATGAATATCGGTGATATGTCGATGGTTTATTTATATGTGCCCAAAGAATTTGAAAAGCAAGCACGTCAAGCTCTTCAGAAATTAAATGAAAGTGAAGAGGAAGAGGATAACCGAGACAACGGAGAGATTTGAACGAACTAACCAAACGTATTTTATTTGCAGTTCCGGCCGCCATCATCATGCTGCTATTGGTCTGGTACGGCGGATGGCCATTTGAGATTCTGATTGCTGTTATTGCAGGTGTTACAATCTGGGAGCTCCACCGGATCCTTGACCAGGCCGGCCGTCCCGATTTTTTTCTGCTTTCCCTGCTTATAGCATTTATAGTTTGGATCTATTTCCATTTACCGCTCTGGTTCATTGCTATATTCTCCATCGTTCTTTTGTTGATTACCGGCTGGGCATTTTTTGATACCAAACGTCCATTTTCAGGGCGCTGGCTCAGTACATTCTTTACAGGAATTTATCCCACCGTAGGATTTTTTATGATTGTGAATATTCGAAATCTTGGGGGTAATATTGAGGGTTTTTGGCTAACTGTGACACTCTTTTTGATGATCTGGGGAAATGATGTGTTTGCCTATTTCGGGGGGAAAAATTTTGGAAAACACAAAATGGCGCCTGCCGTGAGTCCCAATAAAACCTGGGAAGGGTTTTGGTCAGGATTTTTGGGAGCAGCTGTCGGTTTTTTGATTGTTTATTTGATTGCAAATCCATTCCCGCTGCCGTTATGGTCGCTTGTTCCGGCTGTAATCATTGTGAGTGTATTTGGCCCGCTGGGAGATATCATTGAAAGCAGCCTGAAACGAAAAGCAGGCGTTAAAGACTCCTCANCAATTCTGCCGGGCCACGGAGGTATGTTCGACCGGTTTGATTCGATCATTCTATCGGCACCGGTACTCTTTTTCTTTTACTATTTTTTGATATAACATTACTGAGAAAAAGGGATTTTTTTACCCTTCGAATATGTTTTAAGATTAGCTATGGACACAAAACAGATTTTAATTACCGGCGGCACTGGTTTTATTGGAAATTATCTGCGGTTTGAACTGTTGAAAAGTGGTCATTTTATTACCATTGTTAGCCGCTCACCCGAAAAATATGCCGAAGAACAGGCAGATAACCAGAAGTTTGTGAGCTGGGAGAACGGCTTCAAAGAAGCGGTGGAGCAGGCTGATGTAATTATAAATCTGGCTGGTCGAAATTTATTTGGCAGGTGGAATGAACGGGTAAAAAAGCAGATCTATAACAGCAGAATCGAGTCCACCCGAAAAATCGTTGAAGCTATCGAAAAAGCCTCATCAAAACCGGATTTGCTGATTTCAGCATCAGGCGTGAGTATTTATGGCGACCATGGTGATGAGAAAATTGATGAGAAAACACCACCGGCCGAGCATTTTTTGGGAAAGCTTTGCATTGATTGGGAAAATGAAGCTAAACGAGCAGAAAAGTCTGGGGTCCGGGTCGCAAATCCCCGAATTGCTCCTGTATTTGAAGGCGACGGAGGAATGCTGGAAAAAATGAAACTTCCCTTCTGGTTGGGGGTTGGAGGCCCTGTAGGCAGCGGC
>SL_3KL_010_SEDDRAFT_10001164_pt1 | contig 23566 bp, 18 predicted proteins | sample SodLakKL_010_SED_2_FD_10381 | JGI IMG/M metagenome (IMG submission 10381) | reverse complement strand
CGTGGACCTCGGCTCCCGGTCCCTCCCCGCCGTGGCTGGCCACCACGGCGTCCCCCACTCCGACGCCCAGCGCCCGGGCCACGGATGACCCCAGGACCACCGCGCCCTCCCCGTCCCACCACGAGCCCACCACCAGCGAGAGGTGGAAGAACTCCGCGAAGCTCAGCGCCGTCCCCACCAGGCGATACCCGGACACGAAGTCGCCCATGGCCAGGGGGACCGCCTCTTCCACCAGGGGGTGGGCACGCCAGCGCATCCACTGGGACGCCGGGATGTTCCCCGTGGGGGAATCGGCATGGTAGACGGAAGAGAGGACGAGTTGGAGCGGGCTCCCGCTGGCCCCGATCACCAGGTCCACCCCTCGTGCCTCGGCGGTGGCCGCGCTCCGGAGTTGGGAGGCCCCCAGGGCCAGGGCCACCACCAGGGCGGTGCCCAGGGCGAGTCCCAAAAGGTTGAGCCCGTACATGACGGGGCGCTGCCGGAGACCGGCCAGGATGAGGCGACCCGGGCTCATCCTCCCCTTCCCACGCCCACCAACGCGCCCCCCGGCGTAGCCCCCACCCCGCCGCCGAGGGCGAGGTGATTCGGGATGAGATCCCGGAGACGCCGGTCGTGGGTCACCACAACCAGCGTCGCTTCGGTCCGGGCCGCACTCTCCTCCAGGAGATGGTAGACCGCCCGGGCGTGTTCGTCATCGAGGCTCGCCGTGGGTTCGTCCGCCAGGATGAGGATGGGACGGTTCACCACCGCCCGGGCCACCGCCACCCGCTGGGCCTGTCCCTGGGAGAGGGCGTGCACGGGCCGGCGGGCGAGGGACTCCACACCCAGGGCACCCAGGACCTCCCGCACCCGCTTGGGGTCGGCGGGAAGTCCCGCGCAGTAGCGGGCCGCCTCCAGGTTTCCCGTCACCGAGAGCCCCGGGATGAGGTGGGGCTGCTGGAGGACGAGTCCGATGGATCGACCCCGCCACCGGTCACGGGCCGCCCCGGACATCTGCGCGGGCTCCTGCCCGCCCACCTCCAGCCGGCCGCCGGAGACGGTCCGGAGCCCGCAGAGGAGGTGCAGGAGGGTGGTCTTCCCACACCCGGACGGTCCATGCACCAGCCAGCGCTCTCCCGGGCCCACCTCCAGATCGGGGAAGCGAAGGTGGCCCCCGCCGGGAAAGGCGTATCGGATGTCACAGGCGTGGATCAACGGAGTCCGCGGGTGGTAGAGGGGGTTGGGGTCAGGGAATCTAATGATATATCACTATCATATCTCGGCAACCCGTCCCACCGCCTTCCACCTGAAGCGTGAATCCTGCCCCACGTGAGGGACCCACACCCCTCCAGTCGTGGTAGAGAACCCGGACCCCTGGGTCCTTTCGGGTCGTTCCGGCCTCGCTCCCACCCTCCATCCTTCCGCCCCCAATGCCTGGCATCGCTGTTCGCACCCCGGGCTCGTCGGGGTCCCTGGGCTTCCTGGGCTTCCTGGGCTTCCTGGGCTTCCTGGGCTTCCTGGCGCTGCTCCCGGGCGTGGGGGGAGCGGCCGCAGAGGGATCGGAAGAGGGTTCCTCTGAGGCGGTGGAATCCCGCACTTCCACCCTCGCCGGTCCGCCTTCCGCCCAGCGCAGGGGAGACATCATCGTTCTCGATCTCAGTCCGCACGGGGACCATGTCCACGTGGGATCCATGGTCCGGATCCCGGAGCTGAAGGGGCGGGGGGGGCACCCCTCCTTCCTGGACCATCACCGACTCCTCTTCTCCACGTCCCCCGGCTCTGCCTCGGACGAAGGCGGGCGGGTCTCACTCTTCGACGTGGTGGAGGGTCAGGTGATCTGGTCCCTCGCCACCCCGCACCCGGAGGACGGCCCCCGTCCGGTACCCGGCGCCGAGGCGGTAACGGTGGTGGAGCCTCTCTCCCAGGGCGGCGACGGACTCCAAGAGGGGGGCATCCTCGTCCGCCACGAACTGGGTGGGGACGGACGGGCGGCGCCGCCCACCCGACTCCTCCCCGAACTGGAGGATCTCCGGGGCCACGCCTGGGCCGGACCGGGGCGGGTGGCCCTCCTCCGGGGACGGGAAACCCTGGAACTCCACCTGGCAAACCTGGAGACCGGGGAGACGCGCAGGATCGGGGAACGCGTGGGCGGGAGGCTGGAATCCATCCCCGGGACCGAGGATGTGGCCTTCGTGGATCTCTCCCACCCGGACGGTCCCCGCCTGGTGCGGATGGAAGGGAGGACGGGGGCCCTTACCCCGGTGGCGGAGCTTCCCTCCGGAGGAGGGGTGGTGGCCTGGCTTCCCGGACCCACGGCCCTCCTGGTCCACGAGGGAGTCCTGTACCGGAGCACCGACGAACCCGACCGCCCGTGGCACCCCATCCTCGCCGTAGGCCCGGTGACCGGCCTGGCGGCCAGCCCGGTGGGACTCCGGATCGCCCTGGTGGTGCCGGGCGGAGGTTGAGCCGGCGGGGTCGGCGGCCCGGTTTCACCCGGAATCTCACCTTGGCCAGGGCGATGCTGTATCCCGGTCCGACCGCCATGGGGCTCGTCGGGGGCGGTCTGGCGGTGTTCGGAAGGGGGCGCGTGCGGGCGGTTGAGAGAACGCCCCCGGTGTGTTAACATCGTCTTACGCAAAGCCAATCGATAGGGAGGCCGTGTTGTGACCCAGGTGACCATCTCAAGCAAGTTCCAGGTCGTCATCCCCAAGGATGTCCGGGATCGGCTGAAGATCCGGCCCGGTCAGAAGGTGGAGGCGTTCGCCATCGGCGAGCGGATCGAACTGGTGCCCATCCGTCCGATACGTGAACTCCGTGGGATGCTCAAGGGGGTGGAAGCCCCATTCGAGCGCGAGCCGGATCGCGAACTGTGAACGTGGTCGACTCATCCGGTTGGATCGAATTCGCATTGGATGGACCCAACGCGGAAGTCTTCCAGCCCCCCCTCCTCGACACGAGGCATCTCGTCGTCCCGTCGATTTCGATCTTCGAGGTCTACCGCTTCGTGCTGCGTCAGCGAGGGCGTGATGAGGCCCTGACACTTGCCGCGAGTATGCGCCAGGGACGAGTGGTGGACCTCGACGCTGGCCTGGCGGTGGAAGCTGCCGAGCTAGCCGTCTCCCTCCGGCTCCCCATGGCCGACGCGATCATCTACGCAGTGGCCCGGGCACACGAGGCCACACTCTGGACCCAGGACACGGACTTTTGCGACTTGGATGGGGTGCACTTTGTTGCCGCTCGCGGCACACGCTGACACGGGCTGAACCTGACGCAGGGAGGCTTGCGCCGAACCCTCCGTCGGAAGCAGGGGAGTTCGACTCGTGCCGACTCGAGGGGCGTCGCCCGAAGGTAAGAGAATCCTACGGACTCGTGCTCTCCTCCGGGACGGAGACGCCCCCCCCACCTTCCCCGGCCGACCGCAGGAGGATCACCCCGGCCAGCACCAGGCCGAGATTCAGGATCCCGATCCAGCGTACGAACCCGGGCATGAAGAGGAAGAACACCCCCGTTGGGACCAGGGAAAGGCCGCCGGCCAGTACCACCAGCACCGGCTCGTCCCGGATCGCCGCAATTCCGGCCCAGGCCGCAAGGCCGAAGAAGAAGGGTGGCAGGAAGATGAGGGCGGGGGCGGGCTGCTGTCCGGACTCCTGGAAGAGGTACCTCACCAGGAATACCCAGAGGACCACCAGGGAGAGGGCCATGAAGCCCGCCGCCCCTCGCAATACCGTGCGTCCCGTCATCCGACCCATGCCTCCCGAGAAAGGGTAATCCCTCAAGATATCGACTTCGTCATCACCCTGTCGTCTCCTTCCGCTACCCCCGCGTCCCCTCGTTTCCCCTTTCCTCCTTCCGCCCGACGCCGGTATGTTCGGCCCACTGCCACGGGGGAATGCCCATCTTCGACGGGGAGGTTCCACATGAAGGGAGGAACGCTTGGCGCCCTGAAGGGCCTGCTCTGGTTCGTGGCCCTCTCCCATGTCACCATCGGGCTCGGGATCATGGTTTCCACCGGATTTCAGGAGATCATGGGCGACATGTACGGCGCCTCCGTGACCTGGACCCCCGAACTCCATTATCTGCTGAAGCCTTTGGGCGTGTTCATGCTCGGGCTCGGGGTGCTGGGCGTGGTGGCGGCCCGGGATCCCCTCCGTCATCGGGCGGTGATCTTCACCTTTGTGGCGGTGCTCCTTCTTCGCGTCGCGCAACGGGTGGTGCACCGAGAGGAGATCCGCGGCGCCTTCGAGCTGGAGACGAGCCGGATGGCGGTGAACGGGACCTTCTTCGCCGTTCTCGCGGTGGCTCTCGTGGTGCTGACCCTCAAGGCGGACCGAGCTCGGGTGGACGGGGCGGGGAAGGGGAGGAGATGAGCCTGCATGCTGGATCGGGAGCGACACCGGGTTCGGAACGGGGCGTGGCACCGGGCGTGACACCGGGGACATCCGGTCCCATCCGGGTGGCCCTGATCTCGCCCAAGGGGCCGCTCTATCGGCACCGGGGAGGGATCTTCCGCCGGTCCCTCCGCTACCTGCCCCTCACCCTCCCCACCCTGGCCGCCCTGGTGCCGGAGGAGCTGGACATCCGGCTGACCTGCCTGGACGAGGGGATCCAGGAGGTGGACCCCGAGCGGTTGGAAGCCGACCTGGTGGGGCTCACCGTCCTCACCGGCTCGGCCCCCCGGGCGTACGAGTTGGCGGGTCGCCTCCGGGCCCGGGGGGTCCGGGTGGTGCTGGGAGGGCCCCACGTGACCCTCGTCCCCGAGGACGCAGCGCCCCACGCCGACAGCATCGTGGTGGGATACGCCGAGGAGAGCTGGCCCCGCCTCCTCCGGGATTTCGCCGCCGGGAGGCTCCATCCCCGCTACGACCAGGAGGCCGGGCTGGATCTGGCTTCCTCTCCCCTCCCGGACCGGAGCGTCCTCCCCCGGAGCCGGTACCTGACCCCCCATGTCTTCGAGGCCACCCGGGGGTGCGTCCACAACTGCGAATTCTGTGTGGTCCCCTCGGCCTGGGGTCGGCGCCCCCTCCAGAAGCCGGTGGAGGACATCGTCCGGGACATGGAGCGGATGGGGACGCGGCGGGCCATCTTCATCGACCTGAACCTCATCGCGGACCGGGACTACGCCGTCCGCCTCTTCACCGCGCTTCGTCCCCTGGGGATCCAGTGGTTTGGGCTGGCCACCACCCTCCTGGCGGAGGACCTTCCCCTCCTGGACCTGGCGGCGGAGAGCGGGTGCCGGGGACTCCTCATGGGGCTGGAGTCCATCTCTCCCGCCAACCTTCGGAAGTCCCGCAAGGGCTTCAACCGGCCCGACCGTTACGCCACCCTGGTGGAGCGCCTACACCAGCGGAAGATCGCGCTGCAGGGCTGCTTCGTGTTCGGGATGGATGAGGACGGCCCGGAGGTCTTCGAGCGGACCGCCCGCTTCGCCGTGGAGGCCGCCATCGACCTTCCCCGCTTCGCCATCCTCACTCCCTTTCCCGGGACGCCCCTCTTCCGGAGGATGGAAGCCGAGGGGCGGATCCTCACCCGCGACTGGGAGCTCTACGACGGGCAGCACGTGGTCTTCCAGCCTGCTCGCATGAGCGCGGCGGAACTCCAGGAGGGAACCGAGGCGGCCTGGAAGGCGGCCTACGCCTGGCCCTCCATCTTCCGTCGTCTCCGGCGCACGGCGGCCCCCCTTCCCATCGCCTTCTTCACGAACCTGGGATACCGGCACTACGCCTGGAACCTTCAGCGCTTCTACACCTGCGACTGGATGGTGGAGACGCCCTGGAGCCGTGAAGCCCTGGGGTCTTCGGCCTGAGGGCCCCCCGCCGTGACCCGCTCCGAGCCCGCTTCCGTGACCCGTTCCCACCCTGCCGCCGTGACCCGTTCCCACCGCGCCGTCCTGGCCCGCCCCGACGACGCCGCAGCGCCGCGTCCCGGCAGCGCCCGCCCTTTCCGCCTCACCATCGTGCATCCGTGCGTGGGAAGGTTCGCCGGAATGCGCCGGTACATTCGCACCTGGCAGATGGAGCCGATCCCTGCCGCCATGCTGGCCGGGCTCGCGCCCCCGGGGGTGGAAACCCGCTTCTACGACGACCGATTGGAGCCCATCCCCTTCGATGAAACCACCGATCTGGTGGCCATCAGCGTGGAGACCTACACCGCCCGCCGGGCCTACCAGATCGCCAGCGAATACCGGGCCCGGGGCGTGCCCGTGGTGATGGGCGGCTTCCACGCCACCCTCTGCCCCGAAGAGGTGGGACGCTACGCCGAGTCCGTGGTCATCGGCGAGGCGGAGGAGCTCTTCCCCCGGGTCGTGGACGACTACCGCCACGGCACTCCGGAGAAGTGGTACCGGAGCGAGGAACGACCCACGCGCCTCGGGACCCCGGACCGATCCATCTTCCAGGGGAAGCGGTACCTGGGGATCCGCCTGGTGGAGTTCGCCCGGGGGTGCCGCTTCACCTGCGACTTCTGCGCCGTCCAGTCCTTCTTCGGGGCCACCCAGCGGCACCGGGACATCGACGCGGTGGTGGCGGAGGTTCGGCGCGTCCGGCGCCCCGGGCGGCTCATCTTCTTCATCGACGACAACATCGTCTCCGACCTGGAGGCGGCGAAGGAGCTCATGCGGGCCCTCATCCCCCTGAAGATCCGATGGGTGAGCCAGGCCAGCATCAACGTGGCCTTTGACGAAGAGGCGCTGGATCTCCTCCGGCGGAGCGGGTGCCAGGGGCTCCTGGTAGGCTTCGAGAGCCTGAACCCGGAAAGCCTCCGGGCCATGAAGAAGGGGTTCAACCTGATGAAGGGAGGTCCCCCTGCCGCCCTGGCGAACTTCCGGCGACACGGGATCCGGATCTACGGGACCTTCATCTTCGGCTACGACGCGGACACCCCGGAGACCCTGGACACCACCGTCCGGTTCGCCCGGGAGGAGGGGCTCTTCATCGCCGCGTTCAACCACATCACGCCCTTCCCGGGAACGCCCCTGGAGCAGAGGATGCGCCAGGAGGGGCGCCTTCGCTTCGACGCCTGGTGGCTGGATGAGGCCTACCGGTACAACATGGTCCCCTTCCATCCCAAGGGGATGTCCCACGAGGAGCTCGCCCGCCTCTGCGTGGAGGCCCGGCGGCGTTTCTACTCCTGGAAGGGGATCGTTTCCCGGGGACGTCACCGGGTGAACCGGAACAGCGCCTTCATGCTCTTCCACTTCCTCGTCATCAATGCCATGCACCAGCGGGACGTGGAGGGACGAAACGGCCTGCCCCTGGGAGACGAGGGATGGCAGGGCCCCCTTCTGGAGGCGGGATGAGGCCGGCCTCGACCCCCACGGTGGCCCAGGGGAGAACCCCCCTCCAGGGGAAGGCCCGCCCCCCGGGGACGACCCGCCCGCCGGCCCGCCCCCGGGTCCGCCCGGCCACCCCCGGCGACGATGCCTCCCTCCGGTGCCTCCTCCGGGAGGGGGCCATGGCGGGATGGGTACGCCTGGCCCTGGAACGGGAGCCGTCCTATTTCGACAGCCTCGACCGGGAGGCGGAGCGGCACGACACCGTCGTCCTGGAGGAGCCGGGGGAGGACGGTGAGCCGGGAAAGGGGGGGGTCGTGGCCATGGGCGCCCGCCTGGTCCACTCCGCCCGCCTGGCCGGAGCCCCGGTTCGGATCGGATACCTGGGCCACCTCAGGGTCGCCCCCGGGAGGCGCCTTCCCCGCGGGGCCCTCCGGGAGGGGTGGGGGTGCCTCCTGGACCAGAGGCGCTCCGAGGAGCTCCCCTTCGACCTCACCAGCATCGCCCGGGACAACCTCGCCGCCCGGCGCCTCCTGGAACGGGGGCTCCCGGGGATCCCCCGGTACCACCCCGTCGCGGAGTACGAGGTGCTGGCGTTCCCCACCGGGGGCCGGGGGCGCGCCACGGACAGGGGCCGGGGCCGCCCCCCGGACGGGGTGCAGGTGGAGGAGGCCGACCCTGGGGACTGGGCCCGGGTCCGGGGGCTCTTCCACAGCCGCACCGGCAGCGCCGCCCTCGTACTGTGCCCGCGGCACGACGACGTCCCGTCCCTGGCGGAGATCCCGGAGGAGGAAGGGGAGGCCACCGTCCGCCTGGCGGCGCGGGAGGGGGGTGAAGTGGTGGCGGGGTGTGCGGTGGTGGACCCGTCGCCCTGGCGCCAGTACGTGGTCCAGGGGTACGGGGGCGCCCTCCGGTGGGCTCGACCCCTGGCGAACCTGGCCCTGTGGGCCCGGGGCGGCGCCCGCCTTCCCGCCCCCGGAGGCCGGATCCGCGCCGGCTTCCTCACCGGCCTCGCCTGCCGCCCCGGGAGGGAGGGGGCCCTCCGAGCGCTCCTGGCGGAAGCCTCCCGCCGGGCCCGGGAGCGGGGAATGGACACCCTCCTCCACGGAGAGGTGGTGGGAGGTTCGTGGGCGCAGCCGCTGGCGACCGGCCACCGGGTCCGCCGCTACCGATCCATCCTCTACCTGGTGGCCCGCCAGGATCCGGGGGAGGTGCTGGAGCGCCTCCGGAGAGGCACCCTCCAGGTGGAGTCGGTCCTTCTGTGAGGGGCAGGCTGTGTGGGCAGGGTGTGACGGGCGGCTTGTGATGGACGGGTTCGACGCCTCCGGTCCGCTCCTGGTCTCCGTCTCCGCCCTCTCCGCGGCGGAGGTGGAGAGCATGCACGCCCTCATGGTCCGCCACTTCAGCGGGGTCTCCCGGGCCCAGTTCGAGGACGACCTGGGCCAGAAGAACCGGGTCGTGCTCCTCCGAAACCCCTCCGGCGTCCTGGAGGGGTTCAGCACGCTCCGTTTCTACGACGAGCACGACGGACGACGCCCCTGCTCCGTGATCTACAGCGGCGACACCGTGGTGGACCCCCGGGCGTGGGGGTCCACCCGCCTCTTCCGGGGGTGGCTCCAGGCCGTCCTCCAGCTCCGAGCCGAACGGGAACCCGGGCGACGGCTCTACTGGCTCCTCCTCACCTCCGGGTACCGCACCTACCGCTTCCTCCCCCTCTTCTGGAAGCGGTTCTTCCCCCGGTATGACCAGCCCGTGCCCCCCCGCATCCGGAGGCTCACCGACCGGCTGGCCGACGGGCTTTTCGGTTCCTCCTACCGGCCGGAGGAGGGAATCGTCCGCTTTCCCCGTCCCCATCGACTTCGGAGCCACCTGGCGGGAATTCCCGAAGGGCGGATGGACGACCCCCACATCCGGTACTTCGCGCGCCGGAATCCCGGAGCCGGAGACGGGGACGAGCTCGTCTCCCTCACCCCTGTCCGGGAAGGGAATCTCACCCCGGCGGGGCGCCGGGTCCTCCGATCCCTGGAGAAGAAGGCTCCCACGGCCGTCTCCCGGGCACCCTCGTGATCCGGTACGCCCTCCCGAACTCCCTCTGGTGCCTCTCCGCCACCCCCCGGGCCCGCCGCTTCCAGAAAGCCCTCTTGCAACCGAAGGAGGCGCAGGAAGCCCTCCTGCACAGGATCCTCCGCAGGAACGAAGGCACGGAATTTGGCCGGGAGCACGGCTTCGCAAAGATCAGCTCCCTGGAGGTGTATCGCGACCGCGTTCCCGTCCGCGAATACGAAGCCTTTCTACCCTGGATCGGGCGGATCCGGGAGGGGCGCCCGGAGATCCTCACCGCCGACCCCGTCCTCCGGTTCGTCCCCACCGGAGGCTCCTCCGGGGGACGGAAGCTGATCCCCTGGACCGCCTCCCTGGGGCGGGAGTTCCAGCGCGCTCTGGCCCCCTGGATCGTGGACCTCTTCCGGAGCCGGCCCGAGCTCAAGGGAGGCCCGGCCTACTGGTCCGTCTCGCCGACGGGGGGCGGGACCGCGGAGGAAGAGGACTCGGCGGTGCCCGTGGGCTTCGATGGGGACAGCCGCTACGCCGGGAGGCTGGCGGGGGCGCTGGTGCGACGGGTTCTCGCCGTGCCGGAGTCGGTGGCAGGCGCGCCCGACGCCGAGACCGCCCTTCGCCTCACCGCCGTCTCCCTCCTCCGGTGCCGGGAGCTTCGCCTGATCTCGGTGTGGCACCCCTCGTTCCTCCTCCTCCTTTTGGAGCGGATGGAAGAGGAATGGGACGACCTCCTCACGAAAGTGGGGGAGAGCGGGTCCTCCACGGACCGGGAGCGGGCGCGGGAGCTCGGCCGGGCGGGGCCGGAGGACGCGGGGCGGATCTGGCCCCGCCTCGGACTCCTGAGCTGCTGGACCGACGCCGGGGCCGCCCCCTCGCTCCCGGCGCTCCGGGCCCGCTTCCCGAGGATCCCGATCCAGGAAAAGGGGCTCCTGGCCACCGAGGCCTTCTCCTCTATGCCCTACCGGGGCCGGCGGCCGCTGGCGATCCGCTCCCACGTCTTCGAGTTCCTGGATCCCGACGGCCGGGCGCACCTGGCACACCGGGTCCGGAAAGGAGAGACCTACAACCTCGTCGTGACCACCTCCGGGGGGCTCTACCGGTACCTCACCCACGACCAGGTCCAGGTGACGGGGAAGCTCGGGGCCACGCCGACCCTTCGCTTCGTGGGAAGGGGAGACCGGACCGGGGACCTGCGGGGGGAGAAGCTCACCGACGCCTTCGTGGAGGAGGCGTTCCGGCAGCTCCGGGCGGAGGGCCCCGAGGTGGGTTTCGCCATGCTGGCCCCCTACGGAGAGGAAGGGCAAGATCCCGAGGAAGGAGCCGGGGGCGCCTCCACCGGCTACACCCTCTTCCTCGAGGCCCCCTCCGCCGCGGGACCTGCCCTCTCCCGCCGGTTGGACACCCTCCTCTCCGGCAACCCCCAGTACCGCTACGCCCGGGCCATGGGCCAGCTCCGGGCGCCGGCGGTGTTCCTCATCCGGGAGGGCGGGGCGCGGACGTACCTCACGGCACTGGCCCAGACGGGGCGCCCGCTCGGTGGAATCAAGCCCGCCGCGCTGGACCTGCGGCGGGACTGGCACCGCCGCTTCCGGGGGGGCTACCTGGTGGACCCCCGCGGACCGGGGGAGGGCGAGCCGTCGACCTGAAGGACGGTCCCTCCCCCGATCCCCCTCGCCTCAGCCCAGGGCCTGGAGGATTCGCATCAGGAGGGTGGAAGCCTCCCGGGCCCGGGCCAGGGCCCGTCGCCAGTCACCGACCTGGAGGGCGGCGTTGGCCTCCCTCACCAGGACCGCCGCGGAGTCGGCGACGGCCTTGATCTCCGGGGGGGCATCCTCCGTAAGGACAGTGGCCACCCGGGCCGCCAAGGCCTGGGCCGCCTCCACCGCAGCCTTGGCCCTGAGCTCCAGGGGGTCCCCCTCGGCCGTATCCAGGTAGGCCAGGACACGGAGGGAGCGGACGGCGGACCCCTGTGCGTAGCGCAGGGCCTGGCGGTAGCGTCCGTCAGCCAGGGCGCCCTGGGCCCGGGTCAGGAGGTCCCCGGCCTCGGAGAGGAGCTGACGGATGGCTGGGCGGGGAGACGAACCGGCCTTCGCGGTGGCCCGTTCCAGGAGCGCCGCGGCGTGGGCCACCACACCTTCTACCCGCTTCGTCAGGTCGCCCTCGTCCACCACTCCGGCGGAGAGGCGGGCCAGGACGGCCCGGGCCAGGCGTGCGCACCGGTGGGCCCGGGTCATGGCCTCCCCCCAGTTCCCCATGCCCAGGGCCTCACGGGCAGCCACGCAGGACGCGTCGGCGTCGCCCAGGGCTCGGGCGATGGCGGCCTCCGGGGAAGGCCCCGCCAAGCGGACGGCCCGTTCCAGGAGCGCCCAGGCCGCCTTCACCGTCGCGGTGGCCGTCCGTTCGCGGTCCAGGGACCGAGTGCTCTCACTGGCCCGGGCCGCGGAGACGAGGGCCTCCCCCACCTCTCCGGCGGCCAGCGTGGCCCGGGCGCTGGCCAGATCCCGCCCGGCCTCCGCGAGGATCCCCGCCGCCGCCTCACCGCCGGGGGTGGAGCCCAGGGCCGCAATCACCTGGTCCAGCCCCGCCTGGGCCTCGTCGAGCACCTCTCCCGCCCGGACCCCGCCCAGGGAGGCCAGGAGCCCCCGGGTGAGAAGGGACTCCCCGGCCGTCTCCAGGATCTCGGCGTTCCGGGCCGATCCCTCGGTCCGCTCCGAGCCGGCCTGGGCCGCCAGGTCCCCGGCGTCCAGAAGGAGGGCGGCGACCTCGCCGGAGGCCGGGGTGCCTTCCAGACCCTCGAGTGCCTGCACCTCCAACTCCATGGTGGAGGGGAGGTGGGCCCAACCGGCGTCCAGGGCGAGGCGGAACGCCTCGGCAGGGTCCGCCCCCGGTTCCGTGGGGGTGGAATCGCATCCCGCCAGGAGGGGAAGGGTGAGGAGGGCGAGGGCAGGCAGCCCTCCCCTCAGTGCAGGGCGTCTCGCGGACCGCGTCCATCCAGCGCTGTGGTGGTGCATGGCACTCCTCCGTCCCGGCCGGGATCGGGCCCCGGCGGTGTTCTTGGGGGTGGCCGCCCGCTTCGTGCGGCCGGCGCTGTCCCCTGGATCTGGCAAGGGTGGGGCCCAACCTGCAGCTTGCCACGGAAGCGCCTGTCCCACAAGAATTTTCTCCCCAATCCGAGCTCTCGTCCGAGCTCCCGTCTCCCCAACATGAGTCACAAAATACTTGTGTATGATTCCGAAGGCGCACATAAGTTGTGCATGGCTACATCCAACCGCCCTTCCGTCCTGCTCCACCCGCCTCTCCCGGAGGTGGAGGAGGCCCTGGCCCCCCTGGCTCGGGTGCGCTCCGAGCCCCGATTGGGCGATTTCCTGGCCCGCCTGGGTGACCAGGAATGGCGGGCGGCCGTCCTCGGGCTGGTGGGAGACGCCCAGGAGTGGGCCCTCCTCCCCCGGATCCCATCGGCCCTCTCCTCCGGGGTGCTGGTGGTGACCCACCCCGATCCGACGGTGAATCGGGTCCTGGAGGCCGAGGCGGCGGGGGCGGCAGCCCTCCTCTCCCATCCTCCGGACCCCCACCGTCTCCGCGCCTTCCTGGAGCCATATCTCGTAGAGGAGGGGGACCACCCCATTCCGCCCCGGGTCGCCGGAGAGGAGCGGGTGGTGGGGACCAGTCCGGCCCTCACCGAGGCGTACCGGACCGTGGCCCGGGTGGCCGACTCCATGACCACCGTCCTGATCTCCGGCGATTCCGGGACGGGGAAGGAGGAGGTGGCCCGAGCCCTTCACCGGAGGAGCGGTCGGAGGGCGCAGCCCTTCGTGGCGGTGAACTGCGCGGCCCTCCCGGAGGGCCTCCTGGAGGCGGAACTCTTCGGCTACGAACGAGGGGCGTTCACCGGGGCGGTTGGGCGCAGTGACGGGCGGTTCGGTCGGGCCCATGGCGGCACCCTCTTCCTGGACGAAGTGGGCGAGATGGGCCCCCTCCTTCAGGCCAAGCTTCTACGGGCCCTGGAGGGTGGGGAGATCGAGCGCCTGGGGAGCGGCGAGACGGTCCGGGTGGACGTCCGGGTGGTGGCGGCCACCAACCGCTCCCTCGAGGAGCGAGTGGAGGACGGGGGCTTCCGGGCGGATCTCCTCTACCGCCTCTCGGTCGTGCGCGTCCACCTTCCCCCGCTCCGGGACCGGACGCAGGATCTCCTGCCCCTGGCCGAGCACTTCGCTGCCCTCTTCGGGGAGCGCCACGGTCGGCCGGTCCGGGCCTTCTCCCGTCTGGCCGTGGAGGCGCTCCGGCGGCGTCCCTGGCCGGGGAACGTGAGGGAGCTCCGGAACGTCCTGGATCGGGCCACCCTCCTGGCCCGGGGAGGGGTGATCCGGTCGGTGGACCTGGGAGATCCCGGCGCTCCGCCGGGTCTCGCCGCCGGGGGAGGCGGTTGGGAGGACGGCTACCCTCCGCACCTCTCCCTCCGGGAGGTGGAGGAGCGGCACCTCCGTCGCGTGCTGAGCCACACGGGCGGGCACCTGGGGGAGGCCGCCACGATCCTCGGCATCCACCGGAACACCATGACGGCGAAGGTCCGGGAGTACGAAATCGATCCGCGGGATTCCGACGCCCGGATCGAGGGAGAGATGGGGGGATGATGCACGGAATCTGTGCGAGGACCCGCTCGGTGGGCTATGGAAACCGCCAAACGACGGTCCGCCTGCTCCGGCACGCACCCTGCTTCAGACTCCGGCCATGAACGACGCCACTCCGCCCCGGAGGTCTCTCCGGTTGGAGGGGATCCTGGCCCTCCTCCCCGCCTCCGATGCGCTTCGTCCCCTCCTCGATCACCTGGTGGAGACGTCCCGGCCGGACCCGGCGCGCCGCTGGAGCGTGGGTGGGGAGCTGGGGACCGCAGGGACACGCCTGGTGGACATGGACGGGCTCCGGGAGACCGGGGTGTCCGTGGCCCGGACGGAGGCCCGTCGCGTGGAGCGCCACCTCCAGCGCGCCGTGGCGGTGATCGCCGCGGCGGCGGAGGGAAGGGGAGAGGGAGTGGTGGAGGCGTTGCTGGAGGAAGTGGGGGCCCTCGAGGGAGAGGGCCGTCTCGAGGACGCCCGGGCGTGGGCGGAGGCCGCGGTCCGGGAGACCTTCGCGTCGGGCAGTTCCCGGGGAGGAGAGGCGCTTCGGCTGGCTGCCCGATGTGCCCGGGGGCTGGGGGACCTGCAGGCGGCCCGGTCGCTCTACGAGGAGGCCCATCTCCGGAGCCTGGCCCTGGGGCGGCGGGTGGACGCGGTCATCGCCGCCACCGGCCGGGGAAACGTAGCGGTGGACCAGGGACGCTGGGAGGAGGCCGAGGAATGGTACGGGAAGGCGCTCACCCTCATCGAAGAGGGCTCCGCGGCCCTCCCCCCGGCGGAGGCCCGGGGCCTTCGGTGGCGCCTCTACCAGAACCTGGGGATCACGCACCGGGAACGGGGCGCCTTCGACTCCGCTGAGGGCTGGTATCGCCGCGCCGCGGAGACTTCCGGAGCCGCGGAGACCTCCGGAGCCGCGGGCGTGGAGGTGAGGGATCCCGCCGCCGGCGTGGAGGTGGAGAACGGGTGGGGGCAGCTGGAGCTCGCTCGGGGGGAGCTCCGGAAGGCGGAGCTCCGCTTCCGCCGGGCGCTGGCGGCGCTGGGAACAGGGAGGGGAGGAGAGGGAAGCGTCGCGGTGCGGGTGAACCTGGGGGAGGCCCTACTGCGACAGGGGCGGACCCTGGAGGCGGGGGAGGTGGGGCGCGAAGCGGAGGCCGAGGCTCTCCGGGGAGGGTGGCTCCGGCGTGTTCCGGAGATCTACCGTCTGCTGGCGGATGTGGCCCATGCCCGGGGGGAGCCCGAGGCCTTCGTCTTCCTGGACCGGGCGCTGGCCCTGGTCCGGGAGCGGGGGCTTCCCCCCTACGAAGAGGCCCTCACCCTGGAGACCCTGGCCGGGCTCCGGGACGCGGAGGGAGAGGTGGAGGCAGGCGCAGACGCTCGGGAGGCGGCGCGGCAGATCTTCCGGCGCCTCGGGGTCCGACTGGACCCGAACGAGGACCATCGGTCATCGAGGAAGGGAGAAGGTGACGAGCCATGATCAAGCAAGGCGTCCGGGGCGACCGGGCACAAACTCGACCGGCGGCCACGGCGGCGGTCCTCTTCCTGACCCTGGTGGGTGGGTGCGGGAATCTCACCTCCGGCGGATTCGGAGAGGTGGAGGTGGTCCTCACCCCCGACGCGGTGGAGGGTCTCGCCCAGGCGGCCCGGATGGCCCTCTCCACGGGCCCGGGGGCGGACTCCCCCATGGCGTCGGCGGGCCCCGTGACCGACGCACCGGCAGCCCGGGGAGGCCCGGCCGCCACCGAGGGGACGGCCATCGAGGGGATCCTGACGGTGTGGGTCCGGAGCTTCGTCCGCCGGGGGGGGGAGGACTGGGAGGAGCTCACCGACGGATTCCAGCGGCTCACCCTCTCCCTCCAGGACCCGGAACCCGCCGACGTGGCCCGGCGCTCCCTCCCGGAAGGGAGCTACGAGGCCGTGCGGACCGTCTTCACCCGGGTCCACGCCCAGGTGATCCGGGGGCTCGACGTGAACGGGGAGCCCGTCACCGGGCTCATCCGGGTGGACCTGGGGCCGGAGGGGACCCTCACCGTGGTGGATCCGGTTTCCTTCGAGGTCCGGGAGCGGGAGACGGTCCGCCTGGCGCTGGAGATGCAGAGCCGGGTCTGGCTCCGCCTGGTGGACGCGGTGCAGCGGAGGGTGGCCGGAGACGAGTTCCGCCAGGTCTTCAGGGTCCGGTTGCGCCCACGAGGGTAGGGTGGCGTTCGCCCTGCCGGGGCGTCGGACTCACGGGGCGCCGGGGTGCCGGACTGCCGGGGCGCCAGACTCACGGGACGAAGGGCCAGAGGACCGGGACCAGGAGGACCACGATGACGAAGACCACGAGAAGGAGGGGAAGGCCGACCCGGACGTAGTCCACGAACCGGTATCCCCCCGGACCCATGATGAGGGTGTTCGCCGGGTGGGAGACGGGGCTCGAGATGCTGGCCGCTCCCGCCATGGCCAGCGTCATCATGAAGGGAAGGGGGGAGACCCCCAGATCCGCCGCCGTGGTCAGGGCGATGGGAGCCATGAGGACCACCAAGGCCACGATCGGCACGATCTGGGCCGCCAGGGCCGTCATCAGGAAGATCCCGGCCAGGACCGCCCGGGGACCCATCCCTCCCACGAGGGACACCATCCCATCGGCCAGGAAGGCCGCCGCCCCGGTCCGCTCCATGGCCAGGCCCAGGGGAAGCATCCCGGCGATGAGGAAGACGGCGGGCCACTCGATGAATCGGTACGCGTCCTCCATGGAGAGGCATCGGGTGAGGACCATGAGAACGGCCCCGGTCACTGCGGCGATGGCGATGGGCAGCCACCCGAGGAATACGGGCACGAGGACGCCGGCGAGGATGAATACGGCCAGGGGCGCCCTCCCCGGGCGAGGTGGGGGCGCGCCGGCATCGGATACGACGATGAACTCCGGGTCCCGACCCAGGAGCCGGAGCCGGGCTCGCGGCCCGTGCACCAGGATGGCGTCCCCGAACCGGAGCTCCATGTCCCGCAGATCGGTCCTGTGGGCATGACCCTCCCGCCAGATGGCCAGGACCGTGAGCCCGTAGCGATCCCGGAAGTCCAACTCCCGGAGCGACCGCCCCACCAGGGTGGTCTCGGGAGAGAGCACGATCTCGGCCAGCCCCACTTCCCGGGACTCCAGCCCCTTCAGGTCGTGGGTCGGGTGGCTCTCGATCTCCAGCTCCTGTAGGGAGGACAGGATCCGGAGACCATCAGGGGTTCCCTGCACCAAGAGGACATCGCCGGCCTCCAGCGTCTCTCCGGGATCCGGGATGGCGCGGACCTCATCCCCCCGCCGGATCTCCCATACGGTGAGTCCGAGGGCGTCCCGAAGGCGGCTCCGAGCCAGGGTCTGCCCTGTCAGGATCGACTCCTCCGGAACCGTGAGGGTCATGAGGCGCTCATGGAGCCGATAGCGTTCCCTCATATCCCCCTGGGAGACGGGGCGGATCTCGTCGAGCCCCTCGATCCCCTCCGCGTCGACCGGGAAGCCGTCGGGCCCGTGGAGGAGCAGCACGTCCCCCTCCTGGATCCGGGCGCCTGGAAGGTCGTGGAATCGCGCCTCCGAGCCTCGGCGGAGGGCCAGCACGCTCACGCCGTGCCGGTTGCGAAGGGCCGCCTGCAGGAGGTTCATCCCCACCAGGGGGGAGCCGGCAGGGACCCGGGCCTCCACCAGGGCCATGGCCTCCGGAAGGGCTCCCGTGGTGGGAGGATCTCCGTCGCCGCCGGTGAGGAGAGACCCTCGGCGGACCTCCTCCACGAACTCCGGGCGGCCCAGGGCAAGGAGGCGGTCCCCGCCCATGAGAACGATGTCCGGACTGGGAGCGGGGAGGGTCCGGCCGCCCCGGATGATCGCCACCACGGTGATGCGGAGGGCGGAGCCCAGACGGCTGTCCCCGAGCCTCTGTCCCGCCAGCGAGGACTCTGGGGGGATCCGGACCGTCAGGAGGCGTTCTCCCAGCTCGAAGAAGGTCCCCGGATCCCGGGTCCGCCCCACGCCCTCCCTCATGGGGTCCCGCCGGGGGAGGAGGTGACGGCCTGCCAGGGCCATGAACGCGATCCCGGTGGCCAGGATCGTGACGCCGATGGGGGTGAACGCGAAGAGGCCGAAGGGCTCCAGCCCCTGATCCCGGAGCGCGTCCGCCACCAGGATGTTCGGAGGTGTCCCGATGAGGGTCGTGAGCCCGCCCAGGAGGCATCCGAAGGAGAGGGGCATCAGGAGCCTGGACGGGGGCCGTCCGGTGCGTCGCGCCAGATCGATGACCACCGGGAGCATCATGGCCGCCACACCGACGTTGTTCATGAAGGCCGAAAGGACCCCCGCCGTGACCATGATGGCCACGATGAGCCCCACCTCCCCCGTCCCTGCCACCTGGGCCACGCGGTCGCCCAGCACCCGTGCCACCCCGGTGAGGGTAAGCCCACCGCTGATGATGAACATGGCCCAGACCGTCACCACCGCCGGACTGCTGAATCCCGAGAGGGCCTCTGCAGGCGTGACCAGCCCCGTCACCGCCACCGCCACCAGGACCAGCAGGGCGGTCAGATCCATCCGGATCCACTCGGTGACAAAGAGGACGATGGTCCCGAGAAGGATCCCGAAGACCAGGGCGATCTCAACGGTCATCGCTTCTCGGTAGGAAGGAGCGGCAACAAGGGAGCCGATGGCGGCGAGGCCCGCGCCTCCACGGACCCGACGGGACTCAGCCCGCCGAAACCTCCCATTCCTCCTCGCCCTTCCCGAACCACCGCTCCACCTGCAGGTAGAGGGTAGGGAGCACCACCAGGGTCAGGACCATGGCGCTGAGGGCTCCCCCGATGACCACCGTGGCCAGGGGACGCTGGAGTTCGGCGCCGGGGAGCCAGGAGATGGCCATGGGAAGGAAGCCGATGCAGTCGGTGAGGGCCGTCATGAGGACGGGGCGGAGCCGGATGGAGGCCCCCTCCACCACCGCCTCCTCCAGCGCCATCCCCCGGGTCCGGAGCTGGTTGATGAAGGTGACCATCACCACCCCGTTCAGGGTGGCGATCCCGAAGACGGCGATGAAGCCCACCAGCGCCGAGGTACTGAGGTTCAGCCCGGTGAGCCAGAGAATGGCCACGCCTCCCACCAGGGCGAAGGGGACGTTCAGCATGATGAGGAGGGCCTGACGGATCCTCCCGAAGGCGGTGAAGAGGAGGAGGAACATGGCCAGGAGCGCCGCGGGACCCAGGATGGTCAGGCGCTGGGCGGCCCGCTGCTGCTGGGTGTACTGTCCGCCCCATTCCAGGTAGTAGCCCTCCGGGAGCTCCAGCCCGGCCTCAAGGACCCGGGTGGCCTCGGCCACGAATCCGCCCACGTCCCGCCCCCGGACGTTGGCTCCCACCACCACCAGACGGCGTCCCCCTTCATGGGCCAGCTCCTCCGGGACCTCCCGGAGCTCCAGCCGGGCCATGGAAGCCAGCGGCACCAGCCCCCCGCCCGGGAGGGCCAGGGGAAGGCGGGCGAGTTCCGAGGGATCCACCTGGTTTCCGGCGGTCACCTGCACCGCCACCCCGATGCGTCGGGGCCCATCCACCAGCTCCGTGGCCACCCGGGCCCCCAGGGCGCTCTCCACCTGTCCGGCCAGGGAGGCCATGGTGAGGCCGGCCCGGGCCATGGCGTCCCGGTCGGGTTCCAGGTGGAGCTGGCTGATCCGGGCCGCCGACGAGACCAGGACATCGGCCGCTCCAGGCACCCGATCCAGGATTCGCTCCACCCGCTGGGCCAGGATCGCCAGGAGATCGGGGTCGTCCCCGAAGACCTTCACCCCCACGTCGGTGGTGATCCCCGTCTCCGCTTCGTCCAGGCGCATCTGGATGGGCTGGGTGAGGGCGTAGGTCACCCCTGGGATGGTGGCCAGGGCGCTGTCCATGGCCTGGAGGAGGGCGTCTCGTCCCCCGCGACGCCACTCGCTCCGGGGCCGGAGGATGACGTAGGCGTCGGACTCGTAGAGCCCCATGGTCTCGGTGGCCAACTCGGGTCGGCCGATCTTGGAGACCACCTCCTCCACCTCCGGGAGGCCCAGGAGGGCGGCCTCCATGGCCGTGGAGTATCGGTTCCCCTCCTCCATGGAGGTGGAGGGGAGGCGCAGCGCCTGCACCAGGACATCCCCCTCGTCCAGCCGAGGCATGAACTCGGTCCCGAGCCGGGGGACGGACAGGGCCGCCCCCACCACAAGGAAGCCTGCGATGATCCCCAGGGCCACCGGGCGCTCAAGGGTGCGGCTGAGGAAGCGGCGGTACCGTTCCCGGAAGCGATCGAACCCGGGGGTACGGACCTCCCGGGCGTGCTTCAGGAAGGTAAGGCTCGCCGCCGGAACGAAGGTGAGGGCCAGGACCATGGAGCCCAGGAGGGCCGCCATGACCACGAAGGCCATGGGAGAGAACATCTTCCCCGCCGTCCCCTGCAGGGCGAAGATGGGGAGGTAGACCACCGCCACGATGGCGATCCCGAAGACGATGGGCCGCCCCACCTCCAGGGCGGCCAGGCGCACCCGCTCCCGGGCGGCCCGGCGGCTTTCCTCGTGGTCGGCCCCCTCCTCGGCGTCCTCGGCCCGGCGCATGACGTTCTCCGTCATGACCACTCCGCCGTCCACCAGGAGCCCGAAGTCCAGGGCCCCCAGGCTCATGAGGTTGGCCGAGAACCCCCACCAGCGCATGGCCGTGAAGGCCCAGAGCATGGAAAAGGGGATGAGGAGGGCCACGATGAGGCTTGCGGGGAAGTTTCGGAGGAAGCCCCAGATGACCATGATCACCAGGGTCCCCCCCAGGAGGAGGTTCTTCCGGAGGGTGTCGGTGGTCCGGTCCACCAGCCGGGACTGGTCGTAGAAGACCAGGATATCCACCCCCTGGGGGAGGCCCCGGCGGATCTCCTCCATCCGCTCCTCGGTGCCGGCGATGACCCGGCGGGCGTTGCCGCCCTTCCGCATGATCACCATCCCCGAGACCACCTCGCCGGTGGCGTTGTAGGTCACGGCTCCCTCCCGGGGGAGGGCTCCCGGTCCCACCTCGGCCACGTCTCCCACCCGGAGGGGGAACCCGTCCCGCATGGCCACCGGCACGTCGGCCACGTCCCCGGCATCTGCGAGCCGCCCGACCCCCCGGATGAGGTGCCGCTCCGAGAGGGCCTCGATGTAGCTCCCACCGAAGCCCTGGTTGGCCTCACGGATCGCCTCTTCCAGGTGGGGGATGGAGAGGCCCGAGGCGGCCAGGCGGGCGGGATCCACCCGGACATGGACCTGTTCCGTGAGCCCGCCCCAGGAGTTCACCTCCGCCACCCCCGGGACCACCCGGAGCTGGGGGGCGATGGTGTAGTCGTGGAGCGTCTTCAGCTCCATGAGTCCCCAGTCCGGGTTCTCCGAGACCAGGATGTACTGGTAGACCTCGCCCATGGCCGTGGCCACGGGCCCCAGGACCGGCGCCACCGCCGGTGGGAGTTCGGCCGACACCTGGGCGATCCGTTCCGCCACGAGCTGCCGGGCGAAGTAGGTATCCACCCGGTCCTGGAAGATGACCTGGACCACCGAGAGGCCGAAGCGGCTGAAGGAGCGGACCTCCTCGGTGGAGGGAAGCCCCAGGAGCCCCCGTTCCAGGGGGAAGGTGACGAGCTGCTCCACCTCGTCGGCAGGGAGCCCCGGCGCTTCCGTCAGGACCACCACCTGGTTGGCCGTGAGGTCGGGGAAGGCTTCCACCGGAAGGGTCAGGAAGGACCAGATCCCCACCCCAACGAGGCCGGCCACACCGGCCGCCACCAGGAGGCGGAAGCGGAGCGAAAAGCGGATGACGGCCTCGATCATCCTTCGTCCTCCAGTCCCTGGAACCCCTCGAGCACCGCCCGGAGGCTGTAGGCGCCCCGGATCACCACCCGGTTCCCCGCCTCCACGCCGGCGACCAGTACCTGTCCTCCGTCCCCTGTCAGGACCTCCACCGGGACGGCCCGGAAGCGTCCGGGGGCCTCCTCCAGGAAGACGTGGGGCTCACCCTCCAGGCGCTGCACGGCCTCGGCGGGAAGGAGAATCCCTTCCCGGTGGGTGCCGGAGGGGAGGTGGAGGGCAGCCAGGGTCCCTGTCCTCACCCCGGCGGGAATGGGGTCCATCTGCACCCGGAGCTCCACCGTCCGGAGCGCCGGATCCACCCGGGACCCCAGCGAGATCATGCGCCCCTGGGCTTCGATGCCGGGGAGGGCGGGGAAGGTGATGGTCACCGGATCTCCCCGCTCGAGTTCAGGGACTCGGCTCTCCGGTACTCCCCCCACCACCCAGAGGACCGCGGCGCTTCCCAGCTCCACCAGGGGAGCCCCGGGGACGACGGCTTCCCCGGGACCGGTGAGGACCCGGAAGACGATTCCTTCCCGTGGGGCCTGGATCACCACGTTTCCGCCCTCCGGATGGAGGTGCTCCACCACCTCCTGGGCTCGCTCCCGATCCGCCTCGGCCAGTCGGAACTCCATCTCCCGACGTTCCACCTCCTCCCGGGAGACAGCGCCCTCGGCCAGGAGGCGCCGGGACCGCGCCAGGGCGGTGGAGCCGAAGGCGACCCGGGCCTCGGCGGCGGTCAGCTCCCGCTGCCAGTCCGCCAGCTCGTGGGAGTGGATCATGACCAGGGGTGCTCCCGGGGTCACCCCGTCCCCCTCGAGGACCAGGACCCGCTCCACCCGCCCTTCCACGAAGGACCCCACCATCATCTGAGCCGTGTCCGGGGGCTGCACGACGCCCGGGACGGAGAAGGTGAGGGGGGATCGCTCCACCCGGGCCTCCGCCGTCTCCACCTCCGCATTCACGAGTTGCTCGGGGCTCAGGAGGACCACCCCTTCCTCGGGGGGGATCTCCGGGAGCGCGTCCTCGTCGCCGCCCCCGCACCCCGCAAGGGCCACCTGCCCCAACAGGAGCCCAAGGGCAAGGGTCCGCATCCAGGTCTCCACCGCCACCTTCCTCATGGTGCATCCTCTCCAGTCACCCGGGCACAGAGCGCCGGTTCATCGGGAATCCGACCTTCCAGGGAATAGAGGCCCAGGCGGGCCGCCCGGACCTCGGTCTGCCAGCGTCTGAGTTCCTCCAGCGATTCCAGCCGTGCCCGCCGGGCCTGGAGGAGACCCTCCAGCGTCCCCTCCCCCTCCTGGAAGGCCGCCTCCGCGGCGGAGACCGTGAGCTCCAGCGCCCGACGCCACTCGGCATCGAAGGCCTCTGCCGCCCCTTCCAGGGCGGCCAGGACCTGCCGCTGACCATGGAGGGCGGACGCCCAGATCACCTCGGCCCCCCGTTCCTCTTCCCGGGCGGCCCGGGTCCGGGCTGCAGCCGCCTCCACCGCCGCGCTCCGGCGGTCCAGCAGGGGAAGCTCGAACCCGATCCCCAGGGCGAGGGCGTGGACCCCTGCCTCCCGGCGCCACCCCGCCTGGGGGACGAGGGTGGGGACGCGCCGGGACCGGGCCAGGGCCTCTTCCGCCACCTGCTGCCGGGTGAGTTCCGCCAGGGGGGAAACCGGCGTGGGCCCCCGGAGATCCTCCGTGGACTCCGGAGCCGCAGGGGGCTCCGGCCTTCCTCCGGAGGGGTGGGGGAGGGGGCAGGTGGCGGCGGGCTCCAGACCCACGGCGGTTCCCGGCTCGAGCCCCAAGAGGCGGGCGGTCTCTTCCGAAGTCTCT
>SL_3KL_010_SEDDRAFT_10001163_pt1 | contig 23577 bp, 22 predicted proteins | sample SodLakKL_010_SED_2_FD_10381 | JGI IMG/M metagenome (IMG submission 10381) | reverse complement strand
CAAGATGTGGCTGGAGAATTGGCACCAATACCAGTTAGATCCTCGCATTTGGATGGCTTATCTCCAGAGGAGTTCTGGTCACACTCTTATGATGCTAGAAGGGGTCTTGCTGATAGGTCTTTAAATATGGAAGGCCCAGGAGCTATAACCAGAGAGATATGGAATACAACTCAGGATGTTATAATTACAGAAACAGACTGTGGAGACAAAGACGGGATGAGAATATCTAAACATGAAAGCTCCATAGTTGGAAGATTTTTAGCTAGAAAGGTTGTTTCGGGAGGAAGAGTTGTTTCAAAGGCAGGACTTTTAATCACTAGGAGTCTTAAAGATGGATTGGCAAAGTATGACGATATTGATTATATATATATAAGATCGCCGATAACATGCAAAACTATGCGAGGTCTATGTCAGAAATGTTATGGGACAATTCCTGGAACTGACGATATAGTTCCAATAGGTGAGCCAGTTGGTATCTTAGCTTCACAGGCAGTCGGTGAGCCTACAAGTCAGATGACTATGAATACGTTCCACGGAGGCGGAGGAATTAAAGGGTTTCCACGAATCCAAGAAATCCTTCATCTTTCAAAAGACCCCGTAGATAAAGCTGTTTTAGCCAAAAGTAGTGGAACAGTTGAGGATATAAAAATAGAAGGAGCTAGTCGCATTATTATTATTAACGGCAAGAAGCACAAAGCTCCATTGACTAGAGAGCTTATTGTTGAGAAGGGTCAGTCAGTTAACGCTGGAGATCAGTTGATAGAAGGGAATCCTGACCCGAGAGAAATTCTTAAATACAAAGGTATGAGGCCTACTCAAGAATTTATGGTCGACGACTTACACAATACGTTTAAGGCTACAGGGATTGACCTTGATAGAAGGCACCTGGAACTAACTGTGAACAGAATGACGGACCAGGTTGTTGTTGAAAATAGAGGTAATTCGCCTTGGGTAAATGGTGACATTGTTGACAAGAATATGGTTGATAAGTGGAATGCTGAAAACACCACCTTTCCTACATCTATATCTGTTAGTGAGGGAGATAAAGCTTTGGGTGCAAAGGCTGCAGAAACATATAAGGATAGATCTGGCAATATAATTGTAAGATCTGGCGAAAAGATAGACAGTGATATCTTGGGCAAACTAATGCTTAACCAAGGCACCATCAAGGTCTTTCCTAAGCCTGTTCAATACGTAGAAGATGCTCATGGAATTGTTTCCAGGCCATTTAAAGGGAATGAAAACTGGTTCAGTCAGCTTGGGTTCCAGCACATTAAGAGCGAGGTTCTTCCAAGAGCTGCTGTTTACGGTGAAGTTGAGAAGTTTGAGGACCCACGAAGCCGTCAAATGTCAGGAAAGTTGCTGAATATAGGGGAAGGCTTTAAGTCTTGGGTTCAGGAAACTGGTAGTCGATTTGGTGAAGCTGTCGGCAACGTTGGTCGAGGAATTGTAGATTTCTTCCTTTAGGATGCTCATCTTTGTTTTATTGACTTTGTATAGTGAAGTCTGTAAAATAATGTTAAGAAGACATACTTTTAAAATTATTTTACAGGGGTTGATTAACTTGAAAGAGTTGCATACAAAATCTAAGCTTGTAAAGAAGGTAGCAAAGCAGACAGGTATTCCTGTTTCAATATCTAAACAGGTTATAGATGGCTGTTTCAGAGCTATAACTGAAATACTTGAAGACAACGAGGATATTGTTATCCATGGTTTCGGGAAATTTTTTACTAAAAAACATAAGCCTAAAAAAGTCAAAGATTTTGCTAGGGATGAAAGCTTTATTTTGCCTGAAAGATACATGCCTAGGTTTAAATTTAGTAAAAATATCAAAGTAAAAGAATAGAGGGACAACCCCTCTATTCTTTTACTTTTTTTATTTACAACAACAATATAGTAACAATTCATTACATTTTCTACATCTGTAAAGGCTACCTAATTTTGTAGGCCTCCCTTTTTCTTCTATAACTTTGTAGGTGTCTTCGTCTAGTATGCTTTCTAGATTTTCTAGCTCCCAGTCTGTCAATTCTAGGCCTAGAGCCTCTATTGCGTCCTCACCTATTTGTAAAACTCCTTTTTTATGATTGTCAATAATTTCCTGGTACTCCCTACTAGTACATCCATTTAATTGTTTTGCTATCTTCGTTATTTCCATTTTTAAAACCCCTTTCTTTTATTCTTTATACCCTCAAAAAGGGGTTTCGTGTTGAGACAGAAACCTTTCTACATATTTATCATCAACAGTAATTATTAAGTCATCTGGAAAACTGTTTATTATTATTTTTCCATAGCTTCTTTTACCAGACGAGAGAATTCTTGAATCTAAGACAGTTACGACTCCCCAATCACTTTCGTGCCTTAGCAGTCTCCCCGTTGCTTGCTTTAGGGTTCTTATCATTGTTGGTAGTAGCCTGTCTTTGAAAAAATTCTTTCCCTTAAGTTTGTAATAACACTGTTCTGCTTTTATAGTAGGATCGTTAGGAAACTCAAAAGGGAGTTTGTCTATTATAAGACTTTTTAGAGAAATCCCAGGCACATCGACTCCTTGAAAAAAGGATCTTGTTGCTAATAGGCATGACTTCTCATCTTTCTTAAACTCATTTATTAACCCATCTCTGTTGTATTGTTCGTTTTGAATAAACAGTTTGTAAGGAACTCTACCTCTATCCCTTATGTACTCTGCTGTTTCTTTTAGTTGTCTTATTGATGTAAACAGGGCCAGCGTTCCTCCCTCCGTTAACATCATCATGTCTTCAACAGCTTGAGAAACTTTAAGACTATACTCGTTTAGATTTGCATTACTGTAAGATGTCATCTTGTTTGTTGGAACATACCAAAGCAAATTCCTCCCTAAATTAAAATGAGAAGGAATTATGTCTTCTACAACTTCATCTATCCCATAAGAAGTCTTGATTGATTCGAAATTGTTATTTACGCTTAAAGTTGCTGACAAAATAATAGGTGTTTTCTGATTGTTGTCGAAGAACTTTGGTTTTAGAATTGACCTTGGAAACACTAATCTTCCGACAAGCATTGCATCCCCACTTTTGGTTTCGTCAACTCTAGAGATGAAGTCGCTTTTTTCATCATTTTCAAAGGTATTCTTAGTTAATGTAAAAATCCTTTCAGATATAGTTAAGATTCTTTTTTCTAGATATGTTAGGCATTGACTTATAGGGCTCTCATTTTTCTCTTCAGGGATACCTACTTGAGAGTTTAAAGACTCATGTATTCTAGAAATGATGTCCAACGACTCTCTTTCTATTTTTTCTCTGATTTTTACAAATGCTTGTGGGTCATTTGTCTGTTCAGCAACGTCTCCAATTATAGCGAAGCTTAACTGATCTGACTTAAATTTACTTGTGGACTCATCTCTTTTCTTTATAGCTAGGCAGTTATCAATGTAGCTAAACATATCTTGAAAATATCTTTGTAGGCCATAGTATGGTGCGATTTCTTCATAGTAGATTTCGCCATCACTTCTCTTCCTTCTTTCAAAGCCTAGCAAATGAACAATATCTTCAGGGATTACAGTATTTAATACGTTCTCTTTATTTGCTAAGACTTGGATAGTTTTTTTGAGAGTGTTTCTACTTAATTTTATCTCAAAGAAGTCTTTCATAATTTCTTCTAAATCGTGACCTTCATCAAAAATTATTGAGTTGTAGCTTCCAAGTATTCCATGGTCTGTCAGTAAGTCTGCGCAAACCATGTGATGGTTAGTTATCACTAGTTGCGCTGCTGCAGCTTCTGATCTTGCCTTCCTATAAAAACACTCAGACATATAAGGGCAAGCCTTCCCGTTACATTCATCGTTGTCGACACAAGAGTAGTGCCTCCACAAGGAATTAGGTATGTACTCTCCCAAGCTTTGTTTTTCACCAGTTGTCGTGGTTTTGCCCCATGAATTAATTTTGTTTGAGAGATTTCTAAGGTCTGCGTTTTCGAACAGGTTTTTAGAAATTAGTCTTTCTAGGTTTTCTTTCGAAAAGTTGGTATTACTTTTATCTGTTAGCTTTGAAAACTTTGCTTTACATAAAAAGTTATTACGTCCTTTTAGTAAGCAATACGATATAGGTTTGCTAACAAATCGTTGAGCAAATGGAGCGTCTTTATTTACTATTTGGCTTTGCAATGTTATTCCCGAAGTAGATATAATTGCTCTCTCTTGAGGGTTGTTTGCAAGTTTATGCATTAATGGAAACAGGTATCCCAGACTTTTACCTGATCCAGTTGGTGCTTCAAATAACCCTGTTTTGCCTGTCTGCAAGCATTTCAAAACAGACCTTGACAATCTTTTCTGCCCTTCTCTTTCAATGTATCCATTTAAGTTTTTATCTAATAAACCTCCTTCTCCGTAAATTCTGTCTACAAAGTCAATTTCAGGACTATCGTTTTGATAGTCCTGACCAGTGTCACAAATAACATTTTCTATTTTTGTCATGATAGGTTTACATCCTCTCCCCTATTTTTTTAAAATTTCTTTTCTATACCAATAATCAAAAACCAATAAGCTATCACTCTCATCTAGATTAATCCCTTTATCTAAAGTTTTGTACCTATTTAGAGAAAGCAAGTAGTCACGGATAGAGGCTTTTGTTACATCTTTTAGTTTCTTTAATTCTTCTACTGTCTTTCTCTTAACAAATTCCCTCCTAATATTCCTTAAATCAATACTTCCTCTTAGTGTATTTAGGTTAAATTCTTTGATAGGGATGTCTTTTGAATTAGCATAAAAGTGAAGACTCCCAGCGACCTCTCCTAACCTTTTTGTTGAGGTTTGTGACCTAAAGCTCATATTCTGCTCAACAAGGATTAAGTCTGGGCTAAATTCTTCCAGCAACTTATTTAATTGCTTGTTTATAGACTCTATCTGACAAAGCCTTTTTTCTTTCCTTACTAAAACATCTCTTTTTAGCTTTTCTGACTTTGAAATGCTTGTTTCTCCTTCGTATAAAAAAGCATTTATTTCTAGACCATTAGGTGTTTTGATTTTTTTTCTTGATTTGTTTACGAACCCCAGTTCTTTAGGGTCGTATCTTTTTGGTCTAATAGATTTCGAGACAATTCTTTTAATTCTCTTGTCTTTCACCCAAGCAAAAGTGCATCCTATGCAAGTAGTTGAAAGGTCAAGCGCTACTACTTTTATCATGATTTATCACCTTCATTGATTTCTTTCTTTATCCGTTCATTTCCCATAGCAAACATCGGTTCAATGATAGGGTCCTTTGAACTCCATGTTCTGTCTTTAAATGATCTATTGCTTACAGTTGAAAAGAAATTCTCTACTTCTTTCATATATGAACCGTAGATGTGCATACTGTCTGAGATGTGTACATATGAACCAATGCCAACGCCTATTTCTTCTGCTATGATTTTTTGAAGTTCAGTGAATGCGTATATATTAGGCAATGTTGCTTTATATAGATCATTGCTTCTCATATGAACATTCATTTGCAAAGCTCTATTTATAACCCTACACCATATTCTTTGCAGGCATGGGGGATCACTATACTGATAATCAATACCAGGTATATAAGTAATTGCTTGCGCTCTCCTTGAATATGGAGCTTTCTTTAATGTTTTGATTATATGGTCAACCTGATTTGTTTTTGTTATATGGTCACTTGTGTACTCAAACAATCTTTGATTATATGTATAACTCCACTTTCCATTATTTGGGTCTATCCAGTGATTGTGAATTCCATCTACAACTTCTTTTATGTATACGTACAGGTCGTCTAGTCCCATACAGATATTTCTATGATACCTTGGTTCTGATAGTGGGCTACCTACTTCAATAATCCCAACAGCATCTTTACTTTGAGGGTCACCTTCTTTGTCATACTCTGTTTTTATATCAATTCCTTGAGTATAAACTTTGCCAACCATTTCTTCCCAAGCCTCTGGGATACTGTTTCCAAAAGCATGAAGAACTCCCATGCTAACGGGGTTTTCTCTTTGCATGAAATACCCACAACATGAAGGGATTTCTCCTTCTATATGAACCAGGTATTCAGCGTCGCACTTCCTACACTTAACTTTTATTGCATTATTAGTGGTATTTTTAGGGTACATTCACGTATTCTCTCCTTTTCTAATATTGAGAAAACTCATTTGTTCACAATCGCTATCTGCCCCCTCTTCAAGTATGTCTTTATCTGTACTTACATTCTTGATTAAAAACAAATTTGACTGAATAAATCTTTTTTTTAGTTTTTCTAAGTGATCAAAATTCATCTCTTCCTCCTATTATAGAATTACTATTTTTTCAGAAGATTTCTTTTTATTATTCAACGAGTTGTTTTTTGCACTATTTTTAATTCTGCATGGGTAACAGACTTTTACATTATTATAAACTTCTCTTCCACACTGCAAACACTTAAATTTTTTCACATCTTTCTGACTTTCCTTGGCGACAAAGAAAGCTATGGCGTCTTTTATATGTTTCCAATAACCTTTCCTGGCAAAACCTATTTTTACAACAAAATCATCATACACAAGTAATTTTTTACTTATAACATATTTAAAATCTTTATATTTACAAAGTTTCTTGATTCCTGTTTTTATATAGATGGTCCTTATATTTATTGTTTCAATTTTTTTATCCTCGACTCTTTGTTTCAACCAATCCTCTTTAATGTCGTCTTCACAAAAAATAAAAGACCCCTCGTTATCAACTAGGTATGGTAAATCATCTTTTTCAATGTAATAATAGAGTTCTTCTGGAGTTATCTTTAGCCATTCACATACCTCTTTCTTTGTCTTCATTTTTTTCACCTTCAAAGAAATCCTTACCCACCATCTCTGGCAGGTAAGGATAAGTTCTTGTTTTGTCTTTATTTAGAAAGGAACTTCGTCAATGTCTGCTTCATCTTCTTGCTGATTGCTGGATTCTATGTCAACAGTTTTTTCATCATTATTGGCATTGCTTGGCATTTGATTTGAGCCAGTTATTAAAGCTTCGTAGTCTTTAGCCATTTCTAAGTTTGCTTTGATCTCTTTTGTGTTTAAGATTCTTTTTCTGTCAAATTCAAAGCTTATCTTGTAGTAGGTCCCTTGCTTGCCAACTTCTTTCTCTGTGGAGATGTACATCAAATACGCACATGGAGGTAATTTCGACCTCCTTATATCTCCTTTTAGCTTCCTTGTTGTAGAGACTGATGCCCCATAAACGCTTATCTGAAATGGTGAAGTTGTTTTGTCTGGTAAATAAGCTTTGCCCACAACCATGTACCCTTTATTACACCTTGGTCTTTCACCGTTTTCCCATTTGCTATAAGGACAACTATCACAATACCTTCCATTTAACTCCTTTGCATTAGATATGCCGACCTCTCCACTTCTTGATCGGCAAACTGGGTCACTGTCTCTATCAAAGTTTTCTGGCCACATAATCCTTTGAGGCTGAATGAGCAGAATAGAACAAATAATTTTGTCAAGCTGTAAATCATCCAAATCTTCGCAAAATAGTTTACCTGGGTCTCCATTAGCAGTCGTTGGCTGAATAATCTTGAATATAGGGATACTATACTCTCCTTGCTCAACCTCTCCTAGCCCTATAGGATTGCCAAACTCGTCATGCAGTCCCAACTCTGATAAATCGGATAAACTAAGCTCTTCTTGTGCTACTAATGCTTTCTCAACATCATTAGTTTTGGTTTCTTCCTTTTTTGCCATCAAAAATCTCTCCCTTTATTTGTTTTAAAAAAAAGATGGATTAAGAATAAATTTTACGGACTACAACCCCTCCCTTCCCTATTGACTAAAAATTGAAGAAATAGTAAAAATATCCATTTCTCCACTTTTTTTATACCACTTGATTTAAGGCGTTATCTAGGCATTTTAGTATTTTTCCTAAACTTAGGCTTGAGTCGTTTACTATTGTTATTCTTTGAGTGTTTCCAGAGTCTAAATTAAATGTTTTTAGAAGATCTACCTCCTTGTTTCTGGATGCTATCGTGTAGGCTACTTGACACTTATTTGTGTTAACTTCTTTAACAACAACAATTTCAAAATCTTCATACCCTATTTCACAAAGAGTTGTTAAGTCTATTTTAACATCAGGAAAATAATTTGTATACCCTATTTTATCATTTTTCTCATATTTTTTGAAGGTGTTTCCTACACTTTTTGTTTGATTATAAATATTGTAAAATTTTTGACTCCCTTTCTTACTGATTCTTTTCAAGTCTTCTTTGGGGTTGATAAAGCGCAATAAAGTTTTTATCGAGTTTTGATATTTATATGACTTTACAAGCTTATAAAGGCTGTAGTTATTTTCTTTACACTCTCTTCTTAATTGAAAGTCATCAGCTAAAGACCCTAATGTCATAATTTCTTTACATCTATTACTTCCTTTGAAATCAAAAATTGACCATATATATTCAGAACAACTTGTTATGTTAGGGTTACTGAGAATGACAGGGGCGAAATCACATTCTGTAATGAAGTCATAGCAGTTCTTCACCTTGGCATCTTTTATAATTTCTAGTTTTCTTTCTTTGTTTATTTTGTTTACAACGTCTGCAACTTTACCCCACCCTACATGATGATCGACTATAAATGATATTTTGTCCTTTATGGACATGATTAGATTGATAGTGTTGTAGATATTCTTATTATCAACTGCCAAGTCAACAAACACGAAGTTGTCATACTTTTTAACAAAGTTTTTCTCTATTAAGAAATACTGCAATTTATTTGCTTGATTTGGCCCTAAAAAGACACAGTCTATAACTTGAAAGTAGTGCCTATACAAAGAGTGGATTAGGGAGCAAGAAGCTACTCCATCTAAATCATGGTGAGCGAATATAAGCAACTTCTTGCTTGTCTTGCTCTTCTTGTTACTATTCCTTGGCATGTTAACTACATTAAATTTCACCCTTTCATACTTAAAGAATTTTGCACCCATTTTTTTCAGCTCCTTACAATTTCTGAGTAAGGAATAAAGAGGTAGTGACCCTTATCAAAAAAGTTCACGTAGCATAACTTGTTTTTATAGAATTTCATTCTTATTTTAAGAGCGTTGTTATCTGTTTTTTTATGCGTAAATGTTCCCAGCAGACACTTACCAAACAAAAAAAGAGATACAAAGTATCCTTCGTATATCTTTAAATCATCTATCCTGACTCCCTCAGGATTTAAACATTTAACGTTTCTAATAAAGTGCTCAGCCCCTCCTTCCACTTCGTTTTTATAGCATCTGGGGGAGCTTCTTGACAACTTGTGTTTAGATATTATTTGGTTTTTATTAACAGATAAATTCGACACTGGTATAGCTTTACTTCTTCCAGGATCATTTGCAAATCTTCTTCTAGCAAAAAGCCTGTAGTCCATTTTGGTTTTGACACCTTTAAATCCATTCCTAACATTTTCCCAAAACAAAGTTATAGTCTTTGTTTTTGGAAGGCTTTTTCTAAGAGTTATGAATTTACTCAAGTCTTCTGGAATTTCTTTTTTCAACCTTAATTCTGGAAAGGTGTAATTTTCATCACCAATAGAGTATCCATCAGTCCTTAATGTGAAAGGTTTGCTCCTGTCTTTAGACCCCATGTTTCTAGTGACTGAGACTATTAAGTTGTAAAAGTCTACTCTGGGCGCTAAAAAAGGCTCTTCAATCTCCATATGGTTTATATGAAAGCATCCATATTCATTCTCATTATATACATGCAATTTTGTTTCATTTTTGCCTTTATCAAAATAGTACCATTCTGAACTTATATTATACAAATCTTTATAAGCTAAAAAATACCTCGTCTCTTCACATTTTAATAAATAATTTTCCATAATTTCCCATCTCCTCTTTTAATAGTCTGTAGGCTACCCTTGTGAGGAAGCCTACATTTTTTGATTTCTTTATTTCCCAATTAACCTCCAATTCCTTTTTTCTTCAACAGGCATTTTTAAATAACACTCCCTGCACGAAACCTCTTTTCCTTTATAAAACACACTAGCAAACGATAATGACTCTGTTAGGATCGTTTGGTTGCAACCTCCACATTCATACTTTATCAGTTTACTTAAGGGTCCACTAAAAATCTCATTACCACGAGCTACATAAACCCCTTGTAATTTAAAACCTGATTCATCAGGGGAGTAAGAGTTTGATGTTAATAAAAAAGCATAGCATGGAGAATTTTTAATGCTTTCTTCTTTTTCGTCATCATCAACTGTAAACTCAAACTCTTCATCATCTATATAAAACCTATCTCTCTTAAGAGCTTCGTATACATGGCCTTCTTCTAAAAAAGATAGATTTTCAACCATCCTTGAGAACTCCCGTCCTATTACAGATTTATCTAATGATCTTGTTTTTACGAAGTAAACAATGACAGGGTCTACAAACCATTGAAAACCTTGCTTTTTAGTGTTTATTTTTAAATAATCATTTTGATGTATACCCATATGATAGAGGAATGATTCTACATGCTTTGTCCAATCCTTGCTAGACTTTAAATTTTTCCCTGGTTCTACCTTCGATGCAAATTGGGTAATTAGTTGGTAAATGCCTTTTGAAGCCTTGTTGTAAAAAAATAAATCAAGTAGGTCGTTTGTGTCATAGTACTTTACGCCTTTAACTATTGTAGACATTGATATTTCACCTCTCTTCCTTTAATACATTATACCATTTTTAAAACTGCATTTACAGTTGATTTTACAAACTATCTCGTGTAAAAAGGTTATTGTTTGCTTATTTTACAACTATGCATTATAATAAAGTATATGAATAATCCGAAGATATGTTGATTTTTAATAGCTAACATTGTATTATTGACTTAGGTTCCAAGTTTCAAAAAAGGAGGACCTCAAATTGATTTCAAAAACTACGTCCTTTAAAGTGATAAAGTACACAATGTATAATGGTTTTGCAGACGCTTTAGATAAACAGGCTTCTGATGAAGATACTCAATTTGTCTTAGGTATAGAAGAAAGAGATTCTAGGTTTGCGTATTTATGTGTTAGAGCGGTATCAGCAGGGGAGTATTGGGGTCCGAATAACAACGATGATTTCTTCGAAGAGGATGAACTCATTGTTTATTATGATACATTTATGGACGCACATGTATTTAAAAATCATGACAACAAAGATGTTGCAAAAGCTATTGGGTCTGTCATCAAAGCCAGATGGTTTGACAGGATGAAATGCGTTGAGCTTTGGATAGCTGTTGATAAAGAGCTTGACTCCAAGGTTGTCAGGAACATAGAAACAGGAGCAGTAACAGACGTTTCTATGGGGTGCAAGGTTGATCACAGTGTTTGTAGTATATGTGGCAACATTGCAAAAACTAAAAAAGATTTTTGTGAGCATGTAACAGATCATAGAGGTCAGCTATGGGAAGATGGTAAGCTTTGTTATGAAATCAATAAAAAACCGAGATTTCATGACATTTCTATTGTATTGAATGGAGCAGATAAGACAGCCAAAAGAATTGAGAAGATATCTAAAGACAAGGATCGTTCTCTAGAGAAGGTTGCTTTGAAACAAGCAATTTTAGATGATGATACTATTACTGACAAGAAGTATTCCATTCCTGATTTTGCCAACACAGACACCCCCCTTTTCAAGACTGCTTCAAGGCAGAAAAGATCTGATTTTATAAAGAAAGTTGCGCAGATAAGCAAAGTTCTTCAAGGCAAAATTGTTGGCTCTGCTGGGCTTGAAATGGCTAATGAGTCTTTGGAGGTTGCTGACGAACTCTCTGATAAAATAAAAATACTTTACACAAAGTATTGGGATGAAGAAACGTGTGAACAAATAGCTGGTAGATTAAAAGAAATTTCTACAAGCACAGACACTCCATTGAAAGGAGTTCTTAAACGATTTTTAGATATGTCTGATGCACTGGGTGTTATGCTATCTCCACTTGAATTTGATAGGATAATGACTTCTTTGTACGGAGATGCAGGCATACAAGGAATAAAGGAAGACGCTATAGATAAGGTTTATGAAAGTATTAAAGATGATACAGAGTTTTCTGGGATAGATGACGCAGATGATATAATTCCTTTATCAGACGGAATGAGTCTTTCAAGTGTTTGTGATGGATATTCTTGCATATATGATAATATCTTGAGTGTCTTAGAAAATGATAGTATTGGCAATTTAGATTCTGACCCAAAGACAGTAAGAATAGTTATACGAAGAGTTGTGAAGGGTGACTCAGAAGAAGTTGATGCCTCTGAAGAAGTTGATGATAGCTTAGTAAATATTTTAGAGCCTCACTTGAAATCTAGAAGCTTTCATTTACCACATTTAATAAGTAGGATCTTAAGGGTTGTTAGCGGAGATTTAGGGCCTGAAAGAGAAGGTCTTAGACACTTTGTTCCATTAAAAATTTCTAGAGCTCTAGGCTCAAAACCTGTAAGAACGTTTCGAATTGGTTTTCCCATAAACCTAGGCAACCTAGGTTACTCTGTTTATCAAAACAATAGGGTAAAGAACGCTATTAATGATTTTGGAGGTCTTTTAGAAAAGTATTCTTACCTGATTGAAGGTAGAGACCCTGAGTTAAAAGACGAGTTCATAAAAAGCGCCGAGATAAAAAAAGAAGCTTACACAACTGGTCAGGGTGTTATCTACGGAGTTCCTGCCACATATGGCTACTCTGCCCTTCAGAGATCAAGAATGAAGGAAGGGGAAATGGTTGGTGGCTTTAACAGGTTTGTTGCAGAAAACCCTGAATTAGCGTCTCTTCTTCAAGTTATATATGGCCCAAGGATAACAAACTTGGTAGGGAAAGGCTCACAGGCAGCTAAAACAACGGCTCAAAAAATCCCTTCATTAATAAAGGGAATGTTTAGAAAAGCAAATGACATGAAAGAGTCTTTAGAGAAGTTAGGGGAAGATTTTACCAATATTTTTTCAGATAAGTGCAGCGAAGTTTTGGATAGCGTTAGTAAGGTCGCAACTTCTGATATCTATATGGTTAACAATCCAGACCTGGATTTCAAAGTTAAGGATAAATTAAACATAACTCCAGAAAAGCTTGACTGGATAAAAAGAGCTGCAGTGCTTTATGAAATGAGGAGGGAAGATGCTGTTGAGGAGATAAAGGATGAACACAATATTTCAGACGAAGATATCAAAGCTTATTTGGAAGAAATGAAGGAGTTTGCCAAAGAGAATTTGGTTAGTCAGGCTAAGGCCCTTACTGACTTGTTAGAGAAGAAAGGGTCTATAGGGGATTGCAGTCCCTGGGAAAAGAACTTGTTGTTTTACTGGGGAACTCGGAAGCTTAAAGATTTGATACAAGACTGATTATGTTTGTTAGACCTTTTTAAATACATATGTTATAATTGTTGTGAAAATGTTCAAAGTTATTCTAAGGAGGTAGTGTAATATGTCCAATAAGTCTAAGCTCTATGAAGAGTTGATGAGTGACTATCAAGAAAAGATAGCTTCAGACAAGGACTTATCAAAAGATACAAAAGAGAAGTTAGAAAAGATGGCCTTGTCTACTGACGAATTAGAGGTTTTAATTGAAGAGGTGTCTTCTGAAATGTCTAAGAGTGCTGAAGATGCTAACAAAAAAAAGAAAGAAAGTAATCCCAAGAGAGTATCCAAAAAAGACGTTGACGAGGAAGAAGATGTGGTGGAATCTGGAGAGGAAGCTCCTAATAAAGATAATGATGGAGAAGAGGCTATTAAGACTGAAGAGATGGAAGAAGAGGAAGAGGTTAGGGACGCTGATGATAAAGCTCCAAATACTAAAGATGATGAGGAGGATGTTGGCATGGATGAATCCAAGGTTGCTCAGATGATTGAAGAGAAGGTGAATGAGGCTTTAGGCAAAAAGGCTTCTAAAAATACTAAAAAGTCTAAGACCATTGACATCAAAAAAGGTGAAAATGGGGAGAAGAGCGCTTCTGAGACTCTTTACGAACTATTGAAGGTTGGTTCAGCTATAGAGGATATGGCAGAAGTTCAAGCTTACCAAATGTTTGGAGAGCTTGTTAAAGAAGCTTCCTCTATGAGTGATGACGAGTTAACAAAGGTAGCAGATTTTTTGACAGGTCAAGACAACCTTATTGAAGAGACTGTCAATAAAGTAACCAAGGCCTTTGGTAAAGTTGGTGGAGAAGCGCAGGATTTAGCTGTTAAGATAGTTGACAAGGCTAAAACAATTGAAGCTCAGTCTGCTACGGGTAAAGACATCAGGAAAGTTATAGACGACCTTATTTCTAAGATGAAGTCTGCTGATTCTACTAATCCCGACCCCAGCAAAACAGCTTCAAATCTTAAAAAGCTTGTTAAAGAAGCTTTGAGAAGGTAGTTTTATTTGAAGTTTTTTTGAAAGGAGTTGAGGTTAAGTGAGGTTTGGTCAAATTTCTGAAGAAAGTTACAGGGAGTTTCTTATCAATAAAATTGCTAACGATCTAGGCAATAAAGGGGTTGCTAAGCCTGATGAAGAAGCTAAGAGGGAAACTCAATATAACGATAATTTATTTGAAAAAATTGCCTCCTTAGTTGAAAAAACAAAGGAAGCTGTAGCTAGGATTAAGGAGCTTGAAAAAGAAGCTCGTGAGCAAAAGGAAGAAAATAAAAGCCTCTCTTTACAACTTATTGCCAAAGAAAGATCAAAAAGATCTCTCGACCTTGCTAACCAAATGCTCGAAAAAGATCTTATAAAGAAGGCTGAATTAGATAGCGAAGTTGATAAAATCATGGATATGGATGACAATAATTTCAAAATATTGAAAGAGGCAGTTAGTCGGGTCAAGGAAGAAAAAACTGCAGAAGAGGGTTTAGATACAATATCAGGTTTACTAGTTGATAACGAAAAAACTAAAAAACCCTCTACTCTTGGAGATTCAATTATAGAAGATTAGGGATAAGGAGGTAATATTAAATGATTAAGGCTAGTTCAAGATATTTTGCAAACGCACACAGAATAAGTGACCACCTTTTAAATGATGGCGTTGCGGCTATATATTCTGGTCAGTGGTTATCTTTCAATTCAGATAATGAACTTGTTGTTGCTGACGGTTCTGCCAAGGCTTACATGACTATATCAGACATGAATGATAAGAAAGATAATGTTAATGGCCCTGCCGTTGACAATTTCGAAGGAACTTTGTCTCGGAAGGCAGCTATACTTGCAGGTCCTTACAAAGTTGAAATTGATCAGTACAACACAGATCGTAACTACATTATAAACGCTCCCTTGAAAGTGGGGGCTAATGGACAATTGGTGCCTTTTGGTGATGTTGAGATTGAGGTTGATGGTGCAGCGACAATTGACTACATTCCAGGTTTTAGTCAGGGCTCTGAGATCACGCTTCCTGTAGAATTGGTTGATAGCACATCTGATCAATTAAACATTGCTCTTGATGGAGAAGCGCCTACTGAAATTACTATAGCTAATGCAGAGTATGCTACTGGATCTGCCTTGGTAACAGCTATTGAGGCGGCTTTAGTTTCAGCTACTATAGATAGCTCTGTAAGCGTTGAATGGGTAGAAACAGAAAGTGAACCAGATGTAAAAGGCTATTTAGTGTTTACGAGTGAGGATGTTACTGACAGCTCTGAAGTCGTGATTACTGCTGGAACAGATAGCGCTGACGTACTTTTAGGGCTTGACGATCCAACTGAAGAGGGTGCAGCTCCTGGATCTGACGACGTAACCTTAACAATTGATGGCGAAGCTCACGCTATTACAGTACAAAGCGGAGATGACTCAGATGGTGCAGCTGCTAAGATAGGTGCATTTCTTGTTGCAGAAGGTTTCCATGTTGTTGTCGATAATTCAGAAATCCTCATAAGTAGCGCAAGGTCATTAACTTTTGACGGTGGAACTACGGGATTTAGTTTGGCTGACGATCCTGACTATGAATCTGAAGAAAAGATTGAAGCTTGGGTGTGTAGGGTTCCTGAAGATTCAAATGATTATTTGGGAATAATTCATGAATAATTTATTTTAATTTTTATTAAGGAGGTTGTTTAGTATGAGTATTAAAGCTGAATCGAGATATTTTGCGAATGCACACAGGGTAAGTGACATAAAACTGAGTGATGATGTTACTACTTTAAATGCAGGGCAGTGGTTATCTCTGGATAGTGAAGGTGAATGGGTAATTTCTGATGGAACAGAAAAATCTTATCTTACAATATCTAGTAAAAATAGTGATAAGGATAATGTTGACGGTGTTCCCGACGATTTGAATGGAGCATTGTCAGGAAAGGTTGTTGCTCTTATAGGCCCGTACAGGCTTGAAACAGATCAGTATGATGATCAGGAGACCTATACCGTTAATTCTGCATTAGTTGTTGATGGAAACGGTGTCGTGACTCTTTATGATGATGTCACTGATGACGTTGATGACATTGTCGCTTACGTGTGGAAAGTGCCATCAGGCTCAGGTGATTATCTTGGTATCATACACGAGTAGTTAGACAGGGTTTTGGTTATTAGTTTTTAGTAGTTGGACTTATTATTATATTTTAATTTTAGGAGGATGAATTATTATGAGTATGAGAATTAAAACAGCAAATGAGAATTCTGAAGTTAATTATTCATTGCAAAAAATACTAAATACTCCTGGCGGTTTAGAAAAACTTGCTTTGGAGAAGTTACCACCTTTCATCAGAGATGTTAGAGACTATGAAGGGTTCGCTAGAAAAGTTTTGTTCTGGCATGAAATAAGCGAGGATGATACACATCCAATTAAGGGTCAACCTTATGTGTACTATCCTAAAGATTTAGAATCAACAGCCGCTATCTATGCTGATGACGGTGAAATTCCTCAATTAATGGTTGATGACGATGGTGTAGATGTTGGTATCTTCACTGTTGCTTCTGACGATACGACCATTAACTTGAAGAAGCTTCTCGTTCAAAAGTATGATTACCTTGAAAGGATTAAAGACCTTTCTGGCCAAGCTGTTGCTAAAGCAGAAGATAGCAGATTGTTAGCACTCGTCAACCTTCTTGTTGATGACAATAGCGGTCAAGATGTTAGTACAGATGCGACAGAGTTAGTGAAGGATGACCTTGTTGACCTTAGGAAAGCTATTAGTCAACATGATCTTCCAACAACTGCTTTTGTTATGAATCAGTACGTTCTTGATGATATCTTAAAATGGGACGACTCTGATTTTGACGAACTTTCTAGAAGAGAAGTTATTGAGACTGGTGTAAGGTATACTATTTGGGGAGATACAAAGCTTATCCCTTCAAGAGTTGTACCTAGCACTGAAGTCTATGCTTTTAGTGAAAAAGAGTTTGTCGGCAGAATGCCTGTCCTTAAAGATATCGCTTCAATGTTAACAGAGGGCTCTGATGATAGGAAGCTTGAAAAAGGATTGTTCTTATATGAATTTATAGGAATGTACCTTGCAAGCCATAAGGCAGTTGCAAAGCTAACAATATCTACTGAGTAATGAGTTTTTACGTCAATAGATAAAAAGACAAAATATAGATAAAATGTTATAATAGTAGGTAGGTAGAATAAATATTAATTTATCGCCTACCTACTTTTTTATAAAAAAGTAAAATGGGGGGAGAGAATATTATGAAAGTTATTTTTATCAATAAAGGTGGACTAAAGAAAATTGGTGGTTACAGGATTCGTAGTCATTACCAAGAAAAAGTTTTAGAGCTCGAAGAGAAACATCGAAAAGTGCTAACCCAATGGAGCGAGTCAGGCAGGTGTGATTTCGAAGAGATTATTGATGAAGAGATTATTGATGAGGAGATTATTGATGAAGAGATTATTGATGAGGTCGAAGAAGAGGACGAGGAAATAAAGGATGAGACAACCATAAAAGAGGATATTGAAGAAGAAACTGAAGAAGAGACTGAAGAAAAAATCAAGTGTTCGTTTTGTAACAGAGATGACTTTAAGAGTGAAAGAGGGTTAAAGATTCATCTTAATTCTTGCTCTGAAAACCCAGAAAATAAATAAAGTTTATAGGGGGCTGTTGCTATGGGAAATGAAGAAGAGAGCAGAATGTCAGAAATAATAGAGGATGTTAGAATTATGATGAGGGATATTGAGTCTAAAAACCTCCTCGAAGATGGCGTTCAATTTAGTGATGATAGCTTATATGTTTATATAAAGCAAGCCATTAGAGATATAAATAGAACGCCCCCGACGACAAGTTATGATATTGAGACTATCTCAGACTTATTACTTGTCTCTCAGGGGACTATAATTTTTGCTCTAAGATCAGAAGGATTGTTGCAAATGAGGAATCAACTTAGTTATAATGATGGTGGAGTAAGTATTGACCCTAACAACAAAACTGGAATGTATCAATCTTGGGCTCAAAATTTATACCAGGAATACGAGAGAGATAAAAAAGAATTTAAGCGAACTGTTTTAGCCAGGCGAAGTGGAGCAGGTTTTATTGGGATTTCGTCTCAATTTAGTGGTGACTATTTTAGATAGAAATATCAAGATTAAAATGGAGGTATGTAATTATGGGAATGAGTGATGCTTATTTAAGCTATATTGCTAATCAAGGAGCTATTGTAGCCACACATTTGTCAATCATAGACGATTCTGACGAAGATATAGTAAGAATAGCTTTAGACGGAGAAGATGGGAGGCCTAGTTGGACATCAGCAGGCTCAGGGGGAGATGATGAAGGAACAATTAGATTAAGTGGGGACTATACATTTTCCATACCTGCTGGAACAACAGTTAAAGGGTGGAGGGTTTATAATCAAGCTGCTGAGGAAGGTCAAATTGCTTGGGGCGGAGAAGACTTTGAAGCCGCTGTTCCATATTCTATTTCTGGTTTTTTAGTTTTACTTTCATCAGGAACATGTATTAAGCATAAACTCCCTACTCCTTAATTAAAGTAGTGATTTTATTGGAGGAGGCTATATTGTTATGGAAGGAACTGGAATAATAACAGACCCATACATCGTTAAAACAGCTACAGATCTAAATACTGTTAGGGATAATTTAGAGGCATATTATCTTCAAGATGCTGATATTGACTTATCATCTTATGAGAACTGGGTTCCAATTGGGGACGGGTATTTTGGCCCCCCTTTTCTAGGATTTTACGATGGCGGAGGCTATAGCATAACTAACTTAAATGTAGAAGACTTGTCTCGGAATGGAGTAGGTCTTTTTGGGATGCATGTTGGGGGATACATCAAGAATTTATCTGTTTCAGGTATCGTCAAAGGGAACACTAGTGTTGGGATCATTGTTGGCCAGATGTCAGATAGTGGAGGAACAATTGAAAATTGTAATGTATCGGGAACTGTTGAAGGAAGAGGTTATTTAGGAGGTTTATGTGGTCATCTAGGTCAGGCATATACGGTAACTAATTGTCATGGTGCAAATATTTCTATTAAGATTTTGAGTGAGGCGTCAGATTATGTTGGAGGGCTCTTTGGGTTTGTTGGACAGGGTAACAACATTCTAGATATATCTATTGATAACCTTGTTATTGAGGCAGAAGATTCTTGTGATTATGTTGGGGGTTTAACAGGTTTTTGTTCTCAAAATTGTATTTTTAACCAGTTAAACTCAGTGAATGTTACTGTCTTGGGAGGACTCAACGTTCTAGATTATGTTGGAGGAGCCATTGGATTTTCGAGCCATTTTTCTACTTTTGAAAACTGCAATATAGATGTTCTTAATATTAGCTCTTCTAGTTATGTTGGTGGTTTTGCTGGATTTCTTGCTAACAATAATTCGGTTTCTCATACTCAAGTTTCAGGAGTTAATATTGATGTACTGGGTAACTCTTCAAATATCGGAGGAGGAATTGGGGGAAGTGGAGATTCTTTAATATTAGAATCCTTTTCTTGTATTGACATCAATATCATCTCTACTTTTGACGTAGGTTATGTTGGAGGGTTTGGGGGTGTTTGCAATGAACAAGGGTTGCTAAATAATTGCGAAGCCAAAGACATATTAATAAATATCTCGAATAGTGATTCAGGACAGATTGGGGGGTTCTTTTCCTGTATTCACAAAGAGGGCGTAGTTACAGACTGTCATGTTGATTATGCAACTATACAATGTGGTGCGACTACATATTCTGTGGGTGGTTTCTCAGGTTTCTTATTCAGAGATAGTAGTTACAGTCGTTGTAGTGTTAAAAATTTATTTATAGAAGGTTTTGGATCTAGTGCATGGACCGCAGGAGGGTTTGCAGGCACACATGAGTCTGGGATTGCTTTTGATCAATGTTACGTTAAAAACATTGAAATATCTGTTTTATCTTCTCCGTCTTGGTTTTCTCTGGGAGGGTTTTTAGGATGTGGGTATGCTCAAGGAAATTCTTTTCAAGACTGCTATGTTCAAACAGCGATGCTTAAGGGTGGCACTTCCATTGGAGGTTTCTTAGGATATGCCGAGGTGACAGATATTATTACTAACTGTTACGTTGTTTTTCAGTATCAAGATTCTGAAAGTGTGACCGATACTGGAGGATTTATCGCAGAGGGCTCAGCGACGGTAACTAATTCTTATTATGATTCTGAAATTTCTGGCTTAATTGATGACGAAAATGGAGAGCCAAAAGATACGGAAGAGATGAAAAATATTTTGACATATACTGAATGGAACATATCTACTCCTAGTGAATATTTAGATGAAATATGGATTTTACCTAATAATGGCTATCCTGAACTAGCTTGGGCTTTTGAAGAGGAAGTTATTCACTATGTAGGGGCCGAGGGTATTGTCCTTGTTCAATCATTTCTTGATGGTTTAAAAAAGATTTCACAAAATGCTGAAACTGAAATTATCATTGAATCAGGGATTGATGCATGTAAAAAATTTTTTTCTGAAAGTTCTGAAGCGATTATTCAAATTTCTTCTGAAATCCTTGGCGAACAAAGTTTCAATATTGGTAAAGGGGGCGAGGTAATTGTTCTTGGAGAAGCAGAAGGGATATTAACTCCTATGCTTCAGATTTCAACAGTAGATATCCATAATGAGCTTAGTCTAGATTTTCTTCTTATCACATGGACATTAAAAGATACAGAAGAAACCTTAGATGACTATAAATTTAGAATATTCAGGTCTTTTGATTATAAAACAGGTTTTACTCCCGTAGTAGAGAGTGACTTTGTTGAAGGCATTGATTTTCTGGAGTACGTTGACAATACAATAAAACTTTACAAACCTGACATTTTACCTTATTATAGAATTGAGGTGACAAATAAAAACACTGGAGCACCAAGATTAGACCCGAAGACAGCATATGTTAGGCATCATATTCCAGACAAATATGCTAATGTTATTGTTAAGCATCACAGATTAGCTTTAGGGCAGATTTCTTCTCATCCCTTTTATCATCTGAGGTTAAGGCGCTTTGGAAATAGGTGTTCTAATTGTTGGGATTCTATTAGGAAAGCGGTATCTAAGTCTAATTGTGAAGTTTGCTATTCTACAGGGTATGAAGGAGGGTATTACAAACCCCAAAAAATAAAGTTGCAATCTTTACCTTATTTTTTAGATACATATTCATCACCAGAAGGAGATTTTGAAAAAATGAGTCAAGTAAGTGGTTGGACGACCAATCTTCCTATAATAAACTCAGGAGATTTACTCATTGATTCATTAAATAAGAGGTACAAGGTTTTACGAAAACAAGTGACAACAAAAGGACAATATATTCTAAGGCAGGTATTGACTTATGAATTACTTCCAATATCTAGCATTGTGTATAAAATAGATATATAAAACATTTTAGGAGGTATTTTTTATGAATGGTAATAAAAAACCTATAAACACTATTGAGGCTCTTAAAAATCTCGAAGAAGCAATTTTAGAAAGTATGGAAGTTATGACCGAGTCAGGAATTGCCTCAGGAGGAAGCCAAACAACATTAGAGGATGATACTAAAGACTGGCAAGATGGAATTTGGAGAAAAGCAACTATTATGATAGAAATTGGTGATAAAGTTTATGCAAGAGAAATATCAAACAACGCAGATGAAAATATAATTACTTTTAGTTCTCTTCCTGAAGGCATGGAAGTTGAGGAAGGAACACCGTACCAAATTAAGCTACCATTAACTAATGTAACAGTAAAAGATATAAGAAAATGGGGAGGTGAAGAATTAACAGGTAGAGATGTTTCCCTTGACCTGAAGGCTTTAACTGATGATACTGACAAGGGTGTGTTAAAGTCTCTAGGAGATGCAGGAAGTGATTTAAATGCATTACAGAGACTGCAAGTTTTAGAACAAATGTTAGCAGGCAGAGTAGAGATAACTGATATAGTAATTTCAGATGCTACAGGCGGAACCTTTACATTGGGTGATGGTGTGGATGATACGGGTGCCTTGGCTTATGAAATAACTGCAGGAGACTTGCAAAATGCAATAAATGGTTTAGATGCAATAACAGGGGCCACAGTTGTAAAAACGTCTAATGATTTATATACCGTGACTTTCACTTATGCACAAGGCGACTCGGGATTAGAAATTGTCAGTAATGATTTAACTGGTGAAGGCGCAGCGATTGAGCTAGGCACAGTGCAAAAATATAAGGCAGCAGTATCAACAGAGCTGACATTAAAAGCAGTCCTTACAGCTATAGAATCCTTACAGACAGGCACAGAAACTATACAAAATGTAGTAGAGGCTATTGATGCTATAAACCAAGAAGTATATGATATTAGGAGAAGGTATAATCCTGGGTATATTATAGGGGCTGAAATAGCTCCCAGCGATCTTTCTCCAATCATAACAACTTTAGACACTAACGATAAATTCGACATGTGGCTACCTGGGGGAGCTCCAGTAGAAATCCAAATAGCAGCCGACACCTATGAATCAGGGATTGCTTTTGCTGATGCCATTAATACAGCCATAGAAGCTCAGGGAGTTGATAATTGGGTATCTGTAGAATTTCAACAACCTGATCCTGGTGAGCCTGAAGGTAGATTGGCTTTCATAAGTTTAGAGACAGGTGAAGTAAATAGGGTTATGATTGGGGATCCGAGTGAACACTCAGCTATCGCAGATATGGGGTTTGACGATTTTTCAGAAATAGAGGAATACTTTGGTGACTTAACAGAGGCAGATATTATATATAGTCTTTACGACCTTCAAAATAGTTTAATTGTTCTTAAAGATGATATTCTTGGAGAACTAGGCGGCGGCGAAGGCAAGACTTTGGCTGATGTTAATACTTCCATAGATGAATTAAAAACAAGAGAACCAATAGAACTACATGCAGCCCAAGCCTTAACATGGAATGGCGTATTAACAGAGCAAACTACAGCAGATATAGCCGTCACGGATAAAAATATTTTGGTAAATATTAAAAATAATGCAGACAAAACCTTAACAGTTACTTTCCAGCATAAGGTTGGCAGCGATTACGTAGAATATCGAAGTGCCGCTGGAGAGTCTTTAAGTTTTACTATAGACGCAGATGAGCATGTTATTTTTGGACCTATTCAGGGATTCCCTAGATATAGCGGCGGCAGAATAAAGGTTGAAGCCCCTGACGAACCAACCGATGCACTGACAACGCTAATTCAGGTGCAGGAGGTATAGTAAATGTTTCCAAAAACAATGCCTCAATTAATGCCAAAAGCAAAGCCAGTAATTCTTCCTAAACCAGATGACGAGGATTTCGACTTAGAGCT
>SL_3KL_010_SEDDRAFT_10001162_pt1 | contig 23581 bp, 20 predicted proteins | sample SodLakKL_010_SED_2_FD_10381 | JGI IMG/M metagenome (IMG submission 10381) | reverse complement strand
TGCGAAAGGCAGAAAGTGAGGGGATTGATCTGCTGATTTTGCCCGAAATGGTACTTACAGGCTACCCGGTTCAGGATTTGCTGGAGAAAGTATCATTTAGGGATTATTGCTATCGCGCCAATGAAGAGATTATCAAACAAACAGGGGATACTGCCCTGCTATTTGGGAGCCTCACTCCAAACCACAACTCCACGGGGCGGAAAATGTACAATTCTGCTCTGCTGGCCAGGGGTGGTGAGCTTCTGGGTACTACACATAAGACACTCCTCCCAACCTATGATGTGTTTGATGACCTGAGATATTTTGAGCCTAATAGTGAATTTCATTGCTTGGAACTGGATGGTGTAAAGTTAGGCGTTACCATCTGCGAGGATATCTGGTTTAATGAAAATGAGGTTCAATACCATGTGTATGATATAGATCCCGCCAAAAAAATGGCTGAGGCCGGGGCTGATTGTATTATCAATATATCAGCGTCGCCATTTACACACACTAAGCACGAAAATCGTCGCTATCTGCTTGGTAGTCACGCCAAACGATTGCAATTGCCGGTTCTGTATTCCAATCAAATAGGTGCTCATACCGACATTATTTTTGAGGGGGATTCGATGGCTCTATCGGCCGATGGGAAACAAGTTGCCAATACAGAACCTTTTGAAGCATCATACACGGATGTGGAATTTGATCCGGAATCGAAAGAGATCACACCTGCGAAAAATTCTGCGCTGATCGATTATCCCGAGTCGAAAGAGGAGCGATCATTCCGCGCCATTAAACGCGGTTTAGTTGACTATTTGGAAAAAACCGGGGCGGGCAAAGATGTTGTAATCGGGTTGAGTGGTGGAATTGACTCCGCACTGGTTTGTGCACTGGCCGTGGAGGCGTTGGGAGCAGAGCGTGTAAAGGCGATTACAATGCCAAGTGAGTTTTCCAGTGCGGGTAGTGTAACCGATTCAGAAAGATTGTCACAAAACCTGGGCATCGAGCTCTATAAATTACCAATAAAAGATATTTACGATCAGTTTAACGATTCGCTGAATCCGCTTTTTGAAGATCTGCCTTTTGGCACAGCTGAAGAAAATTTGCAGAGCCGAATACGAGGAACATTGTTGATGGCATATTCCAATAAGTTTGGTGGCTTTTTACTGGCAACCGGTAATAAATCGGAATATGCTGTTGGGTATGCAACACTTTATGGTGATATGAATGGAGCTGTTGCAATTATTGGTGATCTGTATAAAACGGAAGTGTACAGTCTGGCCAGCTGGATGAATGACGAACTCTACGGAAAAGAGATAATTCCGGAATCAATTATTACAAAGGAACCGAGCGCTGAACTTAGGCCTGATCAAAAAGACAGTGAAAGTTTGCCTGACTATGAAACATTGGATTCCATTTTATATAAGTACCTTGAGCAGCAGAAAAGTGCCGATGAGATCATCTCTGATATCGATAATGAAGCTGCGGTTCGTAAGGTAATTCAACTTGTTGATCGTAATGAATTTAAACGTTTTCAAGCTGCGCCTATACTGAAACTGTCTTCCAAGTCGTTCGGAACGGGAAGGCGTTGGCCGCTCGTCCAGCGGTGGACAAAACACGAATTATAAATTTAAATTTTAACTCCTTACTTTTTTCTTTTTTGCTATTATTATAGTGGAACGGTTCAACTACAAAAAAAGCTCTCATCCGAAGAATTTATGAAACACATTTACATACTTATTGCTCTTTTTTTATTAGCAGATATTGCGAACGCTCAACAAAGCAGTGACACCGACGACCTTTCACCGCCCAAAAAAATGCTGCCATACTCCAATCCTATGACGGATGGGGATGATGAGGTGATGGAAGAGATTGACAGAGAGCTGGGCGATCTTGAAAAAGAGACTATGGCACGTATTTCTGATGTGTACCGGATGCACGTTTTGGCCATCGATGCACAAATTCAAAACGATCTTGTTCAGGCCGAAAGCCACATAAATGATGCGTTTGCAGCTATTCAATCGCTATTGGATGATTATCCGGAAATCGAAAATAACCGTCGCTTTTCTGCACTCTACCGTTCCGTAATGGCTGAATACCGAGAGTTTTATGCCATTTCAGACCCGACAAATGAAGTGGAAGGCGATATTTATGCAATTCAGGATGAGCTCTTTGCCGAAAAAGATGAGTGGATTGCCGAAGGATTTAATCTCCCTGACAACCTCACGTTCAACCGTACCGACGTTCCACTGGTACAAAACCAACACGTTAACCGCCACCTGATGTATTATACGCTACGCCGCCCGGAAGTAATGGAGCGATGGTTGGAGCGGTCGGAATATTACTTTCCGATGATGCGCGAAATTTTTGAAGATGAGGGCGCCCCCTTGGAATTAATTCACCTCTCTATGATTGAGAGTGGACTTGTACCCACAGCACAAAGCTGGGCATCAGCCGTAGGAATGTGGCAGTTTATTCGCGCAACCGGCGCTATGTACGGCCTAGAGGTAAATTGGTGGGTTGATGAACGTCGAGATCCGGTTAAATCAACCCGTGCCGCCGCTCGTCATCTCAACGATCTTTACGATATTTGGGGTGATTGGCACCTAGCATTGGCAAATTATAATATCAGCCCTCGCGGATTACGTCGTGCAATTCGTGCCGGTGGTGGAGTAGAAGATTATTGGTCAGCATTTGATTACTTGCCCCGCGAAACAAGAGGGTACGTGCCCGGTTTTATAGCAGCCACGACTATTGCAATGAACCCTGAAGAATTTGGATTTGAAAGCGATTATGGTGGTGAGGCTTATTCGTATGATGTAGCCCGTGTAGATGGCTTGGTACCTCTTGATCTGTTGGCAGAAGCTGCCGGAATTACAACACAGGAGCTACGNAGATACAANCCGGAGCTTTTACGATGGGCAACCCCACCGGGGGATAGCTACCCNTTGAAGCTGCCTGAAGGCACCCGCGAAGAATTTATGATAGCGTACCAGGAAATTCCACAAGAAGATCGTGCACAGGANATNGCCATGCACACGGTAAGCAGTGGTGAATCNCTTGGATTTATTGCCCGTCGATACGGAACGTCGGTACGATCACTATATGAATCGAACGAAAATTTAAGCAGTACCATCCACCCGGGACAGCGTATAGTAGTTCCAATTGCACCCGGCTCAATGGAGCAGATGTCTGCCGATCGCCCCTCCAATCAACCCGGAGGAACAACGGCCAGTCGTAGCAATCAATCGAATCAGCAGCAACAGGTAGAGGCTCCGCCTAATACTACTCCAATAACCTATGCCGTTAAAAGTGGTGATACCATTGGCCATATTGCCGAATGGTTTGATGTACGCGCATGGCAACTACGAGCGTGGAATAATATCAATAACACCATTCGCGTAGGGCAGCGTTTGACTGTTCACGTACCTTCGAATCGATCTGACTATTATGCCCAAATTGATGACTTAACTTTTGAGCAGAAACAAGATTTAGAACAGCGGCAGCGCCAGGGTGAAAATATATTCGCTATTCGGTTTGATGGAAGCTCATCAAGCTCGGGCGAAGCCACAACATATACCGTGCAAAGTAATGAAACGTTGGGCGGTATTGCACAGCGCCATGGAGTGAGCGTGGGCGCAATTCAACAGGCCAATAACTTAAATGGCACCCGAATTTATGCCGGACAAGAGCTTACGATTCCGGCCAGATAAAAATAATCATGAAAATTGCTAAAAAAATAGGATTTGCCGCACTCGTTGCGGCATTTCTTTTTACATCAATTGCACTGGTTCGAACCGGTGATCTCTATTTTCAGATAAAAAAGCAGCTTACCATCTTTAGTGATGTCTACAAAGAAGTTGCTACGATGTACGTAGACGAGGTATCACCTGAGCGGTTGATGAATCGGGGCATAAATGCCATGCTGGAAGAACTCGATCCGTACACCGTATTTATTGGTGAGGGAGAACAGCAAGAGATGGAGATCTTGTCATCCGGCAGTTATGGTGGTATTGGTATTGAGGTAGGATTTAGAGGTGATGATATTGTAATTATTGCTCCTATGGACGGATATCCGGCTGATCGTGCGGGAATCAGGCCGGGAGATATACTGGTGCGAATTAACGGAATTTCTACAGAGGGAATGAGTGCTGAGGAAGTTCAACAGCTAACAATTGGAGATTCCGGCACAGAAGTGACAATTTCTGTGCTGCGTCCCGGTATGGATCAGGAACTGGAATATACGCTGGAAAGAGAGAGAATTGAGGTTCAAAACATTACATATATCGATCACTTTGGCGAACAGAGTGATCTGCTATATCTCCAACTCAATAGATTTGGCCAGCAGTCAGCCGAGGAAGTACGCGATCAATTACTCGCTTCGAAAGACGAAGGAAACCTCAATGGATTGATTCTCGATTTAAGAAACAATCCCGGTGGATTATTGAATGAAGCCGTGGAGATTGTCGATAAGTTCGTAGAGCCTGGAGTGACGATTGTGGAAACTCGGGGCAGAATGGATGCCCATAACAGTGCTTATGTTACAGAAGAGCCCGCAATTTTTGAAGATTTGCCAATTATTGTTTTGATGAACCGCGGAAGTGCAAGTGCATCAGAAGTTGTTGCAGGTGCTTTCCAGGATCTGGATAGAGCCGTTGTGATTGGTGAAAGCAGCTTTGGAAAGGGATTGGTGCAAACCATCAGGCCACTCTCATATAATACATCTCTGAAAGTAACGGTTTCAAAATATTTAACTCCGAGTGGACGCAGTATTCAGTCGATTGATTATGCAAATGAAGAAGGGGGGATTGGCCGAGAAATTCCGGATTCGCTCCGCAGACCTTTTCAAACCAAAAATGGACGAACTGTTTTTGACGGGCAGGGGATTGACCCCGATATAAATGTTGATGACGATGCAGAAAACAGGGCAGAAGCTGCAATGCTTCAAAATAATCACTTTTTCTTTTTTGTGAATGAAACCCTGGCTTCAATGCAAGAAGATGAGCCTGATTTCCCCTCGGAAGCATTTGAGCAGTTTCTGGACTATTTAGATGAGCAAAATTTTGAATATTCATTGCCGGCAAAAGATCATCTTGATCAATTAAAACAGCATGCAGAAGATTTTTCGGATGAGGATGAATTTCATCGGCAGATTGATGAACTTCAAGCATCTCTTGTAAACAGAAAACAGCAGGAGATTGAAGATAGTCGTGAGTTTATTGAAAAACATTTGCATCGTGAATGGACGGCGCAGATCCATGGGGGTGATGCGAGAACCAGGATCATGCTGGATAATGATCGATTTATGAACGAAGCGATTGAACTGCTGCTGAACAACGATAATTACAAATCTATATTAAGGCCGTAAATTTGGGAAAAGCCGATCTACATACACATACGACGGCTTCAGACGGAGCAGTAAAACCGGAAGATTTAATAAAGCGCGCAAACGAAAAGGGATTGAAAACTCTCGCTATAACCGATCACGACACGATTAAAGGTTATAAGCTTGCGAAGCCGGTAGCTAAAGAGTTGGGCATTGAGTTGTTAACGGGAGTTGAACTCACGGCACTTTGGGAAAATCGAGAAGTTCACATCCTTGGATATTGTTTTGATGAAGATAATCCCGGTATGCTAAAATTACTGGGCGCTCAAAAAAGAGCGCGTCGCAAACGGATGGATCTAATCGTAGATCACCTTAAAAGCAAAGGGGTGGATATTGATATTGAGGAGGTAAAAGCTGAAGCGGGCAGAGGAAATATCGGCCGGCCCCATGCGGCGGAAGTGATGGTAAATAAAGGAATTGTGGCCTCCATTGGCGAAGCATTTATTCGTTATCTTTCATCCGAAAAACTTGAAGACATTCAAACCGACTATAGTTCACTTCGTAATGTTGTGGAAGTCGTTCAACAAGCGGGTGGTGCAGTGAGCCTTGCACATCCCGGTAGATTATATTCTGCTGCCGAGGTGGATCAGATGATCACCTTCGGCCTAGATGGGATTGAATGCATACACCCAAGCCACAACTTTACGGTACAGCGAAATTTTTCGAAAAAAGCCTCAACAAACAATTTATTGGTTACCGGTGGAAGTGATTTCCACGGGAAAGGAAAATCAGATTATGATCCGTATTTTGGAATTGTAACGCTTGGGGAACAGCATGTTATGGCATTGAAAAGATTGGCTCAACGTAGAAAGGAATTAACGATTTAAAATCCGGTTATATATGAATTGGAAAGACGTGAAAATTGCAGTGGTAGCCGCTAAATGGAACTCCTTTGTTACCGATGATATGTATGAAGGAGCAATAGAAGCTCTGAAAGCAAAGGGGATAGCAGAGAATAATCTTTTTACTTACCGATGCCCCGGCTCCTACGAACTTCCATTGGCTTGTAAATATTGCCTGGATAGTCTTAAAGTAGACGGAGTTGTTGCCATTGGCGCGGTAATTCGTGGCGGTACCCCTCACTTTGATTATGTGTGCGATGCAGTTAATCGAGGAATTACCAATTTGAATACAACATATGGTAAGCCGGTCTCGTTTGGAGTTCTAACAACGGATGATGTTGAACAAGCTGTAGAACGAGCCAGTTTAGACAAAGGAAATAAAGGTGCTGAAGCTGCTTTAGCTGTATGCGATATGCTGGAATTGAAGCAGAATATCGCTTCAGCAAGAACGTAAATAAATCTTGAATATCGGCTATATTAGCTCTAATATATATGGCTTGAAAGAATTCACAGAATTATCTCTTTGAAAGAATTTACACTTACAAATAACGTGCAGACAGAGTCTGACAAAAAGCTTCAAGAGCAAGTTGTAGATGGAGGTTCGATTCCCGAACATATCGCCATTATTATGGATGGGAACGGCCGATGGGCACAAACAAAAGGTAATGTTCGGATTTTTGGCCATAAGGCCGGTGTTGATTCCGTTCGTGATGTTACCGAGTCTTGTGCGCAACTTGGTGTAAAACACCTGACTCTTTACGCTTTTTCAACAGAAAATTGGAACCGTCCCTCCATTGAGGTTAGTGGACTCATGAAGATTTTGGTTCAATCTCTTCGTGATGAAGCAGACCGACTGCACGAAAACAACATAAAATTTGTAACGATTGGCCAAATTGAACGGCTTCCAAAAAAATGCCAGGAACAGATTAAAGAGGTGACTGAGTTAACGAAAGACAACGACCATTTTCAGCTCTGTCTTGCTCTTAGTTATTCCGGACGTTGGGATATTACCGAAGCCGTTAAAAAGATTTCTCATCGCGTTAAGTCCGGGGAACTCTCTCCTGATGATATTAACGATGATCTTATAAGTTCACATCTCTCTACTGCAGATATTCCCGATCCGGACCTTATTATCCGAACCAGCGGAGAGTATCGAATCAGTAACTTTTTACTCTGGCAGTTAGCTTATTCGGAACTCTATATTACAAAGACCTATTGGCCCGATTTCCGAAGGGATGAGCTGTACGAGGCAATAAAATCCTACCAGGGACGTGACCGTAGATACGGGAAAGTTAAAAAAAGCAGTTATAACAAATCCGCATCTTCAGCAGTTGTTAACCAAATTATATCTTAATTAATTAAAGTAACTAAGTTTTTGCACGTGACTATATTATTTAAGCGTTTCTGTATTTGCATCACGGTTTTACTTATCGCATTCGGTTCTCATCAGCAGGTAGTCGCTCAAGACCAAGATACTACCGGCATTGAACTCGAAGATCCTACCAATGTTTTCCCTCGCCAATTTGAAATTCAAAACATATCGGTAACCGGGCTGATTACCTCGCGAGAGAGTTATCTGATCAGCAGCAGTGGTTTGGAGGTTGGAAACACAATCCAAATCCCTGGAGAGGATATTCCCAATGCTATAAAGCAGATATTCAGAACGGGTCTCTTTTCTGATGTTCAAATTTATCACGAACGGGTATCCGGCGGGATTGATGTGGAAATTGCCGTACAAGAACAGCCGAGGCTTCAAAGCTACAATATTGTGGGTACAAGCCGATCGGAAAGACGGGATTTACGTGAAAAACTTAATCTGCTGTCAGGATTTGCTGTGACAAGTTCCGTGCGAAATCAAGCCGTTAGTACAATAGAACGATATTTCCGTGAAGAAGGATATTGGGGAACCGAGATTGAAGTAATCGAAGAAATTACGGATGAAGAGCGTAATCGTGTAGAATTAACGTTTAACATTACTCCCGGTGAGCGGACCAAAGTTCGTGAAATTACATTTTCAGGAAATGAAAACTTTAGTGATAGAAAGTTACGAAGTGCATTTAGTGAGATAAAACGAGATCGCTGGTGGAGAATATTTAACCGACATGTTTATACCGAAGAGGAATTTGAAGAAGGAAAACGAAACGTTCGCCAATTCTACCGAGATAACGGTTTCAGAGATGTTCGGTTTGTAGGAGATTCCGTATATGTTGATACCTGGAGACATGGAAAAGATGGCGTTTATTTTGAATTTGAAGTAGAAGAAGGCCCGCAGTATAAAGTTCGAGATATCACTTGGGATGGAAATACGGTTTATACAGATGATGAGTTAACACAGACGCTCGGATTTTATGAAGGCGATGTTTTTGATGAATCAAGATTTGACCGTAATCTGAATTTCCGACAAGATGATGGAGATGTTTCCAGTCTCTATCAAAATAGGGGATACCTTTTCTTTAATGTGATACCGGAAATAAGAGTAGTAGGTGAAGATTCACTCGATATCCATCTCGAAATAATAGAGGATGAGATTGCAACAATCCGAGATGTATCTTTTACAGGAAATACAACCACACACGATGATGTTGTTCGCCGAAATATTCGAACAGTACCGGGTAACAACTACAGCCGTTCCGCCATCGTACGTACTGTGCGAGAATTGGGACAGCTTGGATATTTCACCCCGGAAGGGATTGAGCCCGATATTATACCGGATCAAGAAGAGCGTACGGTTGATATAAATTACATTCTTGATGAATCACAGGGATCAGATAACTTTGAGTTTTCCGGCGGTTTTGGTGGCCGGCAGATTGGTGTGATCCTTGCTGCTCGTGTAAACTTCAATAACTTTTCAGTTCAACGAATGTTTGAGTCCGGCGGTTGGGATCCAATTCCATCAGGCGACGGACAGCGATTGTCGTTAGGTATGCAGGTTACCGGTACCGGCTATAGAAGCTACAACTTTAGTTTCCAAGAGCCGTGGTTGCGTGGGCGTCCAACATCGTTAGGCGTTAGCCTCTCGTACGATTTCCTAAACTTTGATCAAAATCGCCGGCAGCAGTTTGGCGGGTTTGCAGGCACCGGCGGAACGGGACGAAGTAATGAACTTCTTTCAGCCAGTGTAAGTCTGGGTCGTCAACTATCATGGCCAGATGATTACTTTTCGCAGCGAACCATATTGAAATACAATCGATTTAACGTTGCTGGATTTGCGCAGTTCTTTGATGATGGAGAAGCTGATATTTTGAGTTTGGAGCAAGTTATTGAGCGTAACTCAGTAGACAATCCAATTTCTCCAAATACAGGTTCAAGGTTTAGAGCATCGGCCGAAGCAGCAATTCCACTCCCTGATTTTGCACAGTTTTATAAACTGAAGACTTCTTACCAGCATCACGCAACAATTATTGGTAGGCTTGTACTTACTTCAACCGCTGAATTCGGTTATATGGGGTATTTTGGTGAATCAAACCGGAGTAACTTCCAGCGCTTTTATCTGGGTGGAACAGAACTTCAGCAGCGACAAAGTTTTGTAAACGATAATATTGATATGCGTGGATTCCCCGGTGGATTTGGCGGAGTAATATCTCCGGTTGATGAACGCAGAAACCAAATTGGTGGACGGGCATACAATAAATACTCCTTCGAATTACGTTATCCGGCTGTATCATCAGAACAAATACAGTTGATTCCATATTCATTTATAGATGCAGGAAATGCATTTCAGGGTATGAGCGATTTTGATCCATTTAGTGTAAAACGTGCAGCAGGTTTTGGGGCGAGAATATTCCTCCCAATACTTGGATTAATTGATCTCAGTTACGGTTACAGGCTTGATGGAACAATTCCATCAGCTGAAAGCCCATCAGGATTGCGGGCAGGTGAATGGGAATTCTTATTCAATATTGGAGCACCATTTTAAAATGAGTCGGGTATTGTCCATATTTTTGATCCTTTTCTTTACGGGCGCCAGTTTGGTAGCCCAAGATCAAAAAATTGGCTTCATAGACTCCGATTTAATTATGGAAAATATGCCGGAATATTCGGGTATTGAACAGCGTTTGAATCTTTTAAGTGAGGGTTGGGAAGATGAAATACGTGAGTTGGAATCGGAAATAGAAGAGCTTGAACAAGAGTTCGAGGCACGGGAAATACTTTTTACTGATGAGATGAAAGAGCAACGACAAAATGAGATTTCGAACCTTAAGCTCCAGCGTGATCAGTTTGTACAGGATAAGTTTGGCCCTGAAGGCGAATATTTTACCGTACAGCAGGAATTGTTAGCCCCAGTACAACGGCAAATATTTGATGCTGTTACAGCCGTGGCAGAACGGCAAAATTTTGATTACGTTTTCGACAGAGCTCAAGAAACTCGATTTTTATACACCAAACCTGACTGGAACCTGACAGAAGACGTTATGTTAGAGTTGGGAATGGACGCTGATTTAGTAAGGAATTAATCATAAATAATAGTAACTTTTGCGCCTTAAAAACGAACAAAATAAGCAATGAAAAAACTACTCCTATTTACATTAATCTCTCTACTGCCATTAATGGTAAGTGCACAGTTATCTGTTGGTATAATGAGCCCGGATGATGTACTCGATTCACTACCGGAAACGGCGGAGATCGAATCTGAACTTCAGTCGTTTGTGGATGAAAGAGAACGCAATTTCGAACGGCGCTACCAAGCTTATATCGAAAAAATAACTGAGTACTCTGAGCGTGTTGAAGCGGGAACAATCAGCGAGGCTGAACAACAAGCCGAAGAGGAAGAAATTGAAGACATGGAGGAAGATTTAACAAATCTCCAAAATCGGGTTGAACGGCAAATTAGGGAGAAGCAAAATGAACTCTTTTCTCCGCTGTTAAACAGAATTGAAGCAGCAATGGAGACCGTTTCACGAGATTTAGGTCTGGATTACGTTATAAATAAGTCGACCAGCACCGGAGATCCCATTGTATATTACGCCTCCGATCGTGGAGTAGATATTACGCAAAACGTTATTGATTACCTTACCGAAAACTAATACTTGAAATAAAACAACTATGAAATTAGCAACCTCTTTTATCTTTACGGTTTTAATTGCACTCTCTACAATGATCTCTGCTCCTGCGGCTCAAGCTCAGGACATGAAAATTGGATTTGTAGATCCGCGTGCGGTACTCGAGCGCATGCCTGAAATGCGGGCAGTACAACAGCGACTTCAAAACTTTGCAGAGCGCAAGCAGAGAGAGTTGACTGAAATGGAGCGGGAACTCCAAACTGAAATTGAGTTATATCAACAAAAAGTTGGTGTAATTTCAGAAAATGCTCAGCAGCAAGAAGAAGAGCGATTGACGGAGATGGATCAAAATTTCCGACAGATGCAAAATCAGGCTCAGCAGGAGATGCAAGAAGAACGTCAGCGATTAATGGCACCACTTCTTGATCAAATTCAAACTTCAATTAATGCTGTAGCTGACAGAAAGGGTATCGACTATGTACTGAACACAACTACATCTACAGGAGACGTAATAATCCTTTACGTATCCGAAGAGGTTCAGCAAGAGTATGACATTACAGATGAAGTGATGGCAGATCTCGATATCTAAATGAATAGTTAGGTAATCAACAACTTAAAGGCAGCCTGATTTAATCGGGCTGCCTTTTCTGTTTATAGAGTATGTTTAATGGCGAATTTCCCGGGCTGATTCATTTATCGCACATTTTTACGGCGATTTCGTATATAATCCTCAAAAATATATCCACCGAGTTCATTAAGTGAAGAGTAGTAAGCCCGTCCTTTGTTGGCATCTGTTAGTCTTCTGACAAAATCCTGTAAATACGGATCTCGCGCAATCATAAATGTTGTGATATCAATATTGTCACGTCGGCACTTCACCGCCTCATCCAGCACTCTGTTTACGATTTTACGATCCAGGCCAAAACTGTTTTTGTAAATTTTGCCACCCTCAAACATAGCTGATGGTTTCCCATCCGTGATCATAAAAATTTGTTTATTGGAAAACTTTTTTCTCTGCAGAATATGCCGGGCTTTCTGCAGGGCGTGAAGCGTATTGGTATGATAAGGTCCCACCTGGAGATAGGGAAGATCTTTAATCTCGATTTCCCAGGCTTCATTGCCAAATGCTATGATATCTAGCGAATCTTTTGCATAATTATCCATTATCAATTCCGATAATGCCATCGCCACCTTTTTTGCGGGTGTGATTCGATCTTCTCCATACAGAATCATGGAGTGGCTTACATCAATCAAAAGTACTGTGGATGCAGATGTATAGTGGTCGGTATTGTAAACTTCAAGATCTGATTCCCGCAGGTTAAATTGATCGAGTGAACTGTGCCTAAGCATATTCATCATCGTTCCTGAGCTATCTATCTGGCTGATATCATCACCGGGAGACCAACTACGGGTTTCGGGCTGACGCTCTAATCCCCGGCCGGTATGTGGAGTTTTATGCCCTCCTTTATTCCCTTTTTTAAGCTGGTTGAAGATCTCTTCGAGCGATTTTTTTCGGATACTTCGATCGGTTTTCGCAGTGGGAACCATGATGGAGTTCTCATCATCAAATTCAATATATCCGCGCTCTTTCAGTTCATCTATAAAATCACCGAGGCCATATCCATCCTCAAACTGATCAGTAATTTCATACTCATCATCGAGGTCGTTTAACCAGCGGAGAGATTGTGCAACATCGCCCCCGGAGATGGATAACAACTGTTGAAATAGATCCCAAAGTGTATCAAATGGGGTTTCGGCTTGATGGTTAAAGCGCTCATCCCACTCTACATAGCGAAAATGCATATCGGTACTGTATTGAGTTTCAATTTCTTGTATAACCGAAGATGGTAATAAATCATTGCAGTAATTTGGTATAAAATATAAACGGTGAAGTCAGGAATTAGAACCAAATTCACTGATCTTTTCTTACCTTAACCGCCTATGCAAAAAATGATTGATCGATACCGATACGAGAATATTTTATGGAACGAAGGGTACAGCCGCGTTATGGGGCTGGATGAAGTTGGCAGAGGTTGCTTGTGTGGGCCTGTAGTTGCGGCCGGCGTGATTTTAAAACCCGGTGCGAAACTCTCATTCGAGGCTAAAGACAGTAAGAAGATATCCAAAAAGAACAGGGAAGAGTTTACCGATAGAATTAAAGAGGAATCAGAGTTTTGGACCATCAAAACATGCTCGCCAAAGGAGATTGATGAACTGAATATTTTGCACGCGTCCATCAAGGCGATGTTAAAATGTGCAGAGTATAACGGCGCCGAACCGGATTATCTGCTGGTGGATGGAAATCGATTTACATCTACCATTCTTCCATACGAGTGTGTGGTAAAAGGGGATGATAAGTCTGCTTCCATTGCAGCATCATCAATCCTCGCCAAGGTTTATCGTGACAAGTTGATGGAATCTTTACACAAGGAGTTACCCTATTATGGATGGAATAGAAATGTGGGGTATCCTACAAAAGATCACTTCGAAGGGCTCGAAAAATATGGTTACACTAAATATCATCGGCAGAGTTTTAAACTCAGAACCGATAAAGAATTTAGCTTACCTGTAGATACTGAATGATCGTTTATAAAGATCGAGATTGAGGCATATTGCCAGCATAATGGTATTTGCCAGAAATGCAGACCCCCCATAGCTGACAAACGGGAGCGGAACTCCCATAATAGGTAGCACGGCCGTAGCACTTCCTATATTGATGATAAAGTGGGTAAAGTACAGAAAGGTTACACTTACGATTACAAGTTGAGCAAAGGGGTGTTTATGTGTGCCGGCCATATTTAAGAGCCGTAGAAAAAGCATCATGTAGAGAATTAAGACAATGGATGAGCCTACAAAGCCAAACTCTTCCCCAATTACACAATAGATGAAATCAGTCCATTGCTCAGGTAAAAATCGTAGTTGGGTTTGGGTACCTTCTGTAAATCCCTTGCCTTGAAATCCTCCTGAGCCGATAGCGGTTTTAGCCTGTAACACATTCCAGCCAGCTCCTTGCGGATCAAGTGTAGGGTTCACAAACGCTTCAACCCGGGCACGCTGGTGAGGTTGCAAGACTTGTTGTAACGCAACTTCTGTTCCAATTACAACAACCAGCCCTAATACTACGGATGATATAGTGAGCCAATTTCGTTTCTGTAAAAGGAATATTGTAATGGTAATAATTACCATGGAGATGACGCCATACTCCAAACCAATTACTGAAAAGTAGCCAATAATGGCTGGAGAAATCATTAAAAGTGATATGGCGTACGGCAGGCCGGACCAAAAAAGTACTACGGGAATAAGTGTTAAAAGAACCAGGGCGGTTCCGGTATCATTTTGTAAAATGATGATGATCACTGGAACCAGTATCATCATAACTGTGGTCAGTGCTGTTTTTAAATTACCTACAGAAATATCACGGTGCTGTGTTAGATAGCTTGCCACAGCAAGTACCGTCGAAAGTTTTAAAAATTCACTGATTTGTAATCTAAGGCCAAATATAGATAACCATCGGCGTCCACCGCTAACTTCAATACCCGTAAATATGGTTAATACCGCTAAAAAGAGAGTTACACCGTAAAAAAGGTATGCTACACTCTGAAATGTACGTGGTGATATAAATAGAATACCGATGAGCACCACCAGAGATATTGAAATCCAGATGATTTGCCGCGTAAAATTCCCCTGTATGTAAGAGGGCAGGAACTGCGAAACAGGGCCCTGGGTAGCGCTGTAAATAGCTACGAGACCAACAACGGTAAGTGCTCCCCAAATGGCAATAACCGACCAGCTAAAGTCTTTTATGTCAATCATGGCAGTACCTCTTCAACTTCACTTTCAACTTCTTGTTGAACTTCGATCGGCCGTGGCTGAAAATCTAGCACGTAGTTTAAAACGTGTTCTCTTTTAACTTCTCCCTTNAAATACTGCTCGATAAGTAGTGATGCAATTGGGGCCGCAGATATTGAACCAAACCCTGCGTTTTCCATCAGTACTGCTACGGCAATCTGCGGATCGTCGTAGGGAGCAAATGCGATAAACCAGCCGTGATTTTGTCCGTGTGGATTTTGTGACGTACCGGTTTTCCCAGCCACGGCTATGTCTGGAATATCAGCATAAAAGCGTCCACTGCCTTCAGTAATAACACCGCGCATACCTTTTCTAACGGCTTCAAGGTGTAGGGGTTGTATCCAGTCTATCGAGGTACGTTCAGGGTTGGTGTAACTAATTGTATTGTCGTTATTACGAGTTCCACTTACCAAGTGGGGTTGAACTTTATAACCTCCATTTGCAATAGATGAGACGGCAACCGCCATTTGAAGTGGCGAAACGGATACCATACCCTGCCCAACTCCCAGGCTCATTAAATCTCCAACGCCCCAGTACCGATCGCCAAAAGAACGCTCCATATAGGTGCTATCAGGAATAATTCCATTACGTTCGAATGGAAGATCGATGTGGTTTCTGGCTCCCATCCCAAAATCTTTCATCTTTTCAGCCCACTCATTCAGGTGCCCGTCAGAGGCTATGCGGTCCATCATCCAGAAAAAGTAGGTATTACTCGATTTTGTTAGAGCTTTTTCCAGGTCATAATATCCGGGATCGGCTAAATCATGATAAGCGCGACCACGCATATATGCACCGGTATTATAAATTTCGGTCTCGGGAGTAATCAAACCGAGGTGTAGGCCAAAAAGCCCCATAAAAGGTTTAAAGGTTGATCCCGGTGGTTGTTGAGAAGAGATGGCACGGTTAAATAGTGGGTTTAGCGTATCTTGGTTTACACTTTCCCAGTAGTCTCGGTCAATTCGTCCCGAAAGTTTTCTCAAATCGTATTGAGGTGCACTAACCAGACTAAGAATTTCACCGGTGTTTGGATCCATCGCCACAGCGCCACCTTTTTTGTTCTCCATGATCTTCTCGGCAAGGGCCTGTAGATCAGCATCAAGCGTTGTGATTACATCGGAGCCTTTTACGGGAGGCTTGTTTAAATTCCCATTGTCATAGCTGCCAAGAGCTTGTCCAAATGCGTTGACTTGGAGATATTCCGTGCCTCGTTCTCCGTTAAGGTAATCTTCATAAACCATTTCTATACCACTGCGACCAACTTTGTCTCCCAAAAGCATAGTACCCCCATTATTTCTGCTATCGAGAAATTGCTGACGGGTGGGTTCTCTTAGATACCCCATTGCGTGGGAAGCGGTAATTCCGAGCGGATAATTTCTTTTACTCTCTATTTGGTGGCCAATGCCGGGTAGTCGCCATATATTTTCTTCAATTGCTGTAAATGCTTCAAAAGAGATTTCCGTAAAAAGTCTCGAGGGACGATGCCAAGAGTATTGTTGAGCCTCAAGAATACGCTCAAGAATTTCCTCTTGGTCGGTTTGGATAAGATCAGCTAAAAGAGGCAGGTTCTGCATATCAAATTTAGCCGGGGTAATAGAGATAGAGTAGATAGGCTGATTTTCGACAATAATCTCTCCGTGTCGATCAAGAATCAATCCTCGTGCAGGATTTACAATATCCATTCGGATGGCATTCTGCCTGCTGAGGGGATCATATTTGTCATGATCCACAATTTGGAGCTGAAAAATTCTTCCAAGCATCACCAAAAATCCAATAAGGATTATCCCCTGGAGAATCCGTATGGATGTTGTAAAATTTTGCTTGCTTCGATTACGGGACATACTAATTATCTGTTCGCACGAGGTGTAAAAAACTTCCGAGAGCTGCGGTGTAAAGAGTGCTTACAATAAGCAGACTAAATACAACAAATTCACTTGCGTACACTCCGGAAAAAGAGCTAACGAAGTAGAAGATGATATTATGCAGAAAAGCTGCTCCGGATACAATTAAAAATACTTGCCAGATCAAGAAACTGTTTTCTGAGGTTCTATTTAAAAAACCATGGAGAACAAAAACCAACAGGGTTTTGGAAAACATGTTGAGCCCCCATAAATCTGTCAACGAATCCTGAAGCAGCCCCAAAAATCCGGCAATAAGCAGTGTAGTTGTTCGGTCTTTTTTGGTACACAACCATAAAACGAACAAGAGTACAAGATCTGATTCGGCATCGTAGATTTGCAGGTGGCGCAACAGAATTACCTGTATTGCTACAAAGCCAAATCCAATAAGAAGTAAACGAAAGTTTTCAGATCGAATCAAAACAGTTCTTCCTGTTGTTCTTGAAGGTTTTGGATAGTCGTATCAGGTTGAAATTTTACAATAAAAGCTTCGGAGAGCGTAAAAAGATCCGCAAATGCATTTAAATATATCGTTTGTGTTTCAACGCCATCTCCGGGTTCAACACGCGTTACCTCCCCAATTGGAATTCCCTGCGGATACTGGTTGCTAAAGCCGGATGTTTCTACAAGCTGGCCCTCTTCAACTAAAATAGTTTGCGGAACATGGTTAAGTACCAACTCGCGATAACCCGTAGACTGCCACGATACAATACCGAAAGCCCTGGTGTCGGCTACACGAGCACTTACTCTAAAAAGTGAGTTAGAGTAGAGCAAAACCTGCGAGTAGTTACTTGCTGTAACAATTACCTGGCCAATTAATCCATCCGAATTAATTACCGGCATGCCAACTTCAACACCGTCGTTACTACCGGCATCCAGTGTGAGAGAATTGTTCAACCCTGCGAGCTCTTTGGCTACTACTTGTACGGGAATCATTGAGTGAGATTCTTTCTCTCGCAAATCTAGCAGGTCACGTAGCACCCGGTTCTGTTGCTCAACAGCACGGAGGCGACTCAGTTCATCCTGCAAAAGTACATTTTGCCTCTGCAGGTATGTATTAGTAGTAAGTGCTTGCCGATAAATGCGAATATTGGAGAGTGGCTTTTCGAGATAACTTAAAATTGTAATGGATGCTTTGCGTGCATTTTGCAGACCATCGTCGTACCTGTTCACCATTAACGTGATAGCAAGCAGTAGAATAAGGGCCGTTATAATGTAATCTTTAGCATCCGTTACTCGTCTCATTCACACATCGCAGATAGTTTATGATATCACAGTTCTGTAGTAATCAATATCTTCAAGAATTGCCCCGGTACCTCTAACTACAGCCGTTAGTGGATCTTCCGCTATGTGTACGGGCAGATCTGTTGTTTCCATGATAAGCTTATCGAGATTTTTAAGAAGCGCACCGCCACCGGTTAGCATGATTCCACGGTCGAGAATATCGGCTGATAGTTCAGGTGGAGTCTGCTCAAGAGATTTCGTAATAGACTCAACAATAGTATTAACGGATTCAGAAATTGCTTCACGCACATCTTTAGATGTTACCTGGCGAGTACGTGGTACACCGTTTACTAAATCACGCCCTTTGGTAATCATTTCGAGCTCTTCATCAAGAGGAGCAGCACTACCAATTTCGCATTTAATTTTTTCCGCCGTTCTCTCACCAATCAACAAATTGTGATTTCTTCTAAAATAGTTGATGATATCCTCATTCAGCTCATCACCACCCAAACGCACGGATTGTGCATAAACAATTCCTGAGAGAGCAATAACGGCGATTTCCGTTGTTCCACCACCAATATCTACAATCATGTTACCCACCGGCTCGTGAACATCAAGCCCGATACCAATAGCTGCTGCCATCGGCTCATCCACAAGATAAACCTCTTTGGCTCCCGCATGTTCAGCACTATCACGTACTGCGCGTCGCTCAACCTCCGTAATTCCACTCGGCACACAAACAACCATCTGTCGGGTTGATGAGTACCAGCTCACTTTTACTTTTTTGATCATGCCGCGAATCATCTGCTCGGCAACTTCAAAATCTGCAATTACGCCATCACGCAGCGGGCGTACCGTACGGATATTTTTGTGCGTCTTTTCGTGCATCAGCCGAGCTTCATGACCTGTTGCAACAGGAGTGCCCTGATTGTTCAGCGCAACAATAGAAGGTTCGTTTAGAACGATTCCTTTATCTCGTGCGAAAATCAGTGTATTAGCGGTTCCAAGGTCAATAGCAATATCGGTGTAAAGGAAGTCAAACAGTCCTTTTTTACCTTGAGCTTTCTTCGATTCTTTTTTTGTCTGGGTATATGTGTCGGACATCTAAATACGGTGGCGTTATCATTGAGTTTTATATCATTCGAAAATACGAGATTGTAGCTCTATTTGCGAACTCAACTTTATTTTATTACAAGCGATTACTTAATGCCGAAAATGGCGGATTCCAGTGAACAACATAGCCATGTCATTTTTATTGGCTGCTTCTATAACTTCTTCGTCCCGAATGCTTCCCCCGGGTTGAATTACGGCGGTTGCACCGGCCTCTGCAGCTGCTTCTACACCGTCAGCAAATGGGAAAAATGCGTCTGATGCAATGACACTGCCTTTGAGCGATAAGTTCTCTTTTTGCGACTTTTGAACGGCAATTTCAGAGCTGTCTACACGGCTGGTTTGCCCCGTNCCAATTCCCAACGTACGACGATCTTTAGCATAAACAATTCCGTTCGATTTAATATGCTTCACTACTTTCCAGGCAAATCGTAGATCTGCCATCTCTTTTTCTGTCGGCTTTCGCTTAGTGGCAATGTTTAGATTATTTTCATTTACATCAAGTCGATTTTGTTCTTGAGCAACAGCGCCTCCAAAAATTGAGCGATAGGTAAGATGATTGGTGGAGTTAAATGCTTTTATTTTCACCAATCGCCGATTTTTTTTCTTTTTCAATAGTTCAAGTGCCTCTTCCGAAAACGACGGTGCCAGAATAATCTCCGTAAAAATTTCATCTATCTCTTTGGCGGTATCGATGTCGAGAGTTTGGTTAGAGCAAACAATTCCACCAAAAGGGGATACCTTATCAGTTGCAAAAGCTTTCTTGTAGGCTTCATTCAATGAGCTATCGGTGGCAGCACCACATGGCACCGTATGTTTAAAGATGGCAATTGTTGGATCGGCATTTTCAAAGTCTGCCATAAAACCCAGAGCACCATCAATATCCAGGTAGTTATTGTAGCTGAGTGCTTTACCGTGAAAGCAATCAATAAATTCGTTCTGTTCACCATACACGCCCGCTTTTTGATGTGGATTTTCTCCATATCGCAGATCGCCGGATTTTTTCAGTGATACCGAGAGTTGCTCCGGTACGTCTAACTTGTCCATCGTTGCAAAGTAGTTACTGATTGCCGAGTCGTACTCTGCGGTGTGCTCAAATGCTTTTCGTGCCAACGATTGCCGGGTTGAAAATGTGATCCCGGAATTTGCAGAGAGTTCATCACCAACAGTTTTATACTGCCCGGGATGGGTCACAACAGCAACGTGTGCAAAGTTTTTCGCTGCGGCACGGAGCATAGTTGGGCCGCCAATATCAATATTCTCGGTGGCAACGGCAGGGGTTACATTCTCTTTTTTGATGGCCTCCTTAAACGGGTAAAGGTTCACGACTACCATCTCAATGGGATCGATATTTAAGCGATCAAGCTCTTCATTATCTGCTGGGTGGCTTGTTCGGGCCAAAAGTCCACCATGTATGATAGGATGAAGCGTTTTTACGCGACCATCCAGGCACTCTTCAAAACCGGTAATTTCCGAAACATCTTTCACCGGCAGACCTGCATCCCTGAGCACAGCAGCAGTACCGCCGGTGCTAATTAACTCTACGCTCTGTTGATGGAGTGCTTTGCCGAGCTCTACAATTCCGGTTTTATCTGAAACAGAAAGTAGTGCACGTTTAATTTTAAGGTCGTTTGTTGGGAGAGATTCGAGGGGTTGTAAAGCCACGGCTATTAGTTAATTATTTTCGGTTAAAAGTTGGTTAATTATTCTTGGTAGCAGTTTATGCTCTTCCTGTAATACTTTTTTTGCCAATGATTCGGCATCGTCATCAGAAGTGACAGGGACAGTTACCTGTTCGATGATATCCCCATCATCGTAATGTTGATTTACATAATGAACAGTACAGCCAGATTCTTTCTCGCCGGCTTTAATAACGGCTTGATGCACCCGGTTACCATAAAAACCTTTACCACCAAATTTGGGAAGCAGTGCAGGATGTATATTTATGATTTTTTGATCAAATGCGTCGACGACTGATTCTGGTATTTTTTTCAGAAATCCGGCTAATACTATCAGGTCGGGATTCCACGAAAGAAGTGTCTTTAACAACTGATTCTCGTACGCTTCCCGATCTGCGGTGGAGATAATTTTAACGGGAATATCGTTAGAATGAGCGCGCTGAATGGCACCGGCTTCGGGGTTATTGGTTATCAACCCCGATACGTTTGCTGAAATTGAACCTGTTTGTATTGCATCAAGAATTGCCTGAAAGTTTGTACCGGATCCGGAAGCTAATACGACCAGTTTGTTCAAAGCAGAAAGTTCATTCAGGTTTTAATTTTGCAAGAAGATAACGAAAAGAGATGTGATTATTCACCCTCTTTTATTGCCGGCGAGGACGGGGGCGTGGAGTCAGGTTTTGAGTGGGGATTACCGAAAGCATCAAGCCGAAATACACGGTAATTATTGTAGCTCCAGGACGCCTGGTTGATGGTAATTTTAATGATTGTTGCAATGGGAATAGCGACTAACATTCCCAGAAGTCCGGCGGTTTGGGCGCCAATCATAATAATAAAGAGAATAGCCACCGGGTGCATATCTGCGGAACGGGAAAACAAGAGCGGTTGAAGAATAATGTTGTCGACAATTTGAGCAATGAGCACTGCTAAAATACAATCACCAGCGAAAAATCACCGGTTTCTATAATGGAGATACCAATTGAAAGCACGTATCCAATAATGGGACCAAAATAGGGGATGGAGTTTGCCAGGCCGATAGCAATTCCTACCGAAGCGGCATTATTAAGACCGGCCACAGAAAGTGCCAGCCAACTTATAATTCCGACAAGTGTACACTGTACAAAAACACTTCGGAAGTAGACGCCCAGCCGGGTCTCAATTTTATCAATAAGGCTGAGGATCGTTTCGAAATATTTGTTGGGAACGAGTCGAAGCAGGTCGCGACGGATTTTATGTCCATCTTTAAGAAAGAAGAATACCGCAAAAGGGATAATTAAAAAGGCGGCAAACAAGTTTGTAAAAAGATCAATCAGGTCGCCAAGCACATCGGAAAACCTGCCCACATCAAATAGGTTGTTCGATAGCACTGCAATATTTTCGCGCAGATATCCTTCCGGTATGAAATCAAAATTGCCGATAAGGCTTGCTTCAATTTGATCGGCGATAAATCGGAGATTGTCGATATCGAGCTGTCGGGCAAGACTGGCCATCTGATTCGCTATAATGGGGATTACGGTGGTTGACCCCCAAACAATTACCAAAATAAGGGTGGCAAGCGTTATAGCTGCTGCCAGCGTGCGATTTAATCCGGCAGACTGCATTTTGTTCACAATCGGATCGAGCGTGTAGCTAATAAGCATGGCGAGTATAGCGTATAGTGCCAAGTTGATATAATTAAATACAACAAGCACGATTAATACTGCAGCCAATACCACCAGGCCGGATTTAATAATTTTGTCGAGCGTAAGGTTATTCAGCATTCAGCTTTTCCAATATAATTGGCAGTGCTTTTTTTATGGAGTCGGACGTATAGCCTTTACCGGCAAGATAACGGTAAATTTTCTGTTTACGTTTAAATAGATCCGGTTCTCTTAAAAAACGCGATCTTCTCTTCAACGCTAAATCTACACAAATCTGATCTTGCTCCAAATCAGATGTAGCATTTTCTACGGCAATTTCCGCAGCATTTTTTCCTACTCCTTTTTTTAGCAAGGCCTGTTTTATTTTGATGGGGCCCCACTTACGCAATTCAGCTTTGTCGGCGGCAAATTTTTTGGCAAAGCGATCATCCCTGAGGAGCTCTTTGTCATCCAGCTCTTGCAGAACATCTTCAATAATTGCAGCTGAAAACCCTTTTTTTAAGAGTTTTTGTTTTAGTTCTACAGAGGCGTGATCTCTGCCGGACAGTAACAGGTAAGCTCTGTCTTTAATTTTTTGATGTTCTTCAGCTTTTTTGATGGATTGATAAAGGGAGTGGGTGAGTTCGGTACCTTTATCTAATGAAAAATCGAGCAGCGTTTGGGAGGATACGCCAATCAGGAAAGTTTTGTCGTGAAAAAGAGAAAACCGATCGTTTCGCTTTTTTTGAGGGGAGATAGATGTGACCCGCAACGGAAGTTTTTCCGCCACAGGGTCTGCATCCATATTTTTCCATGCGTCGTTACGACTCATCAGCTTTCGCGGTCTCTTTTTCTGCTTTTTTCTCCTCTTCCGGTTCCTCATCATCCGGCATCAACTTTTTGCGGACGGTATCTTCAATCTGCTGTGCCAACTCCGGATCTTCTTCCAGAAACTGGATGGCCGCGTCTGAACCCTGGCCGATCGGTTCACCATCATA
>SL_3KL_010_SEDDRAFT_10001161_pt1 | contig 23583 bp, 18 predicted proteins | sample SodLakKL_010_SED_2_FD_10381 | JGI IMG/M metagenome (IMG submission 10381) | reverse complement strand
TCCTCAACGTCCAACCGCCCGAGCTCGATTTCGGAACCCAGCAAACGGGGACCACTTCGGGCCCCCAGTCCGCAACGGTGTCCAATGACGGCACCGATGGCGTTGATCTGGAAATCGAGTCGATTGATGTGTCTGGTGATTTCGACTTGGCGGGAGGTACTTGCTCCGTAGGCACCATCCTGGCGGATGGTGAAGATTGCACCATTGACGTGACTTTCAGCCCGAGCGCTGATGGCCCAACATCGGGCAATTTGACTGTCGGCAGTGATGCCGGTGAAACCACGAATGACAACGTTGAACTGCTTGGCGAAGGCATTCCGACCGATGCCGAACTGGTGATCAACCCCGATTCATTCGATTTCGGTGAACTGGATATCGATGCCGATCCGGCCTGTGAAGACTTCACGTTGTTGAATGACAACGAAGGCGGAAACAATTCACTGGATATCGGCACCGTTTCGATCGCTTCTCCGTTCTCCGTTTCTGATAACTGCGACGGTGAAGAGCTTACCCCGGGCGCCAGCTGCGTTGTCGAGGTCTGCTTCGATCCGGAAGATGAAGGTACTTTCACCGAAACGCTGACCGCGACCAGCGATGTCAACGAAGCTGGCTCGGACGTCTCGGGTGAAGGTACTGCCGAAGCCATTGTCAGCGTTGACCCGGACTTTGGCCCGGTCGATCTGGGTGTTGGTGAGCCGGGTGAAGTCATTACCGCTGATGGTCTGGTGACGAACTCCGGCTCGGCCGATGCCGATCTGTCCTGCACGGCGAGCGGCGATACCGACGTCATCAGCACGGATCCGGATCCGCTGGCGGCTACCATTCCGGCCAATGACGAAGTACCGTTCAGCATCAGCTGCGCGCTGCCGGAAGACGGTGATGAAGGCGATTCGTTCAGCGTGACCCTGTCGTGCGATGTGGATGAAGAGTTTGTGGGTGAGCATGAAATCACCTGCGAAATCTCCACCTTCGAGCCGCTGCCGGTCCCGACCATGCAGACCTGGGCCCTGGCACTGTTCGCCCTGCTCATGCTGCTGGCCGGTGGAATTGGCGTTCGCTACTTCCGCACCAACTAAGCAGCGATCTTCGGCCGGGACTTCCGGTCGGGGAATTGAATAAGGAAACCGCCGGGCCTTGGTCCGGCGGTTTCTGTTTTGGGGAGACGGAAGACGGGAGACGGAAGAGGGGGCAAGTAGGTACAAGGATCAAGGTTCAAGGTTCAAGGTTCAAGGAAAGGCAAAAAGGGCGAAAGGGCGAAAGGGCCAATGGGTTAACGGGTTTTCCTTGCGCCTTGTACCTTGAGCCTTTTCCTGGTCCCTGATCCCTTATCCCTTATCCCGTTAGCCCATTGGCCCTTTAGCCCATTATCCCTCGTTCCTCCAACCACCCCCGCGCATCCTCCGCGTCATTCTCGAACCACGCCTTCGCCGAACCCAGCCGAAATGTGTACCCCCAGGCATCCATGTCGGCCATGCAGCGTTCGCTGCTGTAGCCTTCTATTTCATCAGCCAGGAGAATCTGCAGGTAGCAGACGGCGTTTTCCTCATCGTAGTCGCCGCCGGCGTTGGTGTGCAGGTCGGCGCGGCGCTGCTCGTCCATGCACAGGTAATGGCAGGCTTCGTGCAGGACGGAGTGGATCGGGGTGTCCGGCCGGGCGTAGAGACAATCTCCGATCAGGCCGGCTTCATCATCACCCCAGAAGCTTCCGGGTATTTCATGATTGGCCTCTACAAGCTCTAGCCGCATTCCGTGGCCGGACAGAAATCGGGCGATTTCGGCCTGGATGGATTCTTTTTCCAGGCGGACCACGTGCTCTGACTGGTGGTTGCTCATGACTTTCTACCCATGGTCGCTTCGGGTGCGGACAGTTTAGAATAGTCGGATGAGCATTATGCGCTACATGCGGGATTTCCGGTTGGCCGACATCCGGCCAGTCGATTGGCTGCGCTATTACGGCGTGCTGATCTGGGTGCTGGTGTGTATCCCGCTGGCCTTGTTGCCAGTGCTGACCGAGGGCACGTTCGGGACCGGGGCCATTGTGGGGTGGTGGTCGTCTGCGATTTTGTTCCTGCTGGCATTGCTGCATCCGACCTTGCGTTTGCAGATGCGCAGCCCACTGTGGCGGCGCGTCGCAGTGTTGTTGGTGATGTCGTTGGCGGTCATTTCGATCAGTTATTTCACCCGTAGTGGAATCGGGGTGCTCCTGGCGATGGTGGTGGCGGCCATGTTGCCCTGGCTGTTGCCGGCGATATTCGGGGTGGCATGGGTAATCGTCCTGGCCATGGGTTTCGGGGTGTGGGTGATTTTCATGCCCGAAGGCACCTGGTTGCTGGCCCTTGTTTTCGTGATCATGAATCTCGGATTGGTATTGCTTCCTTTCATCGCATCCTTGCTGGCGCTCAAACAAATGCAGGCCCGGGGTGAATTGCGACGGGTCAATTCGGAGTTGCTGGCCACCCAGTCGCTGTTGACGGAGAACACGCGTATAGCTGAACGGGTCCGTATTTCCAGGGAGCTGCACGATCTGGTCGGACATCACCTGACGGCACTGAGCCTGAACCTGGAGGTTGCCAGTCATTTGACCGAGGGCAAGAGCCATGAGCACGTCAACCAGGCCGCTTCGATCGCCCGGTTGTTATTGTCGGATGTTCGTGAAGTCGTCAGTGAAATGCGCGAGGATGATCAGGTAGACCTACGGGCTGCACTGGAAATGCTGGCCACGGGTGTGCCCGAGCTGACGGTCCATCTGGATATTCCCGAGCATCTGTCTCTGACCGACCCGAGGCGCGCCCAGATTCTGTTGCGCTGTGCCCAGGAAGTGATCACCAATACCGTTCGCCACGCCTCAGCCAGCAATCTGTGGATTACCCTGGAGAGTGGTTCCGACGGCACCTCGCTGCAGGCGCGTGATGACGGTCAGGGTGTGGTGGATCTGCTTCCGGGCAATGGCCTGAAGGGTATGCGTGAGCGCCTGAGTGAATTGGGTGGTCGGCTGGAAATCGTGACCCGGCCAGGCGCCGGTTTTCAAGTCAGGGCATGGATGCCCGGAGAGGGGACAACATGATCAAGGTGATGCTGGTTGATGACCAGACCCTGGTTCGTCAGGGAGTACGTTCGCTGCTCGAGCTCTCCGACGAGATCGAGGTGATCGGCGAAGCGGTCGACGGGCAAAGCGCCGTGGATACCGTGCCCGAGCTGAATCCGGATGTGTTGCTGCTGGACATGCGCATGCCTGGAAAGAGCGGGCTCGATGTCATGATGGAGCTGGGCGAAAAGCGTTTGCTGCCGCCGACCATCATTCTGACCACTTTCGATGATGATGAACTGGTGCTCAGCGGGATTCGGGCCGGCGCCCGGGGGTACCTGCTCAAGGATGTTGCACTTGAAGAGCTGGTGTCCGCGGTTCGTGATGTGGCCGCCGGCAAAACCATCGTCAAGCCGGCGGTGACCGAGCGGCTGCTGAAAGGTCTGGGACAGGTCAGAACCGATTTTTCCAGTCTGGAGCAGCCTGACCCCCTGACCGAGCGTGAAACCGAGATTCTCAGGTTGATGGCCGGGGGATATTCGAACAAGGAAATCGCCAGGGCCTTCAATGTGGCCGAGGGCACCGTGAAGAATCACGTTTCCAACGTGCTGTCCAAGATGGGCGTACGCGACCGCACCCGGGCCGTGCTCAAGGCCTTCGAGCTCGGCGTCCTCTGAACCCATCCAGCGCATCGCTGTGAGCTACAATCAGGAAGTTGTAGTGAATACGGATGACCCCGATGAAAACACCTTATTGTCTTTTTCTTGGTGCGCTGGTACTGGTGCTGACAGGTTGTCAGGGCCCGGACGAGGGCAGCCAACAACCCGAGGCCATGACCGAGGCCGATACGCTGGCCGAAGAGGCAGTCGATCGCGGTGAGGCGGTCCGGGAACTTCCCGAAGTGCCGGGCGAGGGGATCGATTCGGAGCTTTACCGCGAGCATGTCAGAACCCTGGCCTCCGACGAGTTCGAGGGCCGGGCCCCGGGCACCCGCGGGGATCGGCTGACGGTCAATTACCTGGTGCGCCAGTTTTCCGACCTGGGACTGGAGCCCGGCTACGGAGACAGCTTTCTGCAACCGGTCCCGATGGTCGAGTTGACCAACGAAATGCGCAGTGACATTGCCGTCGAGCACGATGGGGAGTCCTTCTCGTTGACCTATCCCGAGCAGATGATCATCGGAACCCGTCGACTCGGTAATGAACCGCAAGGCATCGAGGATTCGGAACTGGTTTTTGTCGGATACGGCATCGTCGCCCCGGAGTATGACTGGAATGACTACGAGGGCCTGGACGTGGAAGGCAAGACGGTTGTCATTCTGGTCAATGACCCGGGTTATGCCACCGGAGACGACAATCTTTTCAACGGCAATGCGATGACCTACTACGGTCGCTGGACCTACAAGTACGAGGAAGCGGCCCGCCAGGGCGCGGCTGCTGCCCTGATCGTGCACGAAACCGAGCCGGCCTCGTATGGCTGGGACGTGGTCATCAACTCCTGGTCAGGCGCCCAGTTCGAGCTCGGCAACGGGGGTGACGAACCGGTCATGGCCCTGGAAGGCTGGATCACCCGGGAAACCGCCGAGGATCTGTTCGAGCGGTCCGGACTGGATTTTGCTTCCGAGAAAGATCGTGCCGAGACCAATGCATTCACGCCGGTCAGCCTGGGTGGCAGGGCCAGCGCTGAAGTCCGAAACAGCCAGCGCGAAGGGCAGTCCTACAATGTGCTGGCCACCATACCGGGCTCGACCCGGCCGGAAGAGGCCATTGTTTACATGGCCCACTGGGATCATCTCGGCCGCAACATGGCGGTGCCCGGATCGGAAGGGATCTACAATGGGGCCATTGACAATGCCTCTGGGACCGCGGCGCTGTTCGAGATCGCCCGACTCTACCAGGAGGCCGGTCAGCCGGAGCGCAGCGTACTGTTTCTGGCCGTGACCCTGGAGGAATACGGCCTACTGGGTTCGCGCTATTACGTCAATAACCCGGTGTTTCCGGCTGCCCAGACAGTTGCAGCCATCAACATGGATGCACTCAGCTTTGTCGGTCCGACTCACGATGTGGTGGTGGTCGGCTACGGCTCATCCGAGCTCGAGGAGATTCTTGATCGTGCCGTCCAGGCTCAGGACCGGGTCATGGTGCCCGAGCCGACGCCCGAAGCCGGTTTCTACTACCGGTCCGATCATTTCAATTTCGCCCGTGGCGGAATCCCGGCACTGTATGCCAAGGGTGGTGTGGATCATCGCGAGAAGGGCCGTGAGTACGGCCTTCAGCAGCAGGCCGACTACACGGCCAACCGCTATCATCGACCGGCCGATGAGTATGATCCCGACTGGGATCTGCGCGGATTGGTCGAGGATCTATCGCTGTTGTACCAGGTCGGTCGGGAGCTGGCTGACGGTGACCAGTGGCCTGAATGGTACCCGGGCAACGAGTTCAAGGCCATTCGCGACGCCCAGCGTCCCTGAGTCCCTGATTGTCCTGCCGGGTTAATAACAGCCCATTTGCGGCCTTTGACGACGCTTTGTTGCGACGCTTGTTTGCGATCTGGTGACGATCAGTAAGGATACTTTGGCCAGGTTGCTCAATGTTTTCGGGCTGTTACGCTGCTTGCGCCCCCGCTTCGACGCATCTGGCATGGTTGTTGCATATCAATATCCATGGATACGTTGATGAAAACCAATCTGGCCCAGGTATGGCAATCCTCAGTCCCCGAGAGCAAGGGGCTGCTGCGCAAGGCCCGCGCTTTCGACCACGCCATGATTGGCATGGCGTTGCTGGATATGGACGGGCGCTGGATCGACGTGAATACGCGTTTCTGCCAGATGCTGGGTTATCGCCGCTCGAGCATGCTTTCGCGTTCCTATGAGTCGCTGACTTTCGAGGATGACCTGGAAATCTCGCGTTCCTGGATGACGCGGTTGCGTTCCGGAGATATCGACTCATGTGAATTCGAGAAACGTTACCGGGGTTCAGACGGTCGGATTGTCTGGACCCAGGTTCACGCGGTTGTGGTCAGGCCGGAGCCGCAGGAAGCGCCTTTCATCATCTGTCAGACCCTTGATATCAGCGATCAGAAGACCACTCGAGATGCGCTGCAGGAGAGCGAGGCCTTGCTGCGGGTTGCCGTGGACGGGGCCGACCTGGGAATGTGGCACTGGAATATCGAAAGTGGCCAGTTCATTTTCAACGAGCGCGCACACCACCTGCTCGGTTACCAGGAAGGTGATGTTGAATCCCGATTGAGATCGATCATGGGGCTGGTCCATCCCGATGATCGCAAGCAGCTTTCAGAGCTTGTTATTCCGCATCTGAAAGGTCAGCGGCCCGGGCTGGATCAGGTGCTCAGATTCAGGCGAAAGGATGAGCGGTACATGTGGCTGCTGCTCCGTGGCCAGGTCACCCGGCGCGATGGGCACGGTTGGGCGCTGCAGGTCAGCGGCACGATCATGGATGTGAGCAAGTGGAAGGAACTGGAACGGCGCCTGACTCGCATGGCCACCGTCGACGAGTTGACCGGACTGCTCAATCGCCGCTCGGGAATGTCAGCATTGAGTCTTGCCATCCAGTCCAGCGAACGCAGCCGTGAACCCATGAGCCTGGTGCTGCTGGACATTGATCATTTCAAGAATATCAATGACTCGTTGGGCCATCAGGTCGGTGACGAGGTCCTCAAGGCACTGGGTACCTTCCTCAAGTCCAACCTGAGAGGCGGAGACCACGCGGTTCGGCTGGGCGGAGAGGAATTTGCCATCATTCTACCGGGCACTGATCGACGTGGCGCAGTTGCCCAGGCAGAGCGCCTGTTCAATGCAATCGGTCAGGTTGCCGACGCAGTCGAGGGCGTGCATCGCATGACGGTGAGCATGGGTGTGGTCACCCGGCGTGAGGATGAGTTGGCCGATTCACTGCTCAAGCGGGCCGACGCCCTGATGTACCGCGCCAAGTCGGCCGGGCGCAACAATATCAAGACTGATTGATTTTCATATAACAGTCAGGCCCGTCCCACGTCGACATCGTGGGGTGAGTGCAGGTACTCACTGTCGCCTGCCGATTGTCGGATCAGGGCGATGAGTTCCTCCATGCGTTCACGGGAACTGAGCAGGTCATCACTGCCGGGCTGGTCCTGAGGCTGGTGGGCATATAACCAGAAGTGCACAGCCCCGGCAATCAGCCCATCGGCCAGCGCCCAGGGATCAGCATGTGGATTGTTTGCGGCCATGCGATTGCCAAGATCCACAACCTCGTCGGCGGCTTCGTCGAACAACTCAGCGTTGAGTTCGTCAAGATCCGGGTCCATTGGCTTCTCCTTGTTCGTTGTCCGCTGATGCTCTGACCGAAATGGTTTCTCGAGCGAGTCGGGTTCCCAGGTCGATCACGTTCCGGGCCCGGTGAAATTCGTGGATCATGCAAACGTTCTTCGGCACTCGAATCACCAGGTCCGGCTGAAAAATGGCCAGGTGTTGCCGGGTCAGCGCCGCTTCCATGGTATCCAGCGAGCGCATCATGACCGCGATCAGACCGGGCTGGGTTTCCTCGGGCTTCTTGTCACTGGAGTAGCTGTCCATGAACTCCTTGAGCTTGCCGACAATACCGGAGGACTTTTCTGTTGCACTGTCCGTTCTTTCCTTGAGGCGCGGATCGGGCGGGCCATTGACATCCACCACAACGGTCAGGTCGGTGATGCTTCGCTGGGTGGGTGCAACCGGGATCGGGTTGAGCAGGCCGCCATCGACCAGGGTGCGGTCTCGATAACGATGCGGAGTGAACAGCCCCGGAATGGCGATCGAGGCGCGAATGGCGTCAAAAAGAGGACCGCGATCCAGCCAGATTTCGCGACCGTGGTCGATGTCCACGGCCACCGCCGTGAAATCCCGGGACAGGTCCTCGATGCTCAATTCGCCGACCAGCTCCTCGAGCTTGGAAATGATTTTTCTGCCCCTGATCAGGCCACCGCCGGAAAAGGTCCAGTCCACCAGCGAAAGCACATCGGATTGTTCCAGTCCGCAGACCCATTGTTCGTAGGCGTCCAGCTTGCCGGCGGCATAGATTCCACCAACCAGGGCGCCCATGGAACTGCCGGCAATGGCCTCGATACGGGCATTGGCTTCTTCCAGCACCCGAATCACGCCGATATGCGCCAGCCCGCGCGCGCCTCCGGAGCCCAGCACCAGGGAAATCGTTTTGCCGGACAATGAAGCCTCGTCGCTCATGGCTTGATTCTAGCGCCGAAAAGGGCCGGGTTGCACGAGGACATCGGTACACTAGAGAGATGAACAGCAACGCCGCATTCCGCGAACAATATCGACAAGAGCACATTGGTCCGCGCTACTCCGGACGGTTTCACCTTGCCTTCGTGATCACGTTCAGCCTGGGCGGGATCGCCTTGTGCATCTGGCAACTGGATGCCGTGCGGCCTCTGGAATGGTTGACTCTGCCGCTGGCCTTTTTGTATGCCAACCTGGTCGAGTACGCTGGCCACCGCTGGGTCATGCACCGCAAGGTGCCGGGTCTGGGGCTGATCTACAGGCGCCATGCGGGTCAGCACCATCGCTTTTTCACTGACCAATCCATGGCCCTGGAAGGATGGCGTGATTGCAAGGTGGTATTGTTCCCGGCCGTGTTGATGGTGTTCTTCTTCGGCGCCTTTGCCGTGCCGCTCGGTCTGTTGCTGGCCTGGTTGACCACCGCCAACGTCGCCTGGTTGTTCGTGATTGTGGCGCTCGGCTATTACCTCAACTACGAGCTTTTGCACCTGGCCTATCATCTGCCGGAAGACTCGCGCCTGGCCGATCTGCCCTTGCTCAAGCGCCTGCGTCGCTTGCACTATCTTCATCATGACCCGAAGCTGATGGCCAGCAAGAATTTCAACATCACCTACCCGATTGGCGACTGGCTATTCAAAACGCGGGCGTAGGCCGGGGATGGTGCCCCGATCTATGCCTTGGGTGTGGATTCGATCATGCCGTGGCGTTCGCGACCAAGAACGCGTTGCAGGAAACGCACGAAGTCATCGCCGATCAGGTAGAGAATCGGGATCAGCCCCAGGGTGATGATAGTGGCGAACACGATGCCGAAGGCCAGGGAAGTCGCCATCGGGATGACGATCTGGGCCTGCAGGCTGGTCTCGAAGAACACGATCGGCGCCAGCCCGAGGAATGTCGTCAGGGAAGTCAGCACGATGGCTCGGAAACGCGCCCGGGTGGCCTTGATCGCCGCCTCGATCCGGGCCTGGCCCTCGCGGCGATGTCGGTTGACGAAATCCACCAGGATCAGGCTGTCGTTGACGACCACCCCGGCCAGGGCAATGATACCGAACAGGCTGAGCATGCTGATCGGAAGCCCGAGTAGCCAGTGACCGAAAATTGCACCGATCATGCCGAATGGAATGACCGACATGATCAATAGCGGTTGCAGATAGGACTTGAGCGGAATGGCGATCAGCGCATAGATCAGGAACAGGGCGAACAGCGTGCCCCAGAGCAGGTCGGTCTGGACTTCCTGCTGGCTGCGCGTCGCCCCGGCCAGACGGTAACGGACCCCGGAGTAACCGGCCTCGATTTGTGGCAGGAACTCCTCGCGCAACTCACTCGAAATCCTTCCGGGCTCGGCGATGTCCTTGTCGATCCGGGCAGTGACGCTGATCGAGCGTTCGCGATCGAAACGGCGAATGCTGGCCGGGCTGGATGCGACCTTCACGTCCGCGACCGCGCCGAACGGGACTTCCTGACGGTCGGCGGTGCGAATGCGCATGGATTCCAGGTAGCCTTCGGATTCACGCTGGTCCCTGGGGTAGCGCACCATGACACGAACATCGTCCTGGCCTCGCTGGATGCGCTGGACCTCTTCACCGAAAAACGCCTGGCGGACCTGGCGGGCGAGGTCTTCCTGGCTCAGTCCCAGGAACTCGGCCTCGGGACGTATGTTCAGTTGCAGTTCTCGAATGCCGCCTTCAAACGAGTTGCGGATATCGTAAGTGCCTTCATAGGAGCGGATGCGGCCCTCGAGATCGGCCGCGGCCGCCTCGAGCTGGTTCAGATCGCGACCGACCAGCTGGAAATTCAGATCCGGGCCGTCTCCTCCCGGTCCTCCGGCCCCGCCGATGCGCAATCCGCGAACACCGGGGATTTCGCCAACCTCGTCGCGCCAAAGCCGCTCCAGCTCATTGATGGGCACGCGGTTGCGTTCATCGCGATTGAGCTCGACCAGCATGCCGCCGGTGGTTTCCGAACCCGACCAGGCAAAGATGGTGCGAATGACCGGTTGGTCGAAATCGTTGTCGGTCTGGATTCGCTCATCCACCGTGCGCAGGGCCTGGCTGAGTCGATCCATGTTGGCGTGGGTGACATAAGCCGGGGTGCCCTCGTTCATTTCCAGGTCCACGCGCACGAAATCGGCGGCAAAGTCCGGGAAGAACACCATGCGCAGGAAACCACCCACAATCAGTCCCAGGGACAGGATCAGCACGGCGATGAAACCGGACAGCGCCAGGTAACGGTGGCGCAGCAAGACCCGCAGCGAAGGCAGGTAGATATTGTCGACGAACTTGTAGAGATTGTCGGAGAAACCACGCTGGAAGCGCACCAGACGATTGGGTGTGTCGGATTCGTACTTCTTGATCCGCATGTGCGCCAGGTGGGCCGGCAGAATCAACTTGGATTCGACCAGCGACATCACCAGGCACAGAACGACCACCCAGCCGATGGCGGCAAAGAATTGGCCCTGGATGCCCGAAACCAGCAGAATGGGCAGGAAGGCGGCAATCGTGGTCAGCACGCCGAAGGTGGCCGGTACGGCGACCTTGCAGACCCCGTCGACGACATTGTCGACACTGTGTCCGCGCGCACGTATCTCCGTGTAGGCCGATTCGCCCATGATGATGGCATCATCGACGACAATACCCAGTACCACCAGAAAGCCAAACAGGCTGATCAGATTGATGGTGACGCCGACGAACGGCAGGGTCCACAGTGCGCCCATGAAGGCAATGAACAAGCCCACCATGACCCAGTAGGCCAGCTTGAGGCGCAGAAACAGGGTCAGGATGAGAAAGACCAGGGCCGCGCCGGCCAGCATGTTCTTGCCCATCATGTCGAGCCGGTCCTGAAGATAGAACGACACATCGGCCCACCAGTCCACGCTGATTCCCGCCGGCAGATCGTGCTGGGCTTTTTCGATGTATTCGCGCACTTCGCGCGAGACGGCCAGGGCGTTCTGTTCGCCGATACTCCTGACCCGGATGGCAACGGCTGGCTGGCCGTTGTGCCGTGAGTAGAATTCCCGTTCGACAAAACCGTCACGGATCTCGGCAATGTCACGCACCCGCAATCGGCTGCCGTCGGGATTGGTGCGTACCACGATGTCCTCGAAATCGCGCCCAACGTAAGCCTGACCGACGGTGCGCACCAGAACGTCTCCGCCGGTGGCCTGAATGCGCCCGCCGGGCAGGTCCAGGGACGACCGGCGGATGGCCTGGGCAACCTCCCCGAGGGTGAGGGTGTAGGCGCGCAGGGTTTCCTCGCGCACTTCGATGCCGATCTCGTAGGGTCTCGCACCGGTCAGATCGGCCTGGGTCACCGATGGCAGCGCGGTGATGTCGTCCCGGATCTGGCGGGCGGCTTCCTTGAGTGTGCGCTCGCCCACGTCGCCGAACACCGAGACCCAGATGACCTCCTGGCTCCACACATTTCGCCGATAGATCGGACGCTCGGTCTCGGCCGGAAATGTGGCGATCGAGTCCACCCGGCTCTTGATGTTGTCCATGACTTCGAGAATGTCATGGGCGACATCAACTTCGACGGTGACCGTACCGGAACCCTCGCGTGCGGTGGCGGTGATCTCGCGAATGCCTTCCAGGTCCTGGATGGCCTCCTCGATCTTGATCAACACGCCTTGCTCGACATCGCGCGGTGTGCCACCCCGATAGGGAACCTGCACGGTGACGTAATTGGTTTCGATGCGCGGCGAGATTTCCTTGGTGATGGTGAACGCGGTCACCAATCCGCCGCCGATCAGGCAGACCATCAGCAGATTGGCCGCGACCGGATTGTGCGCGAACCAGGCAATGATGTTGCCGTACCAGTTGCGCTCGCTCATGGACGCGCCTCTTGCGAGTCGGCCAGTTCACCGGTCGGCAGCAGGCGAAGTTGGGGTTCGGGCGTTTCAACCTCGCGAATACTCAGGCGAAGCCCGGGGACCGGCGCCTGGATGGAGGTGAGGATGATGCGATCGTCCGGCTCCAGGTGATTGCTGACGTACACCCGCTGCGGCGTGGAGCGAACCACGTCGACCTGACGAATCTCGAGCTGGTCACTCTGATCGGCCAGGTAGACCGTGTCGCCCTCGCGCAAGGCCGCGCGGGGCAGATCCAACAGACCGGCCGCGTCGCGGCCCTGAACGCGGGCGTGGACGAAGGTCCCGATTTTCAGTGGCAGGCTGCGCGGCCGCTCGTCGAGCAGGCCATAGGGATCGCGAACTTCCACCACCGCATAGGTCAGCCGGGTGCTTTCATCGACGACCCCCTCGGTTCTCACGACCTGGCCTTCCCAGGAGCCGATTTGCCCGGCCACCGTGCCGGTCAACTGCACCGGTGTCGTGCGGGCTTCATCCTGCCCGGTCATGGGTAGGTCAAGAAATGCCAGATCCTGGTCGGACAGTGGCAGACGAATTTCGGCCCGGTCGACCGCAAAGGTCACGGCCACGACCGTTCCCGGGGAAACATATTGACCAAGGTCGACTTCGCGACTCTGGACCAGGCCATCGTACGGTAGCTGAATCCGGGTTCTTTCAAGATTCCGCTCCGCCCTGAGTACCGCCGCTTCGGCCGCCTGGACCGCCGCCTCTGCGCCGGCCACCTGTGGCAGTCGCAGCACCAGTTCGCCGGGCTCGCGGGCATCGCCATGCATTCTTTGCCAGTCGCGTGCGGCCTGTTCCGAGCGGGCCTTTTCATCCGCCAGCCGGGCGCGCGCCGAAGCCAGGTCGGCTTCGGCCTGAATCAGGGCCGCCTGGTAGTCGCTGGGATCGATTTTCGCCAATACCTCGCCACTGCGGAAAAAGCCGCCGGAGACCAGGTTGTCCGAAACCTCGACGATCCGCCCGGAGACTTCTGCAGCCAGTGATGTGCGGGTGCGCGGGCGCACCGTACCCTGCGCCTGAATCTCGAAGAACCCCTCGCTTTTTCGCGGCTCGATGACATCGACCAGCATGGCCGACGGAGTGGCTTCGCGCTCCGGGGGCTGCGGCCGGCTCATGGCCAGAATGATCACGATCACGATGGCCATCAGGACGATGGCAAACGGCGCGATGATCATGGCGATGCGCTTGAGTGTCAAGGGATTCTCCTGAACAGATTCGGTCCATTCACATCCTGCCAGAAAGTCCACGCCCACGGCACGTGCCAAAAGGCATGGATCGACTGTGGAAAAACGGCCATTCGGCCCCCAAATCACTGTGTTGGGGTAGACTTGCCCGGCGACTGCAGACGCGATTGTCACTCATGAACCATGGAATTCACATCAAGACCGCCGAGGAAATCGAGGCGATGCGCGTGGCCGGCCAGCAAGCCGCCAGTGTCCTGCGGATGATACGTGAGCATGTTCGACCGGGCGTGAGCACCGGTGAGCTTGACGCCATCTGTCACGAATACATTGTCAACGAGCTCGATGCCGTGCCCGCACCGCTCAACTACCGGGGTTTTCCGAAATCGGTCTGCACCTCGGTCAATCATGTCGTCTGTCACGGGATTCCGGGCGACAAGAAGCTCAAGGATGGCGATATCGTCAACATCGACGTGACCGTGATTCAGGACGGGTGGCACGGCGATACCAGCAAGATGTTCTTCGTCGGCGAACCCTCGGTCAAGGCGCGACGAATCTGCGAGGTCGCCTACCAGTCCATGGTGACCGGAATCGAGATGGTGCGTCCCGGCGTGACCCTAGGCGATATCGGCCATGCCATCCAGACCTACGCGGAAGGTCAGCGCTGCTCGGTGGTGCGCGAATACTGCGGCCACGGAATCGGTCGGGTCTTTCACGAACCGCCCCAGGTGCTTCATTACGGTCGCCCCGGTGACGGGTTGGTGCTGGAGAAGGGCATGACCTTCACTATCGAGCCAATGGTCAACCTGGGACGCGCGGCCACCCGCCTGCTGCCCGACGACTGGACGGTCATCACTCGCGACCGAAGCCTTTCAGCGCAGTGGGAACACACCATGGCCGTGACCGAAGATGGCGTCGATGTGTTGACCCGATTGCCCGACGATACGTTGTGATTGAACGCCTCAACGCCGTACCGGCCACCCGCAACTGCCTGGATCTGGCCGCACTGGCTGAACTTTCGGCCGAGCCCATCGAGTTGGCCCGAGCACTGCGACAATCGCGCCAACAGGCCGACAAGGCACTGAGCCAGGCATACGCCAACGATACCGAGATTCGCGAACTGGTGCATGCACGCGCCTGGGTCCTGGAACAACTGGTGTTGATTGCCTGGGAGCGGCTGGCGCCGGTCAATGAAGGACTGGAGTTGTGCGCGGTCGGGGGATTCGGCCGCGGCGAACTGCACCCGCATTCGGATGTGGATCTACTGATCCTGACGCGCGCAGACGCCGATAGCCACAGGGACGTGCTGGAGCGTTTCGTGCAGGTGCTGTGGGATGCCGACCTGCATCCGGGCCACAGCGTGCGCACGGTCGACGAGTGTGTCAGCGAGGCCGCTTCTGACGTTGGCGTGGCGACCAATCTGATGGAATCGCGCCTGCTCTCGGGCCAGGGCGAGTTGTTTTCGGCCATGTGCAAGGCTACCGATCCCCCGGCCATGTGGCCGGCCGAGGAGTTCTATGCGGCCAAGTGGGCTGAGCAGGAACAGCGCCACGAGCAATTCGAAGACACGATTTACAACCTTGAGCCCAATATCAAGGAAGGGCCGGGCGGTTTGCGCGATGTGCAGATGATCGGCTGGGTCACCCACCGCCACTTCGGGACCTCGACGCTTCACGGGCTGGTCGAGCATGGTTTTCTGAGCGAGCGTGAGCATGACGATCTGGTCGAAGGCCGCGACTACCTGTGGTCGATTCGCTGGGCACTGCACGAGCTGGCCGGACGGGCAGAGGAGCGCTTGCTGTTCGAGTATCAGCGTCGTCTGGCTGAACGCTTTGGCTTCGGAGACTGTTCCGAAAGCAATCAGCCGGTCGAGCAATTCATGCAGCGCTATTACCGCAGCGCCATGCAACTGGCACGTCTCAACGAACGGTTGCTGCAAAGCTTTGACGAGGAGTTGCTGGTCGGTCGCAAGCACTTGCCCTCGGCCGATATCGACGAGCATTTTCGCGTGCGCCACGGTTACCTGGAATTGAAGGACCCACACGCCTTTGTGTTGGAGCCAAAGCTGATCATGCGACTGTTCCTGGTGCTGTCGGCCAATCCGGATATTCTCGGGGTGCGCGCGGCCACCATTCGGCTGGTGCGTGAACATCTATACCTGATCGACGAGCAGTTCCGCAATGCCCCCGAAGTGCTGGCCATGTTTCTGGAATTGCTGCGTAGCCCGCGCCTGGTCTACAGCCAGTTGGCGCGCATGAATCGTTACGGGGTACTGGGTGCCTTGTTGCCAGCGTTCGGCCAGATCACGGGGCGCATGCAATTCGACCTGTTTCATGTCTACACGGTTGATCAGCACACCCTGTTCGTGATTCGCAACCTGCGACGCTTTGCCTACGCCAAGTATCCGGATCGATTCGAGCATGCCATCGACATTTTCAAGCGAATCGAGCGACCCGAGGTGCTCTACCTGGCCGCCCTGTTTCACGATATCGCCAAGGGCCGCGGGGGAGACCACTCGGAGTTGGGTGCGGAGGATGCGCGCAGTTTCGTTAATCGACTCGATATGCCGCAAGCGGATCGTGACCTGATTGTATGGCTGGTGCTGGAGCACCTGTTGATGTCGCGCACCAGCCAGCGTGAAGACATTACCGATCCGGAAGTGGTCAATCGTTTCACTGCCCAGGTTGGCAACCAGCGCCGCCTGGATCACCTGTTCGTGCTGACCGTAGCCGACATCGCCGCGACCAGTCCGAAACTGTGGAATTCCTGGAAGGACAGTTTGCTGTGGGAGCTTTACGTGGCTGCTCGGGAGGCGCTCAGTCGCGGTCTGGAGCATCCGGTTGACCGTCAATCCAGCGCCAACGAAACCCGCTTGGAAGCCGCCCGGCTACTGGTTGAGCGGGGCGCCGCCACGGAGGATGTCGAGGCCTTGCTTGACAAGCTTCCGGATGGCGCGTTCCTGCGCCTGGATGCCGAGCAGCTCGCCTGGACCGGCGCCGAAGTGCTGGCGGCCGACGATGTTCCGCTGGTGGCCTGTCGCAACCTGGAGCACAAGGGCATCAGCGAAATCTTCGTCCACGCCGAGGATTTCGCCGGATTATTTGCCGTGGTGGCGCGCGAGCTTGATCGCATGCAACTCAATGTTCTGGCGGCACGCGTGGTGACGACCCGCGATCGCAAGAGTTGGGACATCTTTCAGGTGATGGACGCCAATGGCCAGCCGCTCAATCGCTCCGATGCCGCGCGCCTGCGAAAACTGCTGGCCGAGCAACTGGCCGCCAAGGCCGTCCGGCCATTGCCGCCTCGACCGGTGCCCCGGCGCCTTCAACCGTTCATGGGCAGAGCCGAAATCAGTCTTGCCGATCACGAATCCATGACCCAGCTCGAAATTGCCGCCACCGATCGTCCCGGCCTGTTGTCAGCCATCGCCGAGGCCCTGGTCGCAAGAAAATTGCGCCTGATCGATGCCCGTGTCGCCACCTTCGGCCAACGCGTCGAAGACATCTTCCTGATCGCCGAGCGCGATGGCCAGGCCCTGGATGAGGATGCCCGGAAGGCGCTGGAGACCGAACTGCGCGAGCGGTTGGATGTTGAAGGGCCGGGGAGACGGTAGACGGTAGAGGGGTTTTCCTTGAGCCTTGAACCTTGAGCCTATATCCTTCCCCTGACCCCTGACCCCTGACCCCTGACCCCTGACCCCTCCAATGCCCACCGATCTGCAATCGACCATAGAACAAGCCTGGGAAACCCGCGCCGAGTTGACTCCCACCAGTCATCCCGTCGAATTGCGCGATGCGGTGGATAAGTGTCTGGCCGGGCTGGAAATTGGGCGATTGCGGGTGGCCGAGCCGGGTGCTGATGGTTGGGTGGTCAATCAGTGGCTCAAGCAGGCCATTCTGTTGCATTTTCGCATCACGCCCAATCGTGATATGCCCGGCGGCGCCAGCCATTACTTCGACAAGGTCGACCTGCGCTTTGCCGACCACAACGATCCGCCCGGGCAAAGCGGCGCGCGCATCGTGCCGACCGCCACGGTGCGGCGTGGTGCGCATGTTGGTCAAGACGTGGTGCTCATGCCCAGCTATGTCAACATCGGCGCCTTCGTCGGTCCGGGCAGCATGATCGATACCTGGGCCACGGTGGGTTCGTGCGCCCAGATCGGCGACAACGTGCACATTTCCGGTGGCGCCGGCATCGGCGGTGTGCTCGAGCCACTCCAGGCCAACCCGACCATCATCGAGGAAGGCTGCTTCATCGGCGCGCGCTCCGAAGTGGTCGAGGGCGTGATTGTCGAGAAAGGCGCGGTCATCGGCATGGGCGTGTTCATCGGCCAGTCAACCCGCATTCTCAACCGCAAGACCGGCGAAATCCTAACCGGTCGGGTACCTGCCGGTTCCGTGGTGGTCTCGGGCACCTTGCCGGCTGCCGACGGCACCCACAGCCTGTACGCGGCCATCATCGTCAAGCAGGTCGACGAAAAAACCCGCGCCAAGACTTCGGTCAATGAATTGCTCCGCAGCGCCCAACCCTGACCCCTGAATCCTGATCCCTGACCCCTGACCCCTATGAAAGTGTTCGGTATCAAAACCTGTGACACCTGCCGCAAGGCACGCAAGTGGCTCGATGAAAACGGCAAGCCCTACCAGTGGCAGGACCTTCGTGAGCAGCCTGTGGATGCGCAACGTTTGCAGCGCTGGCTGGATGAGCTGGGACCCGAGCAACTGATCAACCGCCGCTCGACGAGCTGGCGGCAACTCGATGAGGCCACGCGCACACGGGTCATGAATCCGGCCACCGCGACGGCAGTGATCGAGCAACATCCCACCCTGATCAAACGGCCGGTTTTCGAGACCGGTGATCGGGTCATGGTCGGGTTCAGCGAAGCGGTCAGACAGTCCCTGTAGACATTCGATCAATGAGTAAAGCCGGTCCGAACAGTTCTGTGATTCGCCCGGTCCGTCGCCAGGACCGTGAAGCACGCGAGGCCATGCTGTCACCATTGGCGATGCGTTCGACCCGTAGTGCCGGGCGCAGCCGCCCGGAGGCACCGGATGCCTATCGCACCGGGTTCGAACTTGATCGAGATCGGGTGTTGCACTCCAAGGCCTTTAGACGCCTCAAGCACAAGACCCAGGTCTTCATCAATCCCGAGGGCGATCATTTCGTCACGCGGATGAGTCACACCTTGCAGGTCACCCAGATCGGGCGCGCCCTGGCCGTTGCGCTGGGGCTCAACGAAGTGCTCACCGAGGCCATCTGCCTGGCCCATGACTGCGGCCACACGCCGTTCGGTCACGCCGGAGAGGCCGCCCTGGACGAATACATGACCGATGCGGGTGGCTGGCGGCACTCGGACCAAGGCGTTCGCATATTTCAGGTCCTCGAGCCTCGCAATCTCACTGCCGAGGTGCTGGATGGAATTCGTGCTCATACCTGGCGCGTCCAGCCGCCCCCGCAGACCGCCGAGGGCTGGGTTTGCCGATTCGCCGACCGTATTGCCTACCTCAATCATGATTTGAATGACGCCATGCGCGCCGGGGTCATCGATGCTGCCGATGTGCCGGCCGAAATCGTCACAGCCCTCGGACCGGTCCGGGAGCGAAGCTGGATCAACGCCATGATCGAGGCGGTCATTGCCGAATCCTGTCGGCGAGGCCGGGTCAGCATGGATGCCAATATCATGCTGGCCATGAAGCATTTTCGCGAATTCATGTTCGAGAAGGTGTACCAGCGTCGCGAGGCCAGAGCACAGGCTGACAGGGCGCGCGGGGTCATCCATCAACTGGTCGAGCATCACCTGGCCCATCCCGGCGACATTCCCGACAGCTATCGCAGCGAGGATTCCGAACCCTTGGTACAAGTACTTGACTACGTCGCCGGAATGACGGATCGCTTCGCTCTGACCTTGCACGATCGGCTGTTTCGACCCCGTGGGCTGGTGTGAGCGACGAGACCTTTCATTACCTTGCATACGGGTCCAATCTTCACCCGCTGCGTTTGTGCGACCGGGTCGGGCCGGTCGAGTGCCTGGGATCGGTTTGCCTGCCCGGCTGGCGGCTTTGTTTCGACAAGCGCGGATCGGATGGATCCGCCAAGGCCAATCTGCGGGCTGCCCCGGACAGCAATCATCAGGCCTGGGCCGCGGTGTTCAGACTGGAACGTAGACAATACGCAAGGCTGGACCGATACGAGGGCTGTGGGCGCGGATATGAAACCTTCTGGCTTGATCTGACCCTCGACGGACGTGAAACTCCGGTTCTGACCTACCTGACGCCATCCCACTGGCAAAGCGCCCAGGCCAAGCCCTACCGCTGGTATCGAGACCTGGTCCTGGCCGGGGCCCGATTCCACCAGTTCCCGTCCGCGGTGATCGAGGCGCTCAACCGGATTGACACCATGGCGGATCCCGACCCGGAGCGTGCTGACCGTCAGCGCTTGCTTCTGGAGCGGATCACGGCCCATTCGTGAGCGAATCACGAGGATTCCTAGACAAATCAATGCAGATTCGGATTTGCATTTTGATCCGATGATTTGTTACCGTTGGTTAAGCTAACGTAAAATCGCGTGGTGGTCGAGCTGTAAGGCGGCCAACGCGACTGGGACAAAATCATTCGCAACAGAGGGATCATTCAGACCGTGATCCGACGCTGCCGCTTGGCAGCGTCACAGAGCGATTGTTGCGTCACTCACAAAGCCAGATCAACACAACAAGGGAAATCATCATGAATAGCAAGGTCGCATGCTTGAGTTTCATCCTGTTTTTTGCCTTCAGTGTTTCCACCGTCAAGGCTGACGGTTACGGTGCCGACGAAGAAACCGAAAAGCTCAGGGGGCAGATCGAGGAAGTCGAGCGCCAGTTGCTGCGCATGCAAGAGCAGTTGACGGAGCTGGAATCCGAAAGGGATGAGGTCAGGCGAGAGCGCGAGGAAGCGCGGGATCGACTGGCCGAAGTCGAGGAAGCCACGGTTGAAGATGAAGACGGCATCAATTTTGGTGGAGCGGTTCGTCTCAACTATGGCTGGCGCGATTATGACGACCAGAACAAGGACCGCCTCGGTGATTTCGAGCTGGAGCTGTTCCGGGTCAATGTCAGTGGCAGTGTCGGCGATGTGCTGCTGGATGCCGAATGGCGACGTTACAACGACTTTCAGGCCATCCATCACGCCTGGGTCGGTTACAACTTTTCCGATGATCTGCAGATGCAGCTCGGCATCACCCAGGTGCCGTTCGGTATCCTGCCTTATGCAAGTCACAGCTTCTGGTTCACGGGTAACTACTACCTTGGTTACGAGGATGATTACGACACCGGCATCAAGTTCATCCACACGCCCAATGAGGACTGGACTTTCCACTATGGATTCTTCAAGAATCCCGAGTACGCCAATGATGCGCGAGCCGATCGCTATTCGTTCGACCTGGTCACCGCGGGAGATCAGCAAAATACCGAAACCAACCAGATCAATTTCCGGGCCGAGCGCCACCTGACTTTTTCGGAAGATGCGAACATGAATGTGGGCGTGAGCCTGCAAGCGGGTCAGATGTACAATCGCGCCACCGAGAAAAACGGTGATCGCTGGGCCGTCATGGGACACATGGACTCTTACTTCGGTCCGTGGAATCTGCGCCTGCAGGCCATGCGCTACAACTACAATCCGGAAAATCCGGAAGGCGTGTCGGATGATTTCGTGCAGAAGGGCGCATTCGCGTTTCCCTTCCTGATGGCTGCCGAAGCCAATGTCTACACCTACAGCATTTCACGCGCTTTCAATGTGGACTGGGGCCCGATCACTTGGGTCAATTGCTATAACGAGGGCACCTTCATCGATCCGCGGGTCAGCAACAGTGACGAGTCCATTCAGAGCGTGACCGGTTGTTCCGTCGCGGCCGGCGGTGTGTTCGCCTACTTTGACTGGATTGCCGGCAAGAACATGTGGTTTGCCGGTGGTGACGGTATCGGTCTGGATGCGACAACAGCGGGCAAATGGCAATCCCGTCTGAATATCAATATCGGGTACTACTTCTAAGTAGTCACTCGATGACAACAGACTGCCTGGCCGACGCCTTCTGGCGTCGGCCACCATCGTACAAGGAGTTTCCCAAATGACCGAACCGACCAACAATGACAAGAACCAGATCGAGCAGGAGATCGAAGAGCTCGAGGAGGTCTACGAGACCGATTATCAGCTCGGCCAGGACAATGTCCGCTGGCTCGGCCTGGACCTGCACAACCCGGTCTTCGTCGTCAGCGCCACGCTGATTCTGCTGTTTGTCCTGCTCTCCCTGATCAATCCGGAAGCAGCCAATGAAAACCTGACTGCCGTACGCGTCTGGATCGGCGGGACATTCGACTGGCTGTTCTTGTCGGCTGGCAATTTCTTCGTGTTGTTCTGCCTGTTGCTGATCTTTCTGCCTTACGGCAAGATTCGTATCGGTGGCGAGGATGCCAAGCCGGACTTTTCCTTGATCTCGTGGTTTGCCATGTTGTTTGCCGCGGGCATGGGCATCGGCCTGATGTTCTGGAGCGTGGCCGAGCCGGTTGGTTATTTCACAGAATGGTTCGGCACGCCGCTGGATGTTGGTGGCGATGATGCTACCGCAGCGTTGGGCGCGACAATGTATCACTGGGGTTTGCATCCCTGGGCGGTTTACGGTGTGGTCGCTCTCGGACTGGCATTCTTTGCCTATAACAAGGGACTGCCCCTGACCATTCGATCGGTGTTCTACCCATTACTGGGCGATCGCGTCTGGGGTCCGTTCGGGCATGTGATTGATATCCTGGCGGTACTTGCAACCCTGTTCGGTTTGGTCACGTCCCTGGGGCTCGGTGCCCAGCAGGCTGCCGGGGGCATTGAGTTCCTGTTCGGTATCTCTTCGGGCCTGGCTACCCAGATCATCATCATTTCCTGTGTCACCGCCATTGCTCTGATCTCGGTACTGCGTGGCATTCACGGTGGTGTGCGGATATTGAGTAACATCAACATGACTTTGGCTTTCGCCCTGTTGGCATTTGTCATCATCGCCGGCGGTCTGGTGGCCTTTTTCTCTAATTTCGGTACCGCCGTGTCCGGCTATGTGCAGTACATGCTGCCGTTGAGCAATCCGGTGGGCCGCGAAGATGATGTCTTCTACCATGAGTGGACCATCTTCTTCTGGGCCTGGTGGATTTCCTGGTCACCGTTTGTCGGCATGTTCATCGCCCGGGTCTCACGCGGGCGTACCATTCGCCAATTCCTGACCGCCGTGCTGATCGTGCCGGTGGTGGTGACCACGATCTGGATGAGCGCATTCGGCGGCAGCGGCATCGACCAGGTCAAGGGGCAAATTGGACAACTGGCCGACGGCATCGGCGATTCCTCGCTGGCCTTGTTCCAGATGCTGGAGAACCTGCCGTTCACGACCATTACTTCGGCCCTGGCCGTGATCCTGGTGCTGGTGTTTTTCATCACCTCATCGGATTCCGGTTCGCTGGTCATCGACACCATTACTTCCGGCGGCAAGGTCGATGCGCCGGTCAGCCAGCGAGTTTTCTGGGTCATCATCGAGGGACTTCTCGCGGCTGTCATGCTGACGATTGGCGGCGCCGCTTCCCTGCAGGCCTTGCAAGCCGGGGCAGTCAGTGCCGGGCTGCCATTCACCATCATTCTGCTACTGATCTGTGTCAGTCTGTTCAAGGGACTGGCGCATGAGAAGCGACTACTCGAGTTGCAGGCTCGGTAGCGCTCCTTTCAAGACCTGAGCAAAGCCACCGCACCCTGGTGCGGTGGCTTTTTTTATGGGTTGTTCTGAATTCGGCGTCTTGAAAATAGCTGGAGTATGGGGGGGAGGAGAAGCATCGGGTGGCATCCGACCGATCACGGACTGACCGGGTGATCGGCGTGGTCGATTGTTTCCAGTTCGGTGGCCTTGGGGTTGGTCGGGTCTGCAAGTCGATGATTGGACGCTGAGTGACTTCCGTTGGGCAATGGGTGGTTTTCATGGCCCGGGTAAAGGCTGGTGCACTCCGCCGCAACCCGGTCAGTCCATGATCGGTCAAATACCACCCGCTGCGACAGGTGGTAGGAGGTTGAAAATCTGGTGGTGGCTTCGTTTCAACTCAGTAACTTCCCTCTCAATCTACTCTCACCCGACAAGCGACGAGCGGGCTTGACCGGGGCCGGGCTCGAGGTGACGGAAGCGGGCAGAGCCTTTCCGTAATTAGAGCACCCGAGAAGCTTGCTAACGGCAAGCCCCTCCCCATTGG
>SL_3KL_010_SEDDRAFT_10001160_pt1 | contig 23592 bp, 20 predicted proteins | sample SodLakKL_010_SED_2_FD_10381 | JGI IMG/M metagenome (IMG submission 10381) | reverse complement strand
CGCAAGCGGCTGGGGCTGCCAGCCTCAGCCGCTTGCGCCCGAAACGGAGAGGTCCCTCAGGAGCCCCCACCGGCCAGGAAGTCTTCCGCCGTTGCCTGGATGGTGGGGAGGAAGGACCCGTGCTCCTGGTACTCAGGAAGGTCTCGAGCCGCTTCCTCGTCGAAGACCTCCAGGAGGTGGGAGAAGTGCTCGCGGGCCCGATCCGTGTCTCCCATGTTCCGCGCGGCTTCTCCGGCGGCGTAGCGGGCCAGGAGGTGGTTCGGTTGAGTGTCGAGGACGATCTCGGCCGTCTCCATCGCCCCCGGGTAGTTGCCCTGGGCCTGCTGCAGCAGGGAGACGTGGAAGTGACCGTCGGCGTCCAGATCTGGCACCATGGCGTAGGCGTCCAGGGCCATGGGAAGGAAGGATTCCACCTCGGCCGTGTTCCCTTCGCCCATGGCAGTCATGACCCTGTTGAAGAGTCGGTCCGCCGCCTCCCGGGGCGTCATGCTGGAAAGGTCCACACCCGTTCCGCCGCTGGGGGCCATTCCCTGGCCACCCCCCTGTCCGGGGCCAGGCGCCACTGCTCCCATCGGCATCCGCTCCCCATTTCCTCCATCGGTCCAGCCGGTCCAGACATAGGGAACGGCCAGGAAGAAGATCCCTGCCACCACCGCCGCTCCGATGATCCACCATCCCTTATGGTCCAGGGATGAGCTGTGGGTCGCCTCGAAGGAGATCGGGTCGTCCTGGGCCTGGCCGGATGGGGAAGGGGACGGGGATCCGGCAGGGGACGCAGCCGGAGGTGGGACAGCGGGGGCCCCGGAGTCGGCTCTTGAGGTGCCCCCAGGAGGGGCGGCGGCGGACTCAGTCGGTCCCGGGGATCCAACGGCGGGAGCCCCCTGCTCGGCCCCGCACTCGCTGCAATACCGATGTCCCGGCGGTACCTGGGCCTTGCACGAGCCACATGTCCGAGCCGTCAACGTGGCACCACAGGCGCCGCAGAATCGACCATCGGCTTCCGCATCGCACCGAGGACACTTCATGGCACTTCCCTTATCCTGTTCTGGAATACAGTGGGGAGGCAGGTGCCGTCCAAAGAACCGAACCCACGCCCCGAATCGGAAATGAACATATCAGCGAGGGCGTCCCTTCCGCATGGGGTGGACGGACGACGGGGTCTGCTGGTAACCTCAAACGGCAACGTCGATGACCGGTGCAGCCGAAGACTATGGGGGCTGGCGGCTCCTGCACGGGGATCCAGAGGGCTCCGAGTCCGCTGGATACGGACCTGAACGGGCTGAAGGAGAGACGGACCGATGGGTGCGACAACCAAGTTCACCATCGCCTTCCTGACGTTGACGGTACTCGTCATCCTGGGTGCCTTGGTGGTGCAGGCATCCCAAGGGCCTACCTTCCGGGCGGCAGACTACGCGAACATGAATGAGTGCATCCAGAACATCCCCACCGAGTGGGTGCGGGGGAGTCTGGAATACGACGGAGCCGAAACCTCCTGTTTCTACACCCACCGCCCCGATCAGCGCTGACCCGAACCGGCGGTGGGAAGGTACTCGCGCCGGACCCTGCGGTAGGGTACCTTCCCTGGCGTAGGATGCCCCCACAGGCGGATCCCTTCAGGCACACGAACTCTCGGTTCACACCCTTTCAAGAGGATGCAGTGAGCAGTCAGGTGAATCGAATCTCCATGGCCGGAGCCTCCGGATGAAGCTCGGGCCGGCAGGTGCCTTTGTCCTGGTCGTCTTTGTGGCGGCCCAGGTGGTGGGAGTGGTGATCTCGCCGGCCGAGGCCGGGATGGGGCACCTTCAGAAGATCATGTACGTTCATGTGCCTGCGGCATGGTCGGCCTTTCTGGCCTTCGGGCTGGTATTCGTCATGAGCATCGCCTATCTCCTGCGGCGGAAGGAGTCCCACGACCTCCTGGCCGCTTCCGCCGCCGAGGTGGGGGTCGTGCTCACCGGGCTGACGCTGGCATTGGGTTCCATCTGGGGCAGGCCGACCTGGGGTGTGTGGTGGACGTGGGACCCCCGGCTCACCTCCACAGCGGTTCTCTTCGTCATCTTTGTGGGATATCTAGCCCTTCGGGCCTTCGTGGAGGATCCGCAGCAGCGGGCACGATGGGCTGCTGCCGTCGGGGTCCTTGGCTTCCTGAACGTCCCCATCGTCTACATGTCCGTTCGGTGGTGGAGGACGTTGCATCAGCCCAGCTCTTCGCCGGCCACGGTGGACGCGCCCTACGTATGGGGCCTCCGGATCAACGCTGTGGCTTTTGCCATCCTTGCGGGGTACCTGATCTGGCGCCGCTACCAGGTGGCCCGGGTGGAGCGGGACGTGGAGGAACTGGAAGAAGAACGGGCGTTGGCGGGAGGATCACTTGTCTGATTGGCCGTGGGTACTGGCGTCATTCGCTCTGACCTGGGTGGTGCTGGCCGTCTACGCGGTCAGGGTCAACCGACGGCTGGCTCGGGCCCGGAAGGACCTGACGGCCGAGAAGAATCGGTCCAACGATTTGCTGGAGAAGGAGATATGAGCAACGAAGCAACATCTTCCGAGACGCCCGAGAAACGTCCCCGTCGTCGGGGGCTCACCCTTCTCGGGGTGGGTGTCATCCTGGCCGGGTTCGGGTATTTCCTCCTGGGCGGGATCGGGGACAACCTGGTCTACTACCTGAGTCCTACGGAGTTGGATGCCCGGGGTGACGCCGCCTACGAGACCTCGGTTCGCCTCGGGGGTGTCGTCATCCCTGAGTCCATTCAGTGGGATGCCGAGGCGTTGGACCTTCGTTTCCGAATCGGAGACGGCTCCACCGAGATGGAAGTGCATTCCCAGGGCGCCCCGCCCCAGATGTTCCGAGATGGGATCGAGGTGCTGGTGGAGGGGCGCCTGGCCGATTCCGGGGTCTTCCATTCCACCAATCTGATGGTCATGCATTCCAATGAGTATCGGGCTCCGCAGGAGGGGCAGCGGCCCCAGGATCTCTATCAGGACCTCCTGAATTCGGAGGGCGAATGAGGTCTCTGCTGGGAACGTCCCTCTCCACCAGCGCCCTGGCCATCTCGGTGGTGGGGTTGGTGGTGGCGGTCCTGGCTGCCCGTCGGCTGGATGACCGCCTCTGGAAGTGGGCTCGGTGGGGGGCTTACGCCAACCTCTGGATCATGGTGGTGGCCAACCTCCTCATGGTCCAGGCTCTGGTGGTCCGGGACTTCAGCCTCTCCTACGTGGCTCAGGTGGGGAGTCACGCCACCCCCCTCTTCTTCACCGTCATCTCACTGTGGGCGGCGCTGGAAGGCTCCTTGCTTTTCTGGGGCTTGATCATGGCCGGGCTGACGGCCCTGGTCATCTACGTTCATCGGGAGGCCACGGGCCCCCTGGTGCCCTACGCATTGGCCACCATGTTCGGGATCGGGATCTTCTTCTATCTCCTCCTGGTGGTCCCGGCCAATCCCTTCGCGGCGGTATATCCGGTCCCGGCCGATGGACCCGGGCCCAATCCCCTCTTGCAGAACCATCCCCTCATGGCGATCCATCCGCCGATCCTCTACCTGGGATATGTGGGGATGATGGTGCCCTTCGCCTTCGCCATTGGCGCCCTCCTATCGGGGAAGCTGGACGACAGTTGGCTCCACTACACACGACGCTGGACGGTTTTCGCCTGGACCTTCCTGACGTTGGGAGTCGTGGCCGGGATGTGGTGGTCCTATGAAGTTCTCGGATGGGGAGGCTACTGGGCCTGGGATCCGGTGGAGAACGCCTCCTTCCTTCCCTGGCTTACGGCTACGGCCCTGATTCACTCGAGTATGGTGCAGGAGCGTCGAGGGATGCTTCGGGTGTGGAACCTGACCCTTGCAGTGGCCACCTTCCTCCTGACCATCCTGGGAACCTTTCTGACCCGGAGTGGGATCCTCTCGTCGGTCCACGCCTTTGCCGAGGGGACGATCGGGAGCTACTTCGTGGTCTTCATGGCCATCATCCTGGTCTTCTCCGTGGTTCTCCTTCTGGGTCGAAGCGAAGAACTGAAGACGGAGGGATCCCTGGACTCGATTGCGTCCCGGGAGACGGTCTTCTTCTTCAACAACGTGGTGTTGGTGGCCTTCACCTTCACCGTTCTCCTGGGGACCCTATTCCCCCTCCTGGCTGAGGCGTTCCGGGGGGTGACGGTGAGTGTGGGGGCTCCCTTCTTCAACCAGATGACCCTTCCCTTCGTGGTGGCCCTTCTCTTTCTCATGGGAGTGGGCCCGGCCCTTCCCTGGGGGAAGGCCAGCCGGAAGGGGCTGGATCAGAACTTCATCCAGGCCGGCTCCGCCATGGTGGTAGTGGCCGTCCTCTCGGTGGTCCTGGGCCTTCGGGATCCCTATGCCGTACTGGCTTTCGCGTTCTCCGCCTTCGCCCTGGTCACCAATGTCCGGGAGTATGTGATCCCGGTCCGGGCCAGGATGAAGGCCCGAGGGGAGAAGATCATCCACGCCCTGGCCAGCGTCATGCTTTCCAACCCCCGTCGGTACGGAGGGTATTTTGCCCACTTCGGGGTGATCGTCATGGCTGTGGGGATTGCGGCGTCTTCTGCCCTGCAGACGACCCACGAGGCAACTCTGACCCCGGGTCAGAGTATGCAAGTAGAAGACTTCACCCTCACCTTCGAGGGGATGTGGGCCGAGGACCAGCCCCAGCGGTTCCAGGTGGGAGCGACCCTGGCGGCCACGAAGAACGGCCGAGGGATCGGGGCCATGGAGCCCCGGCTGAACTACTATCCCACTCAGGAAGACCCGGTACCCACGCCGGCAGTTCGGAGCCGGATGACCGATCTATATGTGGTCCTCATGGCCTTCCAGCCCGACGGCTCACAGGCCACGATCCAGGCCATCGTAGAGCCACTGGTCATATGGATCTGGGTAGGAGGCGTGATGATTGCCCTGGGGGCCAGCTTCGGTCTGGTTTTCGGGATGCGGAAGGAAACCTCGTCCAAGCGGCGGACGTCGTCCCAGAGGGGAGGTGAGGGAAGGGGCCAGGTGGATCCGAAGCCCCAGTTGACCTCTGCAGGGGAGAACCCATGAATGTAAAGCGCATGCTCCTGGGACTGATAATCACCGTTCCCATCATTGCCCTCCTGGTGGCGGGGCTGGGTCGGGATCCTCGGTTGATTCCATCGCCCCTTCCCGGAAATCCAGCTCCTGACTTCAGTCTTCCGGTCCTGGAGACCGCCGGAAACTTCACCGTCCAGGAGCCAGGTCCGGGCGAGGTGGTGGATCTCTCCAGCCTTCGCGGAGAGGTGGTGGTGGTGAACTTCTGGGCTTCCTGGTGCCTGAGTTGCCGGAGTGAACATGTGCCCCTTTCCCGGTTGGCTGAACACTACGCCAACCAGGATGTGCACTTCTTCAGGATTCTCTACAATGACCGGCCTGAGAACGCCTCGCGACTGATCCAGAGCATGGGCGGCCAGTCCTATCCCACCCTCCTGGACACTCGTTCGGGAACGGCCATCCAATACGGATTGACCGGAGTCCCGGAAACATTCTTCATCGCCCGTGATGGTACTGTGGCCCATAAGCAGGTGGGGCCCACCAGCCATGAGCTGATCATGCAGTGGGTGGATCGCCTCCTGGCCCAGGAGTGGGACGGGGAGGCAGCTGCTGATCCTGGGAGCCCGGCCGTCCGAGGCGGAGTCACGGAGGGAATGTGAGGTCCCTGCATTGGTTGGCCGTTGGACTGCCGAGGATCTCACTCGGCGCTTCGAGGAAGGTGGTCCCCTGGGCCCCTTCCCGTGGGCGGACCGGCCTGGGGGGCATGCTTCTGGCCGGATGTCTGATGATGGGGTTTGCTCTTCTCCAGCCCCTGGCGGCCGCCGAGCAGGCCGGCCAGGCGCCACCGGGACCCGGTAGCCAGCCGCCGCCCCAGACGGTCATCCCCGATCCCGATCAATTCGAGGCTTCCGCCCCCACCGACGATGCCCAATTGGAGGCCCAGGTCCAGCGGCTGGCTCGCCAGCTCCGGTGCCCGACCTGCCAAGCCCTCTCCATCGCAGATTCACCCAGTGAACTGGCCCGGGAAATGGAAGGGGTGATCCGACTCCGCTTGCAGGAGGGAATGACCCCGGAGGAGGTCCGGCAGTCCTTCGTGAACGCCTACGGAGAATGGGTCCTCCTGTCGCCTGAGCCTGCCGGATTCAACCTCCTGGTCTACATCCTCCCCGTTGCGGTCTTCCTGTTGGGGGGAGGGATCGTCGTGGTGGGCATGCGTAAGTGGCTCCGGAACCCTTCTGAGGGACCTCTGGAAGTCGAGCGGGCGCCCCCCGCTCCATGACCGGGGATTCGTCCTTCCCCCCTCCCCTCAAATTGGAGGGGATCGCCCACCGGTTCGGCCGTCGCTGGATTCTCCGGGGGCTGGATCTCCAGTTGGATCCTGGCCAGGTCGTGGCCATGATCGGCGCCAATGGTGCCGGGAAGACCACCCTGCTACGGATTGCGGCAACCCTTCTCCGGCCTCTCCGGGGGAGAGGTTGGGTGGGAGGGGCCTCCCTCCTGGAGAATTCGGACCGGGTCCGGACCATGATCGGGATCCTGGGGCATTCACCGGCCCTCTATGAAGATCTGACCCCGGTGGAGAATCTTCGGTTCTGCCTGCAGATGCAGGGAGATCCTGGAGACCGGGGTCGGATTCTCGCCATCCTGGACGAAGTGGGCCTCACTGACTTTGCTCATGTCCGTGTACGGCGGTTCTCCACCGGGATGCGCCGACGGGTGGCAGTGGGTCGGGTCCTGGCCTCCCTCCCTCATCTACTTCTCATGGACGAGCCCTATGCCAGCCTGGACCCGGAGGGGGTGGAGTTGGTGAATGGGACGATCCAGCGGGTGGTGGACGAGGGTGGGGGCGTCCTCCTGGCCACCCACGACCTCCGCTCTGGAGCTGGGCTCACGGATCGGGTGGTGACTTTGGATCGAGGGCTGCTGAGGGAAGGGGATGGGCGTCAGCCGGCTCATGGACGGACGGACAGCTCTCCGACCCGAGCCGACTCGTCATCCCCCACGACGCGTGGGCAGTTGGCTTGATGGCGGACGAGCGGGCCGGCGGGACCTCAGGTGGATGGAGGGCAGAAGGCCGGCGGGTCCTGGCCGTAGCATGGAAGGACCTGCTCTCCGAAGGGCGGGCTCGGGCGAATCTCCTCTCCGTCATTCTCTTTGCCGGGACGGCCCTCCTCCTCTTCGCCTTCGCCTTCGGGCCCGATGCCCAGGACCTCCGGGATGCCGGGGCCGGGGTGATCTGGCTCACCATTCTCCTGAGTGGCATTCTCATTTTCAACCGGTCCTACCAGGTGGAGCTCGAAGGGGGCGCCCTTGAGGCTCTCCTCACCTATCCGGGGAGCCGCCGGGCCATATTCCTTGGGAAGCTTCTGGCGAACCTGGTCCTGGTTCTGGTGGTGGAATCCGTGGTCCTGCCCCTGGCAGCGGTCCTCTTTCACGTGCCGCTCCTGGAGGCCCTCCCGGGGGTGGCCGGTATTGTCCTGGCCGGGACCTTCGGTTTCGTGGCGCTGGGGACCTTCTACGCTGCCATCTCCAGTCGTTCCCGGGCCCGGGACGTCCTTCTTCCCCTCCTCCTCTTCCCCATGCTGGTGCCTCTCCTCCTGGCTGCCGTCCAAGGGACGACGGCCTATCTGGAGGGGGATGCCATGGGATACGGGGGTGGATGGCTCCGCCTCATTCTGGCTTTTGACGTGATCTTCTTCACCGCGGCCTACTGGGCCTTCGATCACGTCATCGGCGAGTAGCGCCCCTTCCCATCCGGGCCAAGGGTCCGCCGGTGGGTTTCAGTACGAGGATCCGCCGGAGCGGTTCTGACCCGTGGGAGGGTTGGCGTGGGGATTGGGCGTGGCCGGATGGGGATTGGCCGGAGCGGCGTCGGGCCCCGGGTGCTGGAGGGGAAGGTCCGGGGCCAGTTGATGGACTTCCATCATGGCTGCTTCGGCAGCCTCGGTATCACCCATGGCCTGATGGGTCATCCCCACCCCATACCACCCTGCAGCGAGGCCGGGCGCCATCTCCGTCACCTCCTGGAAGAGGGCTAGAGCCTCGTCGTACTCACCACTCCTGTAGGCGGTGTTGGCCGAGTCGAGCTGCTCCTGGATCTCTGCCGGGAGCTCGCTTTCCATCTCCTCCAGGCTTCCAGGTCCTTCCAGGGGGACTCTCTCCTGACCATCGTTTCCGCAGGCCGCGATGGCCAAGGTCAGGAGGATGGCCATGCCCCCGCCAAGAATGTGAGCTCCCATCCTTCTCATCTTCGTCGCCTTCATATCCATCGTGACTCCGCGCAGAGCTACTCGTTGACCGGATTCTGGGACCAGGTTCCCGGATCTGGATCTGGCTGGGTGACCCGGATCCCGAATCCCTCAGCCTCCGATTCCTGATCTCAAATGTACGCACTTCGTCCCAAGGAAGCGATGGGAATCCGGGGGGCGGAGCGCGGTGACGGCGCCAGTAAGGGGGACCACTCGCCGATATCGGGCGTTGGCGGAAGATGAGTCTCTGGAGCTCAAGCCGCCGAGATCCGGGGAGGCGTGGGTAAGAAAGACGCACTTGTACTTGTTCAAGAGTGATTTTGGGTCAATATGCCCCGGGCCGGGATGTTGACCAGTCTGCGTCGCCTGTCAGCGATCGTACCGCGATCATGCCGACCTGCGTTTTCAGCTTGCGGAAATGTCAGGGTGGGACCTATCCTGATAATCGGATACTCCGGAGTCGACCCGGATCCTCCAGAGCGGAGAACAGTGCATTGGAACGAAGAACAGGCTGGACCAGACCCCTGGGATTTCTCGTCCTGACGATCTCGGCCATCATGTTGGCCGGGTGCGTGGATGAGGAGATCGTCTTCGTGGAGCGGCCCATCTTTGATGATCCGCCGGCTGGAGCTCAGGGCTTTGTGGGCTACTCTGACCTGAACACCCAGCGGACCGTTTGCGGAAACTGCCATGTCAGCCGGCAGGCCCGGTGGGAAGAGACCGCTCACGCCAATGCCTGGGAGACGCTCCAGGCCTCCGACAATCCCCAGGCTTTCTGTGAAGCCTGTCACACTGTTTCAGAGCGGGGGAACCCCGTGGAAGGGGATGCGGGATGGGTGGCCACCGGGAATCCCCGGTACTACGACGTCCAGTGTGAGGCCTGTCATGGACCCGGCCTCGATCACGTCACGACTCCGGACCAGCCTGGAAGCCAGCCTTTGGCCACCATCTCCCTGGGGCCCAACGCTGACCAGGGGTGCGCCGAGTGCCACTCCGGAGTCCATCGACCCTTCGCCGAGGAGTGGGCCGCCTCGGGTCACGGGGATATGAACCCCTCTCCCCAGGGGCGAGCTGCATGCCAGTCGTGCCATGAAGGAAAGGGTGCCCTTCGGGCCTGGGGGGTGAAGAGTATCTTCTCTCCCGAGGACGACGCCGAGCTCCAGGCCATTACCTGTGCCGTCTGTCATGATCCCCACGACGGCTCGAACCAGGGCCAGCTCCGCTTCGCCGTGGATGCCCCGGTGGTGGACCAGAACCTCTGCATGAAGTGCCACTCCCAGCGGGGCACGCCGGACCCCATCAGCTTCCGGGGTCCCCACGCGCCGGAAGGCCCCCTCCTCCTGGGGACCGGGGGATGGTGGCCGCCCAATCTTGAGTACTCCCCCGGCGACATCCTGGGGACCCACGGGACGGAGGCCAATCCCCGGCTTTGCGCCGGATGCCACGTCACCGACTATTCCATGGAGGACCCTGAGACGGGGAGCTTCGAGTTCCGGACCACGGGACACACCTTCCAGGCCACGCCCTGCGTGGACGAGGATGGGCGGCACACCGGCGCCTCCGACTGTGATCTCATGGAGCGGTCGTTCCAGAGCTGCACCGATTGCCATGGCTCGGAGGCGGCGGCCCGATCCGCCTACATCGTGGCGGAACAGCGGATCGAGAACCTGGCCAACTCCCTGGAGCCCCTCCTGGACCAGATCCCTGAGGAAGAGTTCGGAAACCCGGGGCGCTATACCACGGCCGACGGCGCTCTCTTCAACCTGCAGCTGGCCCGGGTGAACGGGTCAGCCACTCACAACCCGTTCCTGGTGGAAGCGCTCCTGGTGGCTACGATCCGCCAGATCCAGCTGGACTACGAGGTCAGCACATCGTCCGGGGTTTCCCTGGAACTCGAACTGGGCCAGTCCCACTGAGTTCAGCAGGACCGAACGTTGCCTACCGCCCGGCCCGGAGCTACCCTCCCACTTCGTGAGGGTGGCTCCGGGGTCCGGATGCACCTTTCCCTACATTCCTGACCCATTGGACCGAGGTCATTGATGCTGGCCGGACTCCTCCAGGTACACCAGGGGCAGGTGGGACCGGTGGATCCGGATCCCGCCCCGCCTCCCTTGCCGGGCGGAGCCGCCGAGGTGACTCGGTTCTTCATGGATGTGCCCCAGTGGCTCCAGATCGGAGGGGTCGTCCTGGGCGGAATCGGGGCAGTGGTGGCCCTGGTTCTCTTCTGGCGTCACCGAAAGGACATCCTCCCCTGGCTCATTGGATTGCCTGCAGCCGTGAAAGCCACGGCCTTGGCCGTCCTCGTGGCTGGTGGGGCCGCGGCGTCGGTGGCCGGCTATCAGGTCTACGACTTCGTGGAGCATGACAACCGGTTCTGCACCGGGTGCCACGTCATGGCCGACGCCTACCTCCGCTTTGAAGAGAGCGCCCATGTGGGCCTGGGGTGCAAGGACTGCCACGCCCAACCCCGGACCGAGAGTGCCCGGCAGCTCTACCTCTGGGTTCTGCAGCGGCCCGAGGAGGTAGGACCCCACTCGCCCGTCCCCGATGCCCGTTGTACGTCCTGCCACATCGATGACGATCCGGAGAGCCAGTGGCCCCAGATCGCTGCGTCGTTGGGGCACCGGGTCCACTTCGAATCCGAGGATCCGGAACTCCGGGAGGTCATGTGCGTGAGTTGTCACGGCGTGGCCGTCCACCAGTGGACCACGGCGGCCAGCACCTGTGGGGACTGCCACGAGGCTGAAGCCCATGCCCAGTTGGGGCGGATGGGTGCAGAAACCGAACTCCACTGCGTGGCATGCCATGACTTCATGGGTGAGGAACCCACCGACCTGCCGGGAGCCCATGAAGGGATGGCCATCCTCCCCGATGCGCCTCAGTGCATGGCCTGCCACGACATGGAAGAGATCCTGACCCTGGGAGATTTCGACGCCGATCCCCACGGAGCCGTCTGTGGCGCCTGCCACAATCCCCACGAGCAGGACACGCCCTTCGACGCCGTGGAGACCTGTCAGGGTTGCCACGTGGACGTGGAGACCCTCACCATCTTCCATACCGGGACCCATGCGCCGGTCCTCCCCAACTGTGCCGAGTGCCACTCGGCTCACACCTGGAGCGTCCAGGGATCCCAGTGCCAGGACTGTCATGACACGGTGATGGATGATCCGGGTTCCCAGGCGGGGATCTTGAACGGACCAGGCGCCGCCGGCTGGATGACGCCGGAAGAGGGGGGGGCCTCCTCTGGCGGGCCATCTGTGGCTGCGTCTTCGATGGCTGGAACTGGAGGAGCGGCCGCCGCCTTCCCCCATCCTCCGCTGGCGGCCTGGGCGCACCTGGCGTTGCACGAGACCGGCCCAGTCGTGGACCTGCGAGCGCAGCCGGCTACGGGAGATACCTTTCCCCCAACCCCGGACCCTCGTCCCTTCCTCCACCGCCAGCACGAGTCCGTATCCTGCCAGGAGTGCCACGGAAGCGCCGACGAGCACGGGATCGTCACCGTCACCACGGCACAGGATTGTGCCGCGTGCCACCACGACTCGGCCTCGGCCTACGAGTGCCAGAGTTGCCACGTGGAAGACGCCCTCCACATTCCCCGAGGGATCTCAACCCCCATGTCCCTGACTGTGTGGGACGAGCCCAGGAGCCGGGAGCTGGGCTTCGAGCATGGGCTCCATGAAGATATTTCCTGCCAGGAATGCCACACCGAGGGGGTCCTTCTGGCGGTGGAGATGGAGTGTGCGGCATGCCATGAAGATCACCATCGGGCAGAAGCCGATTGCACGCGGTGCCATCTTCCGGCAGCCGACGATGCCCACGGGCTGGAGGTCCACCTGACCTGTACCTCCTCCGGATGCCATGCCGGGACGGCGGGGGAGCGTCCCTCCCTGACTCGAAACCTCTGTCTCACCTGCCATGCCGATCAGCGGGACCATGAGCCCGGTTTGAACTGTCAGGATTGCCACATGGTCCCGGAGCAGCCGCCCGTCCGATCCCAGGTACTGGGAAACCGGGAGATGGGATGAGACGAATGGGCTGGGGTCGGCTCGTGGGGTGCCTTGTACTTTTCCTGGTTCTGGGCGCCGAGCAGGAGGTGGAAGCTCAATCCGTCCGTGTCACTGGCTCGACCAGCATCCAGTACGTAGAAGTGCGGCCTTTTGTCCGCGACAGCATCCTCATGGATCAGGTGGGGGGGAGCGGGCTCCTTCGTCAGACCCCGGATGGTCAGGTCGTCCGGTGCATGATGGGGGATACCTTCTGCAGGGGAACCCGACCGGCAGATCCGGTGAGCACGGTTCCCGCCGTCCAGGATCTGGAGGTGAGTGCCTGGGGCCTGGGGCAGGGGATTCGTGGATTTGCGCACATTCGGGGCCGTACGGCGTGGGGCGGGAACCCGGACCTCTGGCCCAGAGCCAATGATGGGATGGACCTTCTGGCGGCCTATGGCGAGATGGACCGGGAGCGCTTCCGGGTCCGGGCCGGGCGGCAGTGGACGACTTCGGGGCTGGGATTCTACAACTTCGACGGGCTGGGCCTTCTCCTCCGTCCCATCGACGGTTTGTCCGTGGAGGGACAGGTGGGTCGAAGCCTGGTTCGAGGGTTGAACGAGCCGCGAACGGGAGGAGCGCTGGAGGCCATCGAGGAACTGGCGCCCATCGAACCTGGTCTCATGCTTTCCACACAGGCCCGCTATCGCCCGTCGTCTCGTCTCTCCCTGGCCGCTCTGTACCACCGGGACATCCGGGATGACCGGGCCGGGCTCTACTCCGAGTTGGCCCGGGCCGAGGGCGTCTTCCGGTATGGGCAGGGATCGGTGGAAGGCGTGGCAGAGTTGGATGTGGCCGGGCGGACGTTCAATGAGCTGCGGCTCCGGGTCCGGACGCCCCCGGTCTGGTCCACCGCCGTGTCTGCGGAAGCCCGGAGGTACCGTCCGTATTTCGAACTCTGGACCATCTGGGGAGCCTTCTCGCCTGTGGGGTTCGACGAAGGCCGCCTTGATCTGACCTGGGCCCGAGCCCAGGGAGATCTGATTCTCAGGGGTGAGGCGTCCTACCGTAGCTATGACGACACGGGGATGGAGACGGCCGCTTCCCCCCTACGAACCGATGGCTGGGGGGTGGGAATGAACGCCAGTTGGTCCCCACGGGCCCAGTGGCGGGTGGAGGGAGGATATCGGATGGAGGTAGGCTTCGGTGCGGCCCGGAGTGAAGGGCAGGCAGGCGTCCAGCGCCAATTGGGAGACCGAGGGCACCTGGCGCTTCGGGGATTGGCCTTCCAGCGTCTCTACGAGTTCCGGCTGGACCATGGGGTCGTGGTGGGTATGGGAGCGGAAAGCTCCTTCCGGATGACGGATCGGAGCCGGGTGGTGGGGAGTGTGACCGGTTACCGGCACATGGATCAGGGAGACGCACCGGATATGGACTGGAATCAGCTCCGGGCCAGCCTGAGGCTCCAGTGGACAGTGGGGGCTGAGCCCGGCTCGACTCGGGGTGGGGGGACATCGCCATGAGCCGGACGACTGGCGTTGGCGCAGGGTCCATCATCGTTCCCGTCCTGGCCCTCCTCCTGGTGGCCAGTGGGGCCCTCATGGCAACCCTCCGGGCCGATGGTGAGTTTCCCCACCAGGCCCACGAAGGCCTCTTTCCCACCTGCGAAGGGTGCCACGTGGGGGTCGTGACTGGTGTGGAGGAGGAACTCTTCCCTCCGGTGGGAAGCTGCGCCCAGTGCCATGACGGGACCCGGGAGGATGAGGTGGACTGGGTGTCTCCAGGTCCGCGGGCGTCGAACCTTCGCTTCTTCCACCCAGATCACCAGGAGCTGGTGGAGGCCGAGGGTGAGTCTGTCAGTTGTCAGAGCTGTCACGCAGAGGAAGCTCCGGTGGTGAGGATGGCCATTCAGGCCGCGCCGGCCGAATCCTGCCTCCAGTGTCACGTCCACGAGGCCGAGGCCCACCTGGCCTCCGGGGCCGAGTGTGCCATGTGTCACCTTCCTCTCACCGAGGCGGAGCGCCTCCCCGCTTCACGGATCGCCTCCTTCCCCTGGCCCGACTCACACGACGAGCCTGGCTTCATTTCGCAGCACGCACCAGGCACGTCCCTGGAGCTCATCTCCTGTGGGGTCTGCCATGCCCGGGAGACGTGCGAACGGTGTCACGTGAACGCGGATCGCCTGGACGAGATTGCCAGCCTGGACTGGGATGATCGGGTGGCCGGCCTGGAGGAAGGGTTGGTGGCCGAATATCCTGTTCCCGACACCCACCTGGCTCCGGACTGGGGCTGGGATCATGGTGACCTGGCGTACGCCGAAACGGCACGGTGCACCAACTGCCACACCCAACCCAGTTGCACCGAGTGTCATCTGGACGGAGAGCGACAGGCGGCCCAGGTCATCGCCAATCTCCCAACCCCCATTCCAGGCGGGGCTCCAGGGGTCGACGTAGGCGATGCCGGAGAGACCGTCCATCCGTGGAATTTCTCAGATCAGCACGCCACCTTCGCGGCCACCGGTGCCCTGGAGTGTGCCGAGTGTCACAGCCAGCAGTACTGCTCTGATTGCCACGCCGGAGCCGATTCCCGGGATTTCCACCCGGACAACTTCCTTGAACGGCACGCTCTGGAGGTCTTTGCCGGAGGCGCCGATTGCCAGTCCTGCCACAGCACTGAGGCCTTTTGTCGGGACTGTCATGTGGAGACGGGTCTGGCTTCCGAGGGTCGACTGAATGTGGCCTTCCACACGGGCCAGCCCCTCTGGGTGCTGACCCATGGCCAAGCAGCCCGGATCGGTCTGGAGTCCTGTGCATCTTGCCATCGACAGACCGATTGTCTGGCTTGTCACTCTACTTTCCTGGGCCGAGGAATCAATCCCCACGGGCCGGGTTTCGAGGCCGAATCAATGGCAGCCCGGAATCGGGTGACCTGCCAGTGGTGTCATCTGGATGATCCGGTGGGTCGCCAATAGCGGAAGGGTAAGGTGGGAAGTGTGTTCCTTGCTGCGGTTCGAGGGAGCCAAACCACCTGCCCCCCCACCAATTATAATGAATTCATTCATTGTAATTATTCGTTGATCGGTTCGTCTCAGGCATTCCATGAACCCGTCCCTTGGCTCAGTACCTTCCGGCCCCTTGACCCGACGGCGCTTTCTCAAGCTCGTGGGTGCAGTAGGGGGGACGCCCATGGTGATGCAGGCGCTCAATGCCTGGGACTTGAGCATGTCCTCCACCCGGGACGCGCCACCACCTCTGACCGGGGACCGGGAGGGGCGGCGGGTCATCATTCTTGGTGCTGGCCTGGCCGGGATGGCTGCAGCCTATGAGCTGGAGAAGCTGGGGTATGATACGCCGATCCTGGAGGCTCGACCTCGGGCCGGTGGCCGGTGCATCACCATTCGGGGTGGTTCGGAGGTTCGGGAGTTGGGGGGCGGGATCCAGCGATGCGAATTCGACCAGGGTCATTACCTGAACCCGGGTCCCTGGCGGATCCCCGATGAACACACCTCGACGCTTCACTACTGTCGAGAGCTGGATGTGCCCCTGGAGGTCCTGGTCAACCGGAACCCCTGGGGTTGGATCCGATTTGACGACGTGGAGGGCCCCCTGTCGGGTAGGCGTCTCCGACAGGCGGAGGTGTTGGCCGACATGCGAGGCCATGTCACCGATCTCCTGGCTCGCTCTGTCCACCAAGACGCCCTGGATCTGGAGCTCACCCCGGCGGATCGAGAGAAGTTGGTGGCTTTCCTGGTTCACGAAGGGCACCTGAACCCTCAGGACGCCACGTACGGTGGAGCCACTCGCCGCGGCTGGGCCACGCCGCCAGGCGCCGCAGGACCGGGTGAGCCATCGGACCCCCATGACTTTCTGGACCTCCTCCGGTCCGGGCTGGGCGCTGGATTTCCACCCCGGTGGGGGCCAACTGGAACCGTCTTCCAACCAGTGGGGGGGATGGACCAGTTGGCTCGGGCGCTGGAGCGGGCAGTGAGTCACAATATCCGCCCCCACCGCGAAGTGAAGGAGATCCGACAAGGGGAGGAGGGTGTCCGGGTCGTGGTTCAGGATACCCGCTCCGGTGATCGGGAGGAGGTGACGGGGGATTACTGCATCTGCACGATCCCACTGACCATCCTCATCAACATCCCGTCGGATCTGTCCGGTGACTTTCAGCGGGCCATGCGGAGTGTGGCGTACAACCCCAGCGGCAAGATCGGGCTCCAGTTCCGGCGTCGTTTCTGGGAGGAGGATGATGGGATCTACGGGGGCTACAGCGTGACGAACCGGCCCTGGAGTGGTGATGGCCACATCAGCTATCCATCGTATGGATGGAACCGAGAAAAAGGGGTCATCCAGGCGTATTACGGCCACGGAGGAGACGCCCTCCGGGTCAGCGCCATGTCACCGAGGGAGCGGATCGAACACGCCCTGGCCATCGGGGAGGCAGTCCACCCTGATATCTACCGGGAGGAGTTCGAGACCGGGATTTCCTTCTTTTTCCACCTGGAGCCCTACAGCCTGGGTGGATATTCCTCCTGGTCAGACGAGGCCCGCCGGAACCACTTTTCCCGCCTCCTGGAGCCAGACGGTCGGGTCTATCTGTCCGGTGAGCATATCAGCCATCTCACTTCGTGGATGGCCGGCAGCTTCGAATCGACGTGGATGCAGATCGAGAAGATCCACGAGAGATCCGGTCAGGAGGGAGGGGCATGAGGCGGCGGAAGGTGAAGGCGAGGTGGGGTCGGGCCCAGAGCCTGCGTTGGGGCCTCGGCGCCGTGGGGATCATGGGGGTCCTTCTCCTGGTCCCGCTCGTGGCCATGCCCGCCGTGGCGAGGGGGACGGTGGGGGAGGGGACCGTCCGGAATGATCCTGGTCGGGAGATCTACCGGGTCCAGTGTCAGGCTTGTCATCAGGCGTCAGGAGAGGGCATCGAAGGGGTCTTCGCGCCGCTGGCGGGGAGTGAGTTGGTCTCGGGGCCGGAGGGACCCCTTCTCCAGGTCATCCTGGACGGTCGGGAACTCATGCCCGGATTCGCCGAGCTTCTGGGTGACGAAGAGATCGCCGCAGTTACCTCCTTCATTCGCCAGGAGTGGGGGACGGGGGCGGGGTCCGTGACGCCTGAGGCGGTGGCGGCGGCTCGAGGTCTTCCCTCTCAAGGCGTGCCGGCCGATCAACTTCGGGACGTGGCCACGGAGGCCGGTGTTGGTCCCTCCAACGCCTTCCCGCCGGGTTGGAGGGAGGAGGCTGCGGTGCTGGTGGAATATTACTGTGCGGTATGCCACCAGCCAGAGGGACAGGGGGTGGAGGGGGCCTATCCCCCTCTTTCTGGAAATCCGGTGGTGATGACGGCGCCGGGGCCCCTGATCCAGGTGGTGCGGGAAGGCCGGGGTGGAATGCCCCGCTTCGGCTTCCTGACCCCTGAAGAGCTCTCATGGGTCCTCTCCTACATTCGCTCCTCCTGGGGCAACCAGGCGCCACCCATCACACCGGAGATGGTCCGGGGAGACCTCTGACGGGAAGGTTGCGGTTTCCGAGCTGATCCTTCGCATCAACAGGGAGAAGGAATCCTGTTGAGGAAGAGAGGAACGGAATGGACGTATACGCAGCCAACGTGCAGGGAACCGGGCCTGGAGCGGGTCTTCGAATTCCAGCGCCCATGGTAGGGACCCGTTTCGCTGGGGAGAGCGCCGCTTTTCGGAGGACCGAGAGCGTCGAATTCTTCGACGTGGAGAGCTTCGTCCAGGCCGTGGAAGAAGTGGCCGGAGGCGACGGCATCCACCGGCTCTTCATCCACAATCACGGTCTGGACGGGGAGGGGTTTGGGCCGCCACCTGCAGAGAAGCCTTCCAGTGCCTTCCTCCGGGGGGCCATCCCTTCGTGTCGGCTGGCTGCGGATGAGGAGGGGGGAGACTGGACTCTTGGCGGGGTCTGGTTCGGGAGGTGTCTGGTGACGCTGCAGAATTTCGAGCAATTCGAGGCCCGGCTGGGTCGCCTTGCACCCCTCATGAATCCCGGGGCGCACGCGGTAATGGTCAACTGTTCGGCAGGACGAGACCCCCTTCTCCTGTACCGTTTCGCCGAGCTCTGGGGAGTCCCCTGTTCTGGGTCCAGTGAGGCACAGTGGGGGGACGTGATGGAGGAGGGCCTTCTCTCCCGAGATGACACCTGGACCACTGCCATGCCCGATGCGTCCTTCCACCAGTGGGATGGCCCGCCCCCGTCCTGGGAAAAGCCTCTCGTCAGTCCCTGATGGGAGGGGTCTGGACCTCACCCAGATTCAGAAGGCTCCGTCACGGTGGTCGCTTCATGCCTCGAACGGTCTGGCCTCCGGCAGCTTCCCAGACTACCGGATCATCGCCGTGTCCTTAAGCTGCTGGTTCAGGAATTTGAGCATGTCCACCAGCATCTGCCGCCGATTGGCCTCACTGCTGACATAGTAGTTCTCTCCATAGTAGACGTTGTATCGGAAGGGCTTGTGGTGACGCTGGAGTGCCCGAGCGAAGTCGTAGGTCTGGGAATAGACCGGGTAGTTCCCATCTCCATGGATGAGGAAGATGGGTGTGGTGATGTCCTCCACGGCGTAGATGGCCGAACTCCGACGCCAGATCTCCTCATTCTCATCGAAGGGGCCCAACTCGTATTCCAGGAGCTTGATGTGTCGTAGCTCGTTGTGGCCATGGTAGAACTCGATCCAATCGCCGAACCCCCCATGGGGCACGGAGGCCTGGAACACCCCGGGAGCGAAGGCGGCGGCGGCCATGCTCATGATGCCGCCGTAGCTAGCTCCATGGATCCCCATCCGGTCCGGGTCCACGTAGGGGAGGGTCTGGAGGAACTCGACGCCGGCGACCACGTCCTCCAGGTCGCAGTGGCCCCAGCACTCCTCATTGAGCTCCTCGAACTCCTTTCCGTAACCCGAACTTCCCCGGATGTTGGGCATGAGGACCACATACCCTTCCTGGACGAAGAACTGGACGTGGGACTGGAAGGAGTCGTGGAACTGGGAGGTGGGCCCCCCGTGGATCCAGAGGAGCCCAGGGAGTGGGTCCCCATCCTCCGCGTCCATGGGACGGTAGAGATAGGCGGGGATGGTGAGGCCATGGGTGCTGGGGTAGAAGACCTTCTCCGGGACTGCCAACTGGCGGGCCACATCCGCCAGGGGCCGGTCCAGCGCCGGGGAGCCGGGAAGGGGCTCCTCCAGCGAACGGGTCAGGGGGCGTCGCTCACCCGACTCCACCGAAACTACTTCCACCTGGGAGGGGTGAGTGGGGGTCTCCACGGTGTAGACGATCTCCTGTCCGTTCGGTGACCATCGCGGTGCCGAGACCATCCCCATCCCTCCGAAGGGTCCTTCAGGATCTGCAGGGTCCACCAGGACCCGAGCTTCACCGCCGCCTGCGGCGACGACCCGGAGGTCGTGGGTCCCGTTCTTGTTGGAGGTGAAGGCCAGCGAGCTGCCATCGGGCGACCACTGGATGTGGCTCTGGTCTGCCTCCTGGATTGCGATCTGGACAGGCTCGGCGGCGGCCTCCCCTTCCAGGGGGACCTGCCAGTAGTTGATCCATCCGCTCCGGTGAGATCGGAAGACCAGTGCGTCCCCCTGGGGAGAGACCAGGGGGAAGCCGAAGGTCCGGCCGGACCCGTAATCGAAGAAGTCGGTATTCCGGACCACAAGGCGAGGGTTGGAGCCATCGGCTTCGATCCGTATCACCTCCTGGTCCACCCACTGCTCGTCGAGGCGGACGAAGACCAGCTCCTGGCTGTCCGGGGTCCAGGTGGGGAAGACCTCATAGTCGGGGTGCTCGGTCACCCGCCGGACACGACCCTCCGGCACCTCCACCGTCCAGACATCGAAGGTGCCGTGGCGGTTCGCAGAAAACGCGATGCGCTCTCCATTGGGAGCCCAGCTATAGGCGTTCAACTCTTCGAAGCCCAGGTCGGTGAGCTGTCGATCCTCCTCCGCCTCTGCATCCCAGACCCACAGTTCGGGAGTCCCGCTCTTGCTGGATATGTAGGAGATCCACCGGCCGTCCGGTGACCAGTCCGGGTATTGGGGGGTGAGGAAGAAGCCCGAACCGCCCAACTCCACCTCCAGTCGGTGGAGGGAACTTCCCTGTGGATCCATGGACCAGAGCCCACCACCGTAGCCGAAGGTGATGGCGTCACCCTCTGGGTGCCAGAACGGAGCGCTGCCGGCTCCTCTGAAGGCCATGAGTTCATCCATGGAGAGGGGACCGGTCATGAGTCCATCGTCCCCCCGAATGGGCGGGAATTTGAAGTCGCTGCTGCGATGGTAGGGAAGGGTCTCTCCCCCAGCGCTTCCGGCGCTTCCCTTCAGCGGATCCTGGAGGGAGCCGGCCCCTTCGTTGGAAGGCGCAGCCTCGCATGCAGCCATGGAGATGAGGGCAGCCAGGCCGGCGGCGGCCCAGTTCCTGGGTTGGATCATGATGGTGCTTCCGCCTCTGGGTGGTGGTGGGGAGAGGGCCGGGGGAGCGGGTCGACCTTGCTGGGATGCGGGTTCCACCATATCTGTCGGTGGCGGTAGTGGGCAACCAATACTCGTGGCTCCTGGAGGGGACCGCCCAATGGGAGCGTTCCCCATCGCCGCGTCACGCCATGGATTCCATGGCCCGCGACCTGGAACTTGATTTCTCCCAACGGAGGCCCAGTTCGATGGAGCATGCCTCGACGCTCAAGCTTCGTCCCTCGCTGATCCCCTTCATGCTCCGGCTCCTCCGGAAGAACATGGGAGGGCTCACGATCCTGGTCCTTCTCTCCTTTCCGGCCCTGGCTGCCGCTGATCTGGACGTTCCCATCCTCTGGGTTGCCCTCATCTACTTCGGCCTTCTGGTCATGTCGGTGGTTGATGCCGTGATNCGGTCACGGAGGGCCTGGTGGGAGATCCGTCCGGACGGGGTGGCCGGCGGCGGTGGTGGAGCGTTCTCGCGACACCAGACCGCACTGGAATTGGGGCGGATCACCCAGATCACCCTGACGCGGCCCTTCATCCAGCACCGCCTTTTCGGAACCGGATCGGTGACGGTNAAGGCGGCAGGGTCCGGTGCCAAGCACCTGGTCATGCGNTGTATTCCGGGGCCCGANGAGACATTCCATCGTCTCCAGGAGGTCATGGCTCATTCCGGCTTCTCCCTTGGCCGCGGTCGGAAGGTCATGGACGAGCAGCCGGCNCTCTCCGAATGTGTCTGGTTCGTCGGGAAGCTCTTTCTGGCGAGGGCGCTCCTGGTGGCTGTGGTCCTGGGCGGGACGGTGTTGGGACTGACTCTCCTCCTGGGGTTGGGATTTGCTCTGGAGAGTGGGGGTGAGCTCCTGGCTGTCCTCCAGGGGCAGGCAGCCCTTCCGGATGGCGCGCCGGATTGGGTGACGCCGGCCTTGCTGGGATGGACACTCCTCCTGTTGATTGGATTCGCCGTGGTGGGGTTGGCGTGGGCTGCAGGGCTCCCGGCCCTTCGCTTCGCCCAGCTTCGAAGTCGCCACTACCGGCTTTTCGACGACGTGGTGGAACGGGAGGAGGGAATCCTCTCTCGGAGCTGGCAGGTGATTCCCATGGAGAACCTGTCGGATGTGGCCGTGGCCCAGCGACCCCGACAGCGGCTCCTGGGCACTGCAAACGTCACGCTGAGTTGCCAGGGACGAGGCCCTACGATCCAATTCCCCTGGATGGCTCGGGCTGAAGAGTTTTCCCAACAGCTTCGGGAGATCCTCCGAGCCGGCGAGCCGGGCGCAGCGGCAGAGGTCGGACAAGTGGCCTCAGGACTGGATGGGCACGACGTCCGGGATGGGGTCGGGGATGGGGGTTCCGATGCCACCCCCAGGGCCACTGAAGCCCCCCGGGAAGCTGCCCCCAGTCTGTCCCGGGAACCGGAGGTGGCGCTGGGGATCTCCCTTCCCAGGGCTCTGGCGGGCTACCTGACCCAGGCGTTGGTCGGGACGCTGAGCACCCTCCTCATTCTGGGACTACCGATCTGGGCAGCCCTGACCTTCATCCCAGATCTGGCGCAGCAGATGGAGGGACACGAAGCCTGGATCTACGGAGTCGTGCTCCTTCTGGCCCTTCTCCCCCTCCTGGGGTTCGTCTTCCGGTTGCCGGTCCGGGTCATCCGGATGCGGGCCGTCCGTTACCGGATCGATGATCGGGAGGTGGAAGGGACTTTCGCGCTGCTCTCCAGAGAGACTCGTCGGTTTGCTCTTCACCGGGTCACGGCCATCACCTCCACCTCGGGAATCCTGGACCGACTCTTCGGGACCATGAGTCTGTCCTTCCATGCTCTGGGGTCGGAGCAGGCGATTCGATTCCGGCACGTGCCGGCCGGAGCAGTGGAAGTGGAGTCCCTGGTCCGTCGTCTCGGGTTGGGAGGGAGGACAAGACAAGAGGGATCCCAGACGATCCGGGCCAACGTCACCCCTCCCCTGTGGGTGAAGGCTCATCTTCCCAGCGTCCTCTGGGCGGTGGTCTGGATTGGGATCACCACCCCCTTCGCACTCCTGCATCCGCTGGTCTTGATCCTTCCTGTCCTGGCTATCCTGGGGTTGGTTCAACGATTCGTCATGGAAGTCTGGGACGCCGGATCAGGACAGCTGGAGTTGGGATCCGACTACCTGATCGTCCGTCGGGGACGCCTTCGCCGGCAGAGTTTCCTTACGGGTTATCAGCATGTCCGGGAGGTCCGGAGTCGACGATACCCATTCTCTGACGCCGGGTCTCTGGAAGTGATCTCTGCTGGGGGGCGCCGGGGTGGATTGGGGTATCTCCAGGCCCCTGAAGCCCTCCACCTGGAGCTGGATGGGATCCTTCTGCGCCATCCACCAGAGCAGGCGCCGCGGGAGCTGGCGCTGGATCCCGGCCAGCGAATTCGGACGCGGCCTCGCGCTCGGAATGCCATCATTCCCCTGACTGCCATCTCAGTGATCGTGGTGCCCCTCCTCCTCCTCTATCCCCTGCTCTTCATTGCCACTCTCATCCAACAGCGCCGGATCGGTTACACGCTGGAGGAGCACCGGGTGGTGGAGACGGGAGGGCTTCTGGTACGGTACGCCCGCTCCATACTCTATGACCGCATCGATTCGGTCTCCACCTCCCGGGGCTTTCTCAATGGGTTGCTGGGCAACGGCGTGGTGAGCGTCTCCACTGCCAGCGGGGCCGGTGCCCAGATGCGCCTCCAGAACGTGACGGAGGACGAGGGAATAGCCCAGGCACTACGGGAAGGGGCGGCAGCGTTCTGACCCGAGCCCGGAGCCCGGGGATCGCTGCCGGTATCCGAGAGCCGCTGGTTATGGCGGAGGGATTGGGGTATGACAGAACCGGCCCGCCTGGAGGGATCGCTCCCTG
>SL_3KL_010_SEDDRAFT_10001159_pt1 | contig 23602 bp, 16 predicted proteins | sample SodLakKL_010_SED_2_FD_10381 | JGI IMG/M metagenome (IMG submission 10381) | reverse complement strand
ATAATCGCATGTATCTATCTATACATTCAAAGCAGTACATTACACTTCTCCTTTTCATGGGGTCCATCTTCCTCCCTGCATCTTATGCGATAAATGAATGTCATGAGAAAAAAGCAAACGCGATGCTTGAAAAAAAGGGAGAGGTGTATTTTATGTTTCAGAAACCTGAAACCGGCCTTTATCAGCTTTCTAACCGCATTTCTATTGATAAAATACTTGACAGAAATGTGTATGCATATGCCAACGAAGCAAGCTTCAGCTATTTCATTGGCCTGAATATCCCCTTTGAGGTGCTTGATCATCCGGGTGATGTTGATTTTGATCTCAATATGAAAACATGGGAAGACCTGCTGATGCGCGACCTAACAGAGAGCTGGGATTTTTATCCCACCTATGAGGCATATGTTTCACTGATGTATTATTTTGAAGACACGTTCCCCGATTTGGCAGAGATCGTCAAAATTGGTGAATCGGTATTGGGTCGCGATCTGTTGTTCGCAAAAATATCACCCCAGGTTAACGAAAGACGACCGGTGCCCCAGTTTATGTACACATCAACCATGCATGGTGATGAAACGGCCGGATTCATCCTTTCGCTGCGACTCATACACCACCTACTGACAAATTATGGAGAAGACGACGCCATTACTGACCTTATGAATAATGTCGAAATATGGATTTGTCCGAATGAAAATCCTGACGGAACCTACAGATTTAATAATTCCACATTAGCCGGTGCAACAAGAGGCAATATCAACGGAGTGGATCTTAACCGTAACTATCCTAACCCGGTAAATGATCCATTGCAAGTCCAGCAACCTGAAACCACAGCCATGATAAACTTTACCGATACCATGAATTTTATCATGTCGGCAAATATGCATGGGGGCATCGAACTGGTAAATTTCCCTTTTGACAGCTGGACATCAAACCAGAACAAACATGCAGACCACGACTGGTGGGAGTTTGTAATGTATGAATATGTGGATACCGTTCATGCACACAGTCCGGCAGGTTACATGACAGGCATGGGCGATGGTGTAACTCACGGTGGCGACTGGTATGTCATTTACGGAAGCCGCCAGGATTATTTTAACTATTACAAAAGCTGTCGAGAATTTACCCTGGAGCTAAGCAACCAGAAGTTGCTTAATCCGGCATTGCTGCCGGCTCACTGGGATTATAACTACCGCTCCCTTTTAAATTATATCAGGCAATCCACTTATGGCTTGCACGGCACCGTATATGATAATGAAACCGGAGAGCCTTTGCTTGCTGAAATTTATATTCCCGGACACGACAGTGACAACTCCCAGGTTTATACTGCCTTGCCTCACGGCAATTACAACAGGCCAATCCTCGAAGGAACTTATGACATCCGGTACAGCGCAGAAATCCATAATACCGTCACGATCACAGGGGTAGATCTGTTTAATTATCATACAAAGAACATACACATTGCCCTCGGAGCTGAAAGTTCAGGAGAAATTTTCGAAATTAGCCTTTCCATTGAGGGCGAAGGGGGTAAAGTGCTTCCATATTCAGGTACAGGTTATTTTAATGATGGCGCAAATGTTTTTCTTAATGCCATCCCCGATAGCGGTTACCAGTTTCTGAAATGGACAGAAAATGGCGAAATTGTTATGGACGATGATGAGCCGGCAGGAGAAGCTTATGTTTTCACGGCAGAGGCAGACCGGAATCTGGTTGCAGTGTTTCAGTCTGAGGAAACAGACATCCCTGTGCATGTGGAAATCTCTGATCAGGTTGTTACAGACGGAGAGGATGTCTGTTTCAGCGCCTTGCTAACCATCACCATCTCAAACTTCACAGTTGAGGCTGGCGGCAGCACCAGGCTTATCGCCGGAGAAAACATCCGGTTACTCTCAGGAACATCAGTTGCAGCTGGCGGTTACCTGCAGGCCCGAATCGCAGCCGATGCCAACGACTACTGCGACATCCCGGAAGCAAAAGAAATCGCGTCAGTGGTGCCTGTTGACTCAAAAGAGGATATCGTTTCAACAGACCTTTCAATTGAAATCCGTGAAAATGGCTTTTTCAAAATCTACCCCAACCCAACGGATGGCATGTTTACACTTGAGCTGACCACCATTAAACCTGATCAAAACACAACTGTTGAAATCTACTCAATGGTTGGCGACCGACTTTTCAGCGAGGAATTGCATCCACAAAGATCCTATGAACTAAGCTTAGAGCACTACCAACCGGGAATGTACATCATACGGGTAATAAAAGGTGATCAGGTGGGTATGGAAAGGGTGATCAGACGTTAGGCGGGTTACTTCCTGAACTTTTTTATAAAATCCTCCACCTCCGGCAATCCGCCCTGGTATACAAGATATCCGTTGTAGGGCTCACGTTTCGTGATGTCATCATTCATGGGTGTAAGCATGATCTTTTTAACCTCATCAAGGTCTGAAGTCTGGCCCAGTGCCCAGCCGAGTTTCACCCACGCAACCTCCGGCAGCATGTTTTCAGCAGGCACCACCCCAAGCGCCATCATTTCACGTCCTGTTTCATAGACAAACATCTGAACATAGCCCCAGAGCGTCTGAACGGTCATGTATACTGCCACACCCTTATCGGAAGCGCGTTTGAGCGCCGGATAAAGCGGTTTGTTTACGTGTCCCAGCCCGGTTCCCGCAATTACGATCCCTTTGTAACCATTGTCAACTAAAGAATCCACCATGTCGGGCATCATGTTGGGATAATAGTAGATGATTGCCACTTTTTCTTCAAAGTAAGGCATGATCCTGACCTTTTTGTCCTTTCGGCGGCTGTTGTAATCCTTTTTAATTGGGATGACACCGTCGCGGGAAACCCTTGCAAGCGGAATGTCGCCCAATGTGCGGAAGGTACTGCGGTAGGANGAGTGCATTTTACGCACCCGTGTACCGCGATGGAGCAGGCCGTATTCATCAGATGTTGGGCCAAACATACAAACCATTACCTCTGCAATGTCAGCATTGCCAGCGGTATAACAGGCGTGCATCAGGTTAAGGGCCGCATCGGAAGATGGCCTGTCAGAGGAGCGCTGAGAACCAACCAATACGATGGGAACCGGGGAATCCTGAATCATGTAAGTCAGTGCTGCGGCCGTGTGGTGCAACGTATCGGTACCATGTCCGATCACGATGCCATCGATGCCGTTTTCTATCTCCTTTCCAATGGCAATCGCAAGCTGTTTGTACTGTTCCGGACCCATATTCTCACTGAAAACGGCAAAAACCTTTTCGGTGGTAAGGTTACAGATATCTGCAAGCTCCGGAACGGCGCCATAAAGTTCACCCGGAGAAAAGGCAGGGATCACCGCGCCTGTCCTGTAATCCAGCCGGGAGGCAATGGTTCCGCCCGTGCCGATCAGTTTCACGGACGGAAGCCCTTCGGTATAGGGAAATTCCTTTTCAGGGATCTTGTAGTTCGCTTTCTTGTAGCCCGTTTCCTTCATGCTGATCACGTTAGCTACGTCTATCCCAACATTGTAGCCTGTGGGTATTTTCAGGACAATGTGCTTTTCGTCATCGTTTTCTGCACGGGGAAGTACGGTTCCCACAAAATTGCCCCTGCTGGTTTCGATTTTCGTTTGACCCCAAACGCGCACATTAAATTTTTTCAGTAACTTGAGGGCTTCGCCCTTATATCCCTGGAAGAAATCTTCGCTCATTGATTGTGTTTTTTTTCTGATATTTTGATGGGATTATTGAATTTGTCTTTCAAGCTTTTTTTTCAGTTTATTGAGGGGAACATTGCCAACCGCCTGTGCGCGCAACTGTCCCATCAACCATTTCAACTCCGCTTCCTTACCCGGTGAATGCCTGATGCTGGAGAATTTCCGCTGCAGAAAATCGAGGTTTTCCAACACGTCCGGTTCTTTAATGGGGGTAAATTCCAGTACGGTAAGTATCGAATCGAGGTCCATTTTCGGATGTTCGTAAACTATGGGCAGCATGGGTTTGATCAGTTCCCTGTCAAGGCCTCGTTTCTTTAAGGCCAGAATCATATCAGCCACCCTTTGGAACTCAAAACCGGTGGCCTTGTCATTATGTCCCTCTACAAACTTCATACGATGTCCGAAGAGTGTTCCGAGAAAAACGGGATCTTCTTTGTGCTTTTCAACCAGATGGCTGATGAGCGGAAAAAGATTGTTTTTAAGGATGTAAGTATAGGTATCTTCGGGGATGCCCCATTTTTTCATGGTTTGGTAAGCCTCCATGGTTGTAAGCGGCAGGTTTTTTCCCAATCTTTCGATATCCTCGTCACGCAAAGGGATTGGTTTTGAATCGGTATCAGGATACATCCTGTCGGCCCCGGGCAGAACGCGTTCAAAAATGGTTGTGCCGTCGGCAAACGATTTCCGGGTTTCATTCGGAACCCCGTCAAAAGCCCAGCGGCAGCGTTCCTCTATCGTTTCCAAGGCCGTTTCAATGTCTTCAGAAGGGCCCCAGAAAAACAGGACCGCATCATCTGTTTTGCTTCCAATGATCTTACGAAGTTTCTGATAGACCTCCTCCCCTTCCATCGGTTTCAGGCTGTCGCTGCTGCACATATTTGGCTTTTCGATACAGGCGATCACCTTCAGACGGTCGCTGAACTCATCGGCAAACACTTTTCCGGGCTGGGTAAAATGCGACAGCAGGCCCTGGAAGCCTGGCAGGCTTACACCATACAGCTTCATCCCGGCATTTCTAAGCCCTTTGAGTGCTTTTGAACGAAAGTTGAAGTCGCGGGGGTTGAGCTCCTGGTAATGCATCTTCCAGTTTTCTGGTTTTTTCACTTTCTGCAACAAAAGTTCCCGGATACGAAGCAGCGCATATTGCCGAAAAGCCTCATTGTGTGTTAGTTCCGGGATCCATTTGATGCGCGACACCCCTTTGATCTCAACACGTGTGCCGCCGCGGCAGCTCACGTTCACATCCTGCCTGGCCGCACCCATGCCGGTGCGCACCTTCCCGGTGCTTCGGTTCAGGAAACGGATCACCTGGCAAGCCTCAGCCACCTCATCGGGATTCACCATGTCGGGATAGGTAACCGTTTCGATCAGCGGCATCCCGAGGCGATCGGTCTTATATACACGCCAGTGTCCAACATCGGAGATCTCACGGCAGGAGTCCTCTTCAATGCTGAGTTGTATTAAACGTACTGTTTTGTTCTTCAATTCTATGGCACCCTCTACGCCAATGATGGCAGTTCGTTGAAAACCTGTTGGAATGCTTCCATCGAGATATTGCTTTCGGGTAATGTGTATCTCCCCAACAATGTTGAGCTTCTTCAGCAGTTTTTTTTTTTTTTAAAGGGGGGGGTGTCGTCTACCTCATAAGTGCAGGTGGTTTCATTTTTGATTCGGTATACCACATTTTTTTTTGTTTTGAACTCCATCAGGGCCGTGCCGTCGTACTCACCGAGCTCACTGAGGGTCGGACGCATGTGCCGGATCACCTCGGCATCATAGGTGTCATCATCCTGGTAAATGCCAGCCGGACAACGGCAAAAAAGTTTCTCTTCGGTTTTTAGTTGCTGATGTACTTCGAGGCCAGACATAAAGCCTATCCTGTCATAATCGGTCTGGGTGGCTTTTTTCCTTGGTACATAGCCAATCGCCTTCATCGTGGCGCGGTAATTCTCAGCCGGCTTTAGCTTTTTCTTCATATAAAAGTCAGTCAATCTGTTTCCCGTTTTCCTTAATTTCAAATCTTACATTGCGCTCTTTCAAGTAGTTCATTACGAAATGGTAGCATTCTTCGTCGAGGCCGATCAGCTCCAGCGGATAAACCCCTTTGCCGCTGAAATGCCCTTCAAGGATCAGTTCGGCGTTGGCAGTGGCGGTAAAACCTGTTGTTCTGGCCATAGACGACAATTTTTCCTTTTCATCATATACATCATAAAGATCATAAACCACCTCCTTATGTTCTCCATCCTGCAGACCGCTGAGCCGGATGCGCATCACCGTAAATTCGCGTTCATCCGGGTCAAGCTTCCAGTCGCGGATCAACACTTTGCTGGTAAAATCGATCGGCCTTATGGCCCTGTTGTTGACCGTTACGGGTTCCTTGTCAAAAAATCCGGCAGTCTTCAGGGCCTGGATAAGCTGAATGTGGCCGGGGTAACGCAAGGTTTTCTCCTTCATGTTGGGGATGTGGTCCATGTTGGAAAGCAATGAACGCAAACCATCGGTGTAAAAGGCCTCCAGTGTCCCAACCTTACTGAAAAACATCATTTCAGGTTCACTCATCGCCGGTTTGGTCATCCTTTTGCCCTTTTCAATGTATCGCGCCGGACGTGTATACTCTTCTACAACATCTACGGGCGAAAAGGGTGCTTTGTAATAGAAGGGGTATACTTTTACAAAAGGCAATCCTCCCACCACATATTCAAAGGTATCGATTTCCATGTACTCATTGTGATAACCAACGATCAGGTTTGGCATCCCCGGTGCCACACCACAGTCGGTTATGGCCGTAACCCCTTTTTCTGCTGCAAGTGCATTCAGGTCCATGAAGTTTTCAGGCATGAAGGAGATATCCACAATGTTTTTACCGGCTTCTATTACGGTTCGCAATATGTCATATCCCATAAAGCCAGGAACTGCCGAAACAACAAGGTCATAATCCTTTACCAGGTCTGCTATCCGCTCCTCCTCCATCAGATTTACACCAACCGTTACAATATTGTAATTATCAGCAAGGAAAACCAGTGACTCCTGATCAATGTCGGCTGCTGTTACATCATGTTTCTTTGCAAGATCGATAGCAATTGCCTTGCCCACCATTCCTGCTCCCAATACAATTATTTTTTTTCTCTTCATGTGATTTCATTTTAAGATATGTTATCCTTACTTTCTCAAGACGACAAAGGTTTATTAATAAGCCTCGGCTAAATTATAAAAAATGTGTGGATAATGTGATTGGTTATCATTGTGAATCATTAATTTTGCATAAGGTTTCAGAATTACTGACCTCTTATTCTTGATTTAAAATGCACATTTACGATCAAACAGGACAATTTGCCAATCGCAGGCGGGTAATTGGGGCGATCATCCTTTTTACAGCCATTCTGCTTTTAGGCCGGTTGTTCATGTTACAGATCGTTGACCCTTCCTATAAGGCTTTTGCCCGCAGCAATTATTTGCGGCATGTGACCGATTATCCAGCCCGGGGGTTAATTTATGATCGAAATGGTTCTCTATTGGTGTACAATGAGGTTCATTATGATCTGATGGTTATACCGGGCCAGGTCGGAGAAATAGATACCCTGTTGTTTTGTTCTTTACTGGGGATTGATCAGGCAGCTTTTGAAAGTCGGTTGCTCCAGGCTCGCAGGCATTCGAGGTTCCGGGCTTCGGTTTTTGAACGCCAGATATCCAAAAATACCTTTGCCGCATTCCAGGAAAAGCTTTTCCGGTTTCCCGGGTTTTTTGTGCAGCCCCGTACGCTCAGGAAGTACACATACCCGATTGCCACGCACACCTTTGGTTATGTGGGGGAAGCCGGACCAAACATCATCCAGAATGACCCCTATTACCGCATGGGTGATTATATAGGCATTAGCGGACTTGAAAGGGCATATGAGGAGGAGCTTCGCGGTGTGAAGGGCAGGCGAATATTCATGGTTGATGTGCTGAACCGTAACATTGGCTCTTTTCAGGACGGTCGCTATGACACGCTGGCCATTGCAGGAAAAGACCTTTATACAACCCTTGATGCCCAATTGCAGATCTACGGAGAAAAGCTCATGCAAAACAAACGGGGCAGTATCGTGGCCATCGAGCCCTCAACGGGAGAAATACTTGCCCTGGTTTCATCCCCGTCATTTGACCCTGGTTTGCTCGTTGGCAGACAGCGTACACGCAACTATCGCATGTTGCAGAACGATACCCTGAAACCACTCTTTAACAGGGCTTTGATGGCGCAATACCCTCCGGGATCTGTTTTCAAGCTCATCAGTACGCTGATCGCCCTTGAGGATGGAGTGATAACACCGGAACAACGGTACGGATGTTCAGGCATTTATCATACTTCCGGGATCAGTATCCGCTGCCGTTCCCATCCGAGTCCGGTTGACGCAATCACGGGGATTCAGCATAGCTGCAACACCTATTCAAGCATTTTATTTCAGAACACTATAAACCAGCCGCGTTTCAATAACATACAGCAGTCTTTCAACAATTGGCGGGATCACGTACTCAGTTTTGGGCTGGGCAGGCATTTTGGAAGCGATTTGTCATTTGAACTACCGGGGCTTGTGGCAACATCTGAGTACTATGACAGAATATACGGACCCAGGGGCTGGCGCTCACAAACCATCCTGTCGTTGGGAATCGGACAGGGAGAACTGGGTGTAACACCACTGCAGCTTGCAAACATGACAGCTGCCATCGCAAACCGGGGCCATTATTACACACCTCATATTGTAAAAGCCATAGGTGCACCCGATAACCATAACAAGCAGTTTGCCATTGTAAACAACATCAACATTCAGGAAACCCACTTTGAAACCATCGCACATGCCATGCATATGGTTGTGGAAGATGGTACCGGACGCTTTTCCCGGATAGCGGATGTGAGCATGGCCGGGAAGACTGGAACCGTGCAAAACCCGCACGGAGAAAACCACAGCGTTTTTGTTGCCTTTGCACCGATTGATGATCCGCAAATTGCCATTTCGGTAATTGTGGAAAATGCAGGTTATGGCTCTGTTTGGGCTGCTCCTATTGCCAGCCTGATGATCGAAAAATATCTGACAAATGAAGTCAATCGCACCTGGTTCGAACAAAGAGTGCTGGATGCGAGCTTTTTAACAGCAAGACCATGAGACCGTCACAAAACATACTCAAGAGTGTCGACAAGCCTTTGCTGATCCTTTACCTGGTCATGGTTATGGTAGGATGGTTTAATATTTTTTCGGCAGAGTATGCTGATACCCACAGGCATATTTTTGACCTGAGCACAAACTACGGCAAGCAGCTTTTATGGATCCTCACCTCTCTGGTAATCGCCGCAGTGATAATCCTTATGGATGTTCGATTTTTTACAGGTTTTGCATGGATCATTTATGGCACGTTTTTGCTTCTTCTAATTGCCGTTCTCATATTCGGTGTTGAAATAAATGCAACCAAGGCCTGGTTTCGTATAGGCGGACTGGCATTTCAGCCTTCTGAAATAGCAAAATATGGTACGGCACTTGCCCTGGCCGCATTTATCAGCAAACAAAAAAACCGCCCCAAAGGCTTTTTGATGCGCCTGAAGGGGTTTGCCTTAGTTGCAGTCCCTGCTGCCCTGGTATTGTTGCAAAAGGATGTCGGAACCACCCTGGTTTTCGCCTCATTTATCATGGTTTTTTTCCGGGAAGGGTATATCGGTGGCATAGTTTTGTTTTTTATTGGTCTGGCAATAGCACTTTTTGTGCTGACGCTAATGATAAATGAGTTTGTTCTTATTGGCATTCTGGCAGGCATCATGCTGATTATTGCACTTTTTTTTCAAAAAAAGACAAAGGCCATACTCCAGCTTCTCATGCTGTTTATCATCCTGTCTGTTTACGTTTATTCCGTTGATTATACAATGAACAATATTCTGCAGCCACACCACAGAGCAAGGATAGAGGTTTTGATCCATGAAGGGATGGATCTTCAAGGCGCAGGTTACAATCTCCACCAGTCAAAGATTGCGATTGGTTCCGGAGGTTTGTTGGGCAAGGGGTACATGCAAGGCACTCAAACACAGTTTAACTTTATCCCGGAGCAGTCGACCGATTTTATCTTTTGCACCGTAGGTGAAGAATGGGGGTTTATTGGCAGTGTAATCGTTATCACCTTGTTTGTGACCCTTTTGTTACGAATCATATATATTGCAGAAAAGCAAAGATCCACGTTCAGCAGGGTATTTGGTTATTCGGTTGCATCCATTGTATTCTTTCATTTTGCCATCAACATCGGTATGACTATCGGTTTGGTTCCCGTTATCGGGATCCCGTTACCTTTGATCAGCTACGGCGGTTCATCCCTATGGGGAATCACTCTGTTTTTATTCACACTAATTAAACTGGACACCCAACGGCTGGAAATGCTTTAACAATTCTTGCCGCAACATAACCATACAATAATCACACCCATGAAAATTGCTTTTTTTGGTCGCGCATTTGATCCATCCTTTCTTGACAATTTCAGAATACTGATCCGAACACTTGAAGAGAAGGCAGAAGAGTTTCATGTTTATGAGAGCTTTTATGAACATATCAAAGATCAAGTGGTTTTCAGAAAACAGCTGCGTATTCTGTCGGCAAAAACCATTCCTGACAATGACACCTTTTGCATGATCAGCATCGGTGGCGACGGCACATTGCTCGACACCATTACGCTGATTCGGGATTCAGGGATCCCGGTTCTTGGAATCAATACCGGCAGACTGGGTTTCCTTTCGGCCATATCTACCGATGAGATCCTGTATGCCGCAAAAGCGCTTACTGATGGGGATTATGCCATTGATCGACGTGCGATGTTGCACTTGTCTGCACCTTCCCATCTGTTTGAAAATTTCAACTATGCATTGAACGAGCTTTCTGTATTAAAAAGAGACAATTCCACCATGATCTCTATCAGTGCTTATGTGGATGATCAGTTTTTAAACAAATACTGGGCAGACGGACTGATTGTTGCGACTCCAACAGGGTCAACGGGGTATTCCCTGAGTTGCGGCGGACCGATTATTTCGCCGGAAAGCAGGAATTTTGTGATCACACCCATCGCCACACATAACCTTACCGTTAGGCCTATCGTAATTCCCGACAGCTGTACGGTAAAATTGCGCATTTCAGGCCGAACACAGGACTACCTGGTAGCACTTGACTCCCGTTCCAAGCCACTCAGCACAACCTCTGAACTTGTTATTAAAAGAGCAGCATTTTCAATTAACCTCGTGTGTGTGGGGCAAAAGGATTTCTATAAAACCATTCGCAATAAACTGGCATGGGGGCTGGATAAAAGAAATTAAAAGTAAAATATTCGACATAAGGCTTCGTTATTACAAACGACAGCATGCACAATGCATTTTTTGTTTTTCAAGTTTAAGGATGTCAAGGCTTCTATTTATTTTATTCTTTGGGACAACTCTCTTACTTCCCATATCCCTTCATGGCCAGATTTATGAAGTGGGTGCATATGGAGGCCTCAGTGGTTATCGCGGAGATCTGAATCAGACAAAGCTGTTTAATCAAACCCATTATGCAGCAGGACTTATGCTGAGGTATGCACATAATCAACATGTTTCAGCGCGGCTGAACATGGGATATACATTGCTGCGGGGAGCTGATTTCAGAGATGACAATCCTTATATCATTTTTCCCCCCAATAGAAACAGTGATTTTAGTTTTAAAACAACTGTTCTGGAGGCAAGCCTGCAGGCAGAGGTAAATTTTTTGCCATTCACCGCCGGCGATCCGGCAACACGCTTTACGCCTTATATCTTTGGCGGTGGCGGGGGTATTTATTTTAACCCAAGGGTATATATGAATGAAAATCTTTATGGAGGAAGTAGCCATCTGGAAATAGATACTGATGGAGATGACCGAGAACAAAGATTGGCAAAAGAAAATTTAGCCTTAATAAGCCTTGCCGGGTTCGGATTCAAGCTAAATGTGGTGCGCGATATCGTATTGGATGCCTCCTGGGGGTTCCGTTTCAGCAACCACGACTACCTGGATCAGGTCAGTCTAAAGGGCAACCCTAAAGACAACGATTATTACTCTATCATAAGTCTGACCATAACTTACAAGTTCCTCGACAGGAGCCGTCCGCCATGCCCGATGCATCATTTTTAGCATTAAAAATTCTTAAACACCTTATATTTCTTTCATATGTCGAAACAATTTCGGAAATTTGTGCCACTTTTAGATTGGGTTTAATTTATTGACGGAGAATGGATTTAAAGCAGCATATCAATGAAGAAAAGCTACCGAATCATGTGGCCCTGATAATGGATGGGAACGGCAGATGGGCAAAACAACGCGGAAAGGAGAGAATTTTCGGACATGAGAATGGTATTGAAGCAGTTCGTGATACGGTAAAAGCTGCTGCAGAAATTGGAGTTTCTTACCTGACATTTTTTGCGTTCAGCACCGAAAACTGGTGCAGGCCCCATCTGGAGGTGGAAACCCTGATGGACTTGCTTATTCATGCCATAGGAAATGAAACCCCGGAACTTCATAAGAATGGGGTACGCTTGCAAGCCATTGGTGACCTGGATTCTTTACCGGAACTTTGTCGCGAAAAGCTTAGTGAAGCAATGAAGCTTACGGAAAAGAACACAAAGCTTGTTGTTACTGTTGCACTGAGTTATAGTGCTCGCTGGGAGATCGTGAATGCAACCCGGAAAATTGCCGAAAAGATAGCCAATAAGACATTAAATCCAGACCAGGTCGATGAGGAGCTGGTTCACGCTCACATGGAAACGGCTGCATTGCCTGATCCGGATCTGCTCATCCGCACAAGCGGGGAGCTTCGCATTAGCAATTTTTTGCTTTGGCAGATCGCGTACACGGAGTTGTATTTCAACCCGTTTACTGGCCCGATTTCAGGCGCGGGCATTTTTACCAGGCAATTATTGATTACCAGCGTCGAGAACGACGGTTTGGCAAATTGAATAAACAGATTATAGTATCTAAAAATCTTTGAAATAACGTCTCTGCAAATGTTTAAATATTCTCTTTTTTTGTTTTTTCTGATTGCAGTGCCTTTTCATTCATTTGCACAGCAAGTGCTAACCGGCGAGCAAATCGTAATTGACTACAACAACCCCGGAGAATATGAGATTGGAGGCATCGCTGTAACAGGCAATGAATCTGTTGAAGATCACATTGTGATTATGATCAGCAGATTGGCTGTTGGCCGCATTATTCAGATCCCAGGTGAAGACATATCAAATGCGATAAACAATTTATGGCGTCAGGATATGTTCAGGGATGTAAGCATTGGAATCACCTCTATACAGGATGATGTGGTGTTTCTGGAAATTGCCCTGAAGGAAAGACCCAGGTTAACCAGTTACCTGTTTGAAGGCACCAGACGATCAGATGCAGACAACCTGACCGAAAAACTTAATCTCACCAGAGGAGATGTGATCACCGAAGCGTTGCTTTACAGGGCTGAAAGCACCATCAAGAATTATTACATTGAGAAGGGCTTTCTAAGACCTCAGGTCGAAATCAGACAGATGGAAGACACAACGAGAGTCAATTCCATGAAGATTGAGTTTCACATTGACAGGGGAAACAGAACCCGAATCAGGGAGGTCAACATTTATGGCAATGAAGTTTTGACTGACAGGCAGATAAAGCGAATTATGAAAAACACCCGTGAAAGAAGCCTTCGCTTTATCTTTTCTTCATCACGGCTTGTTGAAGATGATTTTGAAGAAGACAAAAGGTTGCTGATTGAAAGATATAACGAACTGGGGAAAAGGGATGCAAAAATCCTGAGGGATTCGGTTTATTTTGTTGATGAAGACAGGATCGAAATCGACCTGCACATTTACGAAGGACCTACTTACTATTTCAGAAACATTAACTGGGTTGGAAACACGGTATATCCTGACGAAACCCTTAACGAGGTGCTCGGTATCAGAAGTGGAGACATATTTAACCAGAACAAACTGGAAATGAACCTCTTCATGAACATGGAAGAGGGGGATGTAAGCTCACTATACATGGATATTGGTTACCTGTTTTTTAACCTTGAGCCCGTGGAGGTTGCGGTCGAGAATGACTCAATTGATCTTGAAATTAGAATCTGGGAAGGGGAACAGGCTAGAATTAACAGGGTAACAGTTAGTGGCAACACCCGTACCAACGACCACGTTATCATGCGTGAGATACGCACCAGGCCCGGGCAGCTTTTTAGCAGATCTGCCATAATCAGAAGCCAGCGGGAGATCATTCAACTCGGATTTTTTGATCAGGAAAAGATTGATGTCAACCCGATACCCAATCCGGCCGACAATACGGTTGACCTTGAGTATATTGTAGAAGAAACCTCCTCTGACCAGATCGAACTTTCGGGCGGATGGGGTGCCAATCGAATCATTGGTACGGTTGGTATCTCATTTAACAACTTCTCCACACGCAATCTTTTTAACAGGGAAGCCTGGAGGCCCCTGCCCACTGGAGACGGACAACGGCTTTCACTTCGGGCACAAACATACGGACGCGGATATATATCGTATAGTGCTTCATTTACTGAGCCATGGCTGGGGGGCAGAAGACCAAACTCACTGAGTGTCTCCTTTTATCAAACAACACACCGGAATCAATACGCTACAGATAGTCCAAACTATGGATATTATTCAATTATCGGTACCTCTGTTGGTCTAGCCAAACGCCTGACAGTCCCTGACGACTATTTCTTCCTTCAACAGTTTATTAACTACCAGCATTACGATATACTCAACAGTCCGATCCGGTTTATATTTGACAATGGAACGTCAAACAATTTAAGCTACAATGTTGTTTTCGGAAGAAACTCCAAAGATGCTGCACTGTTTCCCAGAAGCGGATCGGAAGTGTCATTGTCACTGCAGCTTACACCACCCTATTCCCTTATAACCGGCGAAGATTTCTCCGATGCCACAGATCAGGAAAAATATCAATGGCTTGAATACCACAAATGGAGATTCAGGGGTAACTGGTACACTCCTATAGTTGGGGATTTGATCCTGACAGCAAGGGTGCGCTTTGGGTTTCTTGGGTTCTACAATTCCGAAATTGGTTACCCCCCATTCGAACGTTTCTACCTTGGAGGAGACGGCCTCTCAGGCTGGGAGATCGATGGTCGTGAGATCATTGCCTTGCGCGGATACACAAACTACTCCCTCACCCCTACTGATGCACGCGGTGAATTTATCGGGGCAAACTCCTTCAGCAAGTATACCGTCGAACTTCGCTACCCCATCTCACTTAACCCCATGGCAACCATCTATGCCCTCACTTTTGTTGAAGGGGGTAACGCCTGGGCAAACATTAACTCATTTAACCCATTTGACTTTAAACGTTCAGCCGGCATTGGGCTGCGCATTTTTCTGCCCATGTTTGGCCTAATGGGAATCGATTATGGATACGGCTTTGATGATATCCCCGGTCGCCCGGGTTCTGGCGGTGGCCAGTTTCACTTTTCCATCGGACAAACAATTGATTAACATTTATAGCAATCAGGAGGAATTAACATGAAAAAACAACTTTTTCTTTTTATACTCGCAGCCACTTTTGCATTGAGTGCATTTGGCCAAAGGTTTGCATACATTGACACAGAATACATCCTTGACAACATACCTGAATATCAGGCCGCCGAAAGGGAGATAGAAGAACTTTCCATCGAGTGGCAAAGGGATATTGAAAACAAATTTGCACAGGTGGAACGTATGTACCGGGAATACCAGGCTGAAGCACCATTACTGCCAGAGGACATGAGACGTCAGCGTGAAGAGGAGATCATCAGACTCGAACGTCAAGCCAAGGAGCTACAAATGGGCAAATTCGGGCGAGAAGGAGAGCTGTTTGCAAAAAGGCAGGAATTAATCCAACCCATTCAGGACAGAATTTATGAGGCAGTGGAACAAATTGCAAACAGAGGGAATTATGCAGTCATTTTTGACAAGGCAGGAGGTGCTGCCATGATCTTCAGCGATGTACGCTACGACCTCAGCGACGATGTGCTGCAGCGTCTGGGATACCGCAACTAACTTTACTTTACTTTCCGAGCAAACGCTTGATCTCGTTCAGCTTCATCAAAGCTTCAACAGGGGTTAGTGTATCAATGTCGGTGTTAAGGATGTCCTCCTTGATCTGTTGAAGCAAGGGGTCATCAAGCTGGAAAAAGGAGAGCTGAAAATCGTTTTCTTTCTTTTTATCTTTTGCTGTGCGTTCTTTACCAACCAGTTCATCATGGCTGTGTGTCTTCTCAAGCTGAACCAGCAGATCATTGGCGCGGTCAATCACAGATGCCGGCATACCTGCCATCCGGGCAACATGGATACCAAATGAGTGTGCACTCCCACCGGGGACCAACTTTCGCAAAAAGATCACATTGTTGCGTATCTCTTTTACGGAAACATTGAAGTTTTTGATCCGTGAAAACGATTCCGCCATCTCGTTCAGCTCATGGTAATGGGTGGCGAAAAGGGTTTTTGCCCTGAACAGCGGGTGCTGATGTAAAAATTCAGCAATCGCCCAGGCGATGCTGATACCGTCATAAGTACTCGTCCCACGGCCAATCTCGTCAAGCAAAATCAGGCTTCGGTCCGAAATGTTATTCAGGATGCTTGCCGTTTCATTCATCTCCACCATAAAGGTAGATTCTCCGGATGAGATATTGTCTGATGCACCTACGCGGGTAAAAATCTTGTCAACAATGCCAATGCGCGCACTATCGGCGGGCACAAAACTTCCCATCTGCGCAAGTAAAACAATAAGGCCGCATTGCCGAAGCAAAGCAGACTTCCCGGACATGTTCGGTCCGGTGATGATCATAATCTGCTGGTGTTCATTGTCGAGCCAAACATCGTTAGCCACATATTCTTCACCCGGGGGGAGTTGCTGCTCAATTACCGGATGACGCCCCCCTTTGATGTCCAAAATAAAAGAATCATTGATCTCCGGCCTTACGTAACGATACTGCTTGGCAATACTGGCAAAACAAAGCAAACAGTCGATCCGTGCCAGTACATTGGCATTCACCTGGATGGGTTCAACATATTCTGAAACTGCATATACCAATTGCCGAAACAACTCCTCCTCTAGCCGCAAAATCTTTTCTTCAGCACTGAGGATCTTTTCCTCATATTCCTTTAATTCAGGTGTAATGTAACGCTCGGCATTGGTAAGTGTTTGTTTTCTTTGCCAATCGTCCGGAACTTTATCTTTATGGGTGTTGGTTACTTCAAGGTAATATCCAAAAACTTGATTGTAAGATATTTTTATTGATGGGATGCCGGTACGTTGCACCTCCCTGTCACGAAGTTTTGCCAGGTAGTCTTTTCCGGAGAAAGCAATGTTTCGTAATTCATCCAGTTCCTCCGATACACCGTCGGCAATCACATTTCCTTTTGAAATCAAAGTGGAAGGTTCCTCCTTTATCTCTCTTGCAATACGATCACCTATATACTTACATGGGTTGAGCTGGTCGGCAGATTTTTGCAGGGAGGCGGAGTCACTTTCCTTGCATAAATCCCTTATTGGCACAAGGGCCGACAAAGCCTTCTCGATCTGCAGCAACTCCCGGGGGTTAATTTTTCCAACGGCAACTTTGGAGATCAATCGCTCAAGGTCTCCAATCTGACGCAAATGGGCCGATACAGTTTCAGATTCTGCTTCATGTTCGATAAACCATGATACCACATCGTGGCGTTCGTTTATCAGTTGTTTGTCTTTCAGGGGAAGGATTATCCAACGTTTCAGCAACCTGCTGCCCATGGGGGAAATGGTGTGATCAAGTACCTCTTTAAGGGTTGTTGCACCTTCATTTACCGAATCGAGGATTTCAAGATTTCTGATCGTAAATTTGTCGAGCCAGACATAATGCCGCTCATCAATTCGGGAAATTTTGTTGATATGGCTCAGCCGGTCATGGCGTGTTTCGTGAAGGTATTGCATCACAGCACCGGCAGCGATGATCCCTTCATTGAGTAACTCAACCCCAAAGCCTTTGAGCGAAACCGTATTAAACTGCTTTAACAGGATATCATCGGCAAAGTCCCTTGTATATACCCAGTCATCAAGAAAACTAACGTGGTACTTCCCGGGGAAGTCATGTTGTACCTGCTTTAAGAGTTTTTTTTGCACCACAACCTCACTCGGGCGAAAACTTTGAAGCAACTTATCGATATATTCGCTCGTTCCCTGGTCTGTCAGGAACTCTCCGGTAGAAACATCCAGAAGTGCAATGCCTGAAATGTTTTCACCAAAATGGAGGGCTGCCAAAAAATTATTTTCCTTATGATCAAGCACTTTATCGCTGAACGCGATACCCGGTGTAACCAGTTCTGTCACCCCCCTCTTCACAATCTTCTTTGCTTGTTTTGGATCTTCCAATTGGTCGCAGATGGCCACACGATGTCCGGCCCTGACAAGTTTTGGCAAATAGGTATCAAGTGCATGATGAGGAAAGCCGGCCAATTCAACATATGAGGCAGCACCATTTGCACGGCGGGTAAGCACAATCCCTAGAATCTCTGCGGTTTTTATGGCGTCCTCTCCGAAAGTTTCATAGAAATCACCTACACGAAACAGTAACAGTGCATCAGGATGCTTGGCCTTGATGCCGTAATACTGCCTCATCAGAGGTGTCTCAACGTTCTTGGATGAAGCTTTTGCCATAATTTTTGTTTATCAAAACAAATTTACGAAAATCACAAGGAAGATTCATAAATTTCTTTCCCATGATCACTTCAAAAAAAGGTTCAAATTTGTTAAGCATTAAAAAAAGACCAGAATTTTTCCCGATAAGAATGTCTTAATCTATGTTAAAGCCCGTATTCTTTTTTGTCAGTCTTATGCTTTTACTTACCTTTGTTTTTATTTATTTCAAACTGAGCTAGTTACATTTTTTTAACCAAAAACCCCATTATGTATTTTTCAAAAAAGAGTTATTTTTCAACATTGTTAATTGCCGCTTTCATTCTTATGGCAGCTCCATTAAAGGGAAACCCCGGAGGATTCAGTGACGACGAACTTAAGTATTTTGCAAATGCCGTTGTGCAGGTGATTTCCATCCAGCAGCAGGGACAAATGCAGATGGTTGAGCAAATTGAAGCGCATGAAATGTCCGTGCAACGTTTCAACGAGCTCTACATGCAATCCCAGCAAATGCCAATCGATGACCTTGATTTTGAGGGAGATGAAAAGGAATCATTCCAGGAAATAGTTGATGAGATTGAAAACATTCAGATGCAATTGGAGTCAGTTCTGGTAAGCACCATTGAGGAAGAGGGATTATCATTGGAGAAATATGAAGAAATTATGGCAGAATATCAGCAAAACCCGGAATTGCAGCAAAAGATACAGCAGTTGATGGAATAGGTTTTTATAATTTTTAAAAAAAAGAGGCTTTCAGAACGAAGCCTCTTTTTTTTAGCTGCTAAATCAGGAAAAGCGGTTTGTCAATAAACGACTCATAAACCGGACGAAGCCTCTTGGTATTGTAATGCTTTTCAACATCAATCAGCTTGTTCATGCTGGTTACAATATCTACGGGCATGTTGTCATAACGGCCATTCTTCAAAATCACCAATCGTCCGTGAATCCCTTTCAGCACGAGATCGAGGGCGAGGTTTCCGTAAGCCATGGGCACAATACTGTCGATTGCATCGGGATCTCCTGACCTTACAAGATAACCAAGATATTGATTGATGGTTTCTACACGCTTCCCATTGTTGAATTTTGGGCTCAGCTCCTTGATTTTTGCTGATACAGCATCTCCGATTCCACCAAGCTTGGCATGTCCGTACATATCCTTCTCCGAGCTTTGGAACATCATGTCAACCCCTTCAAAGGAGGCCCCCTCCGATACAATTACAACTGAATAGTTGCTCGGATTTTTACGTCTGTCTTGAATCAGCAATTCAGTCAGGTGCTCAATTTTGAATTTATATTCCGGAATCACGCAACGGTTGGCAGCACCGGCCATCGTGGGCAATAGCGACGTAAAACCAGCATATCTTCCGAAAACCTCCATAACAAGCACACGTTCATGCGAACCTGCAGATGTACGCAACAGATTGGCCAAATGTATGGTACGTGTAACACAGGTGCTAAAGCCGATACAATAATCGGTGCCAGGCACGTCATTATCCATCGTTTTGGGGATGGCAACCACTTTCATCCCCTCCTGGTACATGCGCACTGCATAGCTTAATGTATCATCACCTCCAATGGGGATAAGATGATCGATGCCAAGAAAGTCAATGTTTTTTAACACCTCCGGAGTAAGATCGTTGATCTCCTCTTTGTATTTGTCTTTGAGGTGCTCAGGAACATGCTTGGCCGGTACGTGGCTGGGGCGTGTCCGGGACGTATGCAGAAAAGTTCCTCCGGTTCGACCCGCACGGTTAACAAGGTCTTCCGTCAGATCAATATAGTTCAGGCTATTGTCTGCTTTTTTGTCGCGAATGACCTCCATCAAACCGGCCCACCCCCTGCGAATGCCTATAACCCTGTAGTTTTCCCGCAAGGCTCGGATGGTTATGGCTCTTATGGCAGGGTTCAGTCCGGGTACATCACCACCACCCGTTAAAATTGCAATGGTTCCTTTAAGTTTTTTTACATTCATAGTTTCAGTATTATTTATTAAAATGAATTTTCACTTCAAACAAAAGACTGACAGGAAAGCGATCTTTATGTTTTTAAAAAAGGGACGTAAAGATAAAAAAAAATCAAGACATAAACATAACACGTATGTTGGTTGTTAGATATAAGTATATGACAAAACAGATCTACATACTCAGATTAATGATGCTTTTATTCAGCATCCAGATCTTATTTATTAACCTTGCGAAAAGCAACAACATTACACATATGTCAACACAGGAATCGGGTGCCGTTTTGGCTAAGGCTACTTTTGGTGGTGGCTGTTTTTGGTGTCTGGAAGCCATATTTACAGAAATACAGGGTGTAAAAAGTGTAACTTCCGGTTTTTCCGGCGGACATTTACCCAACCCAACGTATGAGCAGGTAGTAACAGGATCAACCGGGCATGCGGAAGTGGTTCAGATCTATTTTGACCCGGCGGAAATCGGCTACCTGAAGTTGCTTGAAGTCTTTTTCAGCATTCACGACCCAACAACATTAAACAGGCAGGGAAATGACATTGGTACCCAGTACCGCTCTGCGATCTTTGCTCATGATGAAGAACAGAAAGGCTTGGCTCTAAAGGTAATAAACCGATTAACTCAAGAGGGTGTTTATGACGACCCTATCGTTACTGAAGTCACACCGATAGACACTTTCTATCCGGCCAGCGATTACCATCAGAACTATTTTGCAAGAAACCCTTACCAGGGATACTGCCAGATGGTGATCCGCCCGAAACTGGAAAAATTCCGCAAAGCATTCGACCACCTCCTCACAGATTGATCCACCCTTCATAAGCACTTAGCGCCAAACCCTCAACTCTCAACGCCCAAATCGCTCGCTAACTCCGGGGGTTTCTTGGCCGTACGGGCAGTTCGAGGAACCAGCTTACAATTGACAGGATCACACTGAATAAAAGAGCCCACCAGAAGGTGCGAACCTCAAAACCAGAAACAACAAAAGCAGCGAGCTGGATAATAAAAGCGTTGATCACTAAAAGAAATAACCCGAAGCTCATAACGGTGACTGGAATCGTGAGTACGATCAGCACCGGCTTCAGGATCATGTTCAAAACGCCAAGAACAAATGCAACAACGAGTGCCGTGGTGAAGTTTTCAACAATCACCCCTGGCGACAACAGATAAGCCGTTATCACCACAGCAAAGGTTGTGACAAGTGTTTTCACAAGAAAGCTCATTACCTGAACACGTCTGTTTGGATGGTTTTCCATAATTATCATTTTTAATTACAATTCATTCATACATTTTTGAATCAGGTTCCATGTGTTTTCGATGTCGTGGTCCAACCCGACAGAAAAGCGGATCAGCCCTTCGCTCATCCCCATCTCCCGCTGGATATCTTCCGGAACTTCACTGGAGGTGCTTTTGCCTGAGTTACTGAACAAGGTTTTGAAATATCCTAAGCTAACAGCCAGATATCCGACACCCTCCATTTCCATTTTTTCCATAAGTGTCGCAGCACGGTCAAACGTTTTCATGTCGATTGCAAGCACACCGCCAAATCCGAAGTCGGGATGCATCATCTTTTTCATGAGATCGTGATCCGGATGATCGGAAAGTCCTGGGTAGCACACACCAATACCGGCTTCTTTGAATTTTTTGGCCAGAAACATTGCATTCTCACTGTGTTGTCTCATCCTTATGTGGAGGGTGTGCAAGTTTTTCAAAATGCTGGAGGAACGGAAAGGATCCAGAACAGGTCCCAGCAGCATAGCCGTTCCGTCATTTACATCAATCAGTGAAGCAATGTAATCGTTTGTTCCGCAGATGGCTCCAGCCACGCAATCATTTTTGCCGTTAACAAACTTCGTCAGACTGTATAAGGTAACATGTGCTCCCAACTCATTGGGTTGTAAAATCATTGGGGTAAAAGTATTATCCACCAGCAGTTTGCAATTATGCTTGTTGGCGATTTTTGCCAATGCAGGTATATCAGAAACCTGCAGCATGGGATTGGTAACCGATTCAGTATAAATGATCTTCGTGTTGGGCTGGATCGCTTTTTCAACAGCCCCAAGGTTGCTGATGTCGACAAAGCTGACTTCGATGTTGAACTTGGGCAGATAGTTTTTCAAAAAGGCATAAGTACCCCCATACGTAGTGCGGCTGGTTACGATGTGGTCGCCGCTGTTTACCAACTGAAGCATAGCACACGTTATGGCTCCCATTCCTGATGCAGTTACCCATGCCGCTTCTGTCCCTTCTAAAGCGGCAAGTGCATCAGCGAGGTATTTGTTGCTGGGATTCCAGTGGCGTGAATAGAGAAAACATCCTTCGGCCTCCCCTTTAAATGTTTCAAGCATGGTTTTTGCCTGCATAAATGTAAAAGTGGCGGAATCGGTAACCGATGGGTTGACATCTCCATATTCTCCAAACTGCAGCAAGGATTGTATGCGTGTGGCAGGATCTTTTTTATTAGCCATGTTTATTGTATTTTTGTGATGAATAATAAGTGAAACTATAGCCCTGAAGAGGGTTGCATGTTATTCGGTTTCCCTTGTATTATGCGGTGCAAAGGTACAAAATATATGACGCCTTCAGGATTTTGAAAAAGACTAACTTTGCAACAAAACATACACAGAATGTCAACGCATCCGGGCCAATCTTCATCCATTGAAAAAAAAATGCTATTGCGTAGTGGGTTTTGGCCATTGATGTTTGTTTTAGTAATCCTCCTTGTAAAAATGCTGGAAGAAATGCTGGGGAGTGGATTTTCCGGATATGGCCTGAAGCCGAAATCGGTTGATGGCCTTTTGGGAATTGCAACCTACCCGTTTCTCCATAAAGACTTTGGCCATCTGTTTTCCAACGCCATCCCACTTTTGTTTCTGGGCACAGCGCTGTTTTATTACTACAAAAAAGCAAGCAGTATGATCTTTCTGCAGCTTTTCCTGATCTCAGGCATCTGGTTATGGTTGCTGGCAAAGGCTGGCAGTGTGCACATTGGTGCCAGTGGGTTGGTGTACGGACTGGCTGCCTTTCATGTCACGGCAGGGCTAATCAAGCGCAATCATCGCCTAATGGCCTTTGCACTGCTGGTGCTGTTTTTGTACGGAAGTTTGGTGTGGGGGATTTTCCCCGATTTTTTCCCAAAAAGAAATATCTCCTGGGAAGGACATCTNACAGGTATGGCCGCGGGTGTNTTGCTGGCCTGGTTCCACCGGAAACAAGGCCCGGAAAAAGATACCTATTCGTGGGAAGAGGAAGATGAGGTTGAGGATGAGAATGAGGTTGAG
>SL_3KL_010_SEDDRAFT_10001158_pt1 | contig 23614 bp, 24 predicted proteins | sample SodLakKL_010_SED_2_FD_10381 | JGI IMG/M metagenome (IMG submission 10381) | reverse complement strand
TTGTTACTTGATTATTTATGGCCGGTTATGGCGGAGGAGAAATCGTGAATATAAATAAAGCAGCTCATTCGGTTCACCAGGACGTAATTAAATGGAGGCGCGATCTGCACCGTATTCCTGAAATCGGGTTTGAGCTGGACCAGACGTCCCTTTATATTAGAAATTGTTTAGATCAGCTGGGAATTTCATATCATACAGCCGCCCATACCGGCATTGTTGCCACAATCGAGGGGAGCAGCAGCGGTGCGACCCTGGCCCTGCGTGCCGATATGGATGCCCTGCCTATAGAAGAAGAAACAAAACTGCCTTTTGCCTCAGATAATGGCTGCATGCATGCCTGTGGGCACGATGCCCATATGGCCATGCTGCTTGGAACGGCAAAGATTATCAGCGGCATCAGCGATCGGTTAAAAGGAAGAGTTAAACTTTTATTTCAGCCCGGCGAAGAAGGTCACGGGGGAGCTGAGAAAATGATTGCCGATGGCTGCCTTGAGAATCCAGCTGTAAATGCTGTATTCGGATTACATGTCGGGCAAATATTCCCCGAAGTCGGCACCGGTCAGATCGGTATCTGCGAAGGACCTATCCTTGCTGCTGCTGACAGGTTTAAGGTGACGGTTAAAGGTAAAAGTACACATGGGGCCCTGCCGCATTTAGGTGTTGATGCAATAACTATTGCCGCAGAAATAATCTTAGCTCTGCAAAAAATAGTCAGCAGGGAAATTGATCCGCTTAATTCAGCGGTATTAACCGTTGGAACAATAGAAGGTGGCGAAGCTTTTAATATAGTTACTCCCAGGGTTACATTCGGAGGAGATTTTCGGACCCTTCTTGAGAAAGACAGGCAGTATATTACTGCCCGCGTGAAAGAATTGTGCTTTTCAATAGCAAAGGCAAATCGGGCCGAGGCGGAAGTAGAGATACTTGGTGGTTACCCTCCAACAGTAAACGAGCCTGCTTATGCAAAAAAGGTGGTTGCCGCTGCTTCACAGGTGATTGGTTCTGAAAATGTTATCGAAATAAAAAAACCGAATATGGGCACAGAAGATATGTCTCTTTACCTGGAAAAAGTACCCGGCGCTTTTTTTGTCCTTGGTACCGGTAATTCCGAAAAGGAGATTATCTATCCGCACCACAACTCACAGTTTGATGTTGATGAAGATACTCTCTGGATAGGCCCGGCAATTTTTACAAAGCTGGTTATAGATTACCTGGGCGCTTAAAAATTGTCTGGAACAGCTGATCAGGATAAGGAGGTTTTAAAGATGGGAAAAAAGATTAATATTGCAGCCGGCAGGGTGCAGATGGAAGCTGAACTGAACAACTCTGCAACAGCAGATGCTATCTGGAATAAACTGCCAATAAGGGGTATGGTTAACACCTGGGGCGAAGAAATATATTTCGAAATACCGGTTACCATGGAACATGAAAATGCAGTCGAAGTTGTTCAGGAAGGAGATATTGCCTACTGGCCGGAAGGTAAAAGTTTTTGTATTTTCTTTGGGCAAACTCCGGCCTCTACGGCAACAGAAATAAAGCCGGCCAGTCCCGTAAATCCCGTCGGCCGGCTTCTTGGTGATCATGAAGCTTGGAAAGCGGTAAATCCCGGCACAGAAATAACCCTTGAGCAGGCTTAGCCTTATAGATTCGGACCTGGTTGTAAAATCATTCTTTTATGAATTAAGGTAATATGTTAGTGGGTATAAAAGTTTAATTGATATTAACAACCTGATTATTTGTTTGCGGAGGTGACCGGTATTGTTAAGGGCTGAAGATTTCTTTGACCTGGAAGGGAATCGTTACAAAATGCTTTTCAAAGATACTGAATATGTTTGGGAAGGATTAAAAAAGATCAAGGCCTACGTCAGGGATTACCTGGAACCAAATGTGAAGTTCCTCAGGCAGGGCGGCTCTATTATTACAAAAGACCTGGTTCTATACAACGGAGAAGTTATCTTTTCAGATTTTGAAATTGATTCATCTGGGAAAAAACCGGTGGTTCTCAGGGATGGAGTTGTGCTAGAATCGGCAAGTATCATTTATGCCGGTGCTTACCTGATGGATGATAATATCTATATCGGTAAAGATACAGTAATTGAACCTTCTGCCCTGATTAAGGGCCCGGCGGTGATCGGTGATCGGACTGAAGTGCGGCACGGCGCTTATATCCGGGGTGATGTTTTAATTGGGGACGACTGCGTGGTTGGCCATACTACCGAAATCAAATCCTCGGTTATGCTGGGAGGCAGTAAAGCAGGCCACTTTGCCTATATTGGGGACAGTATCCTGGGCCGGGTAAATCTCGGAGCCGGGACAAAGTTGGCCAACCTGAAGATGGTTGATACTCCTGTAGCACTGAATATTAATGAGCGGGTTTATGAAACCGGCCTGCGTAAGTTTGGAGCAATTATCGGTGATGGTGTAGAGACCGGATGCAACAGTGTGACTACACCGGGGACGCTGATGGGTAAAAGGGTTTTGTTGTATCCTAATTGTACGGCAAGAGGCTATTACCCTGCAGGGACCCTTGTTAAGGTTAAGCAGGATCATGAGTGTCGGACCATTAAGTAGACTTATAATGTTAAAGCAATATGTATTTCTTTATGAGGGGTAATGGATAAATACTTAAGAATACTTGAAAAGACAGGGCCATTAACAGGCAAAGACTTTGTGCGGGAAACGGGTTTAACCACTTTCGCTGCATGGAGATTTTGCGCAGGTTCGGATTGGGTTATAAACAAAATCATAGGCAGAAGATACCTGCGCCTGGATCTAAAGGTTGAAGGTTATGCCCGGTTATCCCCTTCGATTATGAGGGAATTTCTGAACTATACAGTTGTTGGTATCAGCGAAGATAGTGCGGCGATAGATCAACTGGCAAAGTCGATTGAAGAAGAAATTACCTCGATCAGCGCAAGAAAAATAAACCTGGCCCGTGATACAGTTGATCGTCTGCTCATAAATCAACCTGATCGTCATACTATTATAAATAAAACCTGTTTTATAATAGCCGGTGACGTTGTTTTCGGTATGGCTCATGCAGAGCCGCGCCCGGAGTTTTCAACCGGGGAACTGGTTAAGGGGTCTGATCTTGATATTATTACTGTTACAGACAATCTGCCTGAGAAGTTACTTGAAAGCCTGGATGCCCTGCTTTACAGGGAAAAATACAATTTATTGATGAACCCTGTCTCCAAGGAAGAAATCGATTATATCGTTAAGGATTTGAAAACGGTTGAAGAACAGCTTGCTTTTAATGATTTTAAAAAAATGGTTGCTTCAAAGATCCTGGAAGAAGGTCAGTATCTCTTTGGCAACCGGGTACTATTCGATCACATTAAGACAATGGTGGCAGAGCGCGGTATACCGGAAAAGGTGAGTAGGCTTGAAGAAAAAGCAACTCAAGATCGGGTTAGGGCCGAAAAGGTTTTACTGGAGGCTTCCGAATCGGCAGACCATGATGAATTGATGGCCCTGTTTTACACAACTGAAGAGAAAGAAGAAATATTTTAATCTTTAATGAGGTGAAAATAAGGCAGTGGATATCAGGATAGTGGATAATTACAATGAATTGAGCAAGCAAGCGGCAGAAATATTAGCAGAACAGGTGCGAAAAAAAAACGATTCCGTCCTTGGCCTGCCTACCGGTTCTACCCCCGAAGGAATGTATGCCTGCCTGGTCAGCATGTATAAAAATAGCGAAATTGATTTCAGCGCTGTTGTTACCTTTAACCTGGATGAGTATGTCGGTCTTCCGCCGGATCATCCGCAAAGTTACAATTATTATATGCACAGTAATTTATTTGATCATGTTAATGCTAAAAAAAGCAATATTCATATTCCCCATTGTAAAGAACAAGATCCCGATTTAATTTGCCGGGAGTATGAACAGGAAATAAAAAATGCCGGTGGTATTGATTTGCAGATCCTTGGTATAGGGACTAACGGTCATATCGGCTTTAATGAGCCGGATCAATTTCTTTACACTAAAACCCACCTGGTTGAGTTGACGGAGGAAACCATTGAAGCAAATAGCCGATTTTTTAAATCAAGGGACGAGGTTCCTTTAAAGGCAGTTACCATGGGGGTCGGTTCGATCATGGCGGCGGAGAAGATTATTCTATTGGCCAGTGGTGAAAGTAAAGCAGAGGCCATAAGCGAGATGTGCAGTGGCAAAGTCACTACCAGGGTTCCGGCGTCTTTGTTACAGTTGCACCGGGAAGTAACGGTTTTCGTCGATAGGGAAGCTGCCTCATTACTGAAAAAGTAATAATTAAAGTGGTTTTTAAAAACTGCCTGCCACTTTGCAGAACAATGGTAAATGATATGGTTGATATAGAATATTGTTTCTGGGCAAATTTTACCTTCAATGGAACCGGGGACGAGTAGACTGCTGTTAATTTATGATATATTATATGCATTGAATAAAAAAATAGGTTTTGTTGATTAGCTGGAGGTGTATTATTTGAAAATACTGGTTAGCGATGACCTCTCTTCGGAAGGTCTTGATTTCTTATGGGAGCATGGTGATGTTGATTTTAAGCCCGATATATCGCAGGATGAACTAAAAAATGTAATTGGCGCTTATGATGCGCTGGTGGTCCGCAGTAGGACAAAAGTTAATGCTGAAGTAATTGAAGCAGCGAAAAATTTGAAAGTAATCGGTCGGGCAGGAGTCGGTGTTGATAACATTGATGTGAACAAAGCAACTGAAAAGGGGATCATTGTAATCAATGCCCCCGGTGGCAATACTATTTCTGCCGCCGAGCATGCTATCGCTCTGTTAACCTCACTGGCTCGTAACATTCCTATTGCCAATAATTCTGTAAAAAGGGGCGAATGGAAGCGCTCCGAGCACATAGGTGTAGAGTTAAACCACAAGGTGCTTGGAGTAGTCGGACTGGGCAGAATTGGCAGTGAAGTCGCCCGCCGGGCCAAGGCGATGGGGATGAATATTCTTGGCTATGATCCTTACATTTCTGAGGAGCAGGCTGAAAATTTAGGGGTTGAGATGGCTGATTTTGAAGACCTGCTTAAACAGGCAGATTTTATTACCCTTCACCTGCCACTCGGGTCCTCAACCCACCATCTGCTTGGTGAAAAGGAAATCGCCATGCTCAAGCCGGGTGTGCGTATTATCAACTGTGCCCGCGGCGGCTTGATCGACGAAAATGCCCTATGTGCAGCCCTGCAGGATGGCAGAATTGCCGGCGCTGCTCTCGATGTTTTCGAACAGGAACCACCTGAAAGCTGCCGCCTGCTGGAGCTTAATAATGTTATTGCCACCCCGCATCTTGGAGCTCTTACCCTTGAAGCACAGGCCAATGTGGCGGTACAGGTATCCGAGCAGGTTGTTAAGGCTCTGCAGGGAGACCCGATTGTTTCCGCAGTTAATGTTCCTGCCCTGATGCCTGAGGCGAGAGAAGCCCTGGAGCCTTTTTTGCCACTTATGCGGGTAATGGGCAGCTTTTATTTGCAAATGTTTGGCGGGTCGGTTGATGAAATAGAGCTTACTTACAGCGGAGAAATATCTTCTTTGCCATTAGCTCCCCTGACCATTTCCTGCCTGATCGGGTTTTTGCGACATGTGATCGGCGATGAGGTCAACTGGGTCAATGCTCCTTATATAGCCAAAGCAAGGGGCATTGCCGTTAAGGAGACATCAACCACGGAAGCCAAAAACTACAATAACCTGGTTACTTTGACTGTTCGGTCCGGCAGTGAAGAACACCATCTGGCGGGAACTCTGCTCAATAATGATATGCGTCTGGTCGAGGTTGACGATTACCGGATTGAAATTATACCTTCAAGGTATATGCTGGTTACCACGCACAATGATCGTCCCGGCGTGGTTGGCAAAATTGGCACCCTGTTAGGTAGTGAAGGTGTAAATATCGCTTCTATGCAGTTGGGAAGAAAGTCGGCAATGGGTGAAGCGATGATGGTCCTGCAGGTTGATGAACAAATGAGCAAAGAGACAGTAGGTAAAGTGAAAGATTTAGATGTTATCGACATGGCTCGTTATGTGGAGATGCAAAACAGCATATTTGAAGAAGAATAAATATTATGGAAGAGGTGCAATATTATGGTTAAAGTTTATGCTTTAAGTACATGTCCCTGGTGCAAGAAGGTTAAGAAATATCTTGAGGAAAAAAATGTTCAGTATGATTGTATTGATGTGGATTTAGCACAGGGCGAAGAACAGCAAAAAGCCCTGGAAGAAGTAGAAAAGCTGACCGGCAAAAGGTCTTTTCCCGTAACGGTCATAAACGACCAGGTGATCCACGGTTTCAAGGAAGACGAGTTTGAAGAGGCGCTTAAAAATGAAACATAAAATTTACTGTGAAGTTTGTCGTATCTCTTTTGTATATCGCGATAAACTTGAAAAAGGGAAAGTTGTGGTATGTACGGTTTGCGGCGCTGAATTGGAGATAAATGCTGTTGAACCGGAAGTTGTTGCATCCCGTTATCCACAGGATCCCGAAACGGAGATCCGTAACCGCTCGGAGAATTTTGCCCGTCTGCGCGGATATACATTTAACGAAGATAAAGAACTGGTTTTAGAAGGCCTGGTCGGCAAGAATAAACTATATGGTGATTTTTACTGTCCCTGTCGTTTTGAGAACATCCCGGAACACATTTGTCCCTGTCTGCCCACTCGTTCGAACGAAGTGCGCGAGTTAGGGCATTGCTACTGAAACCTGTTTCATTTACCGGAGTGAGTTTCACTCCGAAGCATATGCAAATATTAGCTTTAAAGTGAGGGACTATAATTATGAGGCTTGATTTCGTCCGTGGTCATATGGGCGGCAACTTGATTATACTGCTGCGCGGTGAACAGATTCCCTTCGGCAGCGAACTGGAAACAGCTGTAAAACTGCTGGGTCCCAATTACCTCAGTGCACATGAAGCGGGAATCCTTTACCCGATTGATAAAGAAGGGCAGATAGAAGTTAAGATAGCCGAAGCTTCTCTGCCTTCTTTTATCAGTGCCTGCGGTGGTTTGACCCAGGTTTTGGGCGCAGCCCTGGTCGAAACAGAACTTGGGTTGATATTCGGAGTAAAAAAAGATGCCCCATTTACAGAGGTTTTACTGCATACTGACGGCGGACAGGTTGGGTTAATTATTGATAGGCATGATCAAAAATCATTAAAAATTAAAACTGACATGCAAAGTTTTGTTAACGAGACTTACGACCGCGGGGTCGGGTTTTTACAGCATAAGGGTCTGAATGTAATCAAGGCCGGAAAATTTTTGGTTATTAATGCTGTACATTTTAAAGAAATTTATCCCCATGCGGACTTCATAAGGTGGGATAGCAAAACCCGCCAGGCATTACTTGAGATCCAGCATGAATTTCAGGAGAAAACAGGGGAAATAGAGCCAAATGTTGCTGTTTATGATTGGAATCCCGAGTACAGTGGTCATTTAAGAGTTGTTTTTCCCCACAGCGTGGAAACTGAATATATAGAACCTTCCTGCGGAACAGGTTCGGTAGCCCTGGGCATTGCTGTTTTAGCCGGCGGCGAGTTGGACCATTTTAAAGATCTAAGTTCCGATCAAAGTGGGCAATTACTTCTTAATATTGAGTCGGGTGGCGGTATAGAACTGGGCGGTCCGGAAATAACTGCTCTTGAAATGAAGATCGATAAAGGTCTCGTCAAGAGTGCTGCTTTTTCGCACAGCCGGGTAGAAATTACTTCTGTGGGGCAGGCCATTTTATGAATTTTTTGCCTGTTGATATTAAGTAAAACCGGCTTAATTTAGCCGGTTTTTATTTTTGATCAGACTTTTTGATTCAATTTGTGTATTTATATGATGGATAGCAAAAATGGTGGTGCAATGTTGCAAAAGCTGCTGCAGGACATGGTTGAAACATATGGCAACCAGGTGTATCGCCTGGCTTTGCGTTATACCGGTAATATGCACCAGGCCCAGGATATTACCCAGGAAACCTTCCTGCGCGCTTATAAACACCTGGATCGCTTTGATCGCAGTAAGCCGGCCGGACCCTGGTTATTTAAAATCGCCGGCAATCTTTGCCGCAACTGGCTGCGCGATAACCGTGAAGTGCCGGTAGAAATGGCAGATAATCTTGCACAATCAACAAACCCGGGACCCGAGGAAATTTACCTGGAAAAAGAGGGAGAAAAAGAGCTAATGCAGGCATTAAATAATATGCCCCTTATTTACCGGGAAGTTTTGCTGCTAAGACATGTGGGTGAGCTTAGTTACACCGAAATAGGCTATACCCTTTCCCTGGAACTGTCCCAGGTCAAGAACAGGCTCTACCGGGGAAGGATAATGTTAAAGGAAATGCTACGGAAAGGAGAATAATGCTGAAGTGACAGACATTCAATGCCTGGATGAGGTGACCATACAGGCCATAATCGATGGCGAAGAAACAGATATATCTCTGACTAAACATCTTGACAATTGTCCCGCTTGCCAGGGGTTAAAAAAGCAGGTGGCGGAATTAGTTAAAACTTCCGATGGGCTAAGAATCGATGCTGATCTGCCCCCTGAATTTTACGAAAATCTGATGGACAGGATTGAAGTCAGACCGTTTCCCATTGCCCTGCTGGCAGCTGTATTGTTCGGCCTGGTTCTTTTCAGTGCATACTTTCTTAATCCCGGTTATATCACCTGGTGGTTCACTGTCGGGATAACCCACCAGGTTGGTCTGATCTTTGATATATTTTTCGACCTGTTAGTTTTAAGTCAGGCCCTCGGACCGCTTTCAGTGATAACTGTTTTGACGGCTCTGGTAGCTATAGAAGTTTTGATTTTAAATAAGTTAAGAGTTATGGAGGGATAAAGAAATGGTTAAAAAAAGCATCATTTTCTTAACAACAGCTTTCATCTTAGTTTCTATTATTAGCTTATATCCGATAGTGGAAGTAAATGCAGAAACTGAAACCGTGGTAAATGAAGATATAAACAAAGCTGTTGGGAACCTGGATATTCCCGGAACTACTACCGTAAATGGTGATGTTAGCCTGAATCTTGGGGAACTAAAAATTTCGGGGGTTGTTAACGGCAATGTTAATAGCAATATGGGCCAGATCACTATTGACGGAGATGTTAACGGTGACGTGGAAACAAACATGGGCAAGGTTATTATTAATGGCAATGTTGGCGGCAATGTCCGAGCGAGAATGGGCGAAGTAATAGTTGATGGCTCTGTCGGCGGCACCATGTATTCAGAGATGGGAGCAATAGAAATAGATGGCATGGTTGGTGGTGATGTTGAATCCGGTGTGGGTGATCTGCGCATAAGCGGTGTAATTGCCGGGGATGTCAACAGCAAAGCCGGGAGTGTTTATATTAACGGCATTGTAGAAGGTGATGTTTTTCTTGATCAAGGTGTGGTTGAACTGGGTCCGGAAGCCCTGGTATCAGGAAAAATTTATATTCGCCGGGGTTTAGTGAAAAAGTCTGAGACATCAATAGTCGATTCAATAGAGATCGGTGAAGAACTGAGTGTATCTGAATTGGATGATCCGCTTCCCGTTAACGGTTACCATTTTGACGGCCTGGACAGGGATTTTGGAGACAGAATCGCCGACCAGGTCGTGGGTGCAGTTAATGAAGCCATGGATGACATAAGGTTTATGCCTCATACAATCAGAGGAAGAGATTGGTTTTATTCCCCTACTCCATTCATGGGTATATACGGTAGTATTGCCCGGGGTGTAATAAATATGTTACTGATGTTTGCTCTTGCTGCCCTGACATATTCAATTTTCCCGAAGCACGTTAAGGCAGCAGGAGAAGCTGTNGTTGATAAAACAGGTCCGGTAATCGGCTGGGGCATCCTGGCTGCGCTTCTTGCTGTTCCGTTAATGATTTTGCTGGCAATAACGATTATTGGTATACCGCTGATCCTAATTGAGATAATTTTCCTTGCGGCAGCAGCAATCCTGGGCTATACAGGAATTGTTAACCTGGTTGGGAAAAGAGTTGTTGGTTCCATTTCTTCCGGCATGGTTAACCCTCTGGGAACTATTGCTATCGGTGTCCTTATTATTGGACTGGTCAGTATGATTCCGCTGCTCGGCTCGCTGGTTTCGCTGGCTGCCTTTATCCTGGCAGTGGGGGCTGCCCTGGTTACCAGGTTCGGGACCCTGCCTCCGGCTGAAACGGTTTCATTGCCAATCGATAATCCGGAATAAGCAGCCCTATTTATTAAGTGTTACAGATCTAAAGCATCCAACAGGTGGTCGCGCATATCCTGGCGCTCGATCACCTGTTTATGTTTTACCGGCTTTTCCTGCAGTGAGGCCAGGTTGGGGGGAACCGGGTTTCCTGTTTCATGTGATAAAATTTGCAGCAGGTCGAGCTCAGAAACACCTGAATATTTTCCGCCGTCAAAAAGAGCTTTAATTACGCTGCCGCTAAACTTGAAGGGACTGGCGGTAGAAAGTAGTACCGAACGGCAGTTGTCATTTTCTGCGAGGTGGTACTTATCGAGGACTGCCCGGCCAACAGCCGTGTGCGTGTCGACAAGATACTGGAAATCCCTGTAAGTTTCGGCAATAGTCTGCAGCGTTTCCCGGTCATCGGCATAATCGGCCCAAAAAAGATCTTGCATCTTTCTCAAAGTTCCCGGGTCAATTTGGTACTCGCCGCTACCTTTTAATTGTTCCATCCATTTTGTAACCTTTTTCGGTTCATGATCGGTTAGTTCAAATAACAGTCTTTCCAGGTTGCTGGAAATAAGGATATCCATAGACGGGGAGCAGGTCCGGTGAAGTGGTCTGCGGCTTAAGTACCGCCCTGTATTTATAAAGTCCGAGAGCACATTGTTTCGGTTAGCGGCACAAATAAGGCGGTTTACAGGCAGCCCCAGCTCACGGGCATAATAACCGGCCAGGATGTTACCGAAGTTGCCCGTGGGAACCACAAAGTTAATTTTTTCTTCCGGTTGCAATTCTCCCCGGCTGACCAGGTCACGATAAGCTGCAAAATAGTAAACTATTTGCGGCAGCAGACGCCCCCAGTTAATTGAATTGGCAGATGAGAGACGGTAACCTGATTTTACCAGCTGCTCTTTCAACTTACGATCGTTGAATAATTCTTTAACGCCGTTTTGGGTGTCGTCAAAATTCCCCCTTACGGCTGCAACCCCGACATTATCACCTTTCTGGGTTACCATCTGTAATTGCTGTACCTCACTAACCCCGCCTTCCGGGAAGTAGACGATAATCCTGGTGCCGGATACATTACTAAACCCCTCCAGGGCCGATTTTCCTGTATCGCCCGAAGTTGCCGCTAAAACAACAATTTCTGCTTTTTCACCTGTAACCTCGACTGCAGTTCGCAGGAAGTGAGGTAAAATTTGCAAAGCTATATCTTTAAAAGCATAGGTTGGTCCATGCCATAGTTCCATGACATAAAGCTCAGGCGAGAGTTTGTGCAGTGGCGTGATTAAGGGATGATCAAAATTGATGTCATTATAAGCTGATGCTATAGCTTTTTCCAGGTCGGCGGCATCGAAATCGGTTAAGAATAATTTAAATATCTCGCCTGCTATTTCAGTGTAGCTGCCCCGGGGTAAATTTTCTTTCTTAAACGGCACTGCTCTTTCAGCGGGGACATAAAGGCCCCCGTCGTCAGCTAACCCCTGTTTGATCGCTTCTGCAGAAGTTGTGCTTTGATCTTGATTCCTCGTACTGTAATAACGCACTGAACCGACTCCTTTCGGGTTCGCTTGCTGTTATGCTTTGTTTTCGCCAAAAAAGCCCGAAAATCCTTTGTAAAAAAACAGCCACTCTTGACAAAAAGATTCGAACAGGGTATTTTCAGGGCACAGTTTTATTATCTGCAGATGCGCTGTTATTATCTGCAAGATAGTCATTTTAAGACAAAGTTGACTAAACAGATCCCCGAATACTGTTATGCCCTAAGACAGATACCCGGAAAATAATACAAGGAGAGTGATCAATCGTTGAAATACATGGTTATTGTAGGAGATGGCATGGCTGATTATCCGATGGAACAATTTAATAATAAAACGGCGCTGCAGCACGCACGGACCCCTAATTTTGATCGCCTGGTTGAAGAAGGGATTCTTGGTCTCGTTCAGACAATTCCGGAGAAGCTGCCGCCCGGCAGCGATACAGCTAATCTTTCAGTAATGGGTTACGATCCGCTAAAGTATTACACAGGTCGTTCTCCTTTTGAGGCGATCAGCCTCGGTGTAAATTTAAACCCTGAAGATATCTCTTTCCGCTGCAACCTGGTGACTCTTTCCGCTGATCAACCATATTCTGAAAAAATTATGTCGGATTACAGTGCCGGGGAGATTTCCAGTGAAGAGGCAGCTGAACTAATAGATGCTGTCGGGGTTGCTTTAGGCTCGAAAGAAATAGACTTTCATACCGGTTTTCGCTATCGTCATCTGATGGTATGGCATGGAGCCACCGATCAATGGCAGTTAACACCTCCCCATGATATTAGCGGTCAAAAGATCGGTGAATACCTGCCGGCCGGAAAAGAAGGGGATAGGATCAGAATGATGATGGAAAAGAGCTGGGATATCCTTGCCGACCATCCGGTTAACAGGAAGAGAGTAAAAAAAGGACTTAGTCCGGCCAACTCAATCTGGATCTGGGGAGCCGGCCGCAAACCGATGATTCCATCCTACGCTGAAAAATATGGGCTTGCAGGTACAGTTATATCTGCGGTTGACCTGGTCAAAGGTATCGGGCTTTTTGCCGGTTTAAGCACTGTTGATGTTGAAGGAGCTACAGGTGATATAGATACCAATTATAGTGGAAAGGTCAGGGCTTCTCTCGATGCGTTGAAACAGGGGAGTGATTTTGTTTATCTGCATATTGAAGCTCCCGATGAGTGTTCACATCGTTTTGAAGCCGATAATAAAATTAAGGCGATTGAGCTTATTGACAGCGAAGTAGTTAAGGTGGTCAGGGAAGAGTTGGATAAAAGTAACTTTGATTATAGTATCCTGCTGGTAACAGATCATGCCACCCCCCTTTCCCTGGGGACGCATACCAGGGAGCCGGTGCCCTTTGCCATTTTTCGTAGTAATGATCTAAAAAACAACAGGGGCCGGACATTTGATGAATCCTCGGCAGCCGATACCGGCTTGTTATTCAGGGAAGGATTCAAGTTGCTGGATTGTTTTTTAGGCAGGGATAATTGCCTGGAAGCCACGGAGCAGAGTTAATGCCTGTTGATCCGAAGGATAGAATTATAAACAAAAACTTCATCGCTCTTTTTGGCGCAGTTTTTTTCCTGTTTTTTGCGCTTGATTATTATATACCTATTTTGCCATTTTATGTTATTGAGGCCGGGGGAAGAGAAGCTTCTGTTGGTTTATTAATGGGCGTATTTGTTTTCTGTTCTATCATTCTGCGTCCTTTCCAGGGTCGTGATCTTAACAAAAGGGGCAGGAAACGACTTCTGGTAATGGGTATCTCTTTGTATGCCGCAGCCGGCCTGGGCCTGCTTTTACTGCCGGCGCTACCCCTGTTATTTATTTTTCGGGCGATACAAGGTTTCGGTTGGGGTGCATTCTTGCTGGCTTTTAATACTCTCACCCTGGATCTTGCTCCTGAAGGCAAAAGAGGTTCAGCTGTGGGTTTAATGGGCATGGCTCCGCCATTTTCGCTGGCTACTGCTCCTGTTCTTGGTGAATACCTCAGGGTAACAACATCAGGCAATTACCTGCTTTTATTTCTGGTAGCTTTAGTTGCTGCCCTTTTAGCCCTGTTATGCAGCGCTATTGTAAGGGAGCCCATGTTTGATAAAAGTGGCACAGAGAAAACCCCTCTCTTACTGGGCAAGGTGATTTTTCCATCCCTGATTATATTATGTATGACTTTTAATCTTGGAGTAATTCTTACATTTTTACCCTTACTGGGTGAAGTGCGCGATTTGCAGGCAGTCGGTTACTTTTTTACAATATTTGCGCTTACCACCGTGTTTTCGCGTCCAGTCGCCGGTCGGTTGTCCGATTACTTTGGAAGGCAGGTGATTTTACTGCCGGCCCTGGTAATTGCTGCTGTCTCTCTGGTGATGATTGCTACCGCAGTAACAGTTTCGCAGTTTTTGCTAAGCGCTTTTGTCCTCGGGATCGGTTTTGGGTCAGGACACTCTTCGGTTATGGCAATGGCTGCAGACCGCCTGGCAGTAATGGAAAGGGGCGTTGGGATGGCAACCTTTACCACTGCCTTTGACCTGGGTATTGTAATCGGTTCAGTGACTGTTGGCGTACTGCTTACCTGGTTTAACTTTCAGGCGATATTCCTGCTCTGTGCAGTAATTATGTTACTGCCTATTTTGGGGAATTTGATAAAAAGGAAATTAATCAGGGCAGAAGTCAGTTAATTTGGAAAGGTGGCGTTTGTAAATGCCTGACAATTTAACCTATAAAATATTAAAGAAACACCTGGTGGATGGAGAAATGAAAAAAGGCTCTGAAATAGGGCTTCGTATTGATCAGACCCTGACCCAGGATGCTACCGGCACCATGGCTTACCTGCAGCTGGAGGCATTAGGTATAGAGAAAGTGCAAACAGAACTCTCGGTCAGTTATGTTGATCACAACACTCTCCAAAATGGCTTTGAAAATGCAGATGATCACCGCTACCTGCAGTCGGCTGCTGCCCGTTTTGGAGTATGGTACTCCAGGCCGGGTAATGGGATTTGCCACCAGGTGCACTTAGAACGCTTTGGTGTCCCGGGCAAAACCCTTCTTGGTTCTGACAGCCATACTCCGACTGCCGGAGGTTTAGGAATGATTGGTATCGGGGCCGGAGGGCTTGATGTGGCTGTTGCAATGGCAGGAGGACCTTTTTACATAACTGTTCCGGAAGTGATAAAGGTAAATTTGGTTGGCAATTTTTCCCCATGGGTGGGAGCAAAGGATGTTATACTTGAGCTGCTCAGGCGCCTGTCGGTAAAAGGCGGCGTGGGAAAAGTAATTGAATATGACGGTTCCGGTCTGGAGAATCTCACCGTGCCAGAAAGGGCGACTATTGCCAATATGGGCGCTGAACTCGGAGCAACATCTTCAATTTTCCCCAGTGATACAGTAACCAAGAAATTTTTGAAAGCACAGGGCAGGGAAAAGGACTGGCAGCCGTTTGAGGCCGATTTGCGGGCTGACTATGATCATGAAATCACCATAGCGCTTGATCAGCTCGAACCTCTGGCAGCAGCGCCCCACAGTCCCGATAAGGTCATACCGATTCGTGAAATTAGTTCAGTAAAGGTTGACCAGGTTGCTGTTGGCAGCTGTACCAATGGGTCCTATCAAGACTTGCGGTTACTGGCGGAAATCATGAAAGGGCGGGTAGTCCACCCCGGGGTCAGCCTGGTTGTAGCGCCGGGTTCACGGCAGGTATTAATCAGCCTGACCCGTGAAGGTGTTATAGAGGAGTTGATTCGTTCCGGGGCCAGGATACTGGAGACAGCATGCGGGCCGTGTATCGGTATGGGCCAGGCTCCGCCTTCAGGAGCTGTTTCTGTGCGTACTTTTAACCGCAATTTTGCCGGCAGGAGTGGAACAGCCGATGCCTCAGTATATCTTACCGGCCCTGCAGCAGCAGCTGCTGCAGCCCTGCAGGGTGAGATTACAGATCCTCGTGAGCTTGGCGATTTTCCCAGCTTACCAGAAGAATATGCTCCGGTTATCGATGACAGGATGATTATTGCGCCCCCTGCTGATGGCGGAGATATGAAAATAATTCGCGGTCCGAATATTAAACCGGTTCCTTTAAATAAACCTGTGCCTGAAAAAATACAAATCAGGGTTTTGCTGGTTGTTGAAGATAATATAACTACAGACCACATTATGCCCGGAGGATCCAGAGTGCTTCCCCTGCGCTCAAACATAGAAGCGCTCAGTGAATATGTTTTTGCTCCCCTGGACAGCAAATTTTCCGATCGTGCCCGTGAATACGGCAGTGGTTTAATAGTCGCCGGCGAAAATTACGGGCAGGGTTCCAGCCGTGAACACGCCGCTTTGGCCCCGATGGCCCTTGGAGTAAAGGCGGTGGTGGCTAAATCCTTTGCCCGTATTCACCAGGCTAACCTGGTGAACTTTGGCATATTACCCCTTACTTTTAGTGAACCTGTAGATTATGAAAAATTAACTGTGGGAGATGAACTGCAGATTGATAACGTCAGCGAGCAGCTGAAAAGCAAGCGGATTATTATAGAACATGTTGAGGGGAACTACGCTATAGAAGCAGAACACCAGCTCTCGCTGCGGCAGTTGAAAATTGTAAAAGAGGGAGGACTGCTTAACTATACCCGCTCACAAAGCGGACTTTCCGGACAAAACAAGAGATAAATAAACAGTCCGATGAACCTCTTCCAAAGCCTCCATTGCTATTCGGGCTTTCCGATTGCAGCAGCAAATGCACAGGCAAAAGAAGTTTCATGGCTCATGGAGATACAGATTTCGGTAATGCCCTTTTCCCTGGCCAGGCTTGAAGCCTTGCCGTAGAGCTTAACTTTTGGCTGCCGCCCGGCAGCGGCGAGAATTTCTACTTCATTCATTGCGGCCGGTCCTATCCCGCATCCGATAGCTTTCAATACCGCTTCCTTGGCGGCAAAACGGGCGGCCAGTGTAGCGGTCGAAGATCCTCTTTCCCTAAAGGAGTTTTCTTCGGAAGCAGTTAATATTCTGCGCAAGAAACGCCCGGGGTACTTGTTATATACCCTGTCGATTCTCTCAATGGAAACCAGGTCAACACCGACACCTCTCAGGGTCAACAGTTTTCACCTCTAAAAAAAGTTTAGCTCCTGCCTTATTATAGCATGATGCTCTTCTTGAAAAGAAGATATCAAGAATCGACGAGTATTTTTGCTGCTGCGATTTACAGAAAATGCAAGCCGATTTCAAAAGGCGCTGCATCATTTATAGCGATACTTCAATGTTACCTGAAGTGCAAAATTACGAACAAAAATGAAACGCCAAAGCTCTTGCTGTCGCTGTTTATTTAAGGCAGGCAATCATATTATCGTTAGGGCTGCAGATGTTTTTAGAAAATCACTAAATATCTTGCTTTTCAGGTTAAGATGTGGTAATCTTTAGTCGAAATAATGCCCTGTTTATCAGGGTTCTTTGTAGGAGGTATTTGTTTAATGCAGGGTAAGGTTAAATGGTTTAACCCTGAAAAAGGGTACGGTTTCATTGAAGTGGAAGATGATAAAGATGTGTTTGTGCATTACTCGGAAATTCAGGAGGAAGGCTTCAAAACATTAGAAGAAGGCCAGGAGGTTGAATTCGAGATCGTCGAAGGAAACCGCGGGCCGCAGGCCGCAAACGTGATGAAGTTATAAATCATGTAAATCCGAGTCAGGTTTACCGGTGGTTAATTTTATGACCGACGTATATACGTCGGTTTTTTTATGAATTTTGGCATTGACATCAGGTTAAACAGGTGTTATTCTTTTTCGTGGGCAATACCCGAGTTGTTTAGTCGGAATTAAAATGGGAGTAGTGAAAATGAAACTTTCAGCTAAAGTTGAATACGGGGTCAGGGCTATGGCGGTTCTCTCAATATACTACCAGGAAGGGCCTTTACCACTGCGTGAAATTGCTGAGCAGGAAAAAATATCGCTTAAATTTTTAGAGCAAATATTTCCTGATTTGAGGCGGGCCGATTTGATTCAAAGTGTTCGTGGTTCCCGTGGGGGCTATATTTTATCACGGCCGCCTGCTGAAATAAATGTCGGGGATATAGTCCGGGCTGTAGAAGGGCCCATAACTCCTGTTGACTGCCTTTCAGAGGTTGACAGCGAGTCTTGCTGTCATCGTAAAGATGACTGCCTGACCAGGCAGGTTTGGGAAAAGCTCAGAGATCGTATCAATGATGTTTTGGATGAAGTGTCACTTGATGAGCTGGTTGAAGTTAAGCCGGCAGAAACGTTAACCTAAGAGAAAGGGAGGAATAGATCTTGAACAGCAGAGAAGTCTATATGGACCATGGTGCTACCACACCGGTAAGGGAAGAAGTTTTGGAAGCTATGCTGCCATTTTTTAAAGAGCAATACGGAAATCCGTCCAGTGTTCATTCAAAAGGCAGGGAAGTACGCAATGCTGTTGAAGAAGCGCGTGAAAAGACAGCATCAGCCCTGGGCGCAAGTCCCGGGGAGATATACTTTACCTCCGGAGGGACAGAATCAAACAATATAGTTCTGCGCGGCGCGGCTAAGAAGCATGAAGGTTTTGGTCATATTATTACCTCGGCAATAGAGCATCATGCTGTACTCGATGTATGTCGCGACTTAGAAAAAGAGGGGCACAGGGTCACTTTTTTACCGGTAGACAAATATGGTCGGTTAGATCCTTCCACTGTTGAGGATGCAATTACCCCGGAGACGTTTATTATTTCGATAATGGCCGCAAATAATGAGATAGGCACTTTGCAGCCTTTAGAGGAGATCGGGGCAATTGCCGCTAAACATAATATTATGTTTCACACAGATGCTGTCCAGGTTGTAGGACAGCTGCCGGTTGATCTTAAAAAAATGCAGGTTGACTTTTTATCATTGTCTGCCCATAAATTTAATGGTCCCAAAGGTGTCGGCGCTCTTTATAAGCGCAAAGGGATAAAAATTGATCCCCTCTATCGCGGGGGAGGCCAGGAAGGAAAGCTGAGGCCGGGAACCGAGAATGTACCCGGTGTAATTGGTCTTGCCCGGGCTCTCGAACTATCCGTTGAAGAGATTCCTCATAAAATTAATACCCTCCAATCATTAAGAGATAAGTTAATAGAAGGACTTTTAAAAATTGACGAAGTTGTTCTTAACGGTCATCCTGAAGAACGTTTGCCAGGCAATGTAAATGTCAGTTTTAAATATATCGAAGGAGAAGCAATACTGTTGAGCCTTGATATGGAAGGTATTGCTGCTTCCAGTGGTTCAGCCTGTTCCTCGGGTTCACTTGACCCATCTCATGTTTTATCTGCAATTGGCTTGGACCATCAGACTGCTCATGGTTCTGTACGGTTTAGCCTGGGCAGGGGAAACAGTGAGACAGATATAGATTATGTCCTGGAAAAAGTGCCTGCAGTAGTTGACAGACTGCGACGAATATCTCCAATTCGCAGGTCCGGATAATAGAGAGGAGAACTGTATATGTATAATGAAAAAGTAGTCGATCACTTCAATAACCCTCGCAATGTTGGGGATCTGCCCGACGCAGATGCTGTAGGTGAAACAGGAAGCTTTAAGTGCGGCGATACGATGAAACTTTATATCAAAGTTAAAGATGAAAGAATAGTAGATGTCAGTTTTCAAACTTACGGTTGTGGAGCGGCTATCGCCAGCAGTAGTATGCTTACGGAAATAGTAAAAGGAAAAACACTCGATGAGGCGATGCAAGTTACCAACCAGGATGTGGCCGAGCAGCTTGGCGGGCTTCCCCCTCTCAAGCTGCACTGCTCAAACCTGGCTGCGGATGCGCTGCATAACGCTATTGCAGAATATCGCAAAAAGCAAGAGGTTGCCGGTAAGGGTTAATTGTTTCTCTGTTGATGAAATCTTTTAATCAACTTGACAAACCCCCACGAAGAATGATATTTTTTATGTAGCTTTAGCACTCTGGGGTTACGAGTGCTAAAGGTAAGAAACGGGGGATTGATCATGGTAGTACCTCTTAATGAGAGGAAAGAACAGATACTTAAGGCGGTTGTTATTAACTATATTATAACCGCCGAGCCAGTCGGTTCGAGGACAGTTGCTCGTTCTCATCGGATGGATTTGAGTTCTGCTACTATCCGCAATGAGATGGCTGATCTCGAAGAAATGGGATACCTGATTCAGCCCCATACTTCAGCCGGAAGAGTCCCGACCCAGCTCGGGTATCGTTACTATGTAGATAACCTGATAGATATAGATGATCTCAGTGCTGATGATGAGATGGCGATAAGCAGTTCTTTAAGCACTGAGAAGATGCGCGAAATTGAACAGATCATCAATAACTCGGCACGGGTCTTATCTTCGGCTACTAACCAGACTTCACTTGTCATGGGGCCGCAATTCCAGAAGAGCGCCTTTCAACACCTGCGTATTTTGCCGCTCGATGATAAGCGCAGCCTGGTTGTATTAATTACAGATACAGGCTTTATTAAGAATAAGGTTATTGAAATGCAGCAGCAATTGAGCCCGTCTGAACTGCACCAGGTAGTATCTTATCTGAACCAGAAGCTTTATGGTTTAACAATAGATCAAGTTACCACTTCCCTGATTAACGAGTTAAAGCGAGATCTGTTCAGGCGTCTGGAAATACTGGAACAGGCCTTTATCCTCTTAGAAGAAAGTCTGATGGAAGAAAAGCAGATCAGGGTATTTCTGGGTGGAACAACCAATATTCTTAACCAACCTGAGTTTAAAGATGTCGATAAAGTCAGGAGAATGCTAAACCTTTTTGAACAGGAACCACTTCTTTTTAAAATATTGGAAGATGCCTCCAGTGAAGACGACATCGTTGTCAGAATTGGAGCAGAAAATGAGTATGAAGATATCAAAGAATGCACATTGATTACCGGAACCTACAAGATACACGACAAAACTTCAGGTATTGTCGGGGTTCTTGGCCCGACCAGGATGGATTACAGCCGGGTGATCAGTGTGATGCGCCGCCTGGTAGATTACCTAAACCAGAATCTTAGTTCCTGACAGGATGATATCTAAAATATTAGCAAGCAGGTGAATTATTGTATGCCCGAGGAAAAGAACAATAAAAAGAAAAATGAAGAACAGGCCCCCGAAGAAATCGAAGAACAAGATCTAATAACAAAAGAATCGGATGAAGCTGAAGTTATCGCTGAAGAAGAAACTGCAGAAGACGTCAACCAATCAGGAGAAGAGTCCCCGGAGTGGCAGCAGGAAAAAGAGGAGCTGCTAGATAAATTAAAGCGTAAACAGGCCGATATTGATAACCTGCGGCGGATCAGTAAAATAGAACAAGCTGAGGCCAGGGAATACGCCCTGCACCAATTTCTCAGCCGTCTATTGCCTGTTCTAGACAACCTGGAACGTGCTCTTGAATCTGCCCGCTCGGACGAAAACATGCCTGCAGGTCATGTTGAAGGTTTGGAAATGATCTATAAGCAGCTTATACAGATACTTGAGCAGGAAGGAGTTAGCGAGATCGAAGCAGTCGGCTGCAAGTTTGATCCGAACTGTCATCATGCCGTGATGCAGGAAAAAAGTGATCAGAGTGAACCGGGAATTGTTTTGGAAGAACTACAGAAAGGTTATCACCATCGGAAGAAAGTTCTGCGGCCTGCTATGGTTAAGGTTTGCGGGGAGTAGTATCCGGCAGTTCTCAAAAGTCGGGATCAAAGTAAAGGTATGAAACTTAGAAACACATGGCTTATAAATAAGCGGCTGATTCTACTCGCCGTCTTTTAAAACTAATTATTTTTATTAAAGACAAGCTTAGGAGGAAGAAAAATGGGAAAAGTAGTAGGGATTGACTTAGGAACAACCAACTCAGTAGTTGCTGCCTTAATTGGCAGTGAACCGGAAATTATCGCCAACGCAGAAGGCAGCAGGTTGACGCCGTCAGTAGTTGCATTTACCAAGGAAGGCGAGCGCCTGGTAGGCCAGGTCGCGAAGCGCCAAACTATTACTAACCCGGATCGCACTATTACTTCAGTTAAACGTGAGATGGGGACAGAATATAAGGCTGAAATTGATGATAAAGAGTATACTCCGCAGGAGATCTCAGCAATGATTCTGCAAAAGCTTAAAACCGATGCAGAGAGCTTTCTGGGTGAGAAAATTACGCAGGCTGTTATTACAGTGCCTGCTTACTTTACCGATAGCCAGCGGCAGGCGACTAAGGATGCCGGCACCATTGCCGGTCTTGAAGTCCTGCGCATTATCAATGAACCAACAGCTGCTGCCCTTGCTTACGGGTTGGACAAAAAAGGCGATCAAAAAATCCTGGTATTCGATCTTGGTGGAGGGACATTTGATGTTTCTGTATTAGAACTGGGTGATGACGTGGTTGAGGTTAAAGCCACCAGTGGAAACAACCGGCTTGGTGGCGATGACTTCGATCAGAGGGTTGTCGATTACGTGGCCGAGGAGTTCAGGAAAGATCAGGGTATAGACCTGCGTAAAGATCGCATGGCCCTGCAGAGGCTTAGCGAAGCGGCAGAAAAAGCCAAGGTTGAGCTTTCTTCGGTTACGTCGACTGACATAAACCTTCCTTTCATCACGGCTACCCAGGACGGCCCGAAACACCTCAATGTTCCATTAACCAGGGCAAAATTCGATGAATTGACTGCCGACCTGGTTGAAAAAACAATGGGTCCGACCAGACAGGCTATTGCAGATGCCGGTTTGAACTCTGAAGGGGTCGATCGGATTATTCTGGTCGGCGGCTCCACACGAATTCCTGCTGTCCAGGAAGCGATACGCAAACTTCTCGGCCAGGAGCCGCATAAAGGTGTTAACCCGGATGAGGTCGTTGCCATGGGCGCCGCTTACCAGGCTGCTGTGCTGGGTGGCGAAGCTAAAGATGTTCTGCTGCTGGATGTAACGCCGCTTTCCCTGGGCATTGAAACTTTGGGCGGTGTCTATACTAAAATTATTGAACGCAATACCACCATTCCGACCGAGAAGAAACAAATATTTTCAACTGCAGCTGATAATCAGACCAGTGTGGAAATACATGTTCTTCAGGGCGAAAGGGCTATGGCGGCTGACAACAAAACAATGGGCCGCTTTATGCTTGACGGCATTCCTCCTGCTCCGCGCGGTGTGCCGCAAATCGAAGTAAGCTTTAATATCGATGCCAATGGTATCGTTAATGTTTCGGCTAAAGATCTTGGTACCAACCGTGAGCAGAATATTACAATTACTGCTTCAAGCGGTTTGGAGAAAGATCAGATTGACGAAATGGTCAATGAGGCGGAAAAATATGCCGAAGAGGATCAACAGCGCCGGGAGCTTGCCGAAGCTCGCAACCAGGCTGACAGCCTCGCTTACAGTGCTGAAAAGTCTCTTAAAGATCTTGGTGACAAAGTAGAGCCGGACAAGGCAGAGGAAGTCAACAAGGCAATTGAGGAATTGAGGGAGGCTTCGAAGGGCGAAGATCTCGATCGTATTAAAGAGGCTACCGAGAAAATGAACTCCTTCATGCATGAACTTTCGACCAAGCTATATGAACAGGCGAAAGCCCAGGAAGGTGAAGCTGCCGCTGAAGCAGCAGGAGAAGAAGGCGGAGAAAGCAGCGAGGATGAAAATGTGGTAGATGCTGACTACGATGTGCAGGATGAAGAAGGAAGTGCAGAGGAAGGCAGCGAAGAAGAGAGTGCAGAAGACAAGAAAGATAGTTAAGGTGTCAAATGATTAGTGAGGATGATATCTGGATATGAGTAAAAGAGATTATTATGAAGTACTCGGTTTGGAGCGTGGAGCTTCACCCGATGAAGTGAAAAAAGCATATCGGCGCCTGGCCAAGCAGTACCATCCTGATTTCAATAAGGATGATGCCGAAACAGCCGGGAAGTTCAATGAAATCAAGGAAGCTTATGATGTTTTGAGTGATCCGCAAAAAAGGGATCAGTATGATCGTTTTGGACATCAAGCCGGTTTTGATGGTAGCGGAGCCGG
>SL_3KL_010_SEDDRAFT_10001157_pt1 | contig 23627 bp, 16 predicted proteins | sample SodLakKL_010_SED_2_FD_10381 | JGI IMG/M metagenome (IMG submission 10381) | reverse complement strand
AAAGCCCTCACGAGCTCCCCGGATATCTTCCATATCCATGTAAATCAAGGCAATATTGCTGTATATCTTTTGAAGATTCTCCAGATCATTGAGTTGCTCATAATATTCAGCTGTTCTCTTAAATGACTCAATGGCTTTGTCGGGTCTTCCGTTTTCCCAATAAGTGTAGCTGATTTGGTTCAGGTAAGAAATGGCTGTTTCCACATCATCCTCCAGGAGGTGGTATTCAACCAGCTCTTCCAGCCGTGCAATTCTTTCCTGGTTGGCCTGGCTAAGCACACGCATTTGTTGGCCATTCACCTGGCTTAAACAAAGCATGAAAAGGCACCCAAGCAGGGTTCTTAGCATACGGGAGGTATTTGTGCTTTTGTGCTTTACCATTTGTAAGCAGGAACTAGCAGTTGTTGTTTAATTTGAGCTATGTTCGGATTATGCATGACTCAAATGATTAAGCATCCAGGCCTTATTTTTCTCCTGAAATGACGGAGAAAAATGTACTATGCTGGATGGGCTGTCGAATGCGTTATCAAAGGTTTCTAATCCATTGCTGTAAGAGTATCCCTGATATGGGATAACTGTTTTGCTTTCCGCTTTTATTTCTTTAATTTTCCTTCTGTGCAAATTTACTATAAAAAATGATGTATTATATACAGAATCCCATTGTTTATGTATTTGTCTGTCCCGGGTTATCATTTTAACGTTATTTTTTCTCTTTGGGAAATGCACACCATACATTTTATTATGGGTGTACTGTTTAGGCATGTACAAGGTTACATTTTTTGCGATATAATGGTATAACTGTAAAAAATATTCTGGCTGTTCGTTAAATATGAATCCATTCAAAATTATTTGTATAAATTTGTTTGCTTTAATGTTATTGTTCAATTGCTCATTGGATTTGCCGGTAAAGTTCTACCAAAACCTGCTGCTGGCAATTATGCGGCAGCAGTGATAAATGTTCAGGAAAACATAAGAGAAAAAATCCATAACCCACACAAAATGACTAAAAAACCAACCCTTTTTGCTCTGTTTCTAACGATACTGGGTTTTGCTGGCTTGCATGCCCAGGATTTTGAAGTTGCTCCTGTGCGTGTACATTTCAATGCATCGCCCGGGGAGTCTCAAATCCGTACTGTCACCGTAAAAAACCATGGGAATTACAAAGAAACCATTTCCATGCAATTGAGAGACTATTTGGTGAACAGACAAGGGACACGGGAGGTTTTGTCGGCTGGCTCAACGGCCAATTCGCTATCGGATTGGGTAAACCTGAATCCCTCTTTCCTTGAGTTACAACCCAATGAATCTGCCACCGTGCAGATAAACCTGCAGGCTCCTGCTGATGAATACGATTCTAAATGGGGAATAATAAGTTTCACAACCACCCGGGAACAGACTGTTTTTTCCGCAGATGTGGATATGCAATCCGGGGTGAGCGTAACCGGCAGGATAGATATTTTCATGAGTTATAATCCCGACACCGGTGAACCGGGCAATGTCAGCATCAGCAATCTTCACGAGGTAACTGCAACTGATTCTGATGAAAGACGTTTTTCTGTTAACCTTGATAACCTGGGTGAAAGAATTACCCAATGCAAGGTGTTTCTGGTGGCTTCAAATATGCAAACAGGGGAGGAGTACCGGTTTGGTACAGTCGATGTCAACACTTATCCCCAGACTTCACGCAGGGTAGAACTGACGTTGCCTGCCGACCTGGAGCCCGGAACATACTCCCTTGCTGCTATTCTCGATTACCCTGGAAGTGAGTCTCTGAAAGGAACCCAAATAACCATTGATGTGGAATAAAATTTTCTTTTCCTGTTTGTTTATTGGATTCTCCATGGCTTTGTTCGCCCAAAGGCAGACTTTCACGGTCTGGTATCCCGGGCAGGAAACTGTTAAAGAGGTTTATGACGGGTATTTGGCCGGACAGGATACTATTAAAGACGGGCCCTATGAATATTACCGGCCCAATGGTACACTTAGGCAAAAAGGTCAGTTTGCCAGTAACAGACCTCATGGGCATTGGGAGGTTTTTTACCCTAATGGCAGCTTGCACCAGAAAATTGAATTTGAGTCCGGAGTGCGGCATGGAGCTTATAAATCTTTTTACCCCTCTGGCAGATTGATGCAGGAAGGCTCTTACCATAACGGTCAATTGCATAATTCTTTTGTTACTTATTATGAAGATGGAATCACAGAAAGTAAGCTCAACTACCATTCAGGTATACAGCAGGGGATGCAAAAAATTTATTACCCGGATGGCCTCATTTACCAGGAATATGAACTAAAAGCCGGTGTTGAAAACGGTACCTGGAAACAGTACTGGGAAAAAGGGGGGCTAAATTACCAGGGAATGAAAAAAGACGGAGCATTTCATGATACCCTGAAAGTCTATTATCGTAACGGACAATTACAACGCGTTGGTTTTTATGTTGATGGTGAACTTCATGGTCATTACCGGGCTTTCCATGAAAACGGGGAAACAATGATGGTCGCCCGGTATGAAAATGGTGCTCTCCATGGTTCTTACAGGGAGTTTCACCCCAACGGGGTAATGCGTGCGGAGGGTGAATACAGGGATAATACCAAAACAGGTGAATGGAGATCGTGGTATCAGAATGGTATGCCTTACACACAGGGAACTTTTTTGAATGACAGATTCCATGGTGAATGGCAGGTCTTTTATCCTGATGGGATGCTAAAACAGAGGGGGAAATACCTGAATGGTAAGCCTGCCAGCAGGTGGGACTTTTTCTATGAACATGGAGGACTTAAAAATACCGGTGTGTTTTTTAATGGCTTCAGGTTTGGACCATGGCTGTACTTTGACGAAGAAAAGGTCAATGAACAGCAAAAAAAGGTTTTCTATTTGCCCGGTGAAAAACCAGGGCCAATTCGCCATTCAGCTGAGAGAACTCCGTGATTTAAGCCTCTTTTAGCAAAATAACAGTGTTAAATTATAATAACCATTAAATGGTGTTGTCGTTTTGTTTTGTCTGAAACTTCAATGATACTAAAGATTTTTTTGGTTATTTAACCTGTTAAACTATGGCTGGGGTTGATGGGTATGTAATTGTTTTTTGTTATATTTACCAGTGTTTAATGGGAGAGACAGGCTTAACACAATTTTTACCAGGAAACACTTTATAAAATTGTTTACCATCAGGTTGTTGTTGCAACCTTCATGTTTTAAGATATATAAACTAAAAAACAATCCAGATGAAAGGCAGAGCGCAAAAAATTCGGCTTGGAATTTTTATCTTTATTAGTTCGGCCATATTGTTGATTTTGATCGGTTTTTTTACTGCCCAACGACTTTTTGAGAAAACGGACACCTATTATGTAGCTTATGAGGATGTATCGGTAAGCGGCCTTGAGGTAGGCAGCCCTGTGAAGTACCTGGGCATTAATATGGGCACGATTTCTCAGATTTATATTGACCCTGATAATGTGAACCGGGTCATTGTCAGGATATCTTTGAAAGCCGGTACACCGGTCAAAGAAGATGCCACGGCGGACATTGTGGCCATGGGTATTACAGGCTTAAAAACCATTGAGGTGCGGGGTGGTAGCCAGGAGGCTGACTTCCTGGAAGAGGAGGAGTTTATTCAGCAAGGCACATCGCTGGTGGAAGATATCAGCGGACAAGCTGAGGTTATTGCCTTTAAGGTTGAAGAAGTTCTCAACAACCTCATTGACTTTACCCAGCCGGAAAACTTAAACAGGGTTTCAGAAACAGTGGATAAGATTGCCGACATGACCGACAATGCCAACAACTCTTTTCTCATGGTCAACGAAGTGGTGCAGGAAAACCGTGAGGAACTAAGAGAGACTGTTACCCAGGCTAATGCCATGGCATCCAACTTTAACAAAACATCAGAGGAGCTTGTTGCTGCCAGCAATAAGTTCAATCTACTCATGCAAAGTGATACCATTGGCGAAATACTTGGCAACCTGAGAGATATTTCCATAACCCTTCAGGAAACAGACCTGAATCAATTGATTGAAAACCTTGCTTCTACAGCTGCCCAGACCCAGCAAATGCTGGTGAAGCTTGACGCAGATATTGACAGGGGGAGCAAAGACCTGGGTGTAAATCTGTTGCTTTTGAAAAACACCCTGGAAAACCTTGAGGATGTTTCAAGGCAAATACAGTCCAACCCATCGGTTCTTATAAGGGGAAACAGGGCAAAGGATATTCCTGACAGAAGATTGCAATAAGTAATTTTTGCGGTATACTCTGTTTTAGTTTAGGGTTGGGTTGAAACTGTTTATTCTAAGTTTGTTATGGGTCTGTCAGTAAAGGTTTTACTAAAAATGTCCGGATTGCCTGATACGTACTTATACATCTCATCATAAAAAATATTCCAATGAAGCATAATTTACTGTTACTTTTATTGATACTTTTTTTGCTCGCCGGTTGCCGGAGCAGCAAACCCGTTGCTACAGTTTTTTATATTCTTGAATACCCCGACGACAAAGAAATTGGCGAAGATACAATACCACCCCTGCCACTCACCATTGAAATTACTGATGTAGAAGTCCATCCCGCATTTGCATCCCATAAAATGGTCATGCGTGAAGACTCTCATCAGATCAAATATTTCGTAAACAACCAATGGGCTGTCAGACCTGCAGAAGGGTTTGCCCGTTTCATGGAGGAATATTTTGAACACAACAAAGTATTTCAAGAGGTTCAGACCCGGTACTGGAATGTTTTACCCGATTACCAGATTGTTACATCCATTAACCACCTTGAAGTAATCAGGGATCGAAGAGATTTTTATGCCAGATTGAATGTAGATTTCAANCTAATTGGCGGTGAAGAAGGGAAGGTGGTTGTGGAACACACTGCAGATAAGTCGAGACTGGCCGAAAAACGAAATCTGAACTTGTTTACCGATGCCATTTCCAGTATGTTTTTTGAAGAACTGCATTACTTTGCGCAAAAGGCACAATTTGAGCTTTCTCAAATATACCAGCAGGAAATTCAGGCCGCTGAATAATTGCTATCAGGCGGTTTAGCTGTTATCCTTTTTTTATCAGTCCTTTGAATAGAAGCCCGGGCATAGAAAAAAATCGCTCTGATTCTATCTAAACCTCAAAACAGATGAGTAAGAAAACTTCCAGGTACTATATTGCTTTAGACGAGGATACCTTGTATACCTATGAAAATCATACTTTATACCTTACCCGGAGCTTACTGATCCACAACTGTGATCGTTTTACCAAAAAGCTTTTGAAAGAAGTAAGACGTTTTAAAGTAAAAAACCTGGTCTTCAATCTTGATAAACTAGAAGATATTGACAGTGCAGGTGTAACAGCCTTGTTTTTTGTGAAAAACAAACTCAGGGATGATGGATTTCATATCCGGTTTGAAGGGGGAGGAGAATCAATTCAGAAAAAGATTGAGCTGTTCAAACCCGAAAAATATGACCGGGCCTTGAAAGTGAAAAAGAGTGGGTTTTTTGAACACATTGGTGATGAGGTTCTGTATTTTTTTACTTCTTATGTTTATAGCTATTTGATACTGGCAGCTAATGTAGCTTATTGGGGAGTGGCAGATTTGTTCAAAAGTAAAGCAAGGCGTGAGGGTGAGTTTACTAACCAGGCTGTTTTGATAGGCGTGAATGCTGTGCTGATTGTTGTATTTATGTCTTTTGTGATAGGGTTGGTTTTGGCCTTACAGTCTTCGCAGCAGCTTCGCAACTTTGGAGCCAATATTTTTATTGTTGATTTAACGGTTGTGGCCATGATGAGTCAGATGGGGCCATTGATTACGGCTATACTTGTTGCTGGGCGCAGCGGGTCGGCCATTGCAGCCGAAATTGCCACCATGAAAGTTACTTCTGAGTTGGATGCACTAACTACCATGGGGCTCAACCCTATCCGCTTTGTTGTGGTTCCAAAGCTTTATGCCAGTTTGGTTACCATGCCCTTTTTGATAATATTGGCTAACTCTGCGGGTATTGCAGGAGGAGCTACAGCTGCTTACTTTTACCTGGATATTACTCCTGAAGTGTTTATCAACCGCATGGGCGATGTGATGAAAAACAAGGATTTGCTCACCGGTTTTGTCAAAAGCCAGGTGTATGCCAGCCTGATTGTCCTGACAGGCAGTTTTTATGGTTTTCGCGTGATTAGGGGTGCAGAAGGAGTTGGAAAAGCAACGACTACAGCAGTTGTGGTAGCTATTTCGCTGGTTATTATTGCCGATAGTGCATTGGGTTTGCTTTTTTATTAAGTTGATGGTCTGCCTGTTTATTAGCTTGTCAAAAAAATGCACGCTCATTTTAATATCTTATCGGGGTGGTGAATTGAATAAGCTTTTCACAAAACCTCGTCAGGCCGGGAAATTAATAATTTGAATGCTCTATGGAAAAAGAAAAAATCATAGAAGTAAAAAATCTGGGGGCATCTTTTGATGGCTTTAACGTGTTGTCAGATGTTACTTTTAATGCCCATCCGGGTGAAGTGACCATAATCCTGGGGTCCAGTGGATGCGGAAAATCCACTGTACTCAGGCATTTGCTTGGTTTGTACCCCATTCAGAAAGGCCACATCTCGGTATTGGGTAAAGATATCTCTCAGTTTACAGAACAGGAGCAAAAGCAACTTTACCTTCAGATGGGTGTTTTTTACCAGAACGGAGCGTTGTTAAATTCCATGACTGTGGGAGATAACGTTGCTCTTCCTCTAAAGCAACATACCTTTCTTCCTGATAATCTTATCGAAGATATTGTGTTTATGAAACTGGGACTGGTAAACCTTGAAGATGCCTATCACCGGTACCCCTCTGAACTTAGCGGGGGGATGTTGAAAAGAGCAGCCCTGGCACGTGCTATTGTCATGGATCCTCCTTTATTATTTTGCGATGAGCCTGGAGCAGGCCTGGATCCCATATCCCTGGAGTCTCTTGACAACCTGATCCTAAACCTCAAAGAACAGCTGGGTATGACCATCCTGATGGTAACCCATGAGGTGTCAAGTATCCTGAGGATTGCCAACAAAATTGTATACCTGGACCATGGACAGGTTGTGTTTGAAGGTAGCGTTAGGGATGCACTCTCTTCGGATGTAGAACAGGTTAAACAATTCTTTTCGGTAATCAATGAAGGCCAAAAGTTGAATCTTTAAAGTCCGGTAGACAAAATATTTACCCGCAAAGTTTCAATGGCCACTCACCTGGATTGGGATTATGTTCATGGATTTAGAAACAGTTTTTCTGAAACATATCCATGGGGGAGGGATATACGGATGATATACACGCCCGGCGCCAAACCGGGTGCAAATGAATGACTCCCTTTGCTTAGCCTGTCTGATGCAAACACCTGTCGGCCATATAGGTCAACAACTTCCAAATATGCACTTTTTTCATCAAGCTCTATAAAAATTTTGTTTTTATGGCTGTAAACATTGGTGTTATTATGAGTTTGGGAGGCTGTTGAAGTGGTCTGCGAGAAAATGGCTTGCAGTTGTATCTCTTTATCTATAATAATGAAATTGTCCGGGTTGTTGCAGTAGTATTGTTGGTTGATCTGCCAGTTTTCAAATTCCCATCCCGGTTCAGGGGTGGCGTTAATTTCGATGGTAGTGCCTGAAGTATGCTGAGTTGAGCCTTGCTGCAGGTTGATGGTTCCCATGCCTTCGCATTCCAAAACCTGAAGATCATATTCTTCCAGGTCGAGCCTGAATTTCCATAGCAAGTTTGAGGGTATGTCACCTCCCCCTGACAGGTAGTTGTCTTCAGCCCATGCCACATCATCTCCCCCTTTCATGCCATAAATGGCATCTCCAATCAAAACCAGGCCACCAGCATCATCCCAGCCACCCCATCGGTGGTAGGGGGCTTTCTCCATCTCTTCCCACTGGTTTTGGCTGATGCTGTATCTCATCAGCTCTCTTTTCTGGTCGGTGCCAAAGTCCCAGGGCTGCTCCACATAAGCTCCGGGAGTATGGTAAATATGGTCCTGGCCATCCCATACCAGTGATGAGCCATCATCTGCTCCGTATGCATGGTCAGCCAGGATTTCCCACTGCTGATCATCCAGGCCGTATCGCCAGAATTCAGCATCGGTATAATTTCCAACGGGGGTAAGACCAAACTGGACATAAATATAATCCTGCTCTTTGCCAATATTTTCTCCTTTCACCAGCACAGCTGCATTGCCCGGTCCCTGCTTGTGGGGCAATTCGTCCAGTGCCTCCCACTGGTCATCCTGTATCGAATAACGGTACCAGTCATATTTTTCATAACTATACCCTGAGCCCGGCAATAAATAAATATAGTCATCTTCGGTATAAACCATCACGGCCCCATTTCTTGGGTAATCCTGGAAGTTATCGCCATTGTATTGGTTTCCCAAATCCTCACGCCAGGGAATCTCATGGTTGAGACCCTCCTCCCAGCTTTCTGAAGCTGTGTTATAGCGTGCAAGCCATGCTCTCTGGCCACTCCAGTAACCTTTGATGATGTATATGGCATCATCCCCTTCCGGTGTTTTCCCATATGCTGTACTTATGCCGTACGAGCTGCTGAAAGGTGCATCGGGAAGTCGTGTCCATGTGTCGGTTTGGGGATAATATTCATAAAAATCAACCATGCCGCCATAGTCCGTTGTGCCAGGAGGCCCTCCGTAAGCACTCCATAGATAGAGTTTTTCATGGGTGGCAGCAAGTCGTATACCGTTTTTTTCACCCACACCTATAGGGGCGTCAGCCGGGCTGGTGGACCAGTATACGGCTTCTGCCTGGCGGATTGAATAATTTACATCCTCATCTTCAATGACCAAAGTGTTCGTATAATCCAGGTAATTGGCTTTGTAAGATCTTATGGTATATTCACCTTCAGGAACCTGGAAATTTATACTTCCCTGGCTGTCTGATACCTGCTCAAAGTCAGGGTCATCATTGAGGATAACGATGGTGCCAGCAAGGGGATTTCCATAATAGTTGGTTACCTCTATTTTCAAATGAGGGTTGTCAGGGTTCTGGCTATGAGCAAATACAGAGGTTGCAGTAAGGGAAAATCCGTAAAGGGTTATAATGGTAAAGATTGTGAACAGTGGCCTGACAATGCGGCCAAGGGCTGGCAGGAGGTTTTTTTCTGGCATGTATAGTAATGTTATTTTTCGGCAATTGTGATAGCAAAGTTAGTGAAATATAGTAAGGGAAAACCCGGAGAATCCTTAAATACAGAGTTGATAAACCCGGGTTTTCCATTAGTAGAAAAAACCTATTCGATTTGTGGGTTTGAAATTTTTGGTTCAGAAGAAGGTGAAAAAACGCTTACTGCAGGATTTTAATATTCCCTCTGTCCTTAAGGGTTGTTATTCCATAAAAAATATTTAGGTTTGCCTTTGAATAGGGTGAACTTTTTCCACCCATGGTGTTTAACTGATACCTAAGTTGAGCGACATACGCGAAGCGAAATAGCGCTTAACTTGGGTAACCCCGATATGGCATTTGTTGCTTTTTACCGAATAAGTGGGGTAAAAGGCTTGCAGATTCTTATTTGTGAGCGAGAATCGCTCAATTCGGGTGATACATTAACTATTTATTTCAGCTATGCTTTTAAGAATTGATGGGCAGGATCTGGATCGTTTTATCCTGGTGGGCGACAGGGTTTTGATTAAACCCAAAACCCCTGATCACAAAACCAAAGGTGGGCTATATTTGCCACCAGGGGTACAGGAGAAACAAAAAATACAAAGTGGTTATGTGATAAAAGCTGGCCCCGGATATCCCATACCTGCGCCCATTGAAAGTGACGAGCCCTGGAAAGACAGCCGTGAGGATGTAAAATATTTCCCTTTGCAGGCCAATGAGGGGGACCTTGCTGTTTTTTTGCAGGACAACGCTTTTGAAATTGAGTTTGAGAAAGAGAAGTACTATATTGTGCCCCATTCTTCCATCCTTATGCTGGTAAGGGATGAAGAAATTCAGCCCTGATTGTGTACGAAAATCAAATAAATTAAAGACTATGTTATTCAACCGGATTTTCAGGCGGGAAAAACCTGGCCCGGAAATATCAAAAAGCAGGCATTTTTTTGGCAGTTTCCTGGATTGCAACAAACCCGGGGAGAGGGATAACCATTACCGCAAGGCTGGAGAATTGTTTCGCGATGGTTATTCGGTGGAGGCGATCCTGGAAATTTTGCAATATTTAAATGACCCGGACAGGGGTAACGTGGAGTACCAGAGCAATGAATTTTCTGTGGAATTTCGTATTCACCAGGGGCGCAAACAAATTAACGGAAGGCTTGACAACCAAGGCTTACAAGCTGAAGCATCCATGGCTGAATATGACCGGGCAAATGCCTCTTTTCTGCGCAATGTACTCGAACGGAATTATTTTTTGCAATACTGCCGGTTTTCACAGCCCCAATCCGGTAAACTTTCTTTGCATTGCCATTTGGCAGTAGAGAAACTCTCGGCTGAAAAAGTATTTTTTGCCCTCAAAGAGCTATGTCTGAAAGCAGATATAGCAGGGGAGGAGTTGCTTTTTGATTTTGATGAGCTCAAAGAAACAGGGCTTTCTCCTAAATATGTGTGTCCGGAAGAACACTGGAAACTGAAATCCCGTTTCTTGCGTGAGTGGAGTGCTCAAACCCTGGATGCCCTTGCATCAAAAAACACAGAAAAGGAACCCTTGCCGGTTTCTTTGTTGATTATCAACTTTTTCTACCGGGCAGATTACTTGCTACGACCTTCAGGAAAACCTGGCAGGCTTATCAAAATCGGTATGGAGGATTTTCGGGACAAGACCAAAGCATTATCCCACCGGGTGCAAAAAGCCCGGGAGTTGCTCAAAGAGCTCCAACAGTTGGATGAATCTGTTATGAGAGGAAGCTTCTGCTCAGCTGTATATACTTTCGGATTGTTGAAACCATCATCCCACAAGGAGGTTAGCCAAGCAATGGTAGAACAATTGCAAAAGGGAGTTGTCTTTCGTCACAAAAAGGATGAACACATCCGTTTGTTGATGCTGGAGAATATTGCAGGCTATTGCTTGTTTGTATTTGGAATGTATGAACCGGTAAAAGAGTTATTGACTATGGTTTACAGGGTATTATACCCTGAATTCTTCCATAGGTTGGGAATGGGTTCCAGACTTTATAATACGGCCAGTGATACCTTAAATCCAAAGGAGATCCTTGCCGGGATAACACGGATTGTTGAGACCCATCGCCAGGCACACCCCCGGTTGCGGTTTTATTCCAATATGCTGGTTTTTACCAACCTTAATACATTTCTGGAGAGTTTTTTACAGGAAATAACCCGCTTGAATTTTGATGAAAAAAACAGTCATGGATGAATTGCTTTTTAAAAACAAAGATTTTGTGGTGCAGATTTCCACTCCATTTGGTACAGGCAGTGGTTTTTTGTTATCAGAACCGCTCTGCATTATCACCAATTATCATATTGTAAAAGGGCATGGAGAGGTTGTGGTTCAGGGAAATCCTTTTCCTAAAAAGGTGGTGTCTGTGGTATATACTGATGTATTGCTTGATCTTGCCTTGCTGGAAGTACCTCAAGGATACCAGCCCGGGTCAGAGCAGCCTGTATTATTCGAGGGTACCGTGCCCGAAGGTCAGATGGTTGTGGCAATAGGTCATCCTTTTGGGCTGAACTATTCCCTTACCAAAGGTGTTATTTCAAAGAACAACCGTGAATACAATGGGGTGCAATATCTTCAGACAGATGCAGCCATCCACCCGGGAAACAGTGGTGGACCGCTGGTCAATGAAAACGGGGTGATAGTTGGGCTGAACACCATGGCATTCTCTGGAAGTACGCGCATTGGTTTCTCCCTGCCCAGTAAATATATTATCGACAGCCTGAGGTTGTACAAAGGGTTTTATCCTCAAAGGGTTTTGCGCTGCTCCTCTTGTCGTAGCCCGCAGCTATTTGAACAGGCAAAAGGGGGTTATTGTGAAAACTGTGGCAAAGCATTTCCTAAAGAAGAGATCCATCCCCGGGAGTTTGAACCATCAGGTATGGTGGCGGTGGTGGAGAAAATGATTGAACGGCTGGGGTATGATGTCAGGTTGGCTCGCAACGGCCCTTTTTTGTGGGAGTTAAGCAAGGGAGAAAGCAGGTTGCAAATACTTTATGCACAAAATACGGGTTTCCTGGTAATGGATACAGTCGTTTGTGTTTTGCCTCCAAAGGATATTAGCCGCTTTTATGAATTCCTGTTGCAGGAGAGTTATTTACAGAAAAACCTTGTAATTTCCGTAAGGGGCGAAAAGGTGTTGCTTTCCTGGATGTTGCACGAAAACGATTTCAATGAAGAGGAGGCCCTTGGGGCTATCGATGATTTGCTCGAAAAACCTGTTGCTTATCGTCGGACCATAGAGCAGAAATTTGGTGTTTAACTGTTGCATAATACATCTATCATCCATAAATTAAATCAAAAAAACCAATCATAAATATCAACTTATGTTTACACAAAAAGATTTGAAACAGTTGCAGGAAAAAGGCATTTCGCAGGAGATTGTTCAGGAACAGGTAAACCGTTTTGAAAAGGGTTTTCCCTATACAGAACTGGTTGCCCCCGCCATTGTGCCTGATGGAATTGTAAGGATAGAGGGAGCGGCCCTTGATGAGTACATCCACCATTTTGAAAAGGCATCAAACCAACTTGATATATTAAAGTTTGTGCCAGCCAGTGGTGCTGCTACGCGGATGTTTAAACAACTTTTCAGCTGGAAACAGGAGCTTGAGTCGGGCAAAGCAGCAGACCAGCTTTTGCAGGAAGACCCTGAAGCCCAAACTTTTTTCAGCCAAATACAAACCTTTGCCTTTTGGGACAACCTCTCTGTTTTGTTGAAAGAACAGAATCAAGAACCTAAAGATATGTTGGAAAGAAAGGATTATGCAACCCTACTTCACCTGTTGCTGGATGATGAGGGGCTTGGATATGCCATGTTGCCCAAGGGGTTATTGAAGTTTCACCGCTATGAGGGTTTTGTCCGCACTCCGCTGGAGGAACACCTGGTGGAAGGTGCTCATTATGCCCGCGATGGTAAGGGAGTTGTTAAAATTCATTTCACGGTATCAGCAGAGCACCGGGGAAGGTTTGTCAACCATGTGGGGGATGTTCTCAAAAGATATGAGGAAAAGTACGGGGTTCAGTTTGAGGTATCTTTTTCTGTTCAAAAGCCCTCAACCGACACCCTGGCTGTGGATATGAATAACCAACCTTTCCGGGAAACTGACGGTACATTGCTTTTCCGGCCCGGAGGCCATGGAGCCTTGATTCAAAACCTCAATGAGATGGATCAGGATGTTATTTTTATCAAAAACATTGACAATGTGGTTCCGGATAGTTTAAAGGAGGAGACGCTTCGCTATAAAAAAGCTCTGGGTGGGATGCTGGTTCATTTGCAGGAGAAGATCCACAAGATATTGGTTTCCATGGAGGATGGTTCTTTTTCGGAGTCGGACTACGCTGCTGCAAGGCAATTTGCCGTTGATGACCTGTTTATAGATGCGGTTTTGTTGCCTGACAAACCTGGCGAGGGGATACCTGCCCTGAAAGCTTTGCTTAACAGACCAGTGAGGGTATGCGGAATGGTGAAAAACGAGGGTGAGCCCGGGGGTGGCCCTTTTTGGGTGAAAAACCCGAAAGATGGCAGCCGCTCCTTGCAAATTGTTGAATCCTCGCAGGTAAACCACAAGGATAAAGATCAAAAGAATATTTTTGAACAGTCCACACACTTTAACCCGGTAGACCTGGTCTGCGGTATCAGGGATTATAAGGGGAAACAGTTTGACCTAAATCGTTTTGTGGATCCTTCCACGGGTTTTATTAGTCAAAAAAGTAAGAATGGTAAGGATTTGAAAGCCCAGGAGCTTCCGGGCTTGTGGAATGGGGCTATGGCTCACTGGATTACTGTTTTTGTGGAGGTGCCACTGGTGACTTTTAACCCGGTAAAAACCATCATGGATTTGCTGAGGGATGAGCATCGTTAAAAGGTATGCTTTTTACAGGAATCAACCCCAAAGCATTGTAGTGTTGAACTGCAATGCTTTTTTTATGAATAAAAAAAGCCGTGCAAGGGCTTCTCAGCAATTGCACGGACCAGGTTCACCAAAACCAAAAACTTATTTATTTAAAATACCTTTATCTTTTCTGTAAATGTTTCATAACCATAAAATACGATGGTGTAAATGCCTTGTTGAAGTTGGGGAAGTTCAAACCTGCTAATCCCATTTGCTTCAAGGTTACCTGTGAACATCTGCCTTCCCTGCATGTCAAAAATTCTAATTTCTGTGGCTTTGTCTCTGTTGGACATGATGTTGAAATTTCCCTGACTGGGGTTGGGGAAGACCCTGTAATCATCAGCTTGGCTGCTCAGACTGGTTTTCACTGTAATAATTTCAGCGTATTCATAAGCGCCGTTGAAATCCGTTTGCTTCAACCTGTAATAAGCAACACCTGCTACCGGGTCGGTGTCGTTGTAGCTGTAGGTTTTTGATTGGCTGGTGGTTCCTGCACCCTGTATGTGCGTTATTTCTTCAAACCAGTAACCATCGGTGCTTCTTTCAATGGTAAAATAGTCGTTGTTAATTTCGGCTGCTGTTATCCATTTCAGCTCCACTTTGTTATTTTGGGCTCTACCTTCAAAAGACAACAATACAATTGGTAAGGGGTTGTCGCTGCTTCCGGCAGTCCAGGTACTGAACTCATCAATGCCTGTTGCAGTGAGGCTAAGCTCCTGTGTGCTGAGTTCTGAGTCAATCCATTCCCAGGGGCTTTCATCGTCTGTTCTTTTGAACAGTGTAAAATTGTTTTGTTCTTCTGCCAGCGTGCCCATTTCGGCAATCCAATAATGAAATACCAGGGTTGCATCAAGATTTTCGTTGGTGCCTGGGGAGATATCAAACCACCGTAAGATGCTTTTTGATTCTTCTCCTCCGCTGAGTTGGCTGTGACCTCTTTCAATGGTTGTGAAGCCAAGGTCTTGGCTGGTGGTTATTTTCATGCCAAGGCCTGCAATGTCGTCACCCTGGGGGGTGCCCAGGTCGCGATTGGTTCTGATAACCCCTTCATTGCCAAATATCCTGGAGGAAATGTTGTCTTCTTCCCATTCTGTTATATGACCTGATGTACCCAGGTCGATGTCGAAACCATTTAAGTCCAGGAATCCTGTTTCCATTTCCAGGATACCATTTACAGTAATAGTTCCTTCAAGCTCTACGTTGTCTAAGTTGATTATGGTAAGATTTTGAAACACTATAGAAGGGATGGTTTGGAATTCGTTTCCTTGTAAGATGAAGTTACCGTTACCTGTAATTTCAGGCATGGGTAGTGTTGAGTTAGTCGACAGGGAGCCCGTTACTGTAATTGATGCTCCTTCTTCTATGTTTAATTGAGCGCCTTCCTCGAAAGATAGATTATGGACTTCAATACCCGGTTGTGGGGCATTGGGATAATTGCTGGTATTGTTGGGAATTAAGATGTTGTCACCTTTCACGGGGTAACCTTCTTGGTCCCAATTGTTGGCATTTTTCCAGGTGCTGTTTGCATTACCTGTCCAGGTATACACATTGTTTTCCTTGGGTGTTGTTTGATCCTGGGTATAAGGGAAGTGTTGGTTCTCATTTACATCCAGCTGCCAGAGGTTGGTAAAATCCCATGTTTCATAATTTGATGCTGATTGCATCTGGGTCGTTGAAAGCCCTTTGCCCAGGTTATTGTGGGTAGTTTCCAGGGAGTCCGTATTCCAGTATGAGTGGATGATAATTCCCTTGTTACGCCCATAGCCATCCATGCCGGTCAGGCCACCTGCCTGGATGGTTTCTTCATGAACACTCACCGATGCGGCAGAATATGAGTTGACAAGAATTCCCCTCGACTCTATGCAACCGGTAAGCCCACCTACCCTGGAAGCTCCTTCATAATCAACTTCTACAGCTCCCATTGCCCAGGAGTTGGAAATCATGCCTCGCTGATTGGATCCCACAAGGCCGCCCAGTAGGGTTTTTCCCTGGGAAAATTCAGAGCGCAGCGTTACTGTTACCTGGCTGCTGCTGTTATGGATAACCGGACGAAAGGTTTCGGCTGCCGGGCCATTACTGATGTAACTGTTGTTGGAACCCACAAGTCCCCCCACGGCCGCATCTCCCCTTACTGTACCTCCTGCAACGCTACAATTCTCAATCCGTGTTTTATGGTTGCCGGTTACCCGGCCCACCAATGCACCGGTGGCAATGCCGCCATATATGTTAACGTTTTCAAGGTGGATATTTCTAAGAAGGGTGGTTTTTGTGGAGTGACCAATGTGCCCGAATAAACCAATGTTATTGATGGCGGGCCTGGCAATGGTTAGGTTGCTGATAACATAACCCTCGCCATCATAAGAACCGGTGAAAGCTTTGTGACTCCCGTTGCCTCCGATGGGTATCCAATAATCTCCCGAAAGATAATCCCTAAAGTCAATGTGGTTGGTTTGGATAAAATGGGCATCGAGGTAATTTCTTACACTATCCAATTGTTGGGCTGTTGCCACCTGGTAAGGGTTATGGGTCGTTCCGTCGCCTCCATCAAAAGGTTCGTTGCTAAATGCCTGGGTTCCCAGGGAGGTTATCAGCAGGAGGGTGAAGAGGGTAGCTATATTTTTCATTTTTCTGAATTTTAGTGATTGGTGGATCCTGGTGTAGGTATTGAGCTATAATGTTGAATACAAATTTGTTGTTTTAAAATACTGATTACAACAGTGTTATTCCCATCTTTGGCGTGCAGAAGACAAGCGAAAATACCCGGAGAAATAAGGGGCTGGTAACCGGTAAAAAACCGGGTTGGGTTTTCATGGTTTCATGATGATTTACTTGCGGTTCAAACGGTGGGTGTGGGATTGTTTTTCCAGATTGTTGCTTTAGGAACCTATGGAACCTGTTGTGGGTAAGGGTTTAGGTGTTCTGAGAATATAGGTGAATTACTGTGGATTATCATGTTTTCAAAAGCGAACCATACAGGTTAAAATACTTGTCTGCTGTGCAGAAATAACATGCGAATTACGGGTTGATTACCGCTGAACTGTCGACATAGATGGTGTTATTTTTCTGCAGGTTTGGCTAAAAAAGTATTTTGATACAGTTGTTTTTGATATGCCGATGGTCGAAGCTATAGGATTTGGAGATTATTATGTATGTGTTAAAGCCAACAGGATGTGAATATTTGTATATTTGCTTGAACAATTGAAAAAAAAACGAACTTTCAAAACACAATTCTTTTTTAGGCGTTTATACATTCAAACTAAAAACTTAACATTGGATATTATGATATTGCGTAAAATGATCTATGCATCTTTGATAATTACCGGTTTGCTTATCAGTTGTGCAGCAGCCGACAAAGGTTATCAGATAGATGTAAAAGTAGAAGGTGTCCAGGACACAGTTTCTTACCTGGCCTATCATTATGGCAATCGCCAGTATATAGAAGATACGGTGCAGGTAGATCAGGATGGGCGATTCCGTTTTGAAGGAGAAGAAAGTCTTGATCGTGGGATGTACATGGTGGTGTTGCCTGGTCAGAAGTATTTTGAAATCATCGTGGATGATAACCAGCATTTCAGCATCCAAACCGAGATGGATAACTTTGTCCCCAGCATGGAGTTTGAAAACTCACCGGATAATGAGGCTTTTTACGAATACATGCGTTTCATTGGCGAGCTAAATCAGACCACCGGTCCGCTAAGGGCTAAACTGCAAGACGAACAAACCAGTCCCGAGCGTAGTGAGCAGATACGAGAAGAGTTGAATCGTATTGACCAGCAGGTGAAACAGGAGCAAAACCGATTGATCGATAATTTTCCCGACGGACTTTTCAGTAAAATTTTACTAGCACAGCAGGAACCTCCCATGCCTGAGGCACCCCTGAAAGAGGATGGAACACCTGACAGGGATTATATGTACCAGGTATACAAATCCAACTTCTGGCAAAATATCGATTTTTCCGACGATAGACTTTTGCGCACACCAATATTCCACAGCAAACTCAATCAGTATTTTACCAGGGTAGTTATGCAAATACCCGACAGTATTATTGCAGAAGCGGACCGCATTGTCGATAAAGCCCGTGCTAATAAAGAGGTGTTTAAATATACCGTTTTTCAACTTACCAACACTTTCGAGCGTTCCCAGGTTATGGGAATGGATGCTGCCTTTGTTCATATGGTCGAAAACTATTACATGACAGGCGAAGCCGACTGGGTTGAAGAAGAACAACTCAATAACCTTACTGAACGTGCAATGACTTTAAAACCGTTGCTTATTGGACAAACCGCTCCCAATATTACCATGTATACACCCGATCGTGAGCCCCTAAATCTGCATGATGTGGATGCAAAATTCACCATTTTATATTTCTGGGATTCGGAATGTGGTCATTGTAAAAGACAAACCCCAAAACTAAAAGAGCTTTATGAACGGATGCAGGGAAAAGGGGTAGAGATATATGGTGCAAACACCGAAGCCGATCGTGATAAATGGATCTCCTACATCGAAAATAATGAGCTCGAGTGGATCCAGGTAAATGATACCGCCAACCGTTCAGACTTTCGCAATAAGTATGATATTTGGGGCACACCCCTGATTTACCTGTTGGATGAGGACAAAACCATTATTGCCAAAAGAATCACGGTAGAGCAGGCCGAAGAGATTATCAATACCCGCATGTAGGTCTGTTCAAATTACTGAAGATTGTTTCTGTGCAAGCCAGGAAAATAGGATTCCGGAGCTATTTAGAAAAATAATGATGAACCCCAAAGTGCGCAATGGATCGCACTTTGGGGTTTTGGTATTATGACAAAATGTAGAGACAACAGATATTCCCAGCCAACTTTTCCCGGGAGAAAGAAATTCCTGCCTCCTGGTTTAATGATCAAACCCAAAAACTTGCCAATTTCCAGGATGGAGAAGTTATGTATCAAATTATACAACAGGAGGTAATCTTTACGGGTAGGTTTTTATGCCGATACCTTAAACCCTTTGCATTGACAAGGGTCAAAAGGATAAAACAAATTAATATGAAACGTATTATTTTTTTCCTGGCGTTAGCTCTTGTTAGTACAATCCTGCTTGCAAAATCTTCTAACCGGCACGGTTTGGGTGTTTCTGGTGGTTGGGTCTACTTGTCTGATGATAAAACCACAGCTCCGGGCTTGCAGCTGGAGTATGAATACCGTTTTATGGCCGCAGACCGATCGCTTCATTTGGCCAGTTGTGTTGAGTATATTTTTGCTGAAGAGCAACACATAGGTTTGGGCTTAGGTATTGGTTTTTCCATTTATCGACACTGGGAGATTGAAGTGGGGCCGGGAGTGATGTTTGAAGGGGATGATCATTTTTACTGCATTCACCTGGCAACTTCTTATGAGTGGGATTTGGGAGCTATATCTATGGGGCCCATCGTGGAGATAGCACACACCGGTTCTCATTACCATCTTTTGGCCGGTGTAAAGTTGGGGTATAATTTGTGATTGTGAGAAGGGGATGGCACCCTGAGGCAACCCAAGAGGTGTCAATCTTTGCCATCCCTGACTTCCTTGTAGTTTTTTAACTTTTGGTACAGAAGTGAGGGGATGATAGGCTTGGTGAGATAGTCGTCCATCCCTGCGGNCATGTAATGTTCGGCATCACCCTCCATTGCTTCTGCACTTAGCCCAATGATAAAAGGGAGTTTATGGGCCGATTTTTTCAATGTTTTTACCGCTGTCAAACCATCCATCACCGGCATTTGAATATCCATCAACACCACATCATAACTGTTTTTCAAAACCTTTTCCACGCCAATTTTGCCGTTGGATGCTACTTCTACTTTACAGCCCATGTTTATCAGCAGCAGTGAAGCTACTTTTTGGTTTACAGCTTTATCCTCCACCAATAGGATTTGAAGACCCAGGGGAGCAAAAATATCTGTACTCTTAGTGCTGTCAGTTGTTTGGGCAACGTCTGCTTCCTCTGCTTTTAAAGTAAACCAGAATGTGCTGCCCTGTCCAGGGTTGGATTTAAACCCAATTTCACCCCCCAGCAGATCGATAATTTTTTTGCTGATGGCAAGACCCAGGCCAGTTCCTTCATGTTTCCTGGTTTTGGATGTATCGAACTGGGCAAATTCGTCAAATACTTCATCTTTGAATTTGTCATCTATACCTATTCCTGTATCCTCAATGCTGAACAGGATGTGGTGAAGGTTTTCCTTTTGTCCTAAATGGCTGGCTTTTAGGCTGATTTTTCCCTCATCGGTAAACTTTAAGGCATTACCCATCAGGTTAATCACTACTTGTAAAATGCGTTTTTCATCGCTCAGAATGGCAGGGGGGAGTTTTTTAGAAAATTCCACCTCAAAATCCAGCCCTTTGTTAGCTGCTGGATGCCTGAAAAGATTGATAACTTTTTTTTGAAACACCGCTAAGTCAAGGGCACGCATTTCCATGGGTACTTTACCCGATTCAAACCGAGAGAGATCTAGTATGTCATTAATAAGTGATAACAGTGTATTAGAACTCTCTTTAATTGTACTTACATAGTCTTCCTGGTGGGTATTCAGGGTCGTTTTTTGAAGTAGTTCTGTCATGCCAATAATGCCATTCATGGGTGTGCGCATTTCGTGACTCATATTGGCGAGGAATTGTTGTTTGAGCCGGGCAGAATTTTTAGCTATGCTAAGGTTTTGTTCAAGCTCGAGCATTTTCTTCTGGTGGGTAATATCTCTGGCATAAACGGCTACTTTGCTCACATTTTTCTCTTTGTCAAGTATGGGGTAATAGGTAATCCACCAGTGCTTGTTATGACTTTCCTGATTCAGGGTTATTTGCTTTCCTGTTTTGATAACTGTCAGGAAAATTTTCTCCCTGTCTTTACTCAAAAATCCGGGTGATAGCTTAAACATGTTTTCTCCTCTAAAGTCATCATCTGCCGGGTAATATTTCTTAAAAATGTTGTTGTACGTTATGATTATCCCTTTTCTGTCGAGCAACAGAATGATATCTTCACTCACATTGATAAGAGTCTGGAGGTTAAATTCCGACTCTTCTAACTGTTTTTGGGATTTTAACTTGTCGGATATGTCATGTCCTATGGCAATTATGGCATCTTCACCAAAGTATTCACCTTTGAATAATCTTACCTGTTTTGGGAATATTTCACCATTTTTTCTTTTTCCCCAAAATTCAAAACTCGTCATTGCTCCGCCAAAAGCTTTTGTCAGATGTTTTTTAAGGTTTAGGTTCCGGTTTTTTTCCGGTGCTGTCAAAAAACCGGGCGTTTTTCCAATAAAATCCTCTCGTGAATAACCATACATCTCCTGGGCTCCCTGGTTTACATCCATAAATTTTCCCTCCTGATCCTGTATGTATATGGCATCTTTTACTGCATTAAACAAACCTTTGTAGCTGCGCTCACTATCCTGTAAGCGTTTTTCGGTTTTGATTTTTTCTGTTACATCCTTGATAATGGAATACAGGTAAGTCTTATTATCGAAATCTACAGGTCCTGCATACACTTCCACCATTTTGATGTTACCATCGGCAACTCTGTGAGGGAAAACAAACCGGTTTTGAGAACCACTTAGAGCAGTCTGCATTTTTTGATATATTTCAGCCCGGGAGAGTGTATTGATATGCCAAATCTTCATGGATTTGATTTTGTTATTGGGGTAGCCATAAAAGTACTCAGCTGTTTTGTTAGCATCAACAATGTTGCCTGTGTCAGGATCTATCACCAGCAGCATCAGCTGGTTTTCATAAAAAAGTTGTCGAAAGCGGTTTTCGCTGCTCTTTAATTCCTGAACGGTTTTTTGATGATCCTGGAACACCTTGAAAAGAATACATACCAGGTAGCTCCCCAGGGGGTATATGAGCAATACAGGAACTATGATGGTGCGAAATGTATCTGCCAGAAGATCTCTGGGTAAAGCAACCGTTAACAACAGCATGATAACGTGCGTCAACATACCTGAAGCAAAGTAGAACCATTGGGGGGATACGTTCGGGTATTTCTTTATGAGCCAACGAAACAGCAACCCCAGGGCGGTAGCCTGAAATATAACCAGCACACCCATCCAAACTCCGGGCCCTCCAATTATCATACGATAAGTGATAGCAAACAGAAAGGCTGTTATGGCTGTTACAGCTCCTCCAAATATTCCTGCTACCAGTAAAATGATTGAGCGGCCATCGAAAATTAACCCGGGCTGAACCTCAACCGAATTGTACATGCCCAACAATATAAAAACACCAAATATGATACCCCCTATAAACTGTACTCGCCGAGACTTTAGCTCATACTTCCTGATAAAAAGCGTATATATCAGGCTTAGGGTAATCAATAAACTGATGTTGTTAAGTATAGGGATAAAATGCATAGGAATGTATGAGGTTTTACTTCTTTTTTCAAAGTTAGTGAATTAAGACAAATTTGGCTTTTTTTAAAAAAGAAGTGTGTTTTTTCTGGGTTTGGTTTGATTGCTTTATAAACAAATTTTTACTTTTGCAGGCCGCAAAACGGGATTTTTTCTGTTGAACTATTATACTGTACGCTTTTGAACAAACCTGTTGATAGAAGTACTTTTTGTTATAAATATACAAAATATTAGTGTTTTGATTATCAAAAAAATAGCGTATTTGGCTTGCCGTTTGCAAAAGGAATTCAGACGAATCTAACGCTAAGGATTTTTCCTTTTTATTTAATGTTGTATTTCTAAAAAAGTTATTAACATGCAAAAAAGAAATGCAAGTAATAGCATTTTCCTAAACCAGCAAGGGTATTTTATCCATTTATGGGTTTTATTGTTTGCTTTGATGAAATCTGGTTTACCGGGTTTTGCTTCTGATGGAGGTGATTTGCAGCAAACATTCCGCGGACGGGTGCTGGATGCATATACCGAACTCCCTTTGGCGGGTGCTACCGTTGTTATTGAAGGTACTGATCCGGTGGTTGGAACCTCAACAGATGTTGATGGTGCCTTTCGCATTGAAAACCTGCCTCTGGGTCGAATAGATGTGAAGGTAAGTATGATGGGTTATCAGCCGGCAATGCTCAACAATCTGTTGCTTAGCTCAGGGCGTGAGCTGGTGGTGGATGTGATGCTGGAGCAGCAAGTGTATATGTTGGATGATGTGGTAGTAACTCCTGAAGTTCGAAAAGATCAGGCCATCAATGAAATGGCTGTGGTTAGTGCCCGGTCTTTTACAGTGGATGAAACCGAACGCTATGCAGGCAGCCTGGGGGATCCCTCACGCATGGCAGCCAACTTTGCCGGTGTTTCGTCGGTGTCAGACCAGCGCAATGATATCATCATCCGTGGAAATTCGCCCATAGGTTTGCTTTGGAGGCTGGAAGGGGTTGAGGTTCCTAACCCCAATCATTTTGGTTCTATGGGCTCTACTGGTGGGCCTGTGAGCATGCTCAACAATAATCTTTTGACCAACTCTGATTTCTACACAGGCGCTTTCCCTGCCGAATACGGTAACGCCATGGCAGGAGCTTTTGATTTGAATATGCGCAACGGGAACAACCAGCAATATGAGTTTTTGGGGCAGGTGGGCTTCAATGGTTTTGAGCTGGGAGCTGAAGGTCCTTTTGGGAAAGAGAGCCAGGCCTCCTTTTTGGCC
>SL_3KL_010_SEDDRAFT_10001156_pt1 | contig 23655 bp, 18 predicted proteins | sample SodLakKL_010_SED_2_FD_10381 | JGI IMG/M metagenome (IMG submission 10381) | reverse complement strand
GGGGTGGGAGACCTCGATGACCTCCAGTACCCCGGAGAGGCCCTGGAGCCGGGCGGAATCCACCCGGCCGTCGTTCCCGATGAGCCCCACCGCCGTCCGCTGCTTGCCGGGGATGGGCCGGGCGTCGTAGCCCATGTCCTGGATCGTCTCCACCACCCGCCCGATCTCTTCCTGGGAGGCGCTCTGCTTCATCACCACCAACATGGCATCATCTCTCGTGGCCCCTCCGGGAAGCCCGGCGGCCGTTCAGTTCTGGTTCGGAGTGGACGCATCGCCGGAGAGGACATCGGTCCTCCCGGGCCCCACCTCCAGGGTGAGGCCGTCCCGTCCCGTGAGGACGCGACCTGTATACCCTTCCCGAGCCAGAAGGTCCGGGAGGCGGTCCGGATCCAGCTCGGGATAGAGGTGCGTCAACACCAGGAGACCCGGTTCGGCCACCTGGGCCAGGGCCGCGGCGCTCCTGGGCGAAAGGTGGATCTCCAGCTCGGTGGGATCTGCCACGGCGCACTCTGCCACCAGGAGTCCTACTCCCTGGAAGAACGCCCCCAGGTCAAGATCGGGGCCCGTATCACCGGTATATCCGATGCTCAAGCCGTCATGGGGGCGGACCCCCTCGACCTCCAATCGCAGAGCCACGGCCTCGGGGGTGTGGCGGGCGGGGTGGGTCCGGAGGGCGAATCGGCCCGGGGATCGTCCCACCTCCCATTCCGCTCCAACTCCACGATCTCCAAGGGGAAGCCCGGCGCCAGGACGAAGTCTCCATGGGCCGCGGCCAGGGCGCCAAGGATCCGGTTGAAACCCGGCGGTCCCAGAAGAACCAGGGGTCCATCCCTCCCACCCGGGATCCCATGGTGAAGCGCCCAGAGGAGGGGCGCCAGATCTCCGAAGTGGTCGGTATGGAAGTGGGTGATGGCCAGATGCGTGAGCCCCCGCCATGGCTTCTGGAAGCGGTCCATCCCGTGGAGCGCGCCGGAGCCGCAGTCCATGAGGAGGCTGAAGTCCGCCCCCTCCACCAGGTGGGCGGCGGACCGTCGGGTATCGTCGGGGAGGAGGACCCCGGAACCCAGGATGGTGACACGAACCGGTGCGCTCATCCGCCCACCCCGCCCGCCGCCGCGGTGACCAGCGCCTCCTCCAGGCGGACCCCCACGATGGAGCTCACCCCCGGCTCCTCCATGGTGACCCCATAGATCCAGTCCGCCGCCTCGATGGTCCGGGGATTGTGGGTGATGACCACGAACTGCGTGTCCCCCTTGAACTCCTCCAGGAGACGGATGAAGCGCCCGATGTTGGACTCGTCCAGGGGTGCGTCGACCTCGTCCAGGACGCAGAAGGGGGAGGGCTTGGCCAGGTAGATGCCGAAGAGGAGGGAGAGGGCGGTGAGGGCCCGCTCCCCGCCGGAAAGAAGATCGATGCGCTGGGTCCGCTTTCCCCGGGGCGATGCCTGGATCTCCACGGAAGACTCCAGCGGGTCCTCCGGGTCCTCGAGCCAGATGTCGCACTCCCCCCCCTGAAACAGCCGGACGAAGGTGTTCCGGAAGTTGTCCCGGATCTCCTGGAAGGTCTCAAGGAAGAGGCGGGTGGCGGTCTGGTTGATCTCCCGGATGGCGGAGCCCAGGTCATCCCGGGCCTCCACCAGGTCATCCCGCTGCTCCCGGAGGAAACGAAGGCGGGCGCTCTCCTCGTCGTGCTCCTCCATGGCCAGCATGTTCACCGGCCCCAGTCGATCCAGGGCCTGCACCAGTTCCTTGAGTTCCCCCCGGAGTTCCTCTTCCGTCCCCTCCACCGGGGGAGCCGTGTCGAGGAGCTCGGCAAGGGAACGCCCCCATTCCCCTTCCAGGCGCTCCTCGATCCTCCCCACCCGACCGGTGAGCTCCCCGGCTTCCAGTTCCAGGCGATGGCGGTACTCCGAGGCCTCACGCTCCATGGCACGGGCTTCCCGGGCACGCTTCTCCCTGGCGGCCAGCTCCTCCTCCACCGCCGCCATCCTCTGGTCCCGCTGGCGGAGGGCCTCCTCGGCCTCCTCCCGACGCCGAAAGAGGCCCTGCATGGCGTCCTCCCCCTGGCGGCGGAGCGTGCCGGTGGACTCGACCTCGGCCCGGGACTGGATCTCCTCCTCGTCCAGCTGGGCCAGGCGTCGATCCGCGCCCGCAGCTGCCTGTTCCAGCTCCCGTCCCCGATCCTGGATCCGCTGGAGTTCCCCTTCCAGACGGGTCAGCTCCACCGTGAGCCGGGACTCCTCTCCCCGGGCTCGCTCCCAACTCTCATGGACCCGGGCCGTCCGGTTCCGGGCTTCCTCCCGGGCCGCCAAGAGTCCCTCCTCCTCGCCCTGCAGCCCCTCCAGTTCGGCCCGGGCCTCTCGAGCCCGCTCCCGGGTGCGGACGGCGGAGGTCCGGGTGGCCTCCAGGTGCCGAAGGAGGTTCTCCTGCTCCCGGACCAGGCGGGAGCGACGCTCCGATCGGTCCGACTCCTCGGTCCGTGCCTCCCGGTGGGCATCCTCAGCTTCCCGGAGCGTCTTCCGGAACTCCTCCAGGGATTCCTCCGCCTCGTGGAGCGCCTGTTGGGCAACCTGCCGGGCCCCCTGGGTCTCGGCCACCGCAGCCTCGGCGTCCCGGGACCGGATCTCGAGCTTTCGGAGCTGTTCCTTCCGCTCCAGGAGGCCGGTGGCCCCCAGGGGATTCCCGATGCGCATCACCCCCCTGCGATCCACGGCACTCCCATCCTCCGCCACCCGATCTCCGGCCCCCTCTCCCAGGGCGTCTCCCTGGCCCGTCAGCCACACTCCCTCCAGGAGGACCCGGACCCAGGGAGCGCCCCTGCCGGACGCCTGGATCCGGTCCAGGAGGAGACCTCCCCTGGCATCGCCCGCATCGCTGGCTCCGCCGGCATCACCGCCATCGCCGACCGCACCCTTTCCGGCACCCTCATCCGGGACGGCGTCCAGGGGAAGGAGNATGAGTCCTCCCCCCTTTCCCCATTCCCCTCGGAACCAGGTGTGGACCCGACGGGCCACCCTCCGGTCGCGAACCACCACCCCCCGGGCCTGGACCCCCAGGAAGGCCTCGGCCGCCGCCGCCGCCTCGGGTTCGGCGGAGATGAAATCTGCCAGGAGCCCCAAGACCCCCTCCACCTCTGCGTCCAGGAGCGCCCGGATCACCGGGTCCACTCCTTCCCTGTCTTCTTCCAGGCGTTGGAGGGCCGCGAGACGGCCCCTCAAGCTGGAGGCCCTGTCCTGGGCCGCCATCTCCCGCTTCCGGGCCTCTTCCACCTGACCCCTTCGGAGGACCACGGCCTCTCGGGCCGCCACCACGGCCTCCCTGGCCGCCTCCACGGCGGCCGCCAGGGTCTCCACCCGATCCCCGAAGAGGTCTCCCTGGGTGTCCAGGTCCCGGAGTTCCTCGGAGGAGGTGGCCACCTCCTCTTCCAGATGGGCGGCCCGCCGGTCCAGCTCCAGGGCCTGGGCCTCAGCCGCGTCTCCGTCCCCTCGGAGCTGGGCCGCTCGACGGGCCACCTCCCGCTCCCGGGCCTCGACCCGGTCCAACTCCTCCCGGGTAGCCGTGAGCTGCTCCTGGACGCGGGAGCTCTCCTCCCGGGCCGCCTCCACTCCGGAACGGAGCCGGGAGAGTTCCTCCGCTCCCTCCCTCTCTCGTCCCACCAGCTCCTCCCGCTCCTTCCGGGCCCGCCCCCCCCGCTCCCGGGCGTCCTCCCGCTCCTGGCCGATTCGGGCCAGCCGTCGCTCGGCGTGGCCGCCTCGCTCCGCCGCCACCGCCAGCTCCCGTTCCCACCGGGTCAGCTCCCCTCGGATCTCGTCCAGACGCCCCGCAGCCACCGAGCGCTCCTTCTCCAGGACGAGGCGGTCGGCCCGGAGGCGCTCCACCCGGACTTCCGCGGTCCGGATCTCGGCCTGTAGGCTCTCATCGGACTGCAGTCCGCCGTCCAGGGCCTCCCGGATCTCCTTGAGGCGCCCCTGCAGCCCATCGAGTTGCCGGCGGGCCAGGGAGACATCGACGGCGAGTCGACGGTCCCGGATTTCCCCGTACCGTTCGGCGCGGCCCTTCTGCCGAGCGAGGGAGCGGACCTTGCTCTCCACTTCCCCGATGAGATCCTCGAGGCGCTGGATATCCGCCTCGGCCCGCTCCAACCGACGGGACGCCGACTTCCTTCGGTCCTTGTATTTCCCGATCCCCGCCGCTTCCTCGAAGAGTCCCCGTCGCTCGTCCGCCCGATCCGATAGGATGGCGTCGATCATCCGGTTTTCGATGATGGAGTAGGCGTTGGACCCCAGCCCCGTGTCGCGGCAGAGGTCCTGTATGTCCCGGAGACGGCAGGAGGAGCGGTTCAGGGCATAATCGCTCCCCCCATCCCGGTAGACGGTCCGGGAGATCTCCACCTCCTCGAAGGGAACCGGGAGGGCCCCGTCTTCATTGGAGAGCTCCATGGAGACCTGGGCCCGATTCACCGGACGCCGGTTCACCGTCCCCTGGAAGATGGCCTCATCCATCCGGGCGCCCCGGATGGCGCTGGCCCGTTGTTCACCCAGGACCCAGCGGATGGCGTCGGAGATGTTGGACTTCCCGCAACCATTGGGGCCCACGATGGCTGTGATGCCGTCGTGGAAGACCACCTCGGTCCGATCCGCGAAGGACTTGAAGCCGTGGAGGCGGAGCGCGTGGAGCCTCATTCCGGTCCGGTGCTCAGGAGGCGGCGGGGAGGCCGGGGATCTCCACGAGTCCGAACCAGGCCGCCAGCACGACGAGAACCACGAGGACGAGGAGGACGATGAGGAGCGTCTTCTGCCTCCCCCCTCCGGAACGGGGGCGCGGGCCGGGTCGGGACGAGGCCGGTGGCCGGACCGGCCCGGATGGGCGCTCCGATGGCGAGTCGAAACCCGAACCCGCCGTCGGAGCTGCTCCGGCACTGGAAGGGGCAGGTCCACGCAATCCCTCAGCGGAGCGATCCGGGGGAGACTGGGCGGGGAAAGGCTCCGCGGTGGCGGGGCCGGTGGCCTCCACGTCGGCCTGGGAATGGGCCGGTGCCCCCTCCGGGTGCAGGAGAAGGGCCGGAGGCAGGCCCTCGGGAGGAGGAGTGCCGGGACGGGCCATACGGAGGATGCGGTCCCCCCGAGCGGCCAGGAGGGAGGAGCCCGAGCCGCGGGTGGGAAGGAAGAGAAGACCCACCTCTCCCCGCTCCCGGAGCTGATCCAGCAAGGTCTCCCACCGATGGCTTCCCCGGAAGGCAGCCGGATCGGCCACTACCGTGCCCGAGGGCACGAAGCGGAAGGATTCGCCCGGGGGAGTGGTCTCAACCCGCTCCAGGGATGCCCCGTACAGGACAGCGTCGGAAAGCCCCTCCAGATTCGGAACCCGCAGGACTTCGTGGAGGGAGGGCGTCTCCACGTCCCCATCGATGAGCAGCACCTTCCGGCCACGGGCCGCCCATTCCCGGGCCAGCGCCACAGCGGCTCGTTCCCCCCAGAGATCCCCCCGGACACTGGCATCGACCAGGAGGGCGACGATCTCGCCCCCGTCCCGGGGAGGGAGTAGGACCCCATCGGGCCCGGATCCGGTATCGGGGTCGAAAGGAACCGACCGGTCCTTGGCTTCAGGGCTCATGGTCTCTCCGGGGGGAGGGGGAAAGAGGATGGGCCAACAACCCTCTGGAGCGAAGGTAACCGTCGCCGGCGAAGCCGTGCAATCGGCGAGGGAGGGCTACTCGAACTCCTGCGTGGGAGCGTCGCCCCAGAGATGTTCCAACTGGTAGAAATCCCGGGCCTCGGGGTGGAAGACATGCACCACCCAGTCGACATAGTCGACGAGAACCCACCGGCCGCCCTGAAGCCCTTCCACATGGTTGGGGCGGACCCCCTCCTTCTTCAGCTCGTCGATGATGCGGTCGGCGATGGCCTTCACCTGGATGTCCGAATTCCCGGTGGCCAGAAGGAAGAAATCGGTGGCCGAGGAGATCCCCCTCAGGTCCAGGGCCAGGACCCCCTCGGCTTTCCGATCCAATGCCAGCTCCGCGGCACGCCCCACCTCCCTCGGAAGGTCGGAGATGCCGGTGGCTGGAGTCTCTTCCGTCATGCGGGCTTAATCCTCTTCCCTTTCGATCTTGACCTCTACCTCCAACGTCACGTCGGGATGGAGGCGAAGGGGCACCTGGTAGGCGCCCAGCGCCTTCAGCGGCTCCTCCAGGAGGAGCTGTCGACGGTCGACCTCGAAGTCCAGTTCCCGCTGGTTCAGCTGGTCCACCACGTCACCCGAGGTGACGGATCCGAAGAGCTTTCCTTCCTCCGACGCCCGGGCGTGGAAGGTGAGGGATACGTCCTCGAGCTGCGAGGCACGCCGGCGGGCCTCCAGATAGTCCCGACGGGATCGCTCCTCTTCCCGGGCCTGCTCCTCCTCGATGCGTGCCAGGTTCCCGGCGGAAGCCTCGTACGCCAGCCCCTGGGGGAGGAGGTAGTTCCGGGCATAGCCCGGCTTCACCGTGACCACCTGCCCCGGCTCTCCGAGGTTCGCCACCGGCTGCTTCAGAATGACCTTCATGGCTTTCTCCTTCGCTTAGTCCGAACCGGCATCGCCGCCGCCGGCCCGAAGGGCCCGGGCCCGGAGATCCACCCAGGAATCTCCCACGCCCACAACCATGGCGCCCGCCAGAAGGACGGGTGCCGCCAGAACGAAACCGATGGCCAGGAGCAAGGCTCCCAGAATCCCGATCCCGCCCGAAAGAAAGAGGAGGACCGCCGCGCCCCTCAGGACGAAGAGGGCCCCCATGAACACTGTCAGATTCGCGCCCACCCTTCCCCATCCGGAACCCCACCCGGCCACCATGACCAGGACAACCCCCGCAATGAGGACCCAGATCATGGCGTCGGGGAACCGAAAGTTCCTCATGGGGCCGAGTCCCTCACCCGACACCGAGGCCAGCCTGAGGTAGAACCACCAGGCCACCCCCAGCCCTGCCAGCGAGGCGAGTGCCAGGAGCGCGGGGAACACCCCGGCCTGCAACTCCGCCGTCCGCTGCACCGCTTCGCGCATCGCCCCGGCATCTCCCCCGGAGAGGAGCCGGAGCACCTCGATGGTGGCGGCCGCACCGGACTGGATGCGTTCCTCCACCAGCCAGTCCACTCGCGCCCATCCGTCCAAAGCCAGCAGGAGGGCCGCGGTCCACACCACCGCTCCGCCCAACGCCACGAGCGCTCTGGGGAAGAAGGTACGGGACGGCCACGCCATGGTGGCCGCCGCAAACCATCCCCCCACCAGGATCGCCCATCCCCGTTCCAGATACCACAACCCGGTCGCCCCCTGCCCCAGGAAGACCACAAGACCCGCCAGGAGTCCCAGGAGCACAGGCCTGACCCCCTCACCGGGAAGGGTCAGGGCGAGAATCGCAAAAGGAACGAGGACGAGGAGAAGGGGCTGGCCCACCGAAAGCGCCAGCGTGAGCCCGAGGAGCCCCGCCGGCCGGAGCCAGCTACCCCTCCGCCCCCCCTGGTCCGTCATCCTCCGGACTCAGCCCTCGTGGTTCTGCACGTAGGGAAGAAGCGCCAGGAACCGGGCCCGCTTCACCGCCGATCCGAGCTGCCGCTGGAAGGGAGCCGTGACCTTCGTGGTGCGCCGGGGAAGGAGCTTCCCCTGCTCCGTTACGAACCGGGAGAGGGTCGAGACATCCTTGTAGTTCAGGAGTTCGATCCGGGGACCGTCCACCCGACGACGCTTACCCCGTCCTCCGGAAAACTCGGGAGGCGACCCCTCCGCCTGGGCGAACTCATCGTCGTCGTCGTCCTCGTCCTCGTCCTCGTCCTCATCCTCGTCATCGTCGTCCCGCTCGAAGAGGGGCGACTCGGCGAGGATGGACATCCCGGAGGTGGGCTCGCCCTCACTCAGGACAATGAGGTACCGAAGGAGCTCCTCGTCCAGCTTGAGGATGCGCTCGAATTCAGTGAGGGAGGCGGCAGGCGAGGTGAGCTGTGCCACCGCATAGTAGCCCTGTCCCTGGTCCTCGATCTTGTAGGCGAGCTGGCGTACGCCCCAATGATCGATCTCGGCCACCTCAGCGTCGTTGAGTCGGGCGTGGAAACGCTCCAGCTTCTCGCCCACCCGCTCTTCGTCCAGAGCCGGGTGGAAGATGTAGACGACTTCGTACTCTCTCATGGTTTCGATCCCCATGGTCCGTCGTGGAAACGGGCCCCGTCACGTGAGACGGAGCGGGTGTAGCCAGTGATGATAGTACAGTGGGGCGGCAGGTTCAACCGGCCCGCCCGGTGTACTCTCGACCGCGGACCTCCGCCCCCCCCCTCAGACGTTGAAGCGGAAGAGCATGATATCCCCGTCCCGGACCGTGTACTCCTTCCCCTCGGAGCGCATCACGCCCTGCTCCTTCGCAGCCTTGAGAGAGCCGACGCGCTGGAACTCCTCGTACCCGATGGTCTCCGCCCGGATGAACCCCCGTTCGAAGTCGGAGTGGATCACCCCGGCCGCCTCGGGAGCCCGGGCGCCCTCTCGCACGGTCCAGGCCCGGGCCTCCTTTTCGCCGGCCGTGAAGAAGGTGACGAGCCCCAGGAGGCGATAGGTGGCCCGGATCAGACGGTGGAGGCCCGGCTCGGTGAGCCCCAGGTCAGCCAGGAACTCGATCCGTTCCGCATCGGGGAGCTCCGATAACTCGGCCTCGATGGCGGAGCAGACCGGAACCACCTCGGAGCCCGGCTCCTCCCGGGCCAGGACCTCGCGGAGACGGGCCAGGTGGGGGTTGGCCTCGCCGTCGGGGAGGTCTCCCTCCGCCACGTTGGCCAGATAGAGCACCGGCTTGGCCGTGAGGAGCTGGAACGAGCGGAGGAGGGGCCGTTCCTCGGGGCTCACCTCCACCTCCCGGGCGGGCCGTCCCTCGGCCAGGAGGGCGTGGACCCGCTCCAGGACGGCCATCTCCCGTTTGGCCTCCGGTTCTCCCGACTTGGCCTTCTTCGCCGTCCGCTCCAGTCGACGCTCCACCGAAGCCAGATCCGCCAGCGCGAGCTCGGTGTTCACGATCTCCCGGTCCTGCACCGGATCCACCTTGCCCAGGACGTGGGTGATGTCCGGGTCCTCAAAACATCGGAGGACGTGGACCACTGCATCCACCTCTCGGATGTTGGCCAGAAACTGGTTTCCCAGCCCCTCCCCCTCGGATGCCCCTTCCACCAGACCGGCGATATCCACGAACTGGACAACGGTGGGTAGGCGGGCACGGGCAGCCACCAGTTCGAAGATCCGATCCAGGCGGGCGTCGGGCACCTCCACCATGCCCACATTCGGTTCCACGGTACAGAAGGGGTAGTTCTCGGAGGGCGCGCCCTGGGCAGTCAGGGCGTTGAAAAGGGAGGACTTGCCCACGTTGGGGAGTCCCACGATCCCGGCTTTCAGCATGGTGGAGGACAGGGGATGGGAAATGAAAAAGGGCGCACCGCGTCGCGGCCACGCCAGCCGTGGAAAGCTAGGATTTCCGCCTTCCCCGGTCAAACCTCCCTGGCTGCCAAGGAGGTTACGCACCTTGCGGGAGTGACGCGGAGAATCGACCTTTTCCGATTGATCTGGCGGTTTTCCCTTCGGCGGGCTCCTGCCGTTTCGGACTCCCTTACCTTCGCAGGACAGGCGGAATGGATTTTTCCCTGGCAGGCCAGCACAGCGACGAGCGCTTCCAATGGTTCACGGAGGGGCTGCGGGCGGTCATGGAAGCCCAGGGGCACACCTTCGTGGAGGATCCGTCGGAGGCGTCCCTCGTGGTGAACGTCTTCCCTCCGGAGGAGCCCCGTTCCTTCCGGCGACGGGCACAGGCGGTGTTCGTGGTGTCGGTGACGGAGTTGGAAGGGGGTGGGGAGCAGACGGTGCGAGAGGCGATGCCCCGAGGCTACCCCTTCCTCGTTCGTTCCCTCTCCAACCTGCTCATTGGGCTGACAGGACCGGAGGACTCCAATCCCGACGCCCATTTCATCACCCCGGAACAGGGACACTACCGGGTGCGGGGGCGGGAGGATCGGACGGAGTTCTTCCGGCGGGTCTACGCCCGGATCGAGCCCCTGGCCACCTCTCGGCTCATCATCGACAACGTCTTCGACGCCGACCTTCCGGAGGCGCTATGGAAGGGGGACGAGACCACCGACTCCATCCGCCGGGCCGGCGAGCGGCTGGGCGCCCTGGATCTCCTCCCTGCCCCCTTCCCCATCGATGAGATCCTCTCGGAGCGGGAGCGGCGGCACCTCAAGCGCCTCTACGGCATCGGCGGCCTTTCCTACGGGAACATCTCGGCCCGGCTGGATTCCACGCGCTTCTGGATGAGCGCCTCAGGGGTGGACAAGTCCCGCCTCGCCGAGGTGGGACGGGACATCCTGCTGGTGAAGGATTACGACCAGCAGACCGGGGCCATGGTCCTCTCCGTTCCGCCCAATGTGGAACCGCGTCGCGTCTCCGTGGACGCCATCGAGCACTGGATGATCTACCAGGCCCACCCCGACGTCGGGGCCATCCTCCATGTCCACGCCTGGATGGACGGTGTTCCCTCCACGGAGTTCAACTATCCCTGCGGAACCTATGAGCTGGGTGCGGCGGTTGCGGACATCGTGAAGACCCACCCCGACCCCTCGCAGGCCGTGGTGGGCCTCAAGAACCATGGACTCACCATCACCGGCCACTCCCTGGACGAGATCTTCGACCGCATCGAAGGAAGACTCCTCCAGTATGTCCCCATGAGCTGAACGGTCCCCGTCCGCCCAGGGGACGGACGGGAGCCGGGGGCGACAGACACCGGGGGTCCAAGGGTCCATGCACGGCCAGGGTCCATCGGGCACCGCCAGGGACCATGCACGGCCAGGGACCATGCACGGCCGGCTCGATGCACGGCCGGCTCGATGCTGTCTCCCCCATGAAACAAAGGGCCCGCCCTCCTCTCGGAGAGCGGGCCCTTCCATTTCCTGTGTGTCCTGAGCCCCCGGCCCATGCCCCCTGCAGCCTCGAGCAGGCAGAGAGGCCTGCGGCTGCGCGGTGGCGACGGGAGGGAGCGGCTCTTGGAGCGGCTCTGGCGGGACTATCCCAGGAACACCCGCTGCACCGTCTCCAGGAGCCATCCCAGGGGCTCGGCGCCCCCGTCCCCATGGATGCGGACGAAGAAGGGCGCCAGTACCAGGGAAACGACGCTCATGAGCTTGATGAGGATGTTCAGCGACGGGCCGGAGGTGTCCTTGAAGGGATCTCCCACCGTATCGCCCACCACCGCGGCCTTGTGGGCGTCGGAGCCCTTCCCGCCGTATTCCCCACCCTCGATGAGCTTCTTGGCGTTGTCCCAGGCCCCGCCGGAGTTGGCCATGAAGAGGGCCATGAGGACACCGGTGACGGTTGCACCGGCCAGTAGGCCGCCCAGAGCCTCCACACCCAAGAAGGTTCCCACCACGAAGGGGGCAAGGACCGCGGTGATACCGGGCAGAATCATCTCCCGTAGGGCCGCCCGGGTGGAGATGTCCACGCAGCGAGCGGAATCAGGCTTTGCCGTTCCCTCCATGAGGCCCGGGATCTCCCGGAACTGCCGGCGAACCTCGTCCACCATTCCTGCCGCGGCCCGTCCCACGGCCGTCATGGTCATGGCGGCCACCAGAAAGGGGAGCCCCCCCCCGAGGAAGAGGCCGATCACCACCGCCGGATCCACCAGGTTGATCCCGGTGGCCTGCAGCCCCACCGCTGAGGTGTATGCGGAGAAGAGAGCCAGGGCAGTGAGGGCCGCCGAACCGATGGCGAAGCCCTTCCCGATGGCTGCGGTGGTGTTTCCGATGGCGTCGAGCCCATCGGTAATGGCCCGGACTTCCTTCCCCAGCCCCGCCATCTCGGTGATTCCGCCAGCGTTGTCCGCCACCGGGCCGTAGGCGTCCACGGACATGGTCACACCCACCGTGGCCAGCATCCCCACGGCGGCGATGCCGATTCCGTAGAGGCCCGCCACCATGAAGCTGGTGAAGATGGCGCCACAGATGAGGAGAACCGGAATCGCGGTGGACTCCATGCCCACCGCCAGGCCGGTGATGATGTTGGTGGCCGAGCCGGTCTTCGATGCCTCGGCGATCTTCCGGATCGGCCCGGCGCCGGTGTAGTACTCGGTGGCCAGCCCGATGAAGATCCCCACCAGGGTCCCCGCCAGGATGGCCCAGAAGGGGCCGGAGGCCGGGTAGGCCTGCCCGGTGGCCGGGTTCACCATCTCGAAGCCCATCCCCTGTACCACGAACCACATGGCCACGAGGAAGAGCCCGGCGGCGATGAAGGTCACGTTCCGGAGGGCCGCCGCAGGATCAGTCCGCTCCAGGACCTTCATCATGGCGATGCCCACGAAGGAAGCGGCCAGCCCCACCATGATGGTCACCACAGGAAGGGCCACGGCCTCCACCTGGTTGGCGGCCATGACCACCGAGGTGGCGCCGATGGCGATGGTGGCCACTACCGAACCCACGTAGGATTCGAAGATGTCCGCACCCATTCCCGCCACGTCCCCGACGTTGTCCCCCACGTTGTCGGCGATGGTGGCCGGATTCCGGGGGTCATCCTCGGGGATTCCAGCCTCCACCTTCCCCACCAGGTCCGCACCCACGTCGGCGGCCTTGGTGAAGATTCCCCCGCCTACACGGGCGAAGAGGGCGATGGAGGAGGCCCCCATGGCGAAGCCGGCAATGACCTCGGCGAAATTGGGAAGCTGGGCGGTCCCGGGTGTGGCCCCGGAGGCCATGATGGCGTAGAGGATCCCGATCCCCAGGAGCCCCAGGGCGGCAACGGCCAGTCCCATGACGGCCCCTCCCATGAAGGCCACCCGGAGGGCCTTCCCCTGGCCGAAGTCCCGAGCGGCGGCGGAGGTCCGGACGTTGGCCCGGGTGGCCGCCTTCATCCCGATGAAGCCTGCAAGGGCCGAACTGATGGCTCCCGCGACGTAGGCTCCGGAGGTAGCCCATCCGATGGCCACCCCGAGTAGTATGGCCACGACGGCCACGAAGACGGCGAGAACCGAGTTCTCACGCCGCAGGAATGCCATGGCCCCGTCGTGGATCTGCTCCTCCAGGTCCGGCATGAGGCCGTCTCCTGCAGGTTGCTTCTTCACGTAGAGGTAGATTCCCAGGGCGACGAGGAGCCCGAAAAGGCCCAGTCCCCAGGCGCCGGCAGTCAGGGTAACGAAGTCCATGCGTCGCGCTTGTCCCTTCTGATGGGTTCTCGCTCAGGCCAGTCGACCCCCGAGGGGGCCGAGCGTCGGCGCGGTTCAGCTACCGTCGCCGGTCCAGATCCTGGCCGCTCATCGGTTGATCCGATTCATGGCGGGCTCGATCCCCTCTGCGATCCAGACCCGGATCGCTTCGGTCAACTCCGGAAGGAGTTCGAGGACCCGCTCCTCGTCCTCGTCCTGCAAGGCGGACAGCACCCAGTCCACCAGATCCGCGCCCTGGGGCGGGCGGCCCACCCCGATACGGAGGCGGGGGTAGTCCGCGTGGCCCAGCACACTCTGCACCGACTTCAGTCCGTTGTGCCCACCTGCGCTCCCCCGGGGGCGGAGACGTACCCGCCCCGCATCCAGCGTGGCGTCGTCCACCAGGACCATAAGGTCGCTGGACACGTGGAAGCCCTCCCGCCCGAGAAACGGACGGAGGGCCATCCCACTTCTGTTCATGTAGGTGGTGGGCTTCAGGAGGACGACCTCCTCCCCCTCCACCACTCCGCCCGAGACCAGCGACGGGCCCTCCTGTCGGAAGGCCCCGAAACCCCAATCGTAGGCCAGGCGATCCGCCGCCCACCATCCCACGTTGTGCCGGGTCGCGTCGTACCGGGGCCCGGGATTCCCCAGTCCCAGAATCACCTTCATGATCCTGCGAAACTCCGGTCCCCGGCTCCAGGAAGCGGGCTCACGCCTCCTCGGTGTCCTCGCCCTCGTCCGCAGCCTCACCGATCACCTGGGGCTCCTCGGCGTCCTCGTCCTCATCCTCGTCCTGCGAGGCCAGGGCCGACGGCGCCTGCACCGAGCAGACGGTGAGGTCCAGATCGCGGAGGATCGTCACGCCCTCGGGCACGGCGATGTCCCCCACGCTGAGGGAGTCCCCGATGGAGAGCCCGGAAACATCCACCAGCAGCTCTGTGGGGATGGCCGAGGGAATGCAGCGGATGGGGAGTTCATGAATCCCCTGCTCAAGCACGCCCTGCTGGTCCTTCACGCCTGTCGGAGTCCCTTCTAGATGCAGGGGGACTTCCAATTCCACCTCCACGCCGGTCTGCACACGGAGGAAGTCCACGTGGAGGATGTCGGGACGGTAGGGATGGGTCTGCACCTCCCGGACCAGGGTGGGCACGGGGACGGACTCCCCCTCCACCTGCAGGTTCACGATGGTGTTTTCCACCGAGATGGAGTTGAAGAGGATGGTCGCGTCATGCGCGTCCAGGACGAGGGAGAGGGCCTCTTCACCTGCTCCATACATCACGGCGGGGAGCTTCCCGGCCGCACGGAGCTTCCGGGCCACGCCCTTGCCCGTATCCTGGCGGCGATCCGCCTTTAGCTTCACCTGACTTCCCATGTCGATCCTTCCTTACAGAGGCCCCGTGGGCCGGTTACGCCTCCCGACCGCCGGACTGGCGGGGGCGGTTGGGTCAATCGTCGTCTTCGGTCCGGATGTCGAAGAGCTGGCTTACCGAGTCGTTGGAATGGACGTACTCGATGGCCCTGGCCAGGAGTCCGGCCACCGACAGCACGGTGAGTCGGTCGAACCGCCGTTCCTCCGGAACGTGGATGGTGTTGGTTACCACCAACTCCTCCAGGGGGGACGCTTCCAGGCGCTCCCGGGCCTTTCCGGAAAGGAGGGCGTGGGTCGCGCTGGCGAAGACCGTCCGGGCCCCCCGATCCTTCAGGGCATGGACGGCGGAGGCCATGGTCCCGGCCGTATCCACCATGTCGTCGGTGATGATGCAGTTCTTCCCACTCACATCTCCCACCACCGACAGGACCTCCGCCTGATTGGTGGCCGGCCGACGCTTGTCGATGATGGCAAAGGTGGCACCCAGACGCTTCGCGAAACCCCGGGCCATCTTGGCGGAGCCCACATCCGGCGCCACCACCACCAGCTCCTCCAACTCCTTCTCCAGGAAGTACCGGATCAGGACCGGCGCCGCATAGAGGTGATCCACAGGGATGTCGAAGAACCCCTGGATCTGGTGCTGGTGGAAGTCCATCCCCAGGACCCGGTCCGCACCGGCGGTGACCACCAGGTTGGCGGCCAGCTTGGCGCCGATGGACACCCGGGGCTGATCCTTCCGATCCTGGCGACCATAGCCGAAGTAGGGAATCACCGCCGTGATCCTCGCCGCCGAGGCGCGCTTCGCCGCGTCGATGAGGAGGAGGAGCTCCATGATGTTGTCGGCAGGCGCCACGGTGGGCTGGATGATGATGACATCCCGGCCCCGAGCGTTCCGGTCGATCCGAACGAAGATCTCGCCGTCGGCAAAGTTCCGGATATGCGCTGCATCCACCGACTTCCCCAGGATCTCCCCGATCTCCCGGGCCAGGGGCTCATTCGCCCGCCCGGAGAGGAGGAGGAGGGGACCCCGCCCCACCGTCTCTTCCATGCGTATCGTCGCCTGGGATCGCGTGACCAGGTTCTGCGAGAACAGTAACAGCCCAGAAACCTAGCAACTCCCCGGTCGAGGACAAGGGGCCCTCTCAGCCGGACCCCGCCGGACCCGGGGAGCGGAGGCGGGAGCCGGGGAACGGAGGGGGGGGAACCGGGTGGGGGAGGCAGGTGGGGGAGCCCTTCGCTCTTCAGCCCAGGGCCAGCCAACCCAGGAAGAGGAGGCCCACGCCCCAGCAGTAGAGGGCGAATGCGGGAAAAGCCCGACTCCGGAGCATGCGGATGAAGAGGTGGATGGCCAGGATGCCAGTGAGGCCAGCGACACCGAACCCCAGCACGAGGGGCACGGCTCCCACATCGCCCACGGCACCGGCGAGCTCAGGCGCCTGGAGGACCGCCGCTCCGGCGATGGCGGGAATTGAAAGGAGGAAGGAGAAGGCGGCCGCTTCCAGGGGAGAGACGCCCAACCAGAGGGCCGCTGTCACCGTGGCTCCGGAGCGGGAGATCCCGGGCACCAGGGCAAGGCACTGGGCCAGCCCGATGAGGACGGCGGTGCCGAATCCGAAGCGCGGTTCTCCGGACCGGAGGAGGGCCCACCTCGTGGTGAAGAGGAAGCCACCCGTCACCAGGAGGGCCACCCCCACCGTCCACGGGGTGTCGAAGAGGGCCTCAACCCGGTCTCCCAACGTGAGGCCCACCACGGCCACGGGAAGGGTGGCCACGGCAAGAAGGCCGACGTAACGCCAGCTATCCCGGTCCCGCTCCACCAGGGTCCCCCGGGCCAGCTCCAGGAGACGACCGCGATAGACCAGCACCACGGAGAGGAGGGTGGCGACGTGGACCGCCACCTCGAAGCTGACGCCGGGAAGGGACACCCCCAAGAGCTCCTGCCCCATGACCAGATGCCCGGACGAGGAGACCGGCAGGAACTCGGTGGCTCCCTGGAGAAGCCCCAGGAGAATGGCTTCGAATTCAGTCACCGGTCCAGGCCGCCCGTGCGTTGGGGGAAGGGCCCGGGGCCGTGCATCGGGTCCGGGTCCGGTTCAGACGGGGAGATCGGCCCGGATCCTGCCTGATTCTACCAAGCTTCGCAATCCCCCCGGAGTCCGGGGCTCCGGGGGCAGGGGCAGGCACCTCGCACCCGATGACCATGACCGCCAGCGACCCAACCCACGCCCCCCCCCACACCCCGTCCCGATGGCTTGCGCCCTTTCCACCTCGCCATCCCAGACCCCCGTTTCTGGATTGTGACTTGATGCCAATCGCCCGCCCTTGCTCGGCCAGGACTCCGTAGGTGATCATCGGAGTGGGCGGACGTACCTGGAAGCTGACTCTCCGCCCGATTTCATCGCCTTCATGCTGCCGTTCCAGCGCCGCTCTTTCCTCCTCTTCGTGTCCTCCGAGAAGGGTCTGGTCCCGATGAACCCCATGCGCCTCGCATCCCTGGCCATCTCCATCCTCCTCCTACCGGGGACGGCACTCTCCCAGGCCACCGGCTCCGCCCCATGCGCTCCCGGCGGTCCCGGACCTGAGGGCGGCGCGCTCGCCCGGCTCGCTCAGCCCGCGGACGCGCCCCGCGAGCTCCTGGCGCTGATCGAGATCCCGGCCGGTACCTCCATCAAGTACGAACTCCACGAGGAGTCCGGGCGGATGGAGGTGGACCGTTTTCTCTCCATGCCGGTGGCCTATCCGGCCAACTACGGGATCCTTCCCTGCACCTTGGCCGAGGACGGGGATGCCCTGGATGTCCTGGTCCTGACCCGGGAGCCGGTGGCCCCCGGAAGCCTCATCCGCGTGCGTCCGGTGGGTCTACTCCGGATGCTGGATCGCGGCGAGGAGGACCACAAGCTCCTGGCCGTTCCGGTGGAGGGGGTGGATCCGGGGTTCGCCCGGGTCCTGGAGTTGGACGATCTGGCCAGGGAGGAGCTGGACCGGATCGAGGCCTTCTTCCGGGTCTACAAGGACCTCCCGGACCCCGAAGTGGAGGTCGTGGTGGGGCCCTGGGAGACCCTGGATCGGGCGCTGGAGGTCATCCGTATCTCCATGGAGTCCGCCGGCTCCCCCTGACAAGACGACGGACTTGAGCCCCGCGTTGAGGCGCCTACCTGGTCCCCCCGCCCGCGTGCCGCGACGACGGGCTGTCTGGACCCCCGACCGATCCTACCCGAGACCGCACGCCCGAACATGATTCGCGCTAGACTGGCCCGCGGCCGTTGAGAGTCGCGTCCACAGCATGGGGCACGTCCAGTTGGCGATGTCGAATTCTCACGGAGACAGTTCCCCACCCGTTACCTGGATGTGACCGTTCCGCCGGAGGTCCGTCATGGGGGGTCAATAATTTGGCAAGCTGTAAGCCATGGTGTTCCCCCAAACGAGGATGGCTCAACGTGTCATTTCCTTGTCCTATCGTCGGATCCATCCGCAGGTGGACCTTATCGTCCGCCTTCCTTGGCCTCGCCTTTCCTCTCCTGGCCGCCTCCCCAGTCGTCGCCCAGGGGACCGCCCCCCAGGGAACCATCACCGGAGTGGTGATGGAATCCGAGGGCCCACCCCTGGCGGGCGCCTCCGTCGTCGTTGAGGGGACCGGGGTCCGGGCACGCACCAACGCGAGCGGATACTACCGGATCTCCGGAGTTCCCGCAGGTGATCATGAGGTTACGGTGACCTTCATAGGGTACCGGGAAGCCAACCAGCGCGTGTCGGTCTCTTCGGGCGAGATCAGCCGAGTAGACCTGGTGATGCAGATCGATCCGGTGGCACTGGATGCGGTGGTGGTCTCCGGGCGTCGCTATTCGGCCGCCCAGGCCCTCAACGACCAGCGGACCGCTCCCCAGATCAAGAACGTGCTCTCCACAGAGCAGGCGGAGCGTTTTGCGGACGTTTCCCTTCCCGACGCGCTGAGGCGGATCCCCGGAGTGTCCGCGGAACTGGACCGGGGGGAATCCTCCACCGTCTTCCTGCGCGGGCTGAGCCCGGCCTTCACGACAGTGACCCTGGACGGGGAGCGCCTGGCCTCTTCGGGACTGGAAGACCGCAGTGTGAACCTGGCGGGAATTCCGGTGCAGATGGTGGAGGCTGTGGAGGTGACCAAGGCCATTACGCCGGACCAGGACGCCGAGTCGGTGGGAGGAACCATCAACCTCAGGGCCAGGTCACCTCGAAGCGGGACCCGACGGCTCCAGGCCACGCTATCCCGCCACAGCCTGGAGGGAGATCTGGGAACCCAGGTCTCGGGAATGTACGGAGAACGCTTCGGGAGGGTGGGAGTGCTTCTGGACGGAAGCTTCCAGCAGCTTTCGGTTCCGGAGGACGATCTTCAGCACTGGTGGACCGACGAGGACTTCGGTCAGGGAGCCGCTCCGGCGCTGGACCGGCTCCGCCTCACCATTCGGCCGGTTGAGCGCACGCGGGTGAATCTGGGTGGTACCGTGGACTTCCGTCCGGACGAAAGCACGAACCTCTTCCTCCGGGCCTTTGCTTCTCGCTTCGACTCCAACGAGGAGCGGCATCGCTACCGGTACCGATTCGACCGGGACTCGAACCGGGGGCCGGAGCAGGCCGGTGGGGTCCGGATCGACCGCCAGGGGCGGGACGAACTGGACCGCCGGGACGTGTTCACCATCACCGCCGGTGGGAACCACATCCTGGACCGGGCCAATGTGGACTACACTGCGTCGGTGGGACGCTCCACCCGAGAGGAACTCCGGGACTACCTCAACTTCCGCCAGCAGGGTTTCACCTTCGCCTGGGACGCCTCCGACCCTCTGCGGATCCCGTTGGAGCTCGTGGGCGATGGGGACCCCTACTCCGGGGAAGGCGACCGGGTTCGGGACTATCAGCGCTGGGAGAATGAGGCCACCGAGTTGGACCTCTCGGCCCGATTGAACGCTGAATTTCCCTTCAGCCTGGACAATCTCTCGGGTTCCTTCCAGACCGGAGGAAAGCTCTCCACCCGCAACAAGGAACGGACGTACACGGAACGGGCATGGGATCTCAACGGCCCCGCACGCTTCATGAGCGAGTTGACCCGAAACCCGGAACATCGACCGGTCGTCTTCGGACGCTACCGGATGGGAACCATCACCGACTGGTCCCGAGCCATGGATTGGGTCCAGGAACGCTTCGCGGCCGGGGAGTTGGAGCTGGACGAGGACGCATTCCGCATCGATTCGGACCCGGAGGACTACGACGCATCTGAGACCATCGGCGCCGGATACGCCATGGGAACCCTGGATCTGGGTCAGCTCACCGTCCTGGCCGGGGTCCGCTATGAACACACCTGGGCCGACTACGAAGGCAACGAGGTGGAATTCGACGAAACCGGAGCGTACGTCCGGACGCTGCCCATCCAGACCGACGTGTCCTATGGGAACCTTTTTCCCATGCTCCACCTCCGCTATGCGCTGGACCGGCAGAGCAATCTCAGGCTGGCGTTCACCCGCTCCATTGCACGACCGAGCTTCACGGATCTGGCCCCCTTTCAGCTCATCAACCGCGACGAGGAGCGAGTCACCCGAGGGAACCCGGACCTTCCCCCGGCTCGCTCCTTCAACGTGGACTTCATGGCCGAGCGCTATTTCCAGTCCGTGGGTTTCCTCTCCGCCGGCCTATTCCTGAAGCGGATCTCGGACTTCGAGTTCACCTTCCGTGAGACCCTCACCGACGGGCCCTTCGCCGGGTTCGAACTACGGGAGCCCCGTGCCGGAGAGGAAATCACCGTATATGGCGCCGAGGTGGCCTGGCAGCAGAGGCTCCGTTTCCTGCCCGGGTACTGGTCGGGCCTGGGGGTCTACACGAACTACACCCTCTCCATCGGGGAGACCGAGTTCGAGTCCCTGAACAACCGGAACGTGCCCCTTCCAGGACAGAGCAGGCACGTGGCGAACGTCGGGGTCTCCTTCGACCTTGGGGGGCTTTCCGCTCTCGCATCCTACCATTATCGGGGAGCCTTCCTGGAGGATATCGGGGCTGATGCGTCGGACGATCGGTTCTGGGACGGGAGGGGGCAGTTGGATGTGGCCGTCCGTCAGGACCTGGGCAACAACGCCCAGGTGTTCCTCGACCTGCAAAACCTCACCAATGCCCGGGAACAGCGCTACTGGGGATCGATCGGCGACCGGAGCCGACCCAATCGGGGGGTCTATCAGCTCCGCCAGGCCCAGCTCGGGGTGAGCTGGACACCTTGATCCGGAGGTGGAACCGGTGGTCCGGGTGGGTGGGGAGTCTGGCGCTCCTCACCTGCCTCGGACCTCTGGCCGCCTGCGAGCCCGCTGAGTCGGTGGCGGACGGCGAGCGGGGAGCACAAGCGTACCCTGAACGCGTAGTCGCAACCTGGACGGAAGATCCAGCCACCGGCTTTCGGGTGACTTGGAGGGATTGGAAGGAGGTGGATCCCCTGGACCTCGACTCCTGGACCGGCCGCCAGGGTCTCCGCGCTCAGATCCGGGCCGCCGACTCGTCCATCCCTCCTGTCGGCTCCACCGATGAGGTACCTTCAGAACTCCACGCCGTCCTAACCGACTATACCCAACCGGGGGGAGGAACTGAACCCCTCCTTCCGCCGCGGGCCCATTACTCCGTCGCCTTCACGGGCCTGACGGCAGATCGGATCTACCAGTACCGGGTCGGTGAGCCGGGCAGTTGGAGTCCCTGGTTCCACTTTCGCACTGCCGCGGACCCGGGAGCCTCGGCGGGCCGCCCCCCACAGACCTTCGTCTTCCTGGGAGACATCCAGGAAGGGATCCATGACTGGGGGGGAAGAGCGTTCAGGGTGGCGATTCGGGCCGCGCCGAGGGCCCTCGCCATCCTTCACGGAGGGGACCAGGTTGACGACGGGGGGACGGAACAGCAGTGGGGCGAGTGGTTCGACGCGGGTGGGGCCACGCTCGCAGAGGTGGCGCAGCTACCGGCGGCGGGAAACAACGAGCACCCTCGCGATGGCTCGGGGAGACGGACCCTCACCCCGGCCTGGGATGCCCACTTCGGACTCCCCTCCACAGGACCCGACGGCCCGGGGTCACCGGTCTACACCGTGGCCGCCAACGGTATTCGATTCCTGGTCCTGGACTCCTCCGCTGAACCCTGGATCCAGGAGCAGACGGAGTGGATGAGGGAGGTCCTGGGGAATGCGGCGGAGGACTGGGTCATCGCCCTCTTCCATCATCCCCTCTTTTCGGTTCGCGGGAGGGACAACCAGGCCCTGAGGGAGGCCTGGATGCCGGTCTTCCAGGAATACGGCGTGGACCTCGTGCTCCAGGGGCACAACCACCTCTACGCCCGGAGCGGTCTGGTGGAGGGCAGCGTGTACGTCATCTCGAACGCCGGGGCCAAGATGAACCCGGTAGAGCGGGAGGATTCCCGGATGGTGTCGGTGGCCGAGGGGGAGCAGCGCATCCAGGTGATCCGGGTGGAGGACGAGCGTTTGGAGTACCAGTCCTGTGGTATGGATGAGAGGGTGAAGGACGCCTTTCTCCTCGTCCGAACCAAGGACGGGGACCGGGCCCTGGAAGACCTGGAAATCGGAGGACCATGCGGTTGGGGTGACCTGTGAGCTTGGTGTAGTTCCGCCTACCGCATCAAGGCGTTCCTCTCCCACACGCTGTGTCGCCTCCCGGGAACAGTCCTCCCGGTACCCGGGGATGTCTGGGCGTCAGCGGAAGCGCTCCGCATCCGCGGGACCATCCCAGGCGGTGGTTCTCCTTGCCAGGTCCGCCGGGCGCTGGAGCTCATTCGAGCCTCCATGGACGCGCCGGCTCCCCCTGACCTGCTACGACTGGTGCCCCGAGGCCTCCTACACCCCGGGGCACCGACTCCCCCCTGAACGACCTGCCCTCGGGTCAGAGGTCGTACTTGAGCCCCACGGTGAAGCGCCGGTCGTAGAACTCCTCCTGCATCATCCGGGCGCTGATCCCCTGGTAGTAGCGCAGCGGCTGGTTCGTGAGGTTGTTCGCCTCGAAGAAGATCCGGAACTGGGGGGTCACCGTGTACGAGCCGTTCACGTCCACATGGGTCTGGGTGTCGTAGTAGCGGTCGAAGAACGCGGTTTCGCCGATCTCGCCTGGATCAATGAAGTCGTGGGCATAGTTGTAGGATCCCCGCAGGGAAAGGGGTCCAAGGTCATAGGAGAGGGAGGCGTTCCCTGTGTGGGGCGCCGTACCCGGAAGGGGAAGATCCTCCCCCTCCCGGCCGTCCACGTTCAAGCCCTTCACCGTGGAGTTGGTGTAGGTGTAGTTGAGGTACACGCCCACCCCCGGCAGGAATGCAAGCTGCTGCTGGTAGGCGAATTCCAACCCCCAGAGGTCGGCGTTGGCCCCGTTCCGGGGCTGGCGGATCCGAGTGAAGACCTCTCCCGTCTCCGGGTCCACCGCGTTCCGGTCGGTGAAGGTGAAGATGAAGTCATTCACGTCCTTGTAGAAGGCGCCTCCCGACAGGATTCCGATGCCCGGGAGGTACCGCTCCACCATGAGGTCGAAGTTCATGGAACGGGTGGGGTCCAGGTCCGGATTCCCCAGGTCCAGCTCCATGTCCTCGAAGGAGATGACCCGGAAGGGCACGAGATCAAAGTAGTTGGGGCGGGAGAGGGTGTTGGTCCACGCCGCCCGGATTACCGTGCCCCGGGAAGGCTCGTAGCGCAGGTGGAGACCGGGAAGGACGTCCGTGTAGGAATCGCTCCCGCTCGTGGGTCGGACCTCGTCTGTATCCTCGTTGAACTCGTTGCCGAGGTAGTCGATGGAGGTGTGCTCCACCCTCACCCCTGCCATAAGGGAGACCCCGTTGGAGAAGGCACCCTCCCACATGGCGTACCCGGAGGTCACGGTCTCATCGGCATCGTAGTTCGCCGCCGCGTACTCGTCGGGCCGGTCCTGGAGGCGGAATTGGTTCGGGTCGTTCAGGTCCAGGCCGCCCAGGAACCTCGGGTCGGTGAAGTTGCCGGATCGGTAGTCGCCGGCCAGGTAGGGGGTGCGGCTGAAGTCGTCGAAGGGGGTCTGTCCCAGGTTGTCGAAACCGTCGATCTGGGGGATCGGGCGCACGAAGTCGTTGTCCCGAAGCTTGGA